>Ga0210017_1003308_pt1 | contig 13546 bp, 12 predicted proteins | sample CryGeyCG2014_020_FD_183966 | JGI IMG/M metagenome (GOLD analysis project Ga0210017, IMG submission 183966) | Groundwater microbial communities from aquifer - Crystal Geyser CG08_land_8/20/14_0.20 (SPAdes) (version 2) | ecosystem: Environmental > Aquatic > Deep subsurface > Groundwater | place... | reverse complement strand
AAACAGATTCGCCCTTAATTGCCGACAAAGCAATCGAGGCTTTTTGCTTTGGTGTGTATGATTTTTTCATACTTTCATTGTATCACATCTATCTAATAGGTTTGTCTGGATTTGCTAGTCCATTATATAGGTTATTCTTAACTAAACCAAAGGCATTTGCTTCTAATAAAACATTATCAAATGCCTTACTTGAATCAAGTAAAAATTTCAAATTATTTTTTAGCCAATAATTTCTTCTGAACCCCTCCCAAGCATCTCCATATAAAGATTTTTTTGGAATAATGAATGTTAAAATTCCATTCAACCTGACTAAATTATCAAAAGATTTTTTGCAAAATAACTCTGCACTATCGCCACTACTAAATTCTATCTTTTCAATTTTCCTAAAATATATTTTTTCCTCCGCAGTTAATACATCCCTAAAACCGTATGGAGGATTACCGATTACCACATCAAATCCTCCATTCTCCCGATTAAAAACTTCGCCGAAATGAAGCTTCCAAGGAAAGAATGGGCGGATGCGATCTTTTTTCCATTTATTTAAAACTCCCTTAACCGCTAAAATCTTTTCAGTATTTTTTAGGATTTTTTCTTTTTGATTAATATTATTTAAATTCCAATTTTGCAATTCTTTTATTTTCTTATTGCAAGCGATTTCAATTATCTTGCTTTCTTCTCCATCTATTTTGTTTTTCAAAATTTTCTTCACTCTCGAATCATGAATTTTGAAAAATTTTTGATGATATTGATCGATTGTTTTCATTCCTTCGTCTAGTGCTTTTTCATCATCAAAAAGCAACATTTTTGTTTGATAATCTTCTTCAAAAAGATTTTTCATTTTTTTTGTTCGTCCATCTATTTTTTCACTTTCTCCTAATTTTATCTTGATGACTTCCCCACCCACTACCAAGTCTTCCAAGAGACTGTTGCCCTGCATAATCTTATAATCCAAATTCGGTAAAGGTTCAACATCTTCAATGTCCTCATCCACCACGATTGAAAGCCAAAAACGCAACTTGGCAATATCCACTGCACCAAGATCAATGTCCACCCCATAAAGACAATTTTGAATAGTTTCTTTTTTCAAATCATAGATTGTCTTTTTTGGTAGATCCGGCTTTATAATTCTCAGAAAATGTCGCAATTTGATAATTTCATTAAGCATTCCCACTAAAAAAGCGCCCGAACCACAAGCCGGATCGCAAACTTTAATATTTTTTAAGAGCTCATCAATTTCCACAGCTTCGTTCTCAAAAATACTGGCAGATTTTATTTTTTCTTCAACATTAAAAAATTTTACATACTCCTGTGCTTTTGCCCTACCAATTTTTGAATTTGAATCCAGATAATTTATCAAACTTTCTTGACACATATAATACACAATTTCCCGTGGAGTATAAAAAGCTCCTTGACCTTTGCGAATATTATCCTCCAAAAGATTTTCAAAAACTTTTCCCAGCATTTCCGGATCAACTGAGATTTCCTGATCATCCGGAGTGTTTTCATCAATGGTAAAATTATATTGATCGAAAATATCCAATACTCCATCCTCATTTATATTAGAAAATATTTTATTATCAATATTGATAAAAGCCTCTTTCCAATCATAATCACTGATTGGCTCAAAAAGTCCTCCATTCAAAAAGGGAACTTTACAGTCAAATTTTTCACGATAAAAACTGCCGGCTCTTTCCGGTTGCTTATTTAGACAATCATAAAAAAGATATTCCAAATAATCATTAAAGAAATTTTTATTTTCATTTTGGCATTTTTGAAATAATTTTCTCAAAAAATCAATTTGACCATGAGAAATCCCTTCGCCTTTTTTCGCTCCCAGCCAACCTTTTTTTTGAAGAAAATAAATAAAAACAATTTGTCCTAATAATTTTTTGGCGAAAATTTTCAATTCTATTCCGTGTGGCAAAGCAAAAGCACCGAAAGCCTTATCGTTTTTCAAATATTCAACCAGCTTTTCAAAAAGTATTTTATAATTATTGAAAAATTCCTTAGTAACTTTTTCCACCGAAAATGACTCTTTGGTCTTTTCCAAACTTCCAAAATCACCATCCCCGATTCTCTGCAAAAATGTCTTGTTGGTAAATTCAGTGCTGGCGAAATAGGTAAACCGGCGAAAATTGTTCCACTATCTTTTTTTGCCTGAATATTCCGGATAGACCAGCGAAAAACGAAAATCACCTTTTTGATCAGAAAAAATGAAAATTCCACCATCCACTTGCCAAAGTTTCAAAATTTTTCGCGCTTTTTCGTATTGGGCTTTTTTGCCGGAGCATTCGGAAAGTTCTTTGCTAACTTGAAAGCTAATTACTGATAATTTCTCTGTCGCCGAAAAACCAATCTCCCCCAACAATTTTCCCTCTTTGAAATCTTCATCATCAAACTCTGAAAGTGATTCATTTTTGGGAGAAAATTTTTGACTTTTGGCACGAAAAAAATGCACCAAATTTTCCAAGGAAAAGTTTTGAATTATTTCTTCCAATTTTTTTCTTTCTTCGGTCATAAGATTTTATACCTTTGAAAATAAACTTGCTTCCTCTTCAACTTCTTTTATTTTTTGTAATCTTTCTTTCCAATCTTCGGGAAATCCCATATGTGATATCTTTATATTATGCTCTACTATTATTTTTTCCAGTCTTTCACTCCATTTTGAAGTTGGATTGAGCTTACAATTGATAATTTGCATAACAAGTAAATAGTTAAAAAGCCTATTGCCGTTAGAATAATCAAAAAATTTTCCATATATTCCATGTCTTTGGTTAAGCGTTATAACCATCTCCCTGTTCCACAATCTTGAATGATGTGCACAAAAATTCCTTATTATAGACAAGGCATGGAGCCAATTTGAGATAAATTTTTTGTTTATTCCATAAGTATCAGCAATAATTTTTTGATACTCCGGTTTTAGCTGGCCATAAATCATAACGCATTGACCGAAAGTCAATGTTTCAATAACCATCCAAACTGGAGGATACTTTGGTAAATCATAGGTTTCATAATAATGTCTTATGCAAATCTCCTTGGAATATCTTAGATTTTCCAATAAGTCTATCATTCGATCATTATACTCCGCTTCATCTCTAAAATATTTCTTATCAGCCATCCAACAAGAATCACCAGAAAGAACTGCCATTTCATATGTAAGTCTGCACTTGAATGATTTTTCAATTCGTTCAAGCACATCCAACAGTAACAGTCTCAATTTTTGATCAAAAATATAAACATTTAAAACATCCTCGAAAGAAGTCTTTTCGATAAAAATGTCATTTTTTTGAAAATGTTTAAAATAAATCGAAAAATGATAATAGCTAATATTAGTTAAATATCTTTTTAGTTTCGCTTCATCCTCAATAATAAGTCCCCGTTCTTTCAATAGTTCGATTTGCTCATTTATTGTTTTTGGTAGCTTTTTATACTCCATACTTTCTCAAATTTTAATCATTTGACACTATCTTAGCATAGTGTATAATTTAAGTATCAATACCTGTCACGCCTCTTCACAATGCGAAACCGACAGGTTTTTTTATATCCTAACATTCTCAATTGCAATTATAATTTCTTTCTTATAATTTCTCTGCTCTTCCTTTTCTTTTTGCAAATAATCCAATCCCAAATCTTTTTCCAATTCATCGACATCCTTTTCATCTTTAATATCTCCAATTTTTCGCAAAGTATAATCCGGCAAAGTTCCATAATCCAGAATATCTTCCAAGAGAGTTTTCAAAAAATCCAAATGATCGATTATGCTTTCTTTAGGATTCCTAATTAAAAAATTTAGATTAATAATAGCTTTTTGTTCCAAGCTTTGTTCATTAATCGGCAAATTTATTCTCTGAGCTTTTTTTGCTTCCGCATAACTTTCCCAAAATTTTTCACTAAAAGAAATTCTCTTTTCTGTGTTTTTACAGCGAACACTTTCCAGTGATTCTTCAAAAGAAACTTCTTCTGTTTCTATTTTTTCTCCCTCACCTAATTTTACTTTTTTCACATATAAACGACCTTTTTTGAAAAAAACTAAAAGTTCATTTTCCTTGCCATTTTTGGAAACTTTAATCATTGGCGGATAATCCTTCAGTTTCTCCATTAGATCTGGATTTTCGGTTTTGATTTTTTCAAACTCTGCCAGTATTTTAGTATAAAAACTTTCTTCTTCCATTTTTTCCGGGTTCTTTTGAAGTTGTTGATATAATCCGGCAGGAGTTGGCTCTTCTTCTCCGTCAAAAATTTTTGCGTCTTCACCTAGTGTGTTATGAATCAAAAACATTTTATTGCTGGCAATTTCTCGTGACCTGATCAATTCTGCTCCTTTTTCAGTTGGAAAAAAATTGACAATAAAAAGTTCCTCAAAAACTTTCTTGCTAATACGATTAATACGCCCTACTCTCTGAATTACTCGCACTGGGTTCCAAGGAATATCATAATTGATAATCATCCCCGCTCGATTAAGATTAAACCCTTCTGAAATTTTATCCGAAGCTAGCAAGATATCAATTTCATTCTCTTGATTTTCCAAAGAAGCATCAAAATTCTTATTGATTGTTTCAATTTTTTTCGTTGATAAATCCCCCGCCACTATCAGCAGTTTGCTTCCAAATTCTTTTTCCAGATATTTCTCCAAATGCAAAACAGTATCCACATATTCGGAAAAAATAACAATTTTTCTTTTTGGCTCTCCATTTTTTGGTTTTTCGCTAAATATCTTTTTGATATTTTCAATCAAGCAAACGGCCTTAGGATCATTCTCTGCTAAATTTAATTCTTTTATTTTACCCAATATTTCCCTGAATAATTCCAAATCGGATTCAATATCAACAAGAAATTTTTCCTTAAATTTAAAATTTGCCAATTTATATCTTTTGTGATTTTTAGGATATTCACCTTTCTTTATCTTCTCTTCATATTCAACTAAATATTTTTCAATTTCATCTTCATTTAATGTATAAATTTTTTCCAATAAAGCTCTATCCAAAATATACTCATTAGTTTTTTCAATAAATTCTTTGACATCTCTAGTTATTTTTTCAAAATTCTTAATGCTCTGTTCAAATGATCCAAAAGAACTTTCAAAGCGCTTTACAATCATGCGTCGCATAAAATCAAACAAGTTGCGTTGCTGGGTAAATTGCCTGTTATCATCTTCATTCTTTTCTTCCTTGAGTTCTTTTTCATATTCAAACGGACGATAAATCGCCCCCTTAAACCTTCCACTTTCTTCAATTTCACCAAAATAACTGCCGACTATTTCCTCATAAAATTCTGACTGTTCTTTTGACAATTCAAAAAACCATTCTTTGGGATCAGCAATTTTAGACAACTCCTTAATTTCTTTTTTATAATTTGGATTGCGCAAAAGATCCAACCTATTACGACGAATCGTTACGGGCTCAATAACATTCTTTATCTGCCTCGAAAGATATTTAATTTTTTGTGAAACTTTTTTTAGATCAATCACATTTCCCTCAAAAATTGCCTTGTAATAACTTATAGCTTTATTTTTCTTGATATTATCAATTGAATTATAATACTTTTTAATATACGCCAATCGATCAAACATCCCTCTGAAAATCTTGAATTGATCAACTAAATTATTTTCCAAAGTTATGTTGGATTTTTTTGGAATAATAAACAATTTCAGTAAGGACAAAATATCTCCCGGTCGATTATTGAAAGGAGTGGCCGTGAGCAAAATTACCTTCTTCCCACGGCAAATATTTTTTAATAATTCATAGTCCTTGGTGTCTTGATTCCTGAATCGATGAGCCTCATCCACAATAACAACTTCAACATCTTTCGTTTTTTTCACAAACTCACCGGCATTTTTCAAGTCCCCCAGTGACCAAGCCTCCCAATCATACAATTTGAATTCTTCCAAATATTTTTTCCAACCGGAACTTTTTTTGTTATCACCTAAAAGACCCGGTGGACAAATAATCACTCCTCGTTTTCCAATTTCTTTGGCAATCGAACAAGCGATTATGGTTTTTCCCAATCCAACCACATCAGCAATTATCACTCCATTATTTTCTTCAATTATTGATAGTGATTGCCTAACCGCATCAAGTTGATATTGATATGGGATATAATTATTTTCTTCTAGAACTTTAATCAGAGATTCTCCAATTTCTTTTTGCTCAAAAGAATCCAGATATGTTTTTAAAACTAAACAAAAAGCTTCAAATGGAGAAATTTCCTTGACTAGTGTTTCTTTTTCAATTACTTCAATAAGCTTCTTTTTTAAATCTTCAAATTCTGAAATTTTAACTGCTTTTTCCCAAAGACTCTCAAAATATTGACTAGCCTCTTCCACTCCATAATCACCTATTTCCACATTAAATTCATTTTGTGTAGAAATTCCAGCCTTGGTTAGATTGCTACTGCCGGTGATAAACAGGTTTCTTTTTCCAACTTGACTTTCATCTAATTTAAAAATATACAGCTTTGAATGATTTGGTTCAAATGTTTTTCTGATTATTAGTTTATTTTCATTAATCAATTTTATAAAATAAATTATTTGTTCATAAAATTCCTTAGTATCAAAATTTTCCGTGTTTAGGGATTTTTTTATTGAATCAAAGAATTTATGTGCTTTTTCTTCATCGGAAAATTGTTCTTTTTCTGCATATTCTACTAGTCCATAATTTTGCACATCCACACTCAAGCCAACTAAAACTTTCAGTGAAACATCAGGATTATTTTTTAGACCTTCATACAATTCACGAATGCCGGAAAAATAAAAAAAGCCAACTAAAAATCTCAATTCCTGACTTTTTGAAATAAGCTCAATTAATCGTTTTTTTAGAGTTTCAGCTCCCGTATTACTAATAAAGTTTTGCATAAAATTACTTTTAATCTAAAATTTTGTATACACCTATATTATCACTAACCAACCAATAATTCAAGCCACAAAAAAACAGGCTTTAACCTGTTTTTCGCAATTTCATTTTCTCCAATCCTCAATTATAATTTTCTTGCCGGATTTTTTCACGATTACTTTTTGTTTCTCCCGCCAACCAAATTCGCGGATTATTTCGATTGGGATGGTGACGCAGAGACTTTTTTTGCCAAGTTTGGTTAACTTTCTTATTTGTGTTTCATTTTGTGCTCGTTTAGCCATAAATTTTTTATTACATACCGAATTACATATTAAAATATTTTCCTTACTATCTTTATTTTACTGCTAATTAAATTAAAAGCAAAATCTTGCAATTGACTAATGAGGGATGCATAAGTTATAGTTAAAATATGATTATTTTAGGCATTGAAACATCTTGCGACGAAACTGCTTGCGCCATTTTGGAAGAAAAAAATGGCAGTTTTTCGGTTTTAGCTAACATTGTCTCTTCCCAAATTGCTTTGCATTCCGCTTGGGGTGGTGTCGTGCCAAATTTGGCTGCCAGAGAACATTTGAAAAATATTTTGCCCGTGATCAATGAAGCATTAAAAAAAGCTAAGCTATCATCCAGCGAGATTGATTTAATTACTGTTACAAATGGCCCTGGACTTATTCCCGCGCTTCTAATTGGAGTAGAGACCGCCAAAACATTATCCTATCTTTGGCAAAAACCTTTGCTTGGAATTCATCATATTGAAGGACATATCTACGCTAACTTTATTGACTCTTCTACTACCCTCTCCTTAATAAGGAGAGGGGCTGGGGGTGAGGTGAAATCCGCCTCATCGGCTCGCCTCGCTAAAGCTATGGCGAAGCGGGCGGACAAGTTTCCTGTTCTTTGTTTGGTAGTTTCCGGCGGGCATACGCAATTAATTTTTATGAAAAAACATTTGCATTATGAAATTATCGGGGAAACACAAGATGATGCCGTTGGAGAAGCTTTTGACAAAGTCGCTAGAATTTTGGGTCTGGGTTATCCTGGTGGCCCTGCCATTTCAGCGACTGCTGAAATGGCTGCAGACAAACGCGGACTGAACGCGGAAAAACGCGGATTAAAGAAACTTTCGAGTGAGCCAGCGTGGCAATTGCCAAAATTGCCAAGACCAATGATAAATTCCAAAGATTTTAATTTTTCTTTCTCTGGACTCAAAACTGCTGTTTTATATTTAGTCAAAAAAAATGAAAAATTGCTATCCGACAAAAATTTTGTCAGTGCCGTTTGCCAAGAATTTCAGCAAGCCGTTTGCGATGTTTTGATTTCCAAAACCATACGCGCAGCCAAAAAATATAATCCCCAGACTATTATGCTAGCCGGCGGAGTGTCTGCTAATACCCAGTTGCGCCAACAACTTGGCGCATCAGTGAAAGATGAATTACCCCATGCTTTATATATGATACCTGATATTTCCTACTCCGTAGATAATGCCGTGATGATTGCCGTGGCTGGGTTTTTCCGCTATAAATCAGAAAAAAATAAAAAAGGCTTGCGTGATAATTGGAAAAAATTAGCCACCTCCGCTAACCTTAAACTCAAATAAATTAAAATCACTAAAAAATTAAAATGATGACTAAATTACAAATATTTTTTGTTGGAACTCTCACCGCTTTTGGCGCGTTGTTTGTCGAAATTTTAGCGTCCATAATAGCGCCTGAAATTCTAAGTCGCGAAAATATTTTCCCGCTTGAGTCAGCGTTACTGCTGGCTATTTTTGCGGAAGAAATTTTAAAACTTATTTTTTTTGGAAAAATTTTTCTTCGCATTAAAGATAAAAGTAATTTTTTTCTACCAGCAATTTTTTTCGGTAGTGGCTTTGCCATTGTTGAAATATTTTTAAATATCCTAGCTAACCCAATTTTCCACTCGGAATTATTTTTCTCTTATTTAGGCTTATTTCTAATTCATATCCTTACCCTATCCATTTATTCCTTCTATTTCTTCCACCAGGAAAAAGTTTATACTTTCAAAATTATTTTGCTTTTTGCTTTAGGCCTTTTTATCCATTTCATTTTCAATTTTTTTGTTTTTTATGAAATTAGCCCAATTTTACTGGATATTGCCCTGCTTTTTCTGCTTATTATTCCGGCCAAAATAGGTTTCCTTGCCAAAAACAAAAAATTAAATTAAAATTAAATTAAGTTAACTAAATAACATTATTTTATATCATTATGACTAAAGTAAAGAAATCTTTTTTTGAAAAATTAACTGGCTCACGAAGCATCGACACCAATGAAGAAAGCGAATTTGAAAGAGAACAGCCAATGAATATGCCCCGCATCTATTCAGAGGAAAGTGAAGCGGAAATGATCATCAATTCTTCTCCTCGCCAAATAGAACGAGAAGAACCGCGCTTGTCCCATCCCCAAGAAGACGGTGAGGGACAACTTACTATTGATGTTTACCAAACTGACAACGATATCGTGATCCGCTCAACCATTGCGGGAGTGAAACCGGAAGATTTGGATGTGAGTATCAACAATGATATGATCACTATTCGTGGAGAAAGAAGAAAAGACGAGGAAGTTATCGAAGAAAATTATTATTATCAAGAATGCTACTGGGGAAGCTTTTCCCGTTCCGTCATTCTTCCTGTGGATGTCTTGGCTGATAAAATAGAAGCCTCTATGAAAAACGGAATTCTAACTATTCGTTTGCCCAAAGCCGACAACACCAAAACGAAAAAAATCCAAGTCCGCGGATTCTAAACTTCAAAAATATTTTTTCAACTTTCCAACCAAAAAACACAGAAAATTTCTGTGTTTTTTTCTTAATGCAAAACTTTTCAGTTTTGTTTTTTTGAATCCCAAATGATTTTTGCCAGACTCAAAATGACAAAAAGCGCACCCATCCAAATAGAAACATCTTCTTTGCTAGGACCACCAAAAGACAATATCCCTCCAGAATGGCTTGGAGTTATAGCAATGGCAAAAATAGAAAGAATAATCCAAACTCCAGCAAACCGAAGCCATTTGAGAAAAATTTTATCGTTGATGAAGAAAAGGAAAATGGAAATAATTAGAATAGTTAAGCCCATAATAAATAATGGCCCACTAATTATCTCTAGACATAAAAAAGATTTTCCGTTCATAACATATGCCACACCCAATAATGAAACACTCGTTAAAACAATTAATGCTCTCCACCAATAAGTTTTCTTATCCATATTTTTTTTCTTAATTTATTATAGATTATTTTTTATCCATCTTAATATTACATTATACCAATCGATGACATGTCTATAGCAATTATTGCTATAATAATGATAATGATTATTAGTACCGCCAGTCCTACAATCCATTTTTTATTCATACATTTATTATAAATTATTTTTTATCCACTTTAAATCTTCGACAATAATATTTTTTATCGTCAAAGCATAATTCTTTTTGTCTTGGCTAATTCTTTTGATCATAAAATCAAATTGTCGATCTATCTCATTCTCGATAAGCTTTATCAAAAGATTTCTTGTTTTTTTGTGCAAAAATGGATTGTTTTTTATCATTTCCAAAAGTCTCAATTCATTTTGAATCAAGTTAGTTTCGGCTAACAATTTATTTTTTTCGGCTTTGGTTTTGATCAATCTCGCTTGATAATATTTTTCTACATTGTTTTGGAAAATATTAAGATTCATTCCCACTGAAAATTCCACTTCTTTTTCGGCCTTGTTGTTTGCTTCATCCACAGCCGATATTTTGAGAGTGTGTTTTCCGGGGATGAGCCTTGAAAGATCCAATACTTTGGCAGAAATTTTCTCATTATCCAAATATATTTCAGTTAAGATGTTTTCCGGCTGGGAGATATTATCACTTACTGAAAAAGTAATTTCTAAATTTGCATCTCCTGGATAGGTTTTGTTTTGCGGGCTGGAGATTGTTATTTCTGGCGAAATTTCATCACTGTTTAGTGTCGCTTCGCCATTAGGAACAGGTGCCACTACATAATCAATTTGTTCATCTCCATCAAAATCAGCTTGGAGTTCTGAAAGGTTGACTAGTCCTGTTTCAGGAATTTCCAATTTGGCACTAGTATCTTTTGAAGCCGGAAGATTGACAAAAGAGGTGTGCGAGACAATTTCTTCACCTGCTTCGGCAAAAGCGACATATTTTCGCTCACCAAATTGTTGGTAATAACTATTAGGAATTCCTTCTTCAAAAATTATTTTTTTATTGCCATTTTCATCCGTGATTTCTTTTGGTCCCGTATGATTTTCATCTTTATCATAAAGATGAATGTCGAGCGGTGAATAGAGGGACATTCGAATCCTTGGCTGGGCATCATCATAATCTTCTGGACGAGAAGTATGCATATAGTCAGGCAATGAAGATGTATAATTTTTATTTTCAATAATGTTTGAAATAAACTGTTGCAGGGAATCTGTTTCGAGAATATTTCCGTGATTTTGATTGTTATTAATTATTGGATCACTATTATATCTATACAAATCCACCCAATACTTCTCCACACTATTATCCTTTTCTGGCATCATCAGCGCGCTGGGAGCGGTCACCACTTCGTCTCCATCCACCGTCCATTTTGGTTCATAAATTGGTTCATACTCGCCTGATCCAGTACAAGAAGGCAATTTTCCATCAACCGAATAGCAATTGATCTTTTCTTTCTGGGAATACTTGATTCCGCTTATAGTATCCAATCCCCACCCAGCAATTTGAATTGCTTTCACATTTTCCGGCGGTTCCCACTCATCCAAATTTTCGTGAGTGAGCCTAGCTTGCTCCAAAAGATTCTTGCGCAAAATATTTTCCTTTTCCACCTCATCCTCATTGGGCTTTTCTCGTCCATCAGTTTTGCCAGTCAAAAAATCCTGAAACTTTTCAAAGTCCCCTTTTCCAATACTTTCTCCAGAAAAAAAATCAATCAGTGGTTCTTCCAAGCGATTGAGATATTCTTCTGATGGCAAAAGTCCATAAGCTCCTGGCATATTTTCTACTAATTTTCTTGCTTCTGCACGACTCATAAGAGATCCAAATGCCAAATCTTCATCATAACCATATAGCAAAGAAAGGATAGCTCGCGGAGTCCCCATCTATGGCGTACCTACGAAAATAATTTTGTCTATTATATCCGTTCTTCCCATCTCTTCTAATTTTCGCATCACATCTTTCGCCAGCAACCCACCATTTGAATGGGCAACAATAGTCACTTTTTTGTTTTGGGAAGTTACGACAAGTTTTTCAATTTCTTCTATCACTTCAATATCTTCCACATTTTTTCGCCAATCATAGGCGAAAAGATTGTAGTCATTGATATCTCGATTTTCTTTGAGCTCCGCCAGTTTTTCTGCAAAAGATTTGTAGATATTTTTTCCGGTAAATGGAAGCTGTTCAATGATATCTTTTGTATAAACATCCTCAAGGCTTTCTCCATTTTCATCCAAAGCCAATTCCGACACATCATCTCCAAAATAATTTGGTGGCCACAGTTGATCTTCTCCCAAAAATCCATTTTTATATAAATAACTAGCTTTTACTCCTGGTAAAAACAAAACATTAGCATTGCCATCAGGAAACAGTGCCCAGCGAGTCGAACTAAATCCGCCAACAGCAGAAGCTCCGACTAAAAATTCTCCTTCTCTATCATCATAAAGACTTAGTTTTGGACCACTCGGACTGCCATACCAATTATTTTGCAAAACAAGCATATCCAAAAGATTGGGATTGGAATTTATCTGCGAACCATGGATATCGGAAACGACAGCTATATTGTTAATATTATTTTCAAAATTCGAATTGATGATTTTCAAACTGTCGTCTTGATTTTCATTTTCTACCCTCAAATCAACTTTGACATCCAGTCCATAGTTGTCAGAAAATTGGCAATTTTCCAAGCGTAACTTTCCGCCTTTAAAATTAAGGGCCGAATCTCCATAATCATCCGCATAAGCAGTATTCACAAAAGAACGAAAAATATTTTGAAAAGCTGGACAAATACCATCAACACATCCTCCACCATCATATGGACTCGTTCCCCCGCCAGAAATTTTTACATAACTAAACATTGATTCGGGTGTAGAAACTCTGCCGTCTTCATCATAAATATCATTGGCGAAATACAGTAAAGTATTCAGATGATTATATCCTTGCCTTGAAATATAGATGGGATTTTCTTTTGTCCCATTGGCAACAATGCGACCGCCCAAAACAAAAATTTGCGTGCTTTCGCCCCAGCAATTATCTACAAATTCAATTTTGGCGCCTGGTTTGATAGTGAGCGTTGCTCCTTCGTATATCCACACTGACTTATTGAGCACTGTGACGCCTTTTTCCAACACCGCATCATCTCTAATTTCCCAAACACAATCATCTGCTTCGCATTCGCCGTATTCTTCTTCCTCGAATTCATCCGCTGTTGTCAAATGATATACACCAAAAGACAATAATATTACCGCCAAGAAAAAAACTAAAATAAATACTTTTCTAAATATTTTGTTTTTTTGCATATTTGTTATTTTTTTTATTTTTGAAACCACTGAAGAATTAAAATTTTTGAGAAATTTTTGTTTGAGAATCCGAATTTCCTCCAAAAATTTCCTTTGGTAGCCTTTGATTGAGGGAAATTTTTGGCAAGGAAATTCAGGGTCCGAGTTTAATTTCGAAAAAATTTTAATTTTTCAGTGACCTAAT
>Ga0210017_1003307_pt1 | contig 13549 bp, 8 predicted proteins | sample CryGeyCG2014_020_FD_183966 | JGI IMG/M metagenome (GOLD analysis project Ga0210017, IMG submission 183966) | Groundwater microbial communities from aquifer - Crystal Geyser CG08_land_8/20/14_0.20 (SPAdes) (version 2) | ecosystem: Environmental > Aquatic > Deep subsurface > Groundwater | place... | reverse complement strand
GCATGCTTACCCTAGTTTCTTTACTTGCCCTATCTCTACTAATCATTTGGAAAACCGATCTCTTAAATGTCAGCTCAGGTTACGAGATGAAAGGTTCGTTCCAAAGTATTGAAGGCTTAACCATTGGTTCGGAAATCCGTTATCGTGGCTTTAGGGTTGGCAAGGTTTTTCGGATCGATCCTGGTCCATACGAGATTGCTTTAAATGGTATTGTTTATAACCACATAAGATTCCCTAGCGATTCTAAGCTTAGAATTGCCTACGATGGCATTGTTGGCCAAAAGTATTTAGAAATTATTCCTGGCACAGAGGAGGCTATTTACCGGCCGCCACAAGTTTTGTATGGGATAACGACTTCTGGCATTGTTGATTTCATTGATATTGGCTCACAAAATTTAGTTGAAACAAAAAAAATACTGGAAAACATTAGGGCCATGATTGAAAATCCCGAGTTTAAAAACGCCTTCACTGGGACAGTTTTTACGGCCAATCAAGTGGCCCAAGATATGCAAAGATTAACCGCTGAGCTGAGAGAAACTAATCGCGGCATAAAGGAAATTGTAGCTGACCCCGGTTTCCAACGATCGGTCAAAGGAACAATTGCTGAAACAGAAAAAACCCTTAGCTCGGCTAATAATTTTTTCGATTCTGTTTCACATATAAATGTACGGATTTCTGGGGGGGTTGACCTAGGGACCCTGTCCAACGCGGTCCAAGGAAACCTAGACATAGTTCGCTCTGATGCTGATTATTTTAGGTTGGGGATAGGCGAGGGACAAACCAATCGGCAGATCAGTTTGCACGATGTGCTTTTTACCTCAAGATTATCCGATGACTTTGGCTTCCGCTTAGGAGTAATTAATAATCAATTAGGCGGTGGAGTGGCTTTTTATCCTTCAGCTAAAACAACCTTCCGCAGTGATATCTATGATATAAACAACGCTGATGTCAATGCCAATCGGCTCTGGCCAAAATTCCGCCTTGGTTACGATTATGAACTAAGGGATTATATGGACTTGTCGATCAAAGGCGATGACATCCTTAATCAAGGCAATCGTAATTTTACTATCGGCGTACTTGTCAAGCCACCAAAGTCTAGGATTTATTAAGAAACAAAGGAGGAAAACATATGAGATTAGTTGGTTTGTTGATGGCTATGTTGCTGACGATTAGTTTCTGGGGCCAGGCTGATGCACTTATGAGCGTGGGTGTGCTGGGAGCTGGGTATAACTATGGTGGGCAGACAACCTGGGGCTATGGCCTAGAGGTTGAGACGCCAATTCTCCCTATTCCTATGGCAAAGACCTGTTTAGAGGCAACCTATGTTCCGGCCAGCGGTTACTCCCTTATGCCAGTACTTTTAATCGCTAGATTTTCCCTTCCAACATTACCAATTTATCTAGGGGCTGGTGCAGGTGCGGTCATTTATAACCAATCCACGGCTGGTTTTAGCGCGCCAACAGCTCTCAACTATAACTTCTTTATTGGCTATGAGAATAATTTCCTAGCCCTAAGCTCTTATTTTATTCAAGCTGGCTATGAGGTTATGAAGATTGACTATAGTATTAGCGGAGTAAGCGCATCTGCTGATTTCACCGGCCTGAGCATAAAAAGTGGCTTAAGGTTCGGTTTCTGATTTAAAAATTTCAATAGGGTAGGGCTTGAGCCATAATTTTCACGCAATAAACAACGTCGCATAATATATCTTATGTCAAGTTGATGGGGGGTGATGATTAGGGAGTTTTAGGCATAATATAAGGAAAAACAACGGCACCCTATCGTTATCCACAGCAGTTATCTACAGAAAATTCAACCGTTTTCTCTCTGGACAAAAAATACTATGTTATGTTGTTGTTAGTATAGGTTCTTTTTTATTTTCAGACATCTTCATTTACTTATCTTTTCTAAGGTCAAAAGCTATTTATAATGATTGGCCTAGGTCTACTGATTATGTGCTTAGTAATGATTTGGGGAGGCTTAATTAGTGCTTTGTATGAGAAATTCGCGATTATAGGGCCTAATAAATGCGTTTTAAGCCACGTTAGACTATAAAATTAGGGTTCTTTCGTAATTATTGTGGAAACCTCCCCACGATATTCATCGAACCATTCATAAAGGGCATGGGAGGATAGAAATTCGTCGCTATCTTGTAACATCTGACGTAGACCTGATTTCTCCCTATTTTTAGGCAAATCATCAAAACATCTCAATTTAGATGCGATTGCCCTAGCATAATAGTACCTAACTTTTGCTGTTAATACGAAGAAAAATCCAGGAGGGCTGAATAAGCGGCGTTCAACCGCAGGTTAATGATCCTTAGCGTTTATCTTGATATAACCTGCCTGATCTTTCCAAATGCCCTATTTTCATCCCTTGAAACAATATTAATAAAATATATCCCGTTGCTAATCTTTGCACCTTGATCTGATTTGCCATCCCATTTTACTGTGTTTTGCCCGCTTTGACCGCCATTTGCACCTGCTTGGAAGGTCAATCTAGCAACGATCCTGGCTGTAGCATCAAAAATATAAATATCAATATTAGCAGCTTTGCTTAAGGTATATTGAAAGGACACTTCACCATCTTTTTCTGGATTAAAAGGACTAGGAAATGAGATAGGAATATCTACCACCCGAGAAACCTCATTAGCAGCTACATAAACTTTAACATCTTTAACTGTCAGTAAGTTAGCCGCAAAAAGGCCTGGATCCTCTGGCAAGAAATGAAAAGTGTGATCACCAGGCGTTAATGGCTCAAGCAACATTTTTTCAAAGGATATTTCATTTTGACTAATCTTAGGATTAGGCAGAGAATACACAGTTGCATTATCGACAATCATTTTGTAGGTAATTTGATGTTCACTAAACGCGAACGGTTGGTTTACGCTAATTCTAACTTTTATCGTGGGGTTGGGTTTTACAATAAACCTATTGTTAAGATTAAACTTTTGGCTACTGTTAGCTTGAAAAAGATCACTACCAAACCAAATCTTTACCTCTGGACTAGGTATTTCCGTTTTTAAGACCGGCGCTTGAGTCCCATTTTGTTGCAAGGTTGTTGTGGGTACAGTCGGTTGCAAGGTTGTGGTGGGCTCATTTAGTTGTAATGTTGTTGTGGGTACAGTCGGTTGCAAGGTTGTGGTGGGCTCTACATAAGGCAATTTAACTTGGGCTGTTACAGGCAAGCTAAAGAGATGCTGGAAGAGCTCAAGGTCATTATCAAGATCCAATTCATTGGCTGTTTGATTATAAGCCAAGGCTTTAAAATAATAATTATGGCCAGTCGCAAAGCCAGTCAAAAGTTTTGATTCTTTTTCGCCTGGGCCAAGCGTGGTTTGAAAAACACCGGCTAGAACACCACTATTAATGTCAAGGCCAGCAAATTTTTGCCGATCATCATCACTAAAACGCACCAGCACACCAGCCACAAAATCATCCACTGAGTTATTCCAGCTCAGCAGAACCTCGCCAGGATTTGACCCTGCTTCCGCTTTAAAATTCGTTATTGCCCTTGGCACAATCCCTGCTTTAGCTCGAGTTGGCACACCTTGAGAATAGTTGCGTCCCATATCTCGGGGACTATCTGCAGCGTAATCATATGTATATATCCGGTAATAGGAAATAACCCCATTATTAGCACTAACATCTTGAAACTCTGTTGGCACATACTCAGGACTGTCTGGCGGACTGACAAAAATAATTGTCCCCTGCCCTGCGCCAAAAGGGGTCTCGCCTTCGCTATATTCTGGCCCATCCTTATAGGGCGAGGCAGGTTGGGCACCGCCTAAACTATTCTCAGGCACGAGTCCCAGGTTCCTTTTTAGAATAACCACGCCTGCAAAATCATTATCCTTTGGGTTCTCCCATTTAAGCAATACTGAATGATCACCAACTTGGCTAGTAACATTATGCACCAACCCTGGTGGTTTAGTATCAACAGGCACCACACTAAGAATTGCCGTATTTTGTTGCTCATTGGCTAGCGGCGATGTATCATCGCTAGCCGTAACTTTTACATAGTGGGTTTTGCCGTCTTCTAAGTTCTCAATTACATAAGAATTTTCAGTCAAAGGAATATTGCCAAGAAAAGGACTTCTGTCCGCTGGGTTTTGCCTTGGGTCTGGGACCGGCTGTTCAGATGGTTGCTCCTCCCACTGCCCATCTTCTACTTTTAAATAAACCCGATAAGTTAGCTTGCCATTATAAGATTTTGTATTATCATAAGCCCCGGCAGCGCTGCCCCAATCTAACATGATAGTATTCCCGGCATTTGCCCCCCAGATAGGATGCCTGGAAACCACTTGATTCAAGCCGCTAAATTCAGGCGGTTTAGAAGGCTTAATGTCTGACCATGGCATGGCTAGCCGGTTTCCGGTCACATCAAGCTCCTTCTGGAGCACGCTATTGTGATCATTTCCATTAGTTAACCAAGAAAACAGTACCTGGCGATTATCCCCTGTGTAAGCCTGATTAATATGACAAATAATTGTTATTAACTTGATAGCTTGATTTTGCTCCACTTTAAGTGGCTTGGGCTTGACAGTATCGACATCTAAAGACAATATTATTTTCCCTGGAGCAATTGTTTCATACTGATTAAGCCTAAAATTATTGGGGTTCTCATTTTTAATGACAATAATTCCGTCGATTAAATTAGGGTCATAGACCAAGGTCAATAACACTTGTGTGATCTTTACATCAGTAGTAGTGTTGTTATAAAGGATGGCAATTTCTGGGCTTGAGCCAACTTCAATCTTGTTCTTTTGCCGGCCAACGATTGGATAGGAAAAATAAAGGTCAGCCAAGCAAGAAGTAGCTAAGAAAAACAACAAAACTGGTAATAACCATAAGCTTTTTCTGGTCATAACACCTATTATAACACTCCTTAGGAGCCTGTGCCCCAAACCTCTTTCTCAACGATTGCACCACCATTAGCAACGTGAGGGATGTTATTCTTTTCCACATATAGTGCCTTATCGTCGTTTTTTGCCGGTTGTGACCCAGGCTCTTAGATCATTTAATTAATCAAAAAAACTATCACAAACACAGTCGTTTAAAGATTAGGTCAATATTTCTCAAATAAAAGCGCAGGTCAAAAGCCTCTGTGATCTCCTTGGGAGAAAGGTGTTTTAACACGCTTTTATCGCTTAACATCAACTCTTTTAAGTGTTTGCCTGAAGCTCGAGCCTTCATGGCTAAGGCTTGGACAATCTGATAAGCTTCTTCTCGGGTTAGGCCTTTCCCCGTCAAGATTAAAAGCAAACGCTGAGAAAAGGTCAAACCCTGTGACTTTTCAATATTTTCTAGCATTTTCTTGGGATAAACAACTAAATTATCAATAATATAGCTCATTTTCTGAAGCATATAATCAACTAAGATCGTGCTATCGGGAATGGAAATTCGTTCTGCAGAAGAATGGCTAATATCTCTCTCATGCCAAAGCGCAACATTCTCCAGCGCCACTTGCGCATTCGCTCTCACCACCCTGGCCAAACCACATATCCTTTCACAGGTAATGGGATTTTTCTTGTGTGGCATGGCTGAGGACCCTTTTTGACCCTTTCTAAAAGGCTCTTCCACTTCACCAATCTCGGTTTTCTGCAGTCCCCTGATCTCTAAAGCAATCTTCTCCAAGGTTGCTGCGACAATGGCTAAGGCAGACATGAATTCCGCGTGCCGATCTCGCTGAATAATCTGTGAAGACACCTCAGCCGGGGTCAAATGCAAAGCCTTACAGGTCATTTCTTCAACTTTGGGATCAACGTTGGAAAATGTTCCAACCGCACCAGAAATCTTGCCTACACTAATAACTTCGCGTACCCTTACTATCCGCGACAAATTACGCTCCATCTCTTTAAACCACAAAGCAAATTTTAAGCCAAAAGTCATAGGCTCGGCATGAACTCCATGTGAACGCCCCATCATCACAGTATCTTTGTAAAGACGGGCGATCTTTTTTAATATTTTGATAAAATCTTCAATGTCTTTAATAATGATATCTGCCGCATCCCTCATGACGAGTGAAAGCGAAGTATCAACAACATCTGAGGAAGTAAGGCCCATATGAATAAAACGACTTTCTGGCCCCACAGTTTCAGCCACTGAAGTTAAAAAAGCAATAACATCGTGATCAACTGTTTTTTCAATCTCATTAATCCGCGACAGAGAGAATCGAGCATGGCTCTTAATCTTCTTAAAAGCAGAAAAAGGGATTTTTTTCAGTTTTGTCCAAGCTTCACAGGCCGCCAGCTCCACTTGTAGCCAGGTAGCAAATTTGTGTTCTTCAGACCAGATTTCGCTCATTTTCGGCAACGTATACCTATCAATCATTTATTATTCCTCCTGTCCGCCTGAAGCGGGCTATTTCGTCAAGTAAAGATTGAACCATCTCAGCTTCTGCGACTTTCTTTACGATTTTCCCTTGTCTAAAAATTAAGCCGAACCTTTTGCCGCCAGCCAAGCCAATGTCAGCCTCAGCAGCTTCACCGGGACCGTTAACCTCACACCCCATTATAGCAACTTTTAATGGTTGTTTGATATCTCTTGTTTTTGCTTCGACTTCTGCGGCGATTTTAACCACATCAATGCTGACACGGCCGCAGGTTGGGCAGGAGATTATTGTGATACCTTTGCTGATCAGCTCAAGGTCTTTGAGAATTTGCCGGCCAACTAGTACTTCTTCAACCGGGTTACCGCTCAAGGAAACCCTGATGGTGTCCCCTATCCCTTGAGCTAAAATAGCACCGATGCCAACAGCTGATTTGATGACCCCAATTTTGGGAATTCCTGCTTCAGTAATACCAACATGGAGCGGGTATTTGCATTTATTAGAAATTAACTGGTACGCTTCGATTGTCATTGGGACTGAAGTTGCTTTGATTGAGATGGCAATATCAGTAAATTTTAATTTTTCCAGCAACTTAACATTATCCAAAGCGCTTTCAACTAACCCTTGGGCAGTAACATGACCATTATGCTTTTCTTTAATTTTTTTATCCAGGGAACCAGAATTGACCCCTATCCTGATGGGGATATTGTGGGCTTTGGCAGCATCAACAACTGCTTTTATTTTTTCTGGGTCACCGATATTGCCGGGATTAATTCGTAATTTATCAACCCTTGCTTCTGCTGCCATAATCGCATAAGTGTGATTAAAATGAATGTCGGCAACTAGTGGAATGTTAATTTGCTTTTTGATTTCTTTTAAAGCCAAAGCAGCTTCCTGGTCAGGGACAGCAGAGCGAACTATCTGGCAGCCGGCCTTTTCGAGTTCATGGATTTGTTTGACAGTGGCGTCAATATCAGAGGTTTTAGTTTTGGTCATAGATTGGACAGAGATCGGCGCGCCCCCACCGATCTCAACAGAACCTACTTTTATCTTTTTTGTTTTATTTCTGAAAAACAAGTTGTATTTCCTGTTTACGAGTTAAATTATAGCAACAACTCTAGTTATCGGCAATGACTTACCCATTCTGGTCCGATGGCACATCGAACCATTTCCCCCTTGTTAAGGTGGAGAACTAAATCTAATCTATTTGAAAAGAGTGCAATTTTTGCCACAAAATGACGATATGTAATTAAGAGAGCTCCGAAAAAGCATGTTTTGGAACCTGAGAATGAAATTCTCGGTTACTAAAAAACTTCTTATAAGATATTTTTACCGGTGAGCATCTGATAAGCCTCAAGATATTTTTGCCTGGTCTTTTTTACTACTTCCTCGGATAATCTCGGCGCCGGTGGCTCTTTGTTCCACTTGATCGAAATTAAATAATCCCTGACAAATTGTTTGTCATAACTTGGCTGCGGACCACCAGGTTTATATTGGTCCTTGGGCCAGAAACGCGAAGAATCAGGGGTAAGCATTTCGTCAATGATGATAATCTTGTTGTTTAATTTCCCAAATTCAAATTTGGTATCAGCGATAATAATGCCTTTTGTCTCTGCATAATCGCGAGCCGTGTTGTAAATTTCCAAAGTTTTATCCCGTAAGATCGTGCCGACTTCTGTTCCAAGAATATCCATCATCTTTTTTTCAGAAATGTTTTCATCATGACCAGAAGCAGCTTTTGTTGCCGGCGTAAAAATTAGCGCTGGTAGTTTGTCCGACTCTTTTAACCCAGCTGGCAACTTGATGCCGCAGACACTGCCACTCTTTTGGTATTCGCGCCAGGCAGAGCCAGAAAGATACCCACGAGCGACGCACTCAACATCTATTGAATCTGTTTTCCGGGTGAGCATGGAGCGTTTGTCTAATATCTTTTTGACATCATCGTGAATTGTTATTTCTTCAGGAAAATCATCAACATTGGCTGAGATAACCTGGTTATCAATAATATTTTTAGTAAAATCAAACCAAAAGGCAGAAATTTGCGTTAAGATCTTTCCCTTATCAGGTATACCATTGGGCATCACCGAGTCGTAAGCGGAAATACGATCTGAAGCAACTAAGAGAAGCTTGTCACCAAGATCAAAAACATTACGGACTTTCCCTTTTTTAAAGAGTGGAATTCCCGGCAAGTTAATATTAAGTAAAACGCTGATCTCTTCTTTAGTCATATAAGCTCCTTCCAACTTTTCCGTTGTGTCAATCATAGCAAATTTGTTTTTAACTTGGAAGTTTATTTTTTATCAGCATTAACCAAAGAAATTTTGGCAAAGCCAGCTGCCTTTTCCACCTTTTTGGTTCAGTAATCAACCTATATAACCACTCAATATACAACTTTTGAAAAATCTTAGGAGCCCGCTTCTTTTGGCCAGAGATAACATCAAGACTGCCACCAATCGTCATCACAGCCGGAACACCTAATTCTGCCAGGTGATGAATAGCCCAGCGTTCTTGCCTACCTGCGCCTAAGCCTACAAAAAGAACCTCTGGTTTCATCACTCTGATCTTTTCTATTACTTCTTGTTCGTTTTCAAAGTAACCGTCATGTGTCCCAACCACCTTGCATTTGAGTTTTTTGGCTGCGGCCTCTGCTATTCCTGGTGCCCCACCCAAAAGAAAGACCTTCCTCTCCGTGTTTTCCGTAATCCTAAGCATTAAATCAATGCCAGAGACCCGCTCTTTAAGCGGTTTCTTTAAGATTTTTGAGACTACAACCATACTGATCCCGTCTGTTACGCGCAGGTTTGCTCGATTAATTATCTCCTTGAGTTCCTGGTCTTTTTGAGAGGCAACAATTATCTCAGGGTTGGGGGTAACGATTAAGTGAGGACTGCCATCTTTGATGAATTCGTCAACCTTGCTAGCTGATTCTTCAAGCGTTAAGTTGTCAACTTGAATGTCAGCAAAATCGATATTCGAAAATTCAGCATTTGATATTAGTTGCTCCAAAATCAAAAAGTTTTGCCTGGCCAAAGCTTTAAGTTCCATCGCACGAAGACCTAAGGTTTTTTGAATATCCTTATGCAAGCCCATGATCTGCTCCAGTTGGTTTTCTAAGCTTTTTAGTTGGAACAATTGGTTAGCGTCAAGATACGGCTGTCCAATGGTTTGCATAAAGCCGGCAACTTTGGGATCGTACGATAGCCCCAGCATGGGTACCTGGCCCATCGTGGCAAAGATAAGTGAGTGCAATCTCATGCCGATTAAAAGCGAGAGCTGGCTGATTGTCTCAAGTATTTTGGCCGGCTCATTTAAAATCTCATATTTGACTGTCAAATGCTGGGCGACTTTTTGGCTGACGTGATAATCTTCTGGGTGATGAAAAGGCAAAAATAAAGGTTTCAGATTATATTGCTTGGCCAGCCAATCAATTGCTTGGGCTAAAACCTGATAGTTATCTTCAATAGCCATCTTTCTGATCGCTATCCCAATGGTTGGTTGGGCGGTCTGTTTGCTAGCAGACAAACAAAAAGCCGGGTCAGCAGTTAGCTCGATTCTTGGCTTGTTAACGCCAAGCTTTTTAATCTGCTCAAGGGATTGCCTGTCTCTCAAGGTTATGATTTCAACCCGATTAAGAATTACTTTGGCCAACCAACGATTGAATCTCCCTGTAAGTGGGCCAAACCCTTGGGCCAAGATCATTACTTTTTTGCCCATTAGTTTTGCCAGCGCCACCATTCCAATATAGTAAAAAAAACTGCGGTTGCTGGTCTTGTTTTGCAGCAGCGAACCGCCGCCACTGAGCAAAAAATCGCAGCTTAAAAGAGTCAACAAGTTTGACCAAGAACGTCCCAAAATAAAAATTTGGGCCTGGGGCAGTTTTTGCCTGACCGCGGCCAAGACAGCTTCATCGCCAATATTGCCAAAGCCATAATAGCCTGAAAGGGCAATTTTCATTATTTGCTAAAGCGTTCAGCAATTAGGCCAACCAATAGCCCAACAATTATTCCCAAGGTTAGACCGTTCATGGTACGGGCAATTGAGACCATGATTGGGGTATGCACATGGGTAAACGAATTAAAAACCGAGATTGGCGCGATCGCGCCAATCGCCGCCCAAAGCCAAAGCCAGGTCCGTTGCTGGCGCAGGGCCAAGATTGCCGCAACAAAGAGCGCTGGATAACCGATCAAAAACTCCTTGGTCCTAGGCCTAATAAACATTACTGTTTCAAGAAAATTTCTAAAATTCTTTTCAAAGCCTGGAACTGGCAAAACAAAGTTTCCCGACCTGGCTACTAAGATGCCTAAGGCTGCCAGAAGAAAAATCGTACCCATGACCAAGGCTAAATTTACTTTTATTTCCAAGAATGTTCTTAGCCTATTACCTAGCGTCCCCTCGCCTTGCTGCAGGATAAAGTAGAACAAAATAATGACCAGCGGTGCCAAGAGCGCAATTTTTACTCCAGCAAACACCTCAACCCCAAGCATATAACGGTAGTCAGCCAACAAGCCCAAAAGCAGAAAAATACCAATTGTTGTTTCGCCTAAAATATTCAAGATGATAAGAATTGGGTCCCATAAAGAAAAGCGTGGTAAGGGTTTTCTGCTTAAATTTGAGATCACCGCCAAGCTGGGAAAAGTAATAGCTGCCAGCAAGGCAAAAAGCTTTTGGGCCTGAGAAATATAACCAAGGCTTAAGAAAAGATAAAGAAAACCAGCCAGCGCAAAAAGACAAAGCCAGATCACGGGATTAGATATCTTAATAAAAAGATTGACTAAAAAAAGAAAACCAATAAACACCCCTAGCGCCAACAAGGCAACTTGCCATTGATTGACTCTAAAATTGCTAGTAGGTTCAAAAGTCCCCAACACATAACCCGCTTGTGTCAGCTCTTTCTGCACAGAACTAAAATAATCAAGATTGTATTGCAAAGGCGAGCCAATGGTTTGCGGTGGAAAAAATGGACGCAAATAGATCAATTGCACGCCTCGCTCCTTAGCCGCGCGGACAAACCTTTTGGCCACTGTTTCTTTATTGAGTTTTTCCAACTCTTTTTTAGGCACGCTGTGTACCCTAACAACCTGCCGGCCCATTAGCTTTTTTAACTGGGCATCGCCCTCCTGTTTCACAATTTCAATATAGCCGTACTTGAGGTTATTGGCCCTCATGGCGGCAGCCAAAGCAGGCATATTATCTGGCGCGCCTAAGATTTCATCACCATCAAAGATGATCAAGTCATAATTTCGCAAGGCAGAGATCTTGGGATAAAGAGTATTCTGATTATACCGCTGGTCTTGCCACACTCTGGGAATAATCTTTAGCCCATTTTGCGTAAAATATTTTATTTGGGCCTCGGAAATGCCCAGGCCAAGCCCGCGCAGCTCTTCTTCTGCTTCGTTTACCTCAATTACCTCCTTATCAATTAATTTAACCTTGTTTGTCCCTAAGGCCCAACTTAACTGCTTGAAGACCCGCTCTCTCACTGCTGAGGAAGGAGCATAGATATAAGTCCAGTCTAAATGGATCACACCCTTATTCTCTAAAGTGCAAAATGGCGGGTTAAAAATTCCCATGGCCAAAATGCCCACACCCTTTGCATAATAAAGCTCGCCTAGGGCACTGGCATCTGGCAAGGTCTCTTCAAAAACCCCAACCAATGTCACCCCACGTTTCTTAACTTCAGTTATAATTTTATCGAGTGGGACCCTTTCCAAGACAGCTAGTTTCTTAAGGTCATTAAGATCAACACACAACTCCACGCCCCTGTTTTGCAGTTCAACAAAATAGCGCGAATAAGCCAGAAAAGCCCCTAAGATAACTGCCAAAGTTAAAATTGTAATTAGCAAACCCTTGGTAAATCTATTAAACATTATTTTCTGACCTCCTTTTTCAAAGCAGCCTCTATAAACGGGTCAAGATAACCATCAATCACTCTTTGCACGTCGCCAACTTCAGTGTTGGTCCGATGATCCTTAACCATAGTGTACGGCTGAAAAACATAAGAGCGGATCTGGCTCCCCCACTCGATCTTTTTCTTCTCGCCTCGCAAGTCCTCAATCTTATCCTTATGTTGCTGCTGCATCATTTCATAAAGCTTGGCCTTTAAAAGTTTCATCGCTGAGTCGCGGTTGACATGTTGAGAGCGGTCAGTTTGGCTTTGAGTAACGATCCCAGTTGGTATGTGAGTAATTCTAATGGCCGAGCTGACTTTATTAACGTTTTGACCCCCTGGACCAGAAGCTCGGTAGGTATCAACTCTTAAATCATTGGGGTTGATGTTGATTTTAATTTCTTCTTCAATTTCCGGAATGACTTCTACTGCCACAAACGAGGTGTGGCGCTTACCTTCTGATGAAAATGGGGAGATGCGGACTAAGCGATGGATGCCGTTTTCGTTTTTTAGGTACCCATAGGCATAAGGGCCGGAGATTATAAGAGTGACCCCTTTAACTCCTGCTTCTTCACCGTAGGAGATATCCGGTACCTCAACTTTATATTCTTTGCTTTCTGCCCAGCGGGTGTACATACGCAAAAGTATCTGGGCCCAATCCTGGGAATCTGTCCCTCCGGCGCCGGCGTTGATGGAAAGGATGGCACTGCTTTTGTCGTATTCACCGCCAAGGAGAGCCGCTAATTCCAGCTCTTGCGCTTTTTTGCTTAAAGTTTCGAATTCATTCTGGATCTCTTTTTCATCTTCGTCTTTGGCCATTTCAAGCAATGTTAAAAGATCAGCAGCCCCAGAGGTTAGCTCGGTCAGGCTGTTTATTTCCCTCTCCAACCCTTTTTTCTCCTGCATAACCTTTTTGGCTTTTGCCTGGTCTTGCCACAGGTTGGGAACAGCAATCTCTTTTTCAATGACGCTCAATCTCTCCTTTTTTACGGTGATACTAAGAATATTGCCAAGATCCGCGGCCTTATTTTTGAGTTGAAGTATCTGGCTTTTGAGTTCATCGAGCATATAATATTTTAGCATAAAATTTGAAATTTTTGGTAAAAGTTAACGCCTATGAAAGCAATAGTCAATCTCTTTTTTGTAGCGGCAGCCTTCAGGCTGCCAGTTCCCTATGGACTGAAGAATTTGGACAGGTAAAATGAGTGCGGGTTTCCTTCTTGAGCGGTAGAATATAAGTATAAACGAGGAGGAAATCAAAATGAGTAGAAGAAAAATGAAAAAGTATCCGAGCAGTTTCAAGGCCAGGGTATAGAGCTAGTTTTTGACAAAGAA
>Ga0210017_1003306_pt1 | contig 13555 bp, 17 predicted proteins | sample CryGeyCG2014_020_FD_183966 | JGI IMG/M metagenome (GOLD analysis project Ga0210017, IMG submission 183966) | Groundwater microbial communities from aquifer - Crystal Geyser CG08_land_8/20/14_0.20 (SPAdes) (version 2) | ecosystem: Environmental > Aquatic > Deep subsurface > Groundwater | place... | reverse complement strand
TTATAGGAAATGCCTATAACAAACTCGAGGTTGCTTTTATTTTAAAGCAAATATTCGAGAGAAATAAAAAATCAAATGGTTGCTTAATGGGTGACGGAACAGGATTAGAGACTTCAAGAAGACAAAATTATTGCGATAATAAAACATCAATAAAAGAATTTCTAACTTCAATTGTAGATTCCAGAGAAATAGTTCAAGCATTTGATTTTTCTGGAAAAGATGAAGGTTTGGTAATGGATTCATTAGTTGAAGAAGTTGAGGGAAATAGTTTAAGATTAGATGCGGGATTTAACGATGGGGAATTAGTTAGAAAAATTGTAGAGAAAGGCATAATTCCTTATGTTTACCCGAGAAAAATTAATAGAATTAATGGTGGAAATGGTTGGACAGAAATGTACCTTGAATTTTTTATGGACGTTATTGCTTGGCTGACAGAGTATTATCAAAGGGTTCATTGTGAAAGTTTTCATTCTGCGTTTAAGAGAGTTTATGGAATTGTTAGAAAGATAAGAATTCATAGCAAGTTTGTTCAGGTTAGTGCAAGGATAATCTTGCACAATAGAGCAAGATTATCTTATTTCAAGAGAGTTAAATAATTTGTACGCAAAAAAGCTGATTAAAAAGGAACATTTATAAAGGATAATTATCCATTATATTTATAGTTGAGTGCTTTAATAAATTTAAAGAGTTCTCATCAAAAATTAAATATGGAGTTAAAATGAAAGGAAAAGTAAAATTTTTCAATGAAATGAAAGGTTTTGGATTTATAGCTGGAGAAGACGGAAAGGAGTACTTTGTACACCAAACAGGATTGAAAGAAGGAACAGAAATAAGTGAAAACGATGATGTCACATTTGAAGTAGAGCAAGGCGATAGAGGTCCAAAAGCTGTTAAAGTTGCATTAGACAAAAAGAAATAATTAGTGAATTACTAATTAAAACTTGAATTCTAAAATATTAGAATTAGTTATAGTTTTAGCTGGAGGTTTGTATCAATAATCTGCGAAGCTGACAATATCTCAGGAGTTTGAGGGTTGCCGATTTTTTAAGAGGAGTTACAGAACCTTAGATTCTCATTTTTTAAAGAGAAACATTTATAATAATGTTCTATTTATTAGAATTATAAAGAAAAAGGGAAACATGGCAACAAATCATAAACTAATAATAGGAAATTGTATGAATATGTCTGAGGTACCTGATGGAAGTATCCATTTAGTTGTTACATCTCCACCATATTTTAATGCTCCCCTTGATTATAAAAAATTAAGTGTTAAAACTATGGGTGTCGCTAAGAATATCTATGCTGAACTAAAAACCAATTTTGATAATGAACGGCTTGATGATGGAAAAGTTGTTTTGATAATTGATGATATTTCAAAAGAAATTAGGAGTTACTTGATTAATATGAAAATTCAATCTATTAGTAAAACAGAAATATTAAAACTTGCTAATCAATTTGATGAGGCAGAAGATAGAGAAAAAGTATTAAGAATTATTTACGAAGAATTTAGCAGAGAATATTTGAGTGATATAAAATGAAAACACTAAAATTTTATGGGCGAAAGTATAGCATTTTTATTGTATTTGACAAAGTAAAAAATATCTTCTTTATTAAAGCCTTACATAATAAGACTAAAAGATATTCCTTTATAACGAACTTAAATTGTATTTTATCGCAGTTTAATGTAAATATAGATGACCAGACATTTTGGGAGAGCCCTTGGGAGTTATCAAAGAAAGATATTGATTCATTTATTAAAAAGTCTATTAGTTTTTTAAGTGATAAAAACTTTTTAGACCACTTAGAAAAACAATTAAATGTAGATAGGAATTGTGGAGAATGGGAAAATGTAAAGCGTTAGCACAAAAAGCACAGATTAAGCAAACCACAAAAAATAATGTTAGAAGTTTTGAAGAAAGAATCACAAATAAACAATTTCAAGATTTTGTTAAATAAGGAGTTTATAAAAGATTGAGGGGTTTTAGGGGAATGAAGAAAAATTTGCTTCTTTTTTAAAAAGGAATAGATTAGTTTTAGTTATCACTATAAACTGGGCCAATAAGTTTATATATTTGTTTCATTTATTTACATTTGTATTCATTTGAGGAAAAAAGATGGCACAAAAAAATGTAACTTTAAGTCTTGATGAAGGAACTTATGAAGAATATAAAGAGTTTTGTAAGAAAAATGCAGTTGCATTATCAAGAAGTATCGAAGTTTTTATGGAAGAAAAAATAAAAAAAGAGGAAAAATGAGCCAAGAACTTTTATCAATAAAAGAGGCTTCAGAATGGGCAACAAAATTCTTAGGCAGGCCAGTAACTCCCTCAAATATCCAATATCTTATCCAATATGCAAAAATAGCAAAAACTTTCTATAAGAGTAGTACTGCTATTAATGCAGAAGAGCTAAAAAATTATTATGAAAAAGATATTAAAAAACAAGAGTCATGGAAAAATCAGTTGGGGCAAGACTTAAACTGGAGTTTGTCCTTTTCTAATTTAAGAGAATCAGACACTACAAAGCATGTCCATAGATTGCATCCTTACAAGGGCAAATTTATACCTCAATTAGTAGAATATTTTTTAGATTCTCATCTTAATAAATTCAAAAAAGAAGTTTTCTTTAAATCTGGAAATGTTATGTTAGACCCATTTATGGGGAGTGGAACAACGCTTGTTCAATCTTCAGAACTAGGTTTGCATTCAATTGGAATAGATGTTTCTGATTTTAATTGTTTGATTTCTAAAGTTAAAGTTGGAAAGTACAATTTAGTCTTGTTAGACAAAAAAGCCAGAGATATTTGTTTTAAAACAAGAGAATTTAGTCGAGAGGTGTTTGATGATTCATTTGATGAGCAACTAAAAGAAAAATTAAACGAGTTTAACAAAAAATATTTCCCTAATCCAGAATTTAAGAAACAAGTTTGGAAAGGTATAATTAGTAATGAAGAACAATATGGAGAAGAAAAACTTAAACAATTTCTGAAGAAGAATGAAGAATTTTTTGAAAAGAATGGAACAAAAGACAAATCTAATTTATTGAATGAAAAAGAGATGAATAAGTTTCTGAACAAATGGTTTTCAAAAAGAGTAAGACAAGAATTATTTTATTATATCCAACTTTTAAAAGAAATTGAAAATGAAGATTTAAGAAATGCCCTAAGAATTGTTTTAAGTAGGACAGCTCGTTCATGCAGGGCCACAACCCATTCTGATTTGGCTACCTTAACAGAACCACAAATAGGCCCTTATTATTGCAGAAAGCATAAGAAATTATGCACCCCTATAAACTCTATTGTTAAACATTTGATAAGATACACTTATGATACCATAAAGAGATTAAACGAGTTTTCAAGATTAAAAAAGAATGTGTTTAGTGATGTTATTCACGGGGACTCTAGAGAGATAAATATATTTAAAGAGATTAAAAAACAAAATCCTGGGTTTTATAAGCTTCTAGTAAATAAAAAAATAGATGGAGTTTTCACTTCTCCGCCTTATGTTGGGCAAATTGATTATCACGAGCAACATGCCTATGCTTACGAACTTTTTGATATTCCAAGAAAGGATGATAAAGAGATAGGTCCTCTATTTAAAGGACAAGGACAAAAAGCAAAAGATGAATATGTTGAAGGAATAAGCAAGGTTTTTATTAACATAAGCCGATTTATTAAAGATAATGGAGATTTTTTTATAGTGGCCAATGATAAATATAATCTTTATCCACTCATTGCAGAAAAAAGCGGATTAAAGATAGTTGAGCAATTTAAAAGGCCTGTTTTAAACAGGACAGAAAGAGACAGGCAACCTTATGCTGAAATAATATTTCACATGAAGAAAAATTTATAAACTTGACTATCTCTCACCAATTATGACTATTGAAATTGGAGAAACTGGAATCTGCCCTCATTGTAAAACTGCAAATAGATTCGAAGGAGCTATAAATCATCAAAATCATGCCTATTCTTTTATGAATGTAACTAATGGGGTTGATAATCATAATGATATTTTGAGATTATGTCGTTGTACAAATTGTGGAGAAATTATTATTTTCTTTTCTGAAAATATGGTTTATCCATTAGGGTCATCGAGAAAACCTTGCCCAAAAGAAGTTCCAGCAGAAATAGCAGAAGATTATAAGGAAGCGTGCTTGGTGGAGCATTTAAGTTCAAAAGCAACTGCCGCTCTTGCAAGAAGATGTTTGCAAAATATGATTCATCAACAAGGAATTATCAAAAAGAATCTTTCTGAGGAAATTGATGAAGCAATGAAGACTCTTCCTTCACATTTAAGTGAAGCTATAGACTCGATAAGACTGGTTGGAAATTTTGCGACTCATCCAATAAAATCAACAAATACAGGTCTTATTGTCGATGTTGAAGTTGGAGAAGCAGAATGGAACTTAGATGTAATAGAACAATTATTCGATTTTTATTATGTTCAACCTGCAAGAACAAAATTGAAGAAAGATATTCTAAATCTGAAATTAAAAGAAGCTGGAAAACCAGAGATGAAATAAACTAAACCCTCATCTTCTCTTCAGCAACTTCTTTAATCTTCTTCTGGATTTTTTCTTTAAACTCTTTCCTGACCTCATCAAAAATATTAAGAATTTCTTTATATGTTCCTTTTCCGCCTAAGAGTTCCCAGAATTTATCTGCAACATACAAATCTTTTTCTTCATCAAGATAGCCTTGCATTGTAAATCTATTATATGGTTCAGGATGATAAGGATTATAGGGGATTGCCAGCAGTGTATTGACTTTTTTCTTTCTTAATGCGACCTACTGCAAAAGTTTTTCTTTTGATTTAGCAAAGACATCAATATTAGGTTTTGCAGTTTTAATCTCAAGATAATATTCATCATTTCCTCTTTTCAAGTATAAATCTGCTCTAACTTTTATTTTTCTTCCTATTTTTGATTTACATTGCAATATCTCTTTTACTTCTTGCTCTTTATTCGTCTTTCTTGTTTTATTTTTAATTTCTTGTAATATTTTGGATATAATATTATTTTCATCATTAGATATTTCTCCGATTACATCATAGCCTGTTTTTGCAACATCAAAATTCGGCTCTGCAATTATCTTTGCAACTTCTTCGTAAATAGACATTCCCAAGGTTGTCAATAAAGACTGAATAAAAGAATGTGATACAACTTTTTCATTGTCTTGCATCAGTTTTGCTAAAAAAGGCATTGAACTTGTTTCTCTTGCATAGTTTTTTAGCTTTTCATCTATTTTTTGCCGTAATAAGTCCTTAATCTCTTTGGCTTGATTAGTGTTAAGTGTCATCTTATTATAAAAGACAACTTCTTGTTTATAAATACTCTTATTTTTCCTTTGCCCCGTCAGCAAGAAAACCCCCTTCACCCAAACAACTTCCTCATCCAGTTCAGCACTTTTTTTATTAAGCTTGAGTTTATAAATTCCAAAAATAAAGCTTTATTAATCTTCTTTTTCTCTTAATTTTATGTTATACATAATTGGATTGGGGTTAAATGAGAGAGGAATAAGCAAAGAGGGGCTTTTGGCTCTAGAGAAATGCAAGAAAGTTTACTTAGAAGAGTATACAATAGATTTTCCATATAAACTTGATGAGCTGAGGTTTGGCAAAAAGAAAATAATTAAACTTGGCAGAAATGAAGTAGAGAGTGAAAAGCTGATTAAAGAAGCTAAAAGTATAGATATTGCTTTACTTGTTTATGGAAGCCCTTTATTTGCCACTACACATATTTCGCTTATTTTAGATGCTGAAAAATCTGGTGTGAGAACAAAAACAATTTATTCTGCAAGTGTTTTTGATGCAATTGCAGAAACTGGCTTGCAGCTTTATAAGTTTGGAAAAATTGCAAGCATGCCAAAACAAGAATCCAGTTTCTTGCAATATGTTAAAGAAAACATGACAATTAATGCTCACTCACTTATTCTTGTTGATATTGGTTTAAGGTTTCAAGAAGCAATAGACAGATTGGAAAAGGAAACTGAAAAAGAAAATATAGAAATTGATAAAATAATTGTATGCAGCAAATTAGGGACAGAAGAAAGCAAAATTTTGTATGGAGATATTAACAAATTAAAAAAGCAAAACCTGCCTTCTCCTTTTTGCTTTATTATTCCCAGCGAGTTGCATTTTTTAGAAAAAGAGGCGTTGGAGAGATTTGAATAATTACCCTTACATTTTTTCTAAAAACATAAAGTTTAAATCTTTTGTAAGGATAATATACTTTAAAAACCACTCTGCAAAACTGATGTAACACTTTTCCATAAATTTATAAGTTAGAACTAATTTGGATTTTTATAATGGATTATAAACAAAAATTTGAGCCAAAAGGAAACAAAGTTATTCATGGAGCTGGGCAGAGTTTAGAGATGTTCCATGAATATTGGAAAGCTGTTAGAAAATATAAACCTGCTATCTATATGACATATATTAAAATTCAAAGTATGGATAAATGAGTTGATAAAATTCAAAAAGAAGTAAAGGAGTTTCCAAATTTGATTCTTCAGATTGGCTTAAACTTTAGAGTTGAAGGAGAAGATGGGACAGAAGATATTGCTAAAGGAAAATATAATAAAGAATTAGATAAAATGTTCAAAGTCATAAAGGATTTTGGAAATCCTGTTTTTATTAGATTGGGATACGAATTCGACAAAGCAGAAAAATATAATCCTAAAAACTTTATCAAGGCTTGGAGATCTGTCGTTGATAAATATAGAAAAGAAAAGATAAACAATATAGCAAATGTTTGGTGTGCTTGTCCGTATAAAGGGACTTCTTCTGTTGAACCATATTATCCTGGAAATGATTATGTTGATTGGTTTGGAATTGATGTTTTTACAGAAAGACATTTTGCAAATAGCGCAAACCAACAAACAGAAGATTTTCTAAAATTGGCAGAGAAACATAAAAAGCCTGTAATGATTGGAGAGTCAAGTCCCGCAAGAACAGGGGTAGATAAAGGACAAGAGAGTTGGGATGAATGGTTTAAACCATATTTTGAATGGATAGAAAACCATTCAAACATAAAGGCATTTTGTTACATAAATTGGGATTGGGAAAAAGATTGGAAACAGCCAGAGTGGTTGAATGGGAGAATACATGAAAATGAAATCATTAGAAAGAATTTTGTTAAAGCACTAAAAAATCTGAGATTTATTCATAACCAGAAGATTAAGGATTTTTTAGAACAAGTTTATTCTTAGAAAAGTGCCCCTAATGACATCAGAAAAATTTGGGAGAGCGAAAGCGAACCTTTTATCGAATGTTAGACGAAATTCTTTGAATTTCAAAAGTTGTTTCTTGGTCCGATAAAAGAAGTTTTTCATAGTATCTTCACGACAATCTCTCAGTAATAGGGTGGGAAAAACAGAAAAATTCTAAATTTAACGAACGAAGTGAGCGGCTGGGAACATACGACATTTACAGAAGTTTACAATAGTATTTTGAGCGAAGCGAACTATATAGAGAAATGCAAATTTGTGCTGAGGACTTGCAAAGTCTGAACCTGTAAATGTCTGTTCAACTCTTGCGAAGACTTGGAGCAACGAGCCAAAACTGCAAGTGGTTTTTCTTCAAAGAAAAATTGGCGAAGAGGTTTCTGAGACTGAGAAAATTCCAGAAAAATTTTCGAGGTGTTTAAAAATATGAAATCAAGAAGATTTTTGACAGTTAAAAAATATCAATAAACTGCGAAGCAGAGTAAAATTGGGGTTTGGGGGCACGCAATTTTTTAGAGTTAGTTTCGTAAGGGGCACTTTTCAATTATTTTTTGGTGAGCCAAAAGGTTTAAATATAATGAGTTATTATAAATAATAACTTAAAATAACAAAAAGTAATTAATATGGTACAAAACATTATAGAGATAGGAGAAAGGGAAGATAGAGTTCTGAATATTGTGAAGGCTAAATTCGGCTTGAAGAACAAAAGCGAAGCAGTTGCAATTATAACTCAAACTTATGAAGAGAGTTTTCTTGAGCCCGAATTAAGGCCTGAATATTTGGAAAAACTCCAGAAAATAAGAAAAGGAAAGTATTTTAAGTTCGATTCTATTGATGATTTAAGAAAAGCTACGAGCTAAAAAGAGGGCAAATGCGTAACTCAAAAGTAAGCGAACATCTTCAAGAAGTAATGCGAAAATTATCTAAGAAAGATAAATCTCTCTATGAACAACTTCTTAAGAAAATTGATGGGATTATAAACTGCTATGATATTGAGCATTACAAAAATCTAAAGTACAATATGAAAGATTCTAAAAGTGTCCATATTGGGCATTTTGTTCTTGTTTTTCAATATGATAAATCAATAGATGCAATAAACTTTGATGATTTTGACCATCACGATATTATCTACAAGAAAAGATAATTTTAGAAGTACGCGGTTTTTAGTCGTTCGTTAAGGGCACTTTTCGTTATCTATCTGAATATTCTACTTAACCATCTAATAAATTTTTGCCACAAGCCACTGCTTATACATTTGTTATCGATACATAGATTTGTAGAACACTCAAAATTATTCTCACAAGAATTATCTGCACTTAATTGAGGTACAAACTCGCTGTTTAAAGTACAATATTTTCCTTCATGCCTATAGCCAACAGGAGCACATTTATTTCCAAGAATAAGAATACAACCATTACAAATTATAGGAGTTTCATTGGTTCCAACACCTCCTCCACCTCCACCGCCTCCAGAAGATGAATTGATTAAAATCGGTTGTCCTCCAGAACCTCCACCGCCTCCACTAGAGGGAGCAGTGCATAAACTTTGAGGGCCGGATTTGCAACCACAACCTGCTCCTACAACTTCTCCATTTTCATTATAAAATTTGTGAATAAAACAATACTGCACTTGCGAACCATCTGAACAATTATAATACTTTTCACACTGAGAAGTTGTTGCATTTACTCCTCCAGAACCTCCGCCACCCCCTCCTGAAGATGATGTTTCATTGGTTCGTTGTCTATCATCCTCATCACTTTGAACACAAGCTCCATCATTACAAAGATACCCTATTGGGCACTCCTGAATATAATCTGCTCCTTGACTATTTATACAATATCTCTCTGAGAGTTGATATTTTGATATGCAACTGTCATAAACTCCCGCAGCAATACCTTTCTTATAGTAATCCTTTCCACCATCAGTATCATAACAACCTCCTCCTTGTCCGCCTCCACCGGTATTATTTGTTGTGCCACCCCCACCGCCCCCAGAACTAGGAGGGGTAGTAGGTGTTGTGGATTCTTTAAACTCAGCATTTTCAAGTGTTATGGAAATCCATTTATCATCTCCAGAAACATATATCTGGTTAATTATAAGTTTTGCACTAGCTCCAAGAGAGTGAACAAGTCCATTTAGGCTATGAATTGCTATACCTCCAGAAGAAGTAAGCGTAAGTATTGTTATATTTTCGTTAGTAGTCTCTTCAATTTTCCAAACTTTATATTCGGCTTCATAATTATCTGTACCCTCTGTCCAACCAACTTTAAAGGTGTCATCAATATGAAGAATTTTGACTCCTGAACCTCCGCCACCACCACTACTTTGGGCTGTGGCAAATTCAGATAGTCCGAGAAACAAAATTGATAATAAAACACTTAAAAAAATTATTTTTACTTTCATCTTAAAAAGAATAAGTTTCTCGCATTTAAAAATCTATCGCCGATTTTCGAAAAGTGATTTTCCGTTCGTCGCCCCCAAACTTCTATAAATCTCTCACGAGGTGAGACTATCTGTTGCGAAGCAACCAAGCGAGCCATTTTTATTTACTTTAACATATGACATTTACAGAAGTTTGCAATAGTATCCCTGAAAGCTATATTGAAAAAATGCAAATTTGTGCTGAGGACTTGCAAAGTCTGAACCTGTAAATGTCTGTTAGGCGAGGGTGAGCGAAGCGAAAGGGTGCAACCCGCCCCCAAAATTCAAAGAATTTTGCGTATCCACGCAGGTGGGCTCGAAGTATCTTTGGGGTTTTATGGGGTCGGCGAGAATTTTTGCTTCTTTTTTCCTAAAAAAGAAAATGGAGAGTTCCGTTACATTTTTATATAAAGAAAATTTAATATAATTATGTCAATAAATTTCAAGTATAAAGAATATAATTTGGGGGTTAAACCTTCATTACATTTAAAAAAATTCTTACCTTTTTTACAAAAAAAGAAGATAGAAACAATTTTGGATTTTGGATGTGGTAACGGAAGAAATTCTTTTTTTCTTAAGAAAAAGGGGTTTGATGTTTCTGCAATAGATTCCAAACAGGTAATTTCTGATGTTGAAAAAGATTTTAATAAATTTAATATCTCTTCAAAATCTTATAATATAGATTCTACAAAAATCCCATATAAAACGAATTCATTTGATACAATTATTGCTTGGAGAGTTCTGCATAGGGGATTAAAAGATTATAGAAAAAGATTAATAAAAAGGCTACATAGGATTTTAAAAAATAAAGGTTATTTAATAGTTGCTGTTTCTACAGAAGGAGATATTGAACTAGATTCTAAAAAAAGAACCCATAAAGAAATTGAAAAGAATACTTTTGAATATTTTAGCAAAGGAGTTAAAAACAAAAGACACTATTTTTCTAAAGATGAAATTTTAAGTGGAAAAGCATTCCCAAATTTCAAAGTAATTTCTTTAGAGAAATTTAAAGAAAAAACAGGACATAAAGATAAAAATCATTTTAGAAATTATTGGAAAGTTATTTTGCAAAAAAATTAATTCGGCGAAGCCGACAAATTATCCGAAGGATTAGGAACTCCCCCTAAATTAATAGAAAAATTTGGGAGAGCGGAAGCGAACTTTTTATCCATTGTTATACAAAGTGCGAAGCATTTTGTTGGTTTTCTCGTTGGTCGGATAAAAGAAGTTTTTCTCTGAAACGAAGTTTCAGCTATTTGTCCGAAGGACTGCGGGCAATTTCTCACTATCTTGGGTGGGAAAGAAAGAAAAATTAAAATTTGGGCGAAGCCAAGCAACATAGCGATTAAGAGAAGTTTTTCCTTCCTCGTGAAGCGAAGCGGAACAGAGCTGAAGAAAAAATTTGGGTGGAGAAGTCTGCAAGACTTCGGAACTCTTTATCCCATGTTAGGTTCTTGCGAATACTTGGAGCAACGAGGAATAGCTGCAAGCGGTTTTTAATTGCCTATCTTAAAGGGAGGGCGGGGGATTTATAGAGGAAATTGGGGGATAGTATTAAGCAATTAAAAAATTCCGAAGAGTTTTTGCGAAGGGGCGGGAGCTTAACAAGAAACTGACAACTTTGCAACTTATTAGAATTATTTGCTGGCGGGGGTTCGCAAAAATTGAATCTAACATCGGGCTTAACCGAAGTTTTGACCCCTCGAAAATTTCGACCTCGTGAGGATTTTCCCTCGAACCGCAGTTCAGAGCTGGAGAAATTTTCAGAGATGGGGCAAAATTTGGACGAAGAAACCTGCAAGGTTTCGTAGTCGATTAAGCCCTGTTAAATACCCCTGAATACTCGGAAGGGTTGAGTTTTAGTGCAACGGTCGGCGTAGCCGAAAAACTCAAAGTAAATTTAGAGTCCGTCTTTTGAATAAGCGAATGCGATACATCAAGACGCAGAATCAAAGGGCTTTGGCTTTCTATTCTTTAGCAATTTTCCAAAAGTGATTAAAGTACGATCTAAAAGAATCAGCTACTTTTTTACTTGTTATAAGAATGTTAAACATGGGTTTTTCCCAGAGAGTAATGAGGATTTTATCGTCATAAATCAAAGTTGTGGTTGGGCTTAGTAAATCTTCTGAGATATATCTAAATTCTGAATTTTTTGATTTCCAGATTTTTCCTCGTAAATCCTCTCTGATTATCACTTTTTCTTTTATTTTTGTATCTTTCAGTTTTCTAAGATATTGTTGATAAATTATCGGATAATGCTTTTGAATCTGCCCCTGTTCACCCAAAACAAGAAAGTCTCTTGCTCGTTTAAACATATCATTCATAACTGCTTTTAATCCCGCAGTTTCTTTGTAAATATCAACTCTAACATCTTCTTCATATGCTTGTTTTCTGATTTGTTCTAAAAATGGCAATACTTTAAGAAATGATTTTTCTTTTTCTCTAATTTCATCCAAGATTTTTTCAGGATTTGAAGCAGAATAATATTTCACATTATTTTTAAGTTTAAAACTAACTAAACCTCTATTGATTAGTTTCTCAACTATATAGTAAACAAGAGTTCTCTCTATTTTAGTCTCCCGAGATATCTTTGTTGCTGTTGTTTCGCCAATTTTCAATAGGGATAAATAAACTTGGATTTCTTTCTCATCAAAACCAACTTCTTCAAGACTTTTCTTTACAGTTTCTAACTCCATAAATATAGTATGGAATAAGAAGTATATAAATATTGTGGAAAAAATTTAACAACAAAGATATAAATAGCAACTATAAATACTATTATTAAGTAATAAAATGAAATATGAACAATTATGTGAAAGATTAAGGCATAGCTCACAAAAAGGATATAAAAGTTCAGATACGATAATATCTGAAGGAGGTTTTGGAAGAGCTGCTTTAGCCGGGGCAATAATTGCAGAAAGCATAAAAGAAAGATATTTTGATGCTAATAGAAGTTCTACTGAAACATTAAAAAGTCTTGAAGAAAGGGTTAATTGGTTGAGATTAAGACATCGTAATGTTGAAGAATATATGGGAAATCTAGTTGGAGTTGAAGAATGGCGAGAAGATAATGCAAAGGACTTAATTATTAGATGGAAAAAAGGTTATCTATTCCCATCAAAAGGAAAAACAGGCATACCAATTATTGGATTTAGAAAAATTATAACGGATGATGATTATTATAGAGGTTTTGGTAAGCCGGGGGTATATGGCAAAGAAGAAGGAGAAAGAATGATTGAATTAGGAAATCAGGTTGATTTAATGAATGATAAATTTGTTTGTGGTCTACTTGCAATGTTTGGGTCAATACCTATAACTATAGGTCTAAAAGCATTGAGGATTAGCGATCCTATAACAATTGCAATTTTTTTATCATATACTGCATTTACAGGTGGATACGTGTATAAATTAGTTCAAGGTAAATTTGGAAAGAAAGGAGTTATTAGTAAGATGAATGAAGTCCCACAAAAGTTTAAGGAAGAAGAGAGTATAAAGAAATTATACGAATTATATGCAATAGAGTAAAAGCCAAAGCCCTCTTTCTTTTTTTAGGACTCTAAATTTATTGAATCTAACATCGGCATTAACAGAAGTTTTGCGACTGACCTCTGGCGAAGAAAATTTGGGAAAGCGAAGTGCAACGAGCTTTCCTCTTAATCGCTGTTATACGCCCCGACGACTGAAGGGAGGAGAATGCAATGTGGTCGAGGATTTTTTCTCGCAGGAAAAAACCGCAGAAGTCAGATTTTCTTTTCAAAAGTTGTGCGACAGCAAATAATTGTATCGTAAAGTCGGGGCACATCCAACAAAATACAAAGATATATAAACATCTAAAATTTTCTTTTAAATGGTGAACTAAAATGACAGAAGAAACACAAAAACAACAAACTGCTGAAAAACCAGCAGAAAATCC
>Ga0210017_1003300_pt1 | contig 13573 bp, 14 predicted proteins | sample CryGeyCG2014_020_FD_183966 | JGI IMG/M metagenome (GOLD analysis project Ga0210017, IMG submission 183966) | Groundwater microbial communities from aquifer - Crystal Geyser CG08_land_8/20/14_0.20 (SPAdes) (version 2) | ecosystem: Environmental > Aquatic > Deep subsurface > Groundwater | place... | reverse complement strand
CGAGTTAACCGAAGGGGACGCAAGCGCTCTTTCTACCTGTGAGAGAAAACTCGGAGTCAAGCCCGTCTTTTTTGACAGTTCTTTTAATGTAACCTTCTGGCGCAGCCGCAAGTCATTTATCCTCTGCCCTATCTTCATTTTCTTACCCCGCCTTTAATATTAGGTTATCTGTCTCAAGCTCTATTTCCACTCATTATTGGCGTCAATAGCTTACACCTATACGTATCTAATACCACACCTGCCATTTTTTAGCACCTGTAATTTCTTACAGGTGCTTTTTTTAGAGCTTTCCTCTTTCATAAATAAAAATCCCAAAAAGGAGGGCGCTATGGCATCGTTAAAACAAGAGGACAGGAAGAATCTAGAAAGTAATGAAAGCTGCTCAATATTCATTCACGAAGGAGGACTGGTTGTAAAGAATCTGATAACAGAGGAGGAGAAAATTCAGGCTTACTATTTGAGGCACAGGATATTTGCGCAGGAACTTGGATGGGTGTCCCAATCAGAAAACGCATTGGAAACAGATAGTTATGATGATTATGCGATACCCTTCGGGGTCTTTGATGGGAACAACGAAATGCTCGCGCATATAAGGCTGATATCTGCCGGATACCCGTTCATGATAGAAAGAGAATTCAAATCTCTCATCAGTCCGGAGCATATAATTCAGCAGGGGGAAAATGCAGTTGAAATATCAAGAATATGTATAGCGCCTGAAGCAAGGCCCGGGATGGTTTCCGGGAACTTCGGCATACACCGAATCTCCATGTTTCTTTATAAGGGCGTTTACCACTGGTGTATCAAAAACAACATCCAGCTTATCTATGCAGTCGTTGAGCATAAGGTCTGGCGGCTATTAAGGGCAGCGGGATTCCCCTGCAAACTGATAGGAGAGCCGCAGGTAATGCCTGACGGAGCAAAGGCTTGCGCGGTTATAATGGACTGGAGAGAATTTGAGGCATTAAACGCTGAAAAACGGCCGGATATGCTGAGATGGTTTATTCAATATCAATCAGCCCTTGCTGAACAGCAACAGAAACAGCCTGAAGCCTATTCACAACATCCAGTTTCTTTTTGATATTCTCAATATGGAAAACTACTGTCCTTTCGCTGATGTGCAGGATTGTTGATATATCCCACGAACTCTTGCCCTGCCGCAGCCAGTTGAGCACCTCAATCTCTCTTTTGGATAGTGAACGAATATTGCCTGCGCTGCCTTGATCAATTATACGTATTATCGCATGATGCAGGTGCGGAATAATAAGTTCCAGTATCATCTCCGTACGGGCGTTGTATTCTACTGAATTACCGGATATGGAAAGTAAACTGCCTGTATTGCCTGCTGGGTTTTTCTGCCCATGGGTAAAACCATCTCTAAGTCCAAAATCTTCTGCATGAAATACAAATTCTTTTGAAGTGGAGCGCTTCCTGAAGGTATCTTTCCACCGCTGGAGATTGAAACTGGTAAAGTTCTCCTTAACAACGTTATCTATTTTAAAGAATTCTTTCTCTGCATAAAGTTTAAGCCAATCTGCAGGATAATTCAGATTTATAATCTTGTATGAAAGTATATTGCCGCAATCATCTGTCCTTGCCGCGCCACTAACCGCAAAGTCATACGAAATCACTTCATGCAGTTTATTCACAAGTCCTTTAAAATCTTCTTCGTTTGAACAAAGGAGGCTTGTGTGGATTAACTCCAGCAGAGTAATGGCGTCTCTCTTGGACAATAACTTATTGAAAATCATACTATTCCTGCTCCTGCGATAGTAAACCGCTTAATGCAGAATGTCCAAATTTAACCCGTCGTTATAAACTGACCATATCAAAAAATACTCCATCTGTCAAGGGATGCTGCCTTTTCCTGAGGTTTTACCGAACAGAAGTTGCACTTTGTGTATAATAAAAACATGAACTATTTTCTCACTAAGGAAGCCGTCCTCAAATGGCTTGAAACCCCTTCTGTATATCACATCAAAAGGGACGAACTCTACGAGCTTGACAACGAGGCTTTTAAATTCCTTAAAAAATTTCAAAATAATCCCCCCTCGTCCCCCTTTAGCAAAGGGGGGATGGGGGGATTTTCTAAAAATGAGAATAAATTTATTGATTACTGCATCAAGGAAGGCATCTTAACAACAGAGAAAAATTTACTGAGACGCCCGCACGTTATAAAATCGCCTAAGCCTTCTCTCCGTTACCTTGAACTGCAGATTACAGACAGATGCAATCTGAGGTGTAAGCACTGCTATATTAAGCCCTCCTCGCCCCCCTTTAGTAAAGGGAGGATGGGGGGATTTGAGCTTTCATTAAGCCGGATAAAAAAAGTCCTGAGCGAATTTGAGGAGATGCAGGGATTAAGGGTTCTAATCACGGGAGGCGAGCCTCTGACCCACAGCAGATTTACAGAAATTAACGCGATGCTCCCTCAGTTCTTCATAAGAAAAATATTATTTACAAACGGTTTGCTCTTAAATAAAAAAATCCTTAAGAATCTTAATGTGGATGAAATCCAGATAAGCATAGACGGTCTTGAAAAAGCGCACGACTCACTTAGAGGCAAAGGGACTTTTAAGAAGGCAATTGAAGCTGTCAAAAATGCAATAAATACAGAATTTGAAGTATCTGTCTCAACGATGGTTCATCCTGCAAATCTCGGAGATTTCGATAAGATGGAAGCATTGTTTAAAGGGCTGGGAATAAAAGACTGGACAGTAGATGTGCCTTGCATAACCGGAAGATTAGAAAAACATACTGAAGTCCAGATAAGTCCGGATAAGGGCGGAAAATACCTCGCCTACGGCTATGGAGACGGGCTGCATTCAGGCGCATCGGGTTTTGCCTGCGGGCTGCACCTGATGTCTGTGACGGCAGACGGCAGGGCTGCGAAATGCACGTTCTACGCAGACAGAGATGCAGGCAATATAAAGGACGGCCTCGGAGAATGCTGGCAGAGAATAAAACCTATAAAACTTAGTGAATTGAAATGCGACTGTAAACATATTGAAATATGCAGGGGGGGATGCAGGTATAGGGCTAAACTCCTCGGCGATTCAATGGGAAAAGACCTTTACAGATGCGCCTTGTATAACCACCCCTTTAATTCCCCTCCTTAATAAGGAGGGGAGCACGAAGTGCGGGGTGGTAATTCGGGACTGTCCCCGTCGGCTTTCTTACAGCCTTCCTGAGCGAATTATAGAAATAATCAGCCAGATGCCAAGCAAAAAGGCAAAGCCGAACGCTGACAGGCCGAGAATGGAAAACCCGTATATCTTGGGGCCGACGCCTGTTGCATGCATTATGGCGGAACTCAGGAGAATAGAACTCACAATCAGGCTGAATGAAATCCTGTTGCTTGCCTTGTCCATATCCCTTATAAATTTCTCAAGGCCGATATGCGTGAGTTTCATATGAATATCGTCCTTTAAAACCTTTCTTATAATCTGTTTCATCTGGCGGGGAAAGATCACAACAAAGTCTCCTATCTCTTCTATACTCTTTTTGGTCTTTTCGTATATCCTTGAAGGACTCAGCTTTTCCCTGACAAGTTTGGAGGCGTAAGGCTCTGCGGCTGCGATGAAATCAAAATCAGGGTCCAGTTCTCTTCCTATACTCTCAAGAATCAGCATCGCCTTATTAACAAGGAGCAGGTCTGAAGGAATCTTCATGTTATGCTTCATTGCCAGATGCGTTACAATGTCCATATACTCGGCAAAATTTATTTCTTTCAGGGTCAATCCATAGAGCGGCTCCAGAAAATAAACCAGGTCTGACTTGAAATCCTTTCTGAAGGCAATTAAATCAACCTCTTCAGGAACAAGCCCGAGTTCTATATACTGGTCAATCAGCCTGTCAAAATCCTTATTTATAAGCGCCAGAAATGTATTTGCCATCGTCTCTTTCATCTCATCCGTAACCCTCCCGACTATCCCGAAGTCCATAAATCCTATCAGCCCTTCAGACATTGCGAAAATGTTTCCCGGATGAGGGTCTGCATGAAAGAACCCGTCTTCAAGCACCATCTTGAAATACGCATCAACGCCGTTCTTAGCAAGCTCTCTCCTGTCAAGCCCCATCCTTTCTATCGCAGGGATGTCGTCAATCCTTACTCCGTCTATCCTTTCCATCGTAAGAATCTTTTCGGTGGAAAACTCACTGTAGATTTTCGGGATATATATATGGGGACTGTTCTCAAAGTTTTTCCTGAAGCGCAAACAGTTCTTTGCCTCCTCCGAGAAATCCAATTCCTTTCTGATAGTCCTGGAAAATTCCTCCACAATGCCTATCGGATTAAAAAACCTGCTCTCAGGGATATGCTTGTCCATAAGCTGGGCTATTGTCGTAAGGATATTTATGTCTGTCTCTATCTGCTCTCTTATATCAGGCCTCTGCACCTTTATTATCACATCTCTTCCATCAAGGAGTGTCCCGTAATGAACCTGTGCAATTGATGCGGCAGCGCCCGGTTCAGCCTGAAATTTTGCAAATATCTTATCAATCGGAAGCTGTATCTCTTCCACTATAATTTTCCTTGCCTCATCAGAAGGAAAAGGCGGAACCTTATCCTGAAGCTTCTTAAACTCATTGGCAAAAGGCGCAGTAATAAGGTCGGGCCTGGATGAAAGAAGCTGGGCGAGTTTGATAAAACTTGGGCCAAGTTCTGCGAATGCCATTCTAAGTCTCTCAGGGACTGTCGGCCCTTTCACTACCGGCCACTGCCCGAAGGTCTTTAGCCTTTTCTTGAGAGAGACATATCTGTGGAGGCGAAGCTGGTCTATTATGTGTCCGAACCCGTACTTAAGAAAAACATTAATAATCTGCCTTACTCTGTTAATATTCTTATATGTGCTCCTGAGTTTCAGCAGACTGAAAGGCATGGCCTATTCTTCCTGCCCTTCTTCCTTTACTCCTTCCAGTTTCTTTAACCTATTAGAGAGGTTCAGGATTTTTTTATTGAGCTTCTCTATGTCGTCCTTTGTGGAAAGATTCATTTTTTCCAGAGTCTTTGACAATATCTCCGAAAAATTTTTAGAAAAGCCTTCCGTGCCCTTCTCAGCCTTTTCAGTCCACTCTTTTACGAGTTTTGCGCCTTGTGATTCGCTTAGCTCGCCTTTTTTAATAAGCTCGTCAATGAACTCATTTACCTTCTGCTGCATGCCCAAACCCGCAAGCAGAGCGCTCCTTATCGTTTCAAAAACTGTCATAAACACCTCCGTTTTTAGGGGCCAGGTATCAGGTTTCAGTCTGACACCTAATACCTAACACCTAATACCTTTCTTAACCATATCGTACACTGCTTCAAGCGCCTTGTCCAATTTTGCAATGTCTTTTGTGCCGCCCTCTGCCATTTCGGGCTTTCCTCCGCCTCTGCCGCCTGCAGCCTCAGCAACCTTTTTAAGTATCTCTCCAGCCTTAATCTTCTTAGCCAGGTCTTTTGTGACCATGGACAAAAACGACGCCTCACCGTTCTTAACGGATGCAAGAACAATAATGCCGGAGCCGAGTTTATTTTTTAAATTGTCTGCAATAATCCTTAAATCCTTTTTTCCAAGGCCGTCAACCCTGTGTGAAATAACCTTCATGCCGCCTATATCTCTTGCCTTCTCTATGAGCGCTGCTGAACTTTCAAACGCCGCCCTGCCTTTGAGCGTCTCTAATTCTCTTTCCAGCTCTCTCATATCAGCAAGAAGCCTTCCTACCCTTTCAAACGGTTTCTCCGTCTTAAGCATATCCGAGATTTTTGTTAGCTCTTCTTCCTTCTTTCTGAAATGGTCAAGGGCAGAGATTCCTGTCAGCGCCTCTATCCTTCTAATTCCTGATGCAACGCTTCCCTCTGAGACAATGACAAATGGGCCTATGTCTCCGGTTGCCTTGCAGTGAGTGCCGCCGCAGAGTTCAGAGCTGAAACCCGGCGCCTTTACAACTCTGACTATTTCACCGTATTTTTCTCCGAAAAGAGCTGTCGCTCCTGATGCAACCGCATCTTTTATATCCATTACCGAAGTCTCAACATTAATGTTCTCAAGAATTTTCTGGTTAACCGCATCCTCAATCTCCTTTATCTCTGCGCCGCCGAGTGGAAAAAAATGCGTAAAATCAAACCTGAGCCGGTCAGGAGCAACAAGTGAACCTGCCTGTTTTACATGCTCGCCGATTATATTTCTCAACGACGCCTGAAGGAGATGCGTTGCGGTGTGGTTTCTCATTACCGCCTTTCTTTTCACAGCATCAACACTGCATGTCACCCGGTCCCATACCTTCAATTTTCCATCTTTGATTTTTATGATATGTGAATGCAGCCCCTCAATAACTTTTTTGGTATCTGCAACAAAGGCCCTGAATCCTCCGCCTGAGGCGGATGACGTCATCTCGCCTGTATCTCCAACCTGGCCTCCGGATTCACCGTAAAAAGGAGTTTTATCCAGAAAAACCTCTACTTCTTCGCCTTTAGAAGCCTCCCTGATAACCTTCCCTTCCTTCAGCATAGCCTTAACAATTGATTCGGTCTGCATTGAATCATAACCGACAAACTCAGTCTTGCCTATCTCGGAAAGCAGTTCTCTATATATGGATGAAACAGCCTCTTCCTCTCCGACCCATGAAGCCCTGGCCCTTTCCCTCTGCATCTCCATCTCTCTGTGAAACCCGTCTTCATCCAGAATGATATTGTTGTCGGATGCAATGTCTCTTGCCAGGTCTATAGGAAATCCGAATGTGTCATAGAGCTTGAATATCTCAGCTCCCGGAACTGACTTTAATCCAGCCTTCTTTGCAGCCGCAATTACTTCATCTATTATCTTCATGCCCTGCTCAAGCGTCTTGGAAAAACGCTCCTCTTCAAATCTAAGCACCTTTGCAGCCCTTTCCTTTTCATCAAGAAGTTCAGGATACGCATCACCAACAGAATCAGCCGCAGGCTCAACAAGCTTATAGAGCGCGGGGTCATTGACGCCAAGAAGTTTTGCGTGCCTTGAAGCCCTTCTTATAATCCTCCTGAGTACATAACCCCTTCCTTCATTGGACGGCATAAGTCCCTCAGAAATGAGAAATGAAATCGCTCTGATATGGTCGGCAATAACCCTCATGGATGCATCGGTCTCAGCGCTCTTTCCGTAAGTTGTATGCGCAAGCTCTGATATTGCGGATATTATGGGCATGAATAAGTCAGTATCAAAATTATTAAGCTTCCCCTGTAAGACAGCGGCTATCCTTTCAAGCCCCATTCCTGTATCTATGCTCGGCTTTGGGAGGGGCGTAAGATTCCCTGATTCATCTCTGTAAAACTGCATAAAAACAAGATTCCACAGCTCAAGAAACCTGTCGCAGTCGCATCCCACACTGCAATCAGAAGCGCCGCACCCGACATGCTCTCCCTGGTCAATGATTATTTCAGAGCACGGACCGCAGGGGCCGGTATCCCCCATCTGCCAGAAGTTGTCTTTAGCTCCGAGACGAACAATCCTGTCAGGAGAGATGCCTGTCAATTCCTTCCATAGTCTTTCAGCCTCGTCATCCTTTTCATAAACAGAGACCCAGAGCCTGTCCTTCGGGAGTTTAAATATGCCTGTAAGCAATTCCCACCCGAATAGTATCGCATCTTTTTTAAAGTAATCGCCGAATGAAAAATTCCCGAGCATTTCAAAAAAAGTGTGATGCCTTGAGGTATGCCCTACATTTTCAAGGTCGCTGTGCTTGCCGCCTGCCCTCAGACATTTCTGGCACGAGACGGCCCTGGTGTACTGCCTTTTCTCTTCTCCCAGAAAAACGGATTTAAACTGCACCATCCCTGCATTAGTAAAAAGCAGCGTAGGGTCGTTCTTCGGTATAAGAGACGAGCTTCTTACTATCTCATGGCCTCTGGAGGAAAAATAATCCAGAAATGCCTTTCTTATATCTTTGCTTTTCATTTACGCCTGAATCCTTATCTTTAAAACTAAAAACTTTATTTTTTAATTACTCCGGGTTCATTGCTTATGATGTGCATAAGCTTCCCGTCAACGAATATGAGCTGCGTCTTCAAAATCAAGGTTCTTGTGTATATCCACTCTTCCCTGTATTTATTGCCCTCTGACGGCTTCAGCACATTGATTTCTGAAGGCGAACCCCAGGCATACCTGACCTGCTGCTGTGTCATGCCCGGCGCAATCTCGCTGCGTTTAATATTTTCCTGTATCGCCGCAGGAAATCCTTTTACCTCATCAGGCGAATATCTTACAGCGTTAACACAACCCGGAACCAGAAAACAGAGAGCGGAAGTTAAAACACATAAAGCTGCCGCGTTTTTCCTCATTGATTTACTCCTCCTTTTTTTTAAATTGTCTTAGCGCCCTGCTGATTGTACTAAAAGAATACCCTTTTCTGACAAGAAATCTCCACATCTTCTTCTTAATTTCCTCCTCGGAATAATTTTCAATACTTTTTAATTTTTTATTTACAGCCTTCTCGGCTCTGATTATCTCATCAGAGTCATCATCAGTAAAGGCGTTGCTTATTAACCCCTCAGGTATCCCCCTGCGCTTAAGAAATATCCTGACTCCAAGATTGCCGAGCAGTTTTGCATCCTCAGCAATTCTTCTGAGGGATAAAGCAAGCGCGGTATCATTTATAAATCCTTTCTCGCTTAAATGGTTGATTGCCTGCTGTATAGTCTCCTCTGAAAAACCCTTCCACTTGAGCTTATCCGCAAGTTCTTTCGCACTCCTGTCCCTATAACTCAGGAGCCTGTAAGCGTAACGAACCGCATCCTTTTTATCCTCATTAGAAAAACTCATCTTTATATGGTCTATTCATATTAATTTGTTTATCCCCTCTTGCCGCCGGGGTTTACTTACTGAATCTCTCAATCTTCATCTGGCCCTTTTGAGACTGTGACGCCGACTCGAATGAAAGGTCGCTTGTAGATTGAATGCCTTTCACCTTGAGCGCAAAATCATCCGCGTTAGTCGCTCCCCTAAGAGCCTCCTCATACGTAATAAGCCCGGACTTATAAAGCTTGAAGAGAGACTGGTCAAAGGTCTGCATATTATAATGAACGGCGCCCTGAGCAATAACATCAGTCAGCAGCCTTGTCTTATCAGGGTCAATTATGCAGTCCTTAACCGTCATTGTAGCGACAAGCGTCTCAACCGCAGGAACCCTGCCTTTGCCGTCAGCCCGCGGCATAAGCCTCATTGAGATTATTCCTTTAATGACTGACGCAAGCTGCATCCTTACCTGCTTGTGCTGAAACGGAGGGAAAACAGATATTATCCTGTTTATTGTCTCCATCGCATCAATCGTATGAAGGGTGCTGAGCACAAGATGCCCTGTCTCTGCTGCGGTAAGAGATATCTGTATTGTCTCAAAGTCGCGCATTTCGCCCACGAGAATTACATCAGGGTCCTGCCTGAGCGCCGCCCGCAAGGCCTTGCTGAAAGACTCGGTGTCAGTGCCGACCTCTCTCTGATTTATGATGCTGCTCTTATCCCTGTGCAGATATTCTATCGGGTCTTCTATCGTTATAATGTTGCTTGTGCGATTCATATTGATATAATCAATCATTGAGGCAAGCGTCGTTGACTTGCCGCTGCCAGTTGTGCCTGTAACCAGTATAAGACCGCGCGGTTCAAGCGATATCTTTTTAAGAATATCAGGCAGCTGCAGTTCCTCTATGGTTGGAATCCTCATGGGTATCACCCTGAAGACCACGCCGACAGCTCCCCTCTGGACAAAGGCATTGCACCTGAACCTGCCGAGCCCGGGGATGCTGTATGCCAGGTCCAGGTCATTTTTCTTTTTAAAAATCTCTCTCTGCCCGGGGCTCATCACAGATAATGCAATCTTGACCGCATCTTCCGAAGAAACCTTATTTGCAGGAGCCATGTGCAGCAGCTCGCCATTGACCCTCATTATGGGTGGAGAGCCGACCTTTATATGAACGTCAGATGCATTCTGAGCCACAGCGCTTTTAAGGAGTTCATTTACTTCCATTGTATTTCCTCCACTTTAGGTTTCAGGTTTTAGGTTCCAGGTTTTAGGTTGTTACTGACACCTGATACCTGATACCTGTTTTTCCTGATTCCTGCTTTTCTGCCGTCTATTTCTTAACATTAATGGCGTCCATGATTTTAGTCTCTATCTCTTTTGCAGTGTCTGGATTATTTTTCAGAAATTCCTTGACATTCTCCCTTCCCTGCCCGACCCTGTTGCCGCTGTAACTGTACCATGAGCCTGATTTTTCAATAATTCCCTTTTCAACTCCTATATCCACAAGTTCTCCCGCCCTGGATATTCCCTCGTTGAAGTATATATCAAATTCTGCCTGTTTGAACGGCGGCGCAACCTTGTTCTTCACAACCTTGACCCTTACCCTTCCGCCTATGGCTTCCTGATTCTCCTTTATGCTGTCTATCCTTCTTATATCAAGCCTCATGGATGCATAAAACTTCAAGGCATTCCCGCCTGTGGTTGTCTCAGGATTTCCGAACATTACCCCTATCTTCATTCGCAGCTGGTTTATAAACATAACCGTAGTCAAAGACCTTGAAATTGCTGATGTGAGCTTTCTTAATGCCTGGCTCATGAGCCTTGCCTGCAGTCCCATCTGCGCGTCGCCCATATCACCTTCTATCTCTGCCTTTGGCACAAGGGCCGCCACAGAATCTATGACAACAATATCAACTGCTCCGCTTCTTACCAGCGCCTCGGTAACCTCAAGCGCCTGCTCGCCTGTATCAGGCTGAGATATAAGCAGGTCTTCAACCTTTACTCCAAGCCTTGCCGCATAATTTGTATCCAGCGCATGTTCTGCATCAATAAAAGCAGCAGTGCCGCCTGCCTGCTGCGCCTGTGCAATTGCATTAAGGGCAAGAGTTGTTTTTCCCGAAGATTCAGGTCCGTATATCTCTACAACCCTTCCTCTCGGGTATCCTCCTACGCCGGTTGCCATATCAAGCGCAATTGAGCCTGTAGGTATAACCTGAATTCCTTCCGCAACCTCTCCTGCGCCAAGCCTCATTATCGCGCCCTTGCCAAAACTCTTCTCTATCTGAGAAATTGCCATCTCAAGCGCCTTAATCTTATCCTTGCCCGTCTCCTTGCTTGTTTCCTTACTCATAATGCCTCCTTTTAAAATCTATCTCTCTTTTCCTATAGGAATCTCGCTCAGTTTAAAATGTTCTGCTCCACCCTGCTTAAGTTCGCTCTTCATAAGTGTTATATTGATAACTTCTATCTTACCAAAATCTGCTTCCTTTAGTGTAGCAAGTTCTTTTATCAGCGCATCCTTGTTTCTCATGGATTTCACCCTGCCGATTGTAAGATGCGGCGTGAACTGTTTCTCGTCTCTTTTAAATCCAAGCCCCTCCATTGATTTATCTATATCATGCTGTAGTTTTATTATTTCTTCTGAATCATGAACCCCGAGCCATATAACCCTTGGATATTTTACATTAGGAAAAACGCCTGCCCCGAATATTCCGGATGTAAACCTGTCATACAGTTTTGCTATTGATGAGAGTTTCTTGTTTATCTCTGTCAGCAGTTCCTCGGGCGTAGCGCCCATGAATTTTAAGGTCAGATGAAGATTTTTTGCGGAAACCCATTTCACATCAGCGTCTGTCTGCTTTAACCTTTTGATACAGGCATCAATTGTTTTTTTAATCTCCTCCGAAAGTTCTATGGCTATGAAGCACCTTAAGTTCATTCATTTCCCATTGAACTAATATTAACGCATTAATTCAGAAGCCTCCATGCCTGTAATACCAGATTCGTATATACCGCCGCGCCTATGTCATCTGCCATTATTCCGAATCCGCCGCTAAAAACATACTCAAGCCTTTTCAGCGGAGGCGGTTTGAGTATATCAAAGAATCGGAATAAAACAAACGCCGCAATTATGTAGCCCCGGTTTTGAGGCAAAAATAATAGAGCTGCCATATAGCCCGCAAATTCATCAATGATTATATGGCGTGAATCCTTCTCTCCTAAAAGTTTTTCTGCCTTATCGGATGACACAATGCCTGCGATTATAAAAAACACCGCCAGTCCTATGTGCAGAGACAGGGACGGCTTTAAGATAGCCATAAATACAAGCGCTGATAGAGTTCCGAACGTGCCCGGAGCAAAAGGCAGATAGCCGATAAAACCCAATGTAGCAATGTATTTTAAATAAGCATTTTTACTCTTCAATTATCTTATAACTCCACGTTATCTTTGCAGAACCTTCAAGCGTCGCTTTAACAGAACAGTATTTTTCCATTGAAAGCTCAACAGCCCTTTTTACGGCGTCGTCAGAGACATTTCTGCCTCTCACTATAAACTCTATATCTATGTCAGTGAACTTCTTTGGATAGTTTTCAGCCTTCTGTCCCTTAATCTTAACCTCAAACCCTCTTATCTCCTGTTTCTTCTTTTTCAATACAGAGACAACATCCATACCGGAACATCCGCCAAGCCCTATCAGAAGCAGTTCCATCGGCCTGGCGCCGGTATTTCTGCCTCCGGACTCCCCATCTCCGTCCATAACTATAGCGTGTCCTGACGCCGCCTCGCCTACAAACTGAAGACCATCCACATAAGTTACTTTTGCCTCAAGCATTTCTTCCTCCAAAAATATTGATTTGATAAATCATTAAATCAGAGGAATAAAGGTTTGTCAAGCATTCATAGGAATAAACGACAAGCCCCTATAAGTAAAATTTGACAACAAGTTTATCCATAAGTTACGATACATCAATCGCGGGGTGGAGCAGTCCGGTAGCTCGTCGGGCTCATAACCCGAAGGTCAGAGGTTCAAATCCTCTCCCCGCCACTTAATAAAATCATTGGAATATCAATAGATTGCAGGCTATCAATGTTTAACTCTTGATAGCCTGAATTGCTTTAACAGGACACTAACAGGACAGTTGCAGGACAGTAATTAAAAACCTGTATTTGCCCTCAGAATTATGGATGAGAAAAAAGATAAAAAAGAGCCCCCGATAGTCTCTTTCAATAAAGAGGAGGCTGAAGAACACTGGGATGATATTTATCTGAAAGAGGAAGGCGTGGTCATTGAGTTTGACTTTAACACCAAGACAGGGAAAATCCAATCAGTTTCCGACCATAGTATTTATATTATCGACTCCCGTGAATTAGTCAGAACAAAAATTGAATTAGGCCCCGGCGACAAAGTCCTCTTTGCCCCTCTTGAAGACCCTGATGGCAATGATTATGCGAGAATAGTCAGGATAATTGAACTTGATGTATAGAGAAACATTTAGTTAGCACTTAATCTCAGTTCAATATTATGTTTGGTTCTATAATATAAATCGTGTCAAGTTTCATATATTATTAATCAAGCCCACATCTTCTCTTCTCCTATACTTGTACTTCGCTTCGCATTCTTTGTGTTTCAATCTACGCTCCCTGCGCGAAAGGCGACTAATAACCTATTAAGGCGCCTCAATCTTCATGCTGGTTATATTGTCAGTTGATTAAGTCTGCATCCGCATCTGCGACAGCGTAAAAAACTATGATCCAACTACAGATAGAAACTACCAGTTCATCCCCGCATGTGCGGGGAACATTTAGTTATAACCATATTAATCCTGCT
>Ga0210017_1003299_pt1 | contig 13574 bp, 12 predicted proteins | sample CryGeyCG2014_020_FD_183966 | JGI IMG/M metagenome (GOLD analysis project Ga0210017, IMG submission 183966) | Groundwater microbial communities from aquifer - Crystal Geyser CG08_land_8/20/14_0.20 (SPAdes) (version 2) | ecosystem: Environmental > Aquatic > Deep subsurface > Groundwater | place... | reverse complement strand
ACCACTCTACTGTTTTGGTCATCCCTTCTTCAAAACTATACTCCGGAACCCATCCAAGTTCATTTTTAATTTTGCTCGCATCAATAGCATAACGCCAATCATGTCCTTTTCGATCAGAAACAAATTTTATCATCTCTTCTCCCACACCAAACAACCCCAAAATTTTTCTGGTAATCTCTATATTGGTCTTCTCGCAATTCCCTCCCACACAGTAAGTCTGGCCAATTTTTCCTTTGTGCAAAATCACATCAATCGCCCGGCAATGGTCCTCTACATACAACCAATCACGAACATTTAAGCCATCTCCATATACCGGAACCCTTTTGCCTTCTATTAAATTAGTTACAAACAAAGGTATTAACTTTTCTGGAAATTGATATGGCCCATAATTATTAGAACAATTGGAAATGGTAATTGGTAAATTATGGGTATAAAAATAAGCTCTCACTAAATGGTCTGAAGCAGCTTTTGAAGCGCTATAAGGACTTCGGGGGTCATAAGGTGTGTTCTCGTTAAAATAGCCATTCTCTCCTAAGCTACCAAATACTTCATCGGTAGAAACATGGTGAAAACGTTTACATCCATTTGATTTGGCTGCTTCTAATAAAATTTGGGTACCCAAAACATTAGTCTTAACAAAAACTCCCGCATCTTTAATAGATCGGTCAACATGGCTTTCCGCAGCGAAATGGATTATGGCATCCACCTCCTTCACCAATCTATCTACTAATTCCCTGTCACAAATATCTCCTTGAACAAACTCGTACCTATGATTGTTTTCAACTTCTTTTAAATTCTCTAAATTCCCGGCATAAGTAAGCTTGTCCAAATTAATAACTTTATAATCTGGATATTTCTTTAAAATATATTGAATAAAATTGGAGCCGATAAACCCCGCACCACCGGTAACGAACAATCTCATAATGCTAATTTGCTAATTTTATGCTAATGATGCTAATTGCCAATCGCCAATTATTAGCAATTTGTAGATTGGCATAAGATTTATCTTATTCGCATCATTAACGATTTTTAGTTCCCCAATCAAACCCAATTTCAGGATCATCAAAGGGAATTCTTTCCTCGTCTGGCTCTTTGGGGTCATAAGCTTCTGTAGTGTGGTAAAAAAGCATAACTGGCTTTACACCAAGCACCCGATAGCCATGAACCACCCCCTGCGGAATTAAAACAAGAAGCGGATTATCTTCCCCTGCATAAATTACTTGAGTCTCTTTATAAGTAGATGATTCTTTACGGAGATCATACAAAACTATTTGCGCTACACCTTGAGCTACATACCAAAGATCATCCTGTTTTTTGTGCCAATGAAAAGCTTTAATCACTCCCGGATAAGTTAAGGTTACTGACGTTTGTCCGAATTTCTCAAGAAGTCCATCATCAGATCTTAAAATCTCTCTAAAAAAACCACGATCGTCCGAATGGGTTACAATCTTTTTAATTTTTACACCTTCTATCATACGTTAAGCAGATTAAGTATACAAAGAATACAAAGAGATTAAGTATAATTATTTATTCCCTTAGCAAAGCATCAGAAATAAGAATTATTATAACAGCTGCACCAAAAGAAATAAAATAAGAAATCCAACCTAAATCTCGAATCTCAAAAAAAACAACAATCGCGGTAATTATAGTCAAGAAAAAAATTACTAAATAATCTCTAAGTTTTAACTCTCTTTTTTCTTCTTGCTCTCGCTCTTTATGAAGAGCTGCCGTAATAATACCACTTATAATACAAAATATCAAAAGAAAGTTTAAGTTTAAGTAATTACTAATAAATCCTCCCTTCATTTGTTCCAAAAGAAAATACACTATGAAAGTTCCTAAAGATATCTTAAAAATATCGCTGATAAGTATTCTCAAGGCGTATTTAAGTTGTGATTCGTTGGTCATACGATTGCGAATTTTACAAATGCGCTTCGCACCGCTAATTATACGAATTATTTGATTTTTATTAGCGCTATTCGTGGACGAAATCATTCGCGGTATTAGTGATATAAAATTCTACCCAAAAAACCTCTTAGCCGAGAAATAAAGTTTTCAAAAGTTAAAGGTTCCTTCTCTAAAATTACCCTGATTTCTTTAAGGCGTAATTCTTTTCCGCTCTCATCCAAACTTGGTACAGATAACATAAAACGTAGCTTATTATTCTCAACATAATAATCTTTTAGTTGGAAAAAAGCTTGGGATTCCTGGTATTCTCCTTGTTCTTTTGGAGATGCATAAGTAGCAATAATATAGTCAGCATCTTCAAGATTAGTATAAATATTTAGCTGTTCCACCCTTAAAAATCTATAAAAATAGCTGGGTAACTCATAATTATAAAAAACCACTTTTTTACCTTTTGGTAGATAATTTAAAAAGTTGCTTATAGTATCAAACCTTTTATTTTTTTGCAGTAGAACTACATTTTCTTTTTGGATTTTGGTCCAGGAGAGACTATCAATCAACCGATTCTCAAGAGGTTTAAGATCATAATCCCATTCATTGTGTCGCTTCTGGGCGCCCAATTCTATAATAGGAAATCCTGGGTTTTTATATTTAATATGAACTGTTGCCCCCTCAAACCAGCGTGGCATTTGTAGATAAAAATAAACAGGATCAATGGCCACAGGTTGAAAACAATCATTTTTATCTTTTTTTATATCCAGTGCTCTTCCCTTGGGAAATAAGGGTAAAATAAAAGGAGAATCTTTACAAAAATTATATCTAACCTCTAAACGTCCGCTCCAAGCAAAATCTTTACTTACAAGAAATACTAAAATTACAACTGGTATAATTATTAAAATGACTCTTACCATCTTCAAAATTTTCTCCAACCAGACCTTACTCATATAAAATCAGTTTATATAAATTATTTTGTTCGGTAATTTTTCTCTTTTGAGTTATTCTTAATTTATACCTTTTAAGTTTTTTTTGATTTATATATTCAACATCTTTGTCTTCAAGCTCACTATAATAATAAACTGGCCACTTTTTAACCAACTCTTGCAATCTTTGAGAATCCCATGTCTTTTCTTCTAAACTAATCACTCGCCAGTGTGGAAAAAAAATCTTATCCGCGCGTTCGCTAATAATCACTGACTGAGAAGGAATTAAAGTCTCTACCATTCTTTCTATATTTTTGTATCTTACAATATTATCCTTTACCTTAGCAAGACTCTCCGATGTACCCCAAAGGGTCAAATAAAAACTCAAAGCAACAAAACAACAAATAAGAAGAGAATCCAAGATAACTTTTTTAACTTTCCTACTGAACTCCAAAAAGGCAAAACTCACAAATGGCAAAGACAAAATATAAATCGGTAACCAATATCTCACATAAGAAGTGCCGATGGAAATCTCTCGGGGATCGGGATTGTCATAAAAGACCCAGCTCCCATAACAGGTAACAAGCCATAAGGATATGAAAACAAAAAGAGTCAAATAAATTCTCTCTAATCTTTTCTTTTTTCTGAAGTTTTTAATAAAAAGTGTAAATCCTACCACAAAAGGAACAAAATACCACCAAAATATCCAGATATAATATTTACAAAAATTAGACAAAAAACTTATCGGATGGACTCCAAAGGGGAAAAGATAGGATAGAAAGTGTGAGGACAGAAAAGATAGACTACTCCTCGAAGAAAAAACAGAACTTTCTACACTTTCTAGGGAACTACTTTCAACAACCCGGGGATAGCCGGTAGATAAAGGATTTCCATATAAAATTTTATTATAGTAAAAAATAGGAATAAAAATTAAAATCAAAACCAAAAACCCAACGAGTAAATATTGCCATTTGATGTGTTCTCTAAAATTTAAAAACAAGATAAAATAGGTAATACCTATCCACCAAATTTCCGAAGTCCGAACTATTAAAGCCAATCCTATAAACAGCATTGCTAATGCAAATCTAATATGCCTCCCCCATTTCATTTCTTTATTATTCGTGTAACATTCGTGATATTCGTGCAACATTCGTGTGGCACTTATCAACCAATAAGATCCAATAATAAGTAGTGCTACAAACAACACATTATGAAACATCCCTCGAGACGAATAATACCAAAAGGCAGGATGAATCAAAAGAAAAAGACCGGAAAGAAAAGCAATTTTAGAAGTAAAGATTCTCTTAAGTAATCCGTAAAAAAATAAAACTGCCAATACTGAAAATAAGGGTGTCAGGTAAGTAATAATCTTCAACCCAAAAAACTTAGCCAGTGTTCCGTAAAGCAGGTTCATTCCTAAAAAACTTCCGGGTACCAAGTAAGAATCTTTAACACTAATGGCTCGAGGATGAATAATACCTTGAGCTTTCTCATTCAATTGTTCAAAGTGTCGAAGCTCACCTTTTTCAGCATACATTTGAGAAAAAAAATAATTGGCTCCTTCGTCAGGAGAATTAAATTTTAAAGGAGCGCCCATATTCGGATAGGAATAAATAAAGAAAAAAAGGGTAGCTATTGTTATTAAAATAGCCAGGTCACGATTCTTTTTCAACCAAATCAAAATTGAAGTAGAATAAGACATACCCCGTAGAAGAACTTCGACATTATTTGTATTAGGTTAAATTTAATTTTTTTTATCCCCCATACGATCTTGAATTTTTCAAAAAAATTTGACATAGAAAGACCTAGTAGAACTTCAGATTATCTTTTTAATACAAATATTCTTTATACAATAGAGATCTACCAATTTATAAAAAGAGACGATAGTTTGTTGAAATTCCACTACAAGGTCAAAGTTTCTCTACGGGGCATATTACGCTAATTATAACAAAATTCTTTCTATTATTAAAGAATATAATATGATAGAATAATATGTATGGGGTCAACTATATCAAAATATATTCTGATTTCTTCCTTCGTTAGCATTATCCTTATTGTCAATCTCTATATTTGGCAAAATACGATTATCGGATTTGTCTTTGGACTATTTTTTTTATTATCTCAAGGGGCTATTTTGGGTCACCTTTTGTTTCCTCAAAACAGTCTTTTCTTTAAAATATTTTATGGCTTATTTTTTCTTCTTTCAGGTATTGCCCTTATTGGTGCCCTCATCTATTATTTTTATTGCCTAAATCTTTTTGTTATCGCACTCATTATTATTTTAATTCCTATCTTTCTATCAATTATAGTGGGGGTAATTCATGAATTACCTCTCTCCCCATCTTCTCAAAAAACTCCCAACCTTATAGTAAAAAAACGAGGGGTATTAAAATTTTCTTTTTCTCCAGAATTAGTCATCTTAATTTTAGCTTTTTTATTTCTAATTACGGTTTGTTTCTCTATTCTTTTCTCCTCCCAAACCATGGAAGCCATTGCTTCCCCTTGGCAGGTAATACCCACCTCCTTTTTTATTATTTATTTCTTTGTAAGTCTCGCCCTTATAGGAATCACCTTCTACTCACCTCAAGATTATCAAAATCAAGGATTGATTCTATTTTTAATTAGTTTATATGTTCTTTTGAGCGTCTCGGTAGCTCTCATAATCTACCAATTGGGATATGGCTTTGATTTATTTATTCACCAGGCTACAGAAAAGGTTATTGCAGAGCGTGGATTTATTGCCCCAAAACCATTTTATTATTTGGGACAATATTCTTTAGTGGTATTTTTCTCTAAACTATTCGCCGTACCCGTTAAATGGCCGGATAAACTAATAGTCCCAATATTTACAAGTCTCTGGCTACCTTTTACCATCTATTGGGGGCTTTCACAAAATTTACTCAAAGAAAAAAAATATGCCCTGCTTTCTCCTCTAATTTTCCTTATTTTACCCTTTTCTGTTTTTATTGTTACCACGCCTCAAAATTTAGCTAACTTTTATTCATTAATCATTATTTTTTCCTCTCTCCCTCTTCTTGTATCGGAAACTAAAAGTTTCCGAACGCAGATTAACGCAGAAAGAAATAATAACGCTGAACCACGCGGAATTTGGCCCCTGTCATATCTTATCTTTCTTTCTCTCGTCACTCTTGCTATTCATCCTCTGGCAGGAATACCCGTTTTTATTTTTCTCGTGCTGTTAATTCTCCTTAAAATCAAAACCCTCTCCCAAATACTCAAAAAAATTATTTTTTGGGAAGTAATAACACTCTTTAGTATTATCATCCCCTTAGTGTTTATTATCTTTAGCTCTATCTCTTCCCAATTTCATATAACCTTAAACACCAATTTTGGGAGCAATTTTTTCTATTCCCTTAATATTTTTACTCTCCGCGGGGGTTACTGGAATTATTTTCGATCACTTTATGACCTTATCTATCTCTATGGCTTTAATACTAATTTACTCTTCCTTATTCTATCTTTAATAGGAATTATAATACTTTCTTTAAAAAATAAGATTAGGTTATTTAAAGTCTATATTCTCACATTTTTAATCCTTATTATAAATTATATTTTACTCAAAGGGTTTATATCTTTTTCTTCTCTTATTGAATACGAAAGATACGCTTTTATCGGAAGAATTTTGGAAATCGGTCTTTACTTTTTAACTCCCTTCTTTCTATATGCTTTTTACATATTTTCAAAACGCTTATGGGGTTTATCTTCTATCTTTAAATTTGCTTTTATGGTTTGTTTGTCTCTTGCTCTTACGGCTTCTTTATATCTCTCCTATCCTAGAAACGACCGCTTTGAAGCGGGTCACAACTTTAACGTATCTTCTTCTGACATTAAAGCCGTGCATTCTATTGAAAACGATGCCGCCGGCGACTACATAGTCTTAGCTAACCAATCAGTTTCAGCTGCTGCTATCCGCGAGTTTGGTTTTAAAAAATATTACGGCGAACATTTTTACTATCCTATTCCTACCGGAGGGGTACTTTACAGCTTTTATCTTAAAATGACTGAAGGCAAACCCGAAAAAGAGAAAATGCGAAACATTACGCAAGAAGTTATGGACCTTGTACCAGTAAAAACGGTTTATTTTGTCATTAACGAATATTGGCACAATTCTTCCAAAATTATCCAAGAAGCTAAAAAAACAACTAATATTTGGACCTCTATCGATGATGGTAGGGTTTTCGTATTTAAATACGAGAGCACAAATGAAAACGAATAGGAGCACGAATAAACACAAATAATTGAAGGAGGACGAATCTCGCGATTTCCTGAGATTTGACCTCTAATTCAGGTTAAAAAATGCCCTTTATTTTTATTTAGATATGGGGTTATTTTTTGTCTATCAAGCCCGAATTTATCCTATTTACATACTCTCTAATTTTTTAATATACTCTTCAATCCCATATTTCTCAGCTGATTTTTTAGCATTTCCTCTCATTTCTTCTAATTTATCTCTATTTTTCAGACAATATTTTAATATCTCCAACAGACTCTTTTCGTCCCCTGCTTCAAATGTAAAGCCGTTATACCCATCTTTTACGAGTTCTGCTACTCCGCCAATACGACTAGCAATAGCCGGTATCCCCCAAGAAAAACTTTCATAAATTACTGTTGGCGAATTTTCATAACAAAGAGAGGGCACAATAGTTATATCTACCTGAGCAAAAATTTTATTCAACTCATTGTGAGGTATAAAGCCGTGAATTTTAATTTGAGGGTCGTCTCGGGCTACCTCTTTTATTCTCTCTAGTTCCGAACCTCTACCTGCGATATGTAAATTGTGGGTTGTATTATAGGCCAATTTCTTAAATACTTTTATTAAAAATAAAACTCCTTTATGTTTTTCAATTTGTCCTAAATACAAAAAATTAAATTCTTTTCTCTTCTGAAATTGGAAATTGGAAATTGGAAATTGGAAATTTGGGATAGGGTTTGGCAAAACTATTTTTTTTGATTTTTTAAAAAAATCCAACCGTTCATAAAATTCTAAAAGCCAATTTGAGGGTGAAATAATAACTGCCGGGGAACCAAAAAATTTCTTGTTAATTTTAGCATATAACTTTGTTAAAATGTTTGAGTGCTCCCAACTATGCTCCTTACCTTTAATAATTAAACCGCTGGGGGTAGCTAACTGTGCATCATGAAGAGTGTGGATGTGCTTGAGATGTAAACTCTTTATTACTTTGGGAACAAAAAATCCTAGTCCCATTAAATTATGAGTCATCACCACACCTGGCTTTTCTTTTTTTAAAATTTTCTTTACGGCAAAGTAAGTATGCCAATTGAATACATCTAAAATATGCCAAAAAAACCTTATTATCACATTTTTTTTTGCATCTCTATGATAGAAAAAAAGATTCAAAGGATAGAATCGATAGATCCTGAGATTCTCCTCGCTCACGACTTGCGGTCTTAAAGAAGAAATATTTTTAAAAGGACCAGCGGTAATCAAAAAAACATTATGACCCCTATCTTTGAGCCCCTTAATTATGTTTTGCACTACCCGCTCTGCCCCACCCCGCTCGTAAGGTGTATATAAATTAGAAATAACACAAATCTTCATAATGCGGAAACATAGAAACTTAAAAAATAAAAGCAATTTTTTCTGTTTTTTTGTTCTTCGGTTTTTATGTTTTTATGTTCTTATGTTTTTATATTTTTATGTTTTTATATTTTTATGTTTTTAGTTCTTTATAAACTCCCTCTATTTGTCTTCCTATCTTTTGCCAATCGTATTTTTCCTCCACTTTTTTTCTCCCTCTCTCTCCAAATTTCTGAGCCTCCTCTGGTCTGGACAACAAATAGATAATTTTCTTCTTTAAATCCTGTATATCACAGGACTTTGCCAAAAGACCGTTAATTCCATTATCTACTACGGTACGAACTCCTGGTAATAAGGAAGCTACAACCGGCTTTCCGCAAGAGAAAGCCTCAACTAATGTTAGGCCAAAAGCTTCTGATTTATCAATAGAAGGAAGCACTACTACTTGAGATAAATTATAATATTTCGGCAAATCTTCTTGAGAGACGCTGCCGGCAAAAATAATATTATCTTCAAGGTCCAAATTTTTAGCTAATTTAACATAATTTTGCTTTAGTTCTCCCCCTCCCACAATAATTAATTTTACATTCGTATTTTTATGAGGGTTTATTTGTGTATCATTAGTGTATACTATCCCCCTCATCGCTTTAAGCAGAACATCAACCCCTTTAAAATAATGTGCTTTATCAAGTCCCCCAACAAATAAAATTATTCTTGTCTCCTCCCCTATTTTATGTTTTGTAAGGAGCTCTTTGTCTCTCTCTTTCGGAAAAAAATGATAAACATCTACGCCATTGGGAATTTCAATAAACTTATTTGGCGTTTTTTTAACTAAATTTTTAATATTAGAGATCTGCGCATAATCTAAAGAAGTAACTATCACTTTTTGAGCACGATTTAGGATTTTAGGAAGAGTAAAATAATTATAAAATTTGAAAATGAGACCTAAAATTCCTTTTCCTACCACATCCATGTGGTAATGCAAAACCAATTTTGTTCGCGGGTTAAACTTTTTCCAGAAAAAAACTACTTCTGCTCCTCCAAAAAATGGGAAATGCAGGTGTACTAGATCAAATTTCTTTAACCTCCACAAAAGTTGAGGACAAAAAGCAGCATTGCCATATTTAAAAAAGGGCTTCATATAGACCACCCGAAATTCTTTAAAATAAGGCGTCTCTTTAACCTTCTCGTCGTACTGAGGAACAAATACCGTCACTTTATGTCCCAAACGAGCTAACTCCCGAGCATTATAAAAACAAACATTTCCAATTCCACCCTTATAGGGTGGAAAGGTTGAGCTAATATAGGCAATTTTCATAAATAACAAATTTTATTTAAATAAGCAAGTTTTAATTAGAAATTAATCTACTATGATACTCCATAGTATCATAGTAATAATATCTAAATTCAATTATCGCTTTGCTTTCACTCTCTGATAATAATTCCTAATTGACTTTTTCTTTTTTTGCTTCTTGGCATATCGTTCTAAAATTTCGCTAACTTCTTTTACGGCTTTCTCTGGCCAAAAATGCGCCGGATATTTTTTCTTAATGCTATACCAACCAAAAGGATCGTATTTCTCCTCTGGACTAATCTTTTTTCTTTCTTTCCTATCTTTTTGCCCTTCTAATCGTTTAACAGCTGTTTTATAGCCCTCCCCGGAGACTATCCACCTTTGTACATGAGCAATGGTATCCATACCCATTCCCATCCTTTCACTAATCTCTTCAAAAGTTAATCCACTAATTAACATTTGAGCCACTAGAAGCCTTCGTGCCAACATCACTACTTCACTTACACTTAAAAGTTCTTTGAAAAAAATTTTTACCTCTTTTATAGTCTCCAAAGAAGCTACGGCTAAATAGAACTCATCTAAAAGTTCTTTTTGGTTTTTGGGTGACAATTGATTTAAATTGAATCTAGGCATATTCTCTCTGTTCTTTTTTAATTCTCTTATGATACTCCATAATATCATAAGAGAATTATTAATCGTCAATAATTACACAAAATCTCTAATTCTAATTACGCTTATTATTTATACCCCACTCACCCTACCACACTATCAGTCTTTTCGCTATAAGCCAATAAAAATTAAATAAGGGATTGATTATATGTTTTAAAATAGGATTTTCTATTTCCTGAAATTCAATTTTTCCTACAAAAAATTTAATAATATCTTTATCTTTTATTTTTCGATTTTTTTGAATTTTTTCCCTTTTTTTAAAAATTTTATATAAATTAAATAAATTCAAAAAATAAAAATAACCTTTTAATTTCTGTAAAAACTCGCCTGAGAATAAAGAATAAAATAATAATCCCGCCTCCATAAAAGCCAAAGGAAGACTCATAAAAAGTAGAGTGGACCATTTGTAATTTTTGAGCATTACCACAAATCTATTTCGTTCCATCCAATAATACTTTTCGACGCTACGAGCAAACTCATATTTGTGATAAACAATTGACTTAGGCGCTAAAACAATTCTGTATCCCATAAGTCTTGTTCTCCATCCCAAATCCACATCTTCGTGGTAAAGAAATAAATCTTTGTCAAAGAGTCCCACTTTTTCTAAAACCTCGATCTTTACCAGCATCGCTGCTCCGCTAGCATAAGTAATTTCAGGAGTTCCCTCTATAGCCTTGTCCTGTTCTTTGTATCCTCCACAAAAAGCAAAACCTAGGAAATGAATATGATTACCTAGGCTATTTATCTTGTCTTTCTCTGTCCAAAGTAATATCTTGGACTGCACCATCCCAACTGTCTTGTCACTTTCAGCTACCTTGACTAACTCTTCCAACCAATTGGACGCTACAATTGTATCTTGATTTAAAAAAACTACATAATCCGCGCCATTTTTAATAGCAACTCTCACACCAATATTATTACCTTCTGCAAATCCAACATTATATCTATTTTGGATGAGTTCCGCCTCAGGAAAACTCTCTTTAATATAGCGGGCGGTTTCATCAGAAGATCCATTATCAACCACAATAATAAAAAATTTCTCTTGGGGGTAACTTTGAGAAAAAAGATTTTTGAAAAGCTCGGGCAGATATTCTCTGCCATTATAAGTAACAATAATGATAGCAACCTTCATAATGTCACGAATCTACACGAATTTGAACACTAATTAACACGAATAATTTATTTTTGATCCTGAACCATGTTCTTATGTTCTTATGTTCTTGTGTTCTTTTGTTTCTATGCTTTTATGTTTTTCTAGGGCTATCTCTCGCACAATTTTAGCAATATTTCGTTCGATATGTTCTAACCTTATAAAAATTTGAAAAATAATATAAAAAATAACAATAATAGAAAAATAGATAATTACATCTGCTCCTCGACCCACTCCTAACCTCTCCGCCACAAAAGAGGTCGTTTCTGGTAATAAAACAACAACTCCTACTAAAATCCAAAAAATAAACCAAAAAACTAATTCTCTCGCCCTTAAATCTTTAGCTTTAAAACGTAAAATAACTCTCCAAAGAGCAAAAAAAATAAAAAGAATAATGATAAGTTGTATAAGCATATTTTTGAAATTTTTATAAAAATTTCAAAAACTAAAAAACTTAGAAACACAGAAACTATGAAACTTAGAAAGAATTTGTTTCTTTGTTCTTATGTTTTTATGTTTTAGGTTATAGTCACTTAATTATTTTTCTTAAAAAAAGCTTCCAAAACGTTTTGAGTCCGACTATAAAATTTTGTCCTTTAGAAAGAGAATAATCAGTATAGACGGCTGAAATCGGAATTTCTTTGAGGTCCAATTTGTGAGCCTTAATTTCCTTAATAATTTCAGAGGAAACTTCCATCTTAGAAGTTTTAAGATCTAAACTTTGAGCTGCTTGACGCGAAAAAGCTCTTAAACCTGATTGACTGTCAGTTACCCAAATACCAAATAAAATAAAAGTAACTAAATTTGCTAACCAATTATACACTCGACGATGAAATGGCATACCACGAGGATCTAAAAGGCGTGATCCAATAACTACTTGAGCCTCTCTTTTTTTAATGGGCTCTATTAAACGAAAAATATCTTCTGCTCTATGTTGACCATCGGCATCAAAAGTTAAAATAATTTCTCCTCCATCTTTTAGAGCTTTTTTAACGCCAGTTGTAATAGACGCTCCTAAACCCAAATTAATAATATGATGTAAAACTTGAGCTCCGCTTTCTCTAGCAATTTCCCCTGTTCTATCAATAGAGCCATCATCAACTACAATAATTTCATCTGAATGCTCTTTTACCTCTTTAATAACACTCTTAATAGTTCTTTCTTCATTGTAAGCAGGAATAACAACGATTACCTTCATACCAAATTTGTCGACCCAGCCCTTTCTAAAATTAAAAGGGAGTTACTGAGTAATTATTTTAAAATATAAATATAACAGTTGAAGTGAGCCCCTTTCGTGAAACACTTTTCCACTTTTTTAAGTTTGTGGATAGGTTTGGGAAAAAATTCAAAGTGCAAATTAACCTAATTAACCTAATTATTCTAATTGACCTAATCAATGTCTAATAACCCAATGACTAAATGACCAAAAAATTTTTAGACATTAGGCATTCTGACATTGGGACCTGCTCGCCCAAGTCCGCCTAAATTTTTTATCTGCTTACTTTAATGGAAAATAATTATTCATAAAGTTGACCACGGATATATAATTTTATCAAAATACAGGCCAAAAACTTTGGCGGATTTAGGTGGGTGGATACAATGACGCGATCCCGATGATTCCGAGATAAAACATATTTCTCAGAATCCCAGTCCCGATAAATCGGGAATAATATCGGGAAGTACCCCGCCCTTTCTAAACTTTCATTAAGGTATTAGATAATCTTGTCTTTAAATGTCCTAAAGTAGAACCATATTTTTTTAATTTGCGCTCTCTTTCTCTGGCGTCTTTCTTTGAAAAGTAAGCTTCGTAGTAAATCAACTTATAGCCTGGTTTATCTTTCTTATGCTCTTTCATTCTCCTTTGCAAATCATCAGTAAAACCAATATAAACATATTTAAATTTCGGCTTTTTCAGAAAATAGACATAAAACATAAGCAATAATTAACTTAATATTTTAACGGTCAGATGACAAATGAAAGGTTATCACTTATTTGAGATATTTTTTTTAGGACAATTGAGAATTATAGAGAAAATAAAAATTTGTTGTTGGAAAATGGAAAATAGTAGTGGAAATT
>Ga0210017_1003295_pt1 | contig 13582 bp, 9 predicted proteins | sample CryGeyCG2014_020_FD_183966 | JGI IMG/M metagenome (GOLD analysis project Ga0210017, IMG submission 183966) | Groundwater microbial communities from aquifer - Crystal Geyser CG08_land_8/20/14_0.20 (SPAdes) (version 2) | ecosystem: Environmental > Aquatic > Deep subsurface > Groundwater | place... | reverse complement strand
GCCTGGGCGATAAAATCTCCAAAATGATTCCCATCGGTCCTCAAGGCTCCCACATCACCATAGATAAAGCTAAAAAGATAAACCCTGAATTGAGACAATTTTACCAAACTGACGGCCAAGCCAAAAAAATCCTTGACCTTGCCGAGCGCATTGAAGGCTGTGTGCGCCATATTTCAGTTCACGCAGCCGGCGTGGTCATTGCTCCCAAAAAACTGACTGAATACCTGCCTTTGCAACGCGAACCCAAAGGCGAACAGATTATCACCCAATATGACATGCACTCTATTGACCCTAATGTGGAACACCAAACTGTCGGTCTTTTAAAAGCCGACTTTCTGGGCATCCGCAACCTTTCAATCCTGGGACTGGCAGTCAAGATTGTTGAGCACACAAAAAATAAAACCATTAATCTGGATAAACTTCCTTGGGATGATAAAAAAACCTTTAAACTCCTGTCTGACGGCAAAACTATGGGAGTTTTTCAGCTTTCTTCGTCAGGCATGACTAAAAACCTCAAAGATCTGCGGCCAGACAACATCTACGACATTATGGCCATGGTTGCCCTTTACCGGCCAGGACCCATGGAAATTATTCCAGAATACATTAAAAGAAAGCATAATCCCAGTTCAGTCACCTATCCCCATCCTTTGCTTAAAAATATTCTTGAGCGCACCTTCGGCCTTTTAATCTATCAGGACGATGTGATGCTCACCGCCATGGAGCTTGCCGGCTACAACGCGGAGGAAGCGGACCAATTTAGAAAAGCAATGGGCAAAAAAATCAAAGAGCTGATGGCCAAGCAAAAAGATAAATTTATCAAAGGCTGCGTTAATAACGGCATTAATGAAATTAAAGCGCGCGAAATTTGGGGTTACATTGAACCTTTTGCCGGCTACGGTTTTAATAAAGCGCATTCGGCTTCGTACGCTGTTGTGGCCTATCAAACCGCTTATCTGAAAGCGAATTTCCCGGCAGAATTTATGGCGGCGCTGATGACTTGCGAATCCGGCAATACTGATAAAATTGCCGAGGCGGTGATAGAATGCGAAAAAATGGGGATCAAAGTCCTGGCGCCGGACATTAACCAGTCTCTGCCTGACTTTACCTATATTTCCGACCAACAAATCCGCTTTGGCCTGTCTGCCATTAAAAATTTAGGCCATGATATTGTGGCAACCATAGTTGAAGAGCGCAAAAAAAATGGCCCCTATCATTCTCTTGAAAATTTTCTAACGCGAGTTATTTCAAAAAATTTAAACAAGAAATCTCTTGAGGCTCTGATTAAGGCCGGCGCCCTGGATGCGCTGGCCGAACGGAATCAAATGCTTGTGAATATGAATAAACTGCTGTCATTCATAAAATCCAATGAACATCAAAGAAATACCGGGCAATTTTCGCTTTTTGGCAAATCATCAGCCGTTAACAACAGCCATCTTGCTCTTGAACCAGCCGAGCCGGCTGAAGAAAAATTCAAGCTCCTGTGGGAAAAAGAACTCTTGGGACTTTATGTCTCGTCTCATCCTTTTAAATCTCTGGCCGCGCACTTTGCTGACTCTACTGCCAAAATAAGCGACATCTTAAACAGCCAATTTTTAGCAGGCAGTCTTGTAAGTATTGCTGGAATTATCTCAAAAATTCATAAGATATTCACCAAACAGAATGAATTGATGTTGTTCGTCACTTTGGAGGATATCACTGGTTCGCTGGAAATTATTGTTTTTCCTAAACTCCTGCAGAAAGATTCCAGCCCCTGGCAGGAAGATAAATTTATTTTTACCACTGGCCGCCTGTCAGACAAAGACGACCTGCCTAAAATCTTAGCTGAAAGCGTGAGTGAAATTGACCAAAATAATCCAGCTGCCGCCATTAAAAAAAATGTTAATCTCAATCAAGCCAATCTTCGCCGAACATTAGACATCACTATCTTAATTAATCACAAAAATTTTGACGCTTCTTTGCATACAAAACTTAAAGATATTTTCAACGCCCAGCCTGGCAAGAACCGCGTCTATCTGACTGTCACTCAAAATGACCGCAAACGCACCATTGCCACTAATTATTATATAATTTGGAATAACTCCATTAAATCAAAACTTGAAGAGCTTACCGGCCAAAATTCCATTATCAGCGCTCCTGCGCCATACTAGTAAGCATTGACATTCCAAGCCAAAAAACATAAGATTAAAATATAAGTATCATTAAAAATTAACTAAATACCTATGCCTGTTCAAAAAAATTTAAAAACCGCCCCCATTGCCACTCGCTCAAATCCGCCCCATAAATCTTACCGCCGCATTGCCATTGTTTTTGTTGTGCTGGCTATCATTCTTATCCTGGGTGTGACTTATCTGACCCTTTCCAAAGTCACTATTACGTTTGCTCCATCTAATGAAACGATTGATTATGATTTCACGCTCACTCTGGCAGATAATCCAGAGAATAACACCTCAACCACCGTCATTCTGCCAGCTAAAATTATGAGCAGTGAATCCCCTGTTGAGCAAAAATTTTCTGTAACTGAAGGCAGTGCCGTTGACGCTCAAGCTGAAGGAACGGTTGCCATATATAATGACCGCGGTGCTGGCCAGACTCTTATTGCCACCACCCGTTTTTTAACTCCTGAAGGAAAAATCTTCCGGCTCAAAGACAATGTTATCGTGCCTGCCAATTCGTCCATCCAAGCCAAAATACAGGCTGATAAAAAAGGCGCTGAAGGCAATATCCCGCCGACCGCTTTTACCATTCCAGGACTGTCCGAATCATTGCAAAAATTAGTTTACGCTAAATCAACCGCGCCCATGACTGGCGGCACGCGCCAAATCGGGGTACTTACAGCAACGGACGTTGAAAAAGCTGAACTTGAATTAACTAAAAAATCAAGCGCTGACGCGATTGCCAAATTCTTTGAGGCGCTTGACGACAAAAATTTAGTTTTAATCGGTTCTCAAACCAAGCTAACAGACGCTAAGGCTGACCAGGAGCTGGGCAGTGAGGTCAGCTCATTCACTTTCTCCGGCCAGCTGACCGTCACGGCAGTCTTTGCCGAACAAAACGAAATCTTGGAACTGGCTAAAAATAAACTCAAAGAATCCCAGGGCGCCAAAAGCGAATTTGTCAGCGTTGACCCAGCCAGTTTAACTTATGAACTAATGTCGGTAAACGCGGAAAAATCAGAAGCCCAAGTCAAGGTTGGCATTTCAGGCTTGACCACCCTGGATCCGAGCAAAAACATTTTTGATAAAAACCTGCTGGTTGGCTTTACTGAAAACGACCTCAAACTCTACTTTTCCCAGTTTGACTCAATCAAAGACACTAAAATTGAATTCTCCCCTTTCTGGGTCAAAAAAGTGCCTATTTTGAAAGATCATATTATTATAAAAATTGAAAAATAACCTTTAAGACCCAACTCTAATTATATGCCAAACTCCAACACCAATGAACTTTGGGCGCTCCGCCACTCGGCCGAGCATGTTTTAACCCAAGCCATGTTAAAACTTTACCCCGGCCTGAAAATGGCCATGGGGCCGGCGACTGACGAGGGTTTTTATTTCGACTTCGAAGAAGTCGTCCCGAGTCCCGATTCAATCGGGACGAGGGATCCCGTGGATAATAAAAAAAACAAAATTTCTGAAGCTGATTTTCCAAAGATAGAAGAAGAAATGGCAAGGATAATCAAAGCGGATTTGCCGATTACTAAAGAAGAAATTTCTATAGCTGAAGCTAGAAAATTATTTGCTGATAATGAATATAAGCAAGAATGGCTGGATGAAATTGAAGCGCGCGGCGAAAAAGCCACGGTTTATTGGATTGGTTCCCCGAATAACCCCCATTCGTTCGTTGATCTTTGCGCTGGCCCGCATGTGGAGTCAACCGGCAAAATAAAGGCCTTTAAACTGATGAAAATCGCTGGCGCGTATTGGCACGGGGACGAAAAAAACAAAATGTTAACAAGAATTTACGGCACAGCTTTTGAGAGTGAAAATGAATTAAAAGATTATTTAAAAATGTTGGAAGAAGCGGAAAAAAGAGATCATCGGAAGCTGGGAAAAGAGTTGGATCTGTTTGTATTTGCTGATATAGTTGGCAAAGGTCTGCCCATGCTTACGCCACACGGAACTGTTATTAGAAAAGAGTTGGAAAAATTTGTTTTAGAAGAAGAAACTAAGCATGGCTATCAGCATGTTATCACGCCGCATTTGGCAAAAGTGGATCTTTATAAAACTTCCGGCCACTATCCATATTATAAAGACACGATGTATCCGGTGATGAAAGTTGACGAAGAAGAATTGATTCTGCGGCCAATGACTTGCCCGCATCATTTTATGCTCTACAAATCAAGGCCTCATAGTTATCGCGAGCTGCCGGTACGGATCGCGGAAATTGCCTCGCAGTTTCGTTATGAAAAAAGCGGCGAGCTTTCCGGACTGACACGCGCGAGGTTATTTTGCCTGGCTGACGCCCATATTATTTGCGCCAAAGAACAAGCCAAGCAAGAGATAAAAAATGTTTTGGACTTGATTGATTATATGAATAAAAAATTAGGTTTGGAAAAAGGCACTAATTATCGCTATCGTTTATCTTTAGGCGACAGAAACGATGCTAAAAAATATTATAAAGACGATCAGGCCTGGGAAAAAGCCGAAACAATTTTGCGTGAAGTTCTGCAGGAATTAAAAGCGCCGTTTTTTGAAGCGCCGGGCGAAGCAGCTTTTTACGGACCAAAAATTGATATTCAAATGAAAAAAATAAACGGCTCCGAGGAAACCGCTTTCACAGTTCAGTATGATTTTGTCATGCCGCAGAGATTTGATTTAACTTACACTGATAGCAATGGCAAGGAAGTGCAACCGATTGTTATTCACCGCTCTTCCATTGGTTGTTTTGAAAGAACTATGGCATTTTTGATTGAGCACTATGCCGGCGCGTTTTCTTTATGGCTCTCCCCGGTGCAGGTAGTAATAATTTCTGTTGGCAAAAATCATATTGAACACTGCCGCAAACTGGCTAATGAATTTAAGCAAAACGAAATCCGCGCCGAGGTTTGGGATGAAAATGAAACCGTGGGCAATAAAATCAGAAAGGCTGCTAAGCAAAAAATTCCTTATATGCTCGTCATCGGCGACAAGGAAATGCAAAGCGATAAGCTACAAATCCGCAAACGCGGGGAAAAAGAAACAACTGGGTTTGACAAAAATGAATTTATTGATAAGATAAAGAAACTCATCGCTGAAAAATCAAACAATTTATAACTCATAAACTTATTATATGCCACAAAAAACATTAACACTTAACGCTACGACAAGAACAGAAACAGGCAAAAAGGCAGCTAATTTAAGATTGATTGGCCTAATACCAGCTGTAATTTATGGCCATGGCCTAGAGACAAAAATCCTGACTTTAGTTGAATTAGAATTAGAAAAAACACTCCAACAAATCAGTGAATCAGATTTGGTTGATCTCGTGATTGACAATGAAAAACCAATCAAAGTTTTGTTTCATGACATCAGCCGGGATCCTTTAACCAATAAATTTGTGCACATTGATTTTTACCAAGTCAGGATGGATGAAAAAATCAAAACTGAAATCGCTCTTAATTTTATGGGCGAATCAGGAGCAGTTAAAGATTTAGGCGCAGTCTTAATAAAAACTTTGGATTCTATTGAAATAGAATGTTTGCCGGGTGATTTGATTTCGCACTTGGATGTGGACTTAAACGCGCTTAACCAGCTTGGCACCATTATCAGAGCTAAAGATTTAAAAATCCCAGCCACATTAACTTTATTAACAGACCCAGAAACGCCGATTGCTTTGGCTGAAGAACCTAAAAAAGAAGAAATTCTAACTGCAGCTCCGTCTCCTAAAGAATTAGTGCCTGCTGAAGTGGCTGAAGCGGAAGCGGAAAAAGAAAACGCAACTGAAGAGATAAAAAAATAATAAATCAATAAATATTATTCCACTCCATGCTATGGATCTTGCCAATCAGCAAATTTCAGCTTTTAGATTAAGCAGAATTTTCGCCTGGCTTTTAGTTTTAACTTTAATTGGCCTGACAGCTGGCTATTTGGGTTTAATCCAGGGCAAAATTAGAGACATTAAAAGAAGAGTTGATCTGCGCCAACTGCGCACAGCTTTAGCAATTTATCAAGACAAATTTGATTTGCTGCCAGCTTCAGACGACAATGATGTTGGCGGCTGGGACAACTCCTTAGAACCGGCTGAACACACTAAGGAGTTTTTAAATATTTTAAAAAAGAAAAAAATTGTTGAACAGGATATAATTGACCCGCTCAATATTGACAGTTATTATTATCGCTATAAAAAATTCCCAGCCGGAGCTTACGGCTGTGCTAAACCATTTATTATTTTGCAAATAAATAATTTTGAAGTTTATACCAAAGACCATGGCGCTGGCGCTTGCCCAGAAAAAAACTTTGCGGCTGAAATATCCAATGGCTATACAATACAGATTTTTGAGTAAATATTTTATCTTATGCACCGCCACAAAAAACTAAACGACTCATTGCTTATAGATTATCTTTTAATCGCCCTGGTCATGATCATGGGTATTTTTTTCTATGCCGGGAATCTTATCAAGCAATCAAAAAATATTTCCTTTAATAAGCCCTTAGAAAAAACATTTTGCAGTTTGGCTAATGAAAGCAATGATTGCGGCCAAATTCAAAAACTATGGCCAGTAGCTTTAATGATTGATAATAATCCTGACGCCTGGCCCCTGGCAGGACTTAGCCAGGCGGAAATAGTTTATAATACTTTGGTTGAAGGCGGCACCACGCGGCTCATGGCAATTTTTACCTCGGTTGCTGACATAAAAAAAATTGGACCAGTGAGAAGCGCCCGGCCGTATTATGTTGATTGGGTGAAAGAATTAAACGCCCTTTATGGCCATTCTGGCGGCTCGCCCGAAGCATTGCAAAAAATTGATGATTTAGATATTTTAGATTTGAATGAAATTAGTTATCTGGGGCCGGTCTATTTTTACCGCGACAAAAACAAATTAGCGCCGCATAATCTTTTTACTGACAGCAAAAAAATCAACGTAGCTAGAAAAAATTTTGAACTAACGGACAAAACCACGGAATTCGTGCATTGGAAATTTAGCAATGTGCCAGTCAGATTTTTAGAAACAGCTAATAAAATCAAAGTCAATTATTCAGCCATGGACTTATTTAATACGCGTTATGATTATAACACTTCAACAAAGACATATTTAAGATTTCAAAACGAAAAGCCTTTTATTGACGCTAATGATAAAAAACAAATAGCAGTAAAAAATTTAGTGGTCCAATTTGTGCCAGAAGAAATTCACTTGGACGCGGAAGATCGTTTAAAAATAGAAATAGTTGGCCAAGGCGCGGCTTGGATTTTTATTGAGGGCAAACTTATGCGCGGGAGCTGGACAAAAAAAAGCCCGAGCGAACGGACAATTTTTTATGATAGCAATAAGCAGGAAATAATTTTCCAGCCAGGCAATATTTGGATTGAAGTGGTGCCGGGGAATAGAGGGGTAAAAATGGAATAGTCTACTGTAACAAAATTATTTTTTAGCACAATATATATTATTCTTTTCCCCGCCACTTCCAAAAATATTTTAGCCAGGAAAAAATGTGAATCCAAGTGATTTTTTTGGTCAAATCTTTTAACCACTGGCCGCTGTCAGCAGATTCTCTGGCATAATAATGAATCAACTGGGCTTCAGGTAAATACCAAATCTCAAAACCAAGGCGCCAAACGCGGCGGCACAAATCAGTATCTTCCATATACATAAAAAAATTTTGGTCAAAACCGTTGATCTGCTCTAAAACATAACGGCGAACCATTAAAGCCGACCCCCTGGCCCAATCAATTTTGTGAGCCGAATCTCCTGGCACATTATTCATAAAATATTCATCCAATTTCCCCTGGCTGATTTTTTTTAAGCCTGTACGGATAAAAGCAGGCAAAAGAAAAAAATCTGGAAACTGATAGCGTGACTGCTGATAAGTTCTATTAGGATTTAACAATTTTGGCGCCACAGTGCCCGTCTGTGAATGCCCATCCAAAAATTCCACCATTTTTTCCAAAGAATTTTCTAAAACCACTACATCTGGATTTAAAATCAAAACATACTCGCCCCAGGCCGCTTTAATACCCAAATTATTACCAGCGCCCATGCCATTGTTTTTATCAGATTGAATAAAACGCACATCTGGAAACTCCTCATCAATCATTTTCTCAATCCCGTCGCGAGAATCATTATCCACCACGATAATTTCGTATTTAAAAGGTAAATTTAAATTAACAATATTTTTTAAACATTGCTTAACCAAATTTTTTGTCTGGTAATTTAAGACAATAATGGAAAGTTTCATACAAAAAATTTATTTATCTCCTCGACAGCGGCTTTTCTGCGAGCCATAATTATTTTTCTTTTGAATAACATTTTGGGCAACAATTTAAAAAAAAATTTTAAAGACGCAAGGGTTTTTTGCTCAAAAAATAAAATGAAAATAAACTTTTTCAGTTCCAGCCAAAAAATAAAAGGGAAATGACGCCAGAAATTAGCCATGAGTTCGTTTTTAACCAATACCCAAAAATGATTTTTGTAAGAATGGTAATTGATAAGCAGAGATTTGGCGCGTCTAGCCCGAACTATCTGTAAGAATTGCCATGGTTTTAGAGTATTGATTCTTGAAGCGCGGAAATGATAAACTTTGGCTCCTGGCACAAAAATATTCTGCCAGCCAAAAAGACGCAAGCGCCAAGCCAGATCAAAATCATCCTGATAGGCGAAAAAATCTTCATCAAAATATTCCGCTCCTATTTTAATATCTTCCAGGGCTTCTCTTCTGAATAAAAGGCAGGCGCCGCTAAAACCAAAAAAATCTTGAACATTATCATATTGGCTATTATCAATTTCGCCTTCGCCAATATTTTTAACCAGACGCGACTTTTTAACCATTAAACCACAAGAATCTATCTTATTCGTTTTAATAATTTTTGGCAAGCTGTCTTCAAAAACTGTTTCTGCTTTTAAAATCTTTGGGCCAAAAGAACCCGCTTTTATTTTATCAGAAATGCGCTCGGCTGTTTTTAAAATTACAGCTAAAAAATCAGACGCTAAAATCGTATCCACATTCATAATCAATACCCAGTCAGTTTGATGCATTTTTATGGCCTGATTGTAACTCTTGCAAAAACCAACATTATTCATATTTTTTAAAATATGAATTTGCGGATAATTATTTTTAATAAACTCCACCGTGCCATCTTCCGAACCATTGTCCACCAGATTAACAGCTATTTTAATTTCAAAATCAGGATCTAAAAAAACAGTCTGACTAAAAATAGATTCCAGACATTCGCGGATAAATTTCATTGAATTCCAGGTAGCAAGACAAATTGAAAGGGTCATAAAATCATTTTAATATTAAAACAAAAGACAAGATAAGAAAACCAATACCCAATGGATGATTTAAGTACGGACTAAAAATATTAACAACTAATAAAGCGATGAGTGCGAGAAAAAAAACCATTTGTAATCTGTAATCCGTAATCTGTAATCCGTAATTTTCTTTGTTGTTATCCTCTTCTTTTTTGTCATCCCGACGAAAGTCGGGATCCAGAAAGTTATTATTTTGAATCTGATTATTTGAATTTATTTTGAGTTTTGTCCGCCAGCTGGCGGTTTTGAGTTTTAGCAATCTGCCTAAAATTTTAAAAATAATAATTAAATAAATAACTAATCCTACTAATCCAAACTTCAATATCATATCCAAATATCCCCATTCAAAAGCATAAGTAGTCACCAATCCAGATTGGCCAGCAGTTTCATTAACAATACGTGGGTCATTAGATTTGTAAGTAACGGTTGTGCCAAATCCAGAGCCGATGAGCGGGTGTTTAGTAATGGCCAGTAAAAGCGGTTTTAATTGATTAACGCGCGAGTTGCTGGCCGCTTCGCCTTGCGTGGCTCTTTGGCCAAAAACAGCTATCAAATTTAAATTAGAAATCTTGGGCGGTAAATATAAAATAAAAATAACCAAACCCAAGCTAATAGTAGCAATAAAAAATAATTTGGCAAAGGAATGAAAAATAATGGGTAATGGGTAATGGGTAATGGGTAATTTAAAAAATAAAATAATAAAATAATAAAATAATAGAGTAATAATAAAGGCAACCCAAAAACTGCGGGAGAAAGACAAAATTATAACAGTAAAAGTTGTAATAAGTAATAAGTAATAAGTAATAAGTAATATAAAATTTTTTTTGTTATGCTTGTTTATTTTGTCATCCTGATGTAAATCAGGATCCAGAAATTTTAAATTATTTTTTTCTGGATTCCTGCTTTCGCAGGAATGACAAAAAAGAATTATAAAAAATAATATCAGCGAATATATCTGCGCTTGCATAAACACGCGATAAAATCCACCAGCCATATTTGTGATTTCTCCCACGCCAGTGTCCCGCACCCATTTATAAATATCTGAACCAATAAAAGCAAAGCTATGTGTAAAAATATAAAATAAAAAAATAGTTTTTAAAAAAATAATCACCGCAGTCGCAGACAGAATAGAAATAATATTTTTGATAAATTTGTGTTTATTTGTGTTCTCATTTGTGTAGATTCGTGTGAGCGGCAACGCCACTAAAAAATACAGCCAATTATTAAAATCCAAAAATACATTGCCAAAATCATTGCTGCGGATGATGCCCCAAACAAAAGCCCAACATAAGACTATACCAAATAATATTATATTCTTTGCCATCCCAGTTTTTTTTGTCATCCCCGCGCAAGCGGGGATCTCGTGGAATACGGCATTGCTTTTAATTTTGGGATTCCCGCTTGCGCGTGAATGACAGACTTTATAATTCCAGTCTAATGCTAAAATTTTATTCGCATCAATTCGTTTTATTATTCGCATCAATTCGTGCATCAACCACACTCCCGTCACCACCACAAATATCCCCATCCTAACTGATAAATTTATATCGCCCGAATTTAAACTAAACATTGCCCCGCTTTTTGATCCGATAAATAATTCCGCCAGCAAAATATAAATCCCCCACTCTAATTTTTTTAAACATAAAATCAGCATGGCTAAAATAATAACCACGAAACAGATAGTATTTATGATGGGGTGTGCCCAACCAAGATATGACAAAATTTCTGCTAAAATTAGCAGAAAAAAGGTTATTTTAAAATATTTTGCATTAATTATGCTTGACATAATAATAAAAAAATCGGGACTTTTTTATTTTGGTTTATTATTGTCATTCTGACGAGTGCAAATTTGCCGGTGGCAAATTAAACCAGAATCCAGACATTTTTAAATTTCTTTCTGGATTCCTGCTTGCGCAGGAATGACAGAAATGGATTAATTTTTAATTACAGATTTTTACTTTTACCTTGCTTTTTTCTAATGCCAAAAATTGTATCAACAATTGTCAACAACAAATTTATCGGCTGGACAAGCCATAATAAAAATAACTGCCAAAAGGGCTGATGTTTTTTAAAATAATAATATAACGAACGGTTAAAATTTATTTGTTTTCTTAGTCCTGGCCACTGCTTAAAACTTTGTTCTTTATGATGGATAATTTGCCAGTCAGGATAAAAATAAATTTTATAGCCGGCATCCTTGGCTCGCTTGCAGAAATCAACTTCTTCAAAAACTGCCCAGAAGTTTTCATCTAACAAACCGATTTTCTCTATTACTTCTCTTCTCACCAACATTGCCGCGCCCATAACCTGATCAACTTCTTTAATTTCATTATAGTCAAAATCCAACATAAAATAATCTCGTGTGGCTTTGATTTTTTCAGGAAAAAAGTTATAAAATTTTAATTGAATAAAAAGTTGGTCAAGAATACCAGGGAACCTACGGCAAGACTTTTGCAATGTCATATCGCTATTCAAAAGTTTAGGCCCAAAAATGCCAATGTCTGGATGTGTTTCCATAAAATCTATAGCTTGCTTGATTTTATCATCAACAAATTCTGTGTCGGGGTTAAGAAGTAAAACATATTCTGACCGTAGGGACAGGTCTAGACCTGTCCCTACATTGTCATCCCCACGAAAGTGGGGATCCCAAAGTTCCACAAGATTCCCGCTGGAGCCTGCCCTCGACTTTGATCGGGGGCGGGAATGACAAAAAAGGGTGATTAATGCTTGATTATTCGCTCTCGCAAACCCCACATTTTCTTTATTGGCGATAATGTGTAAATTTTCCGAACTAAAATTTGGAGTTACAAAATTATTTGTAACTCCGGCCTTCCTGTCTGCCGACGAGGTAGGTAGGCCAGATTTCTCCACAGCATCCACCGTGCCATCGCTTGAATTATTATCTACCAAATAAATTGCAAAATCTATATTTTTCATAAACTCAAAAATTGACTTTAAACATTTTAAAGTCAACTCGCGAGTGTTCCAGGAAACAATAATAATTGATAAAAACATAAAAAATTATTATTTATGCACTATAACTTTGGTTTTATTAATTTCCACCCAATCATAAACTTCCTTGGCCACACCTATGCCTAAGCGCACGCAGCCATGTGAAACAGCGCGGCCTAAACTTGTGGCGCCCTCGCGCCGGCCATTTAAAAATGGCAACTCATGAATGCCGTTTTCCAAACTGCCTGATTTGTAAAAACCAATAAAATATGGCATGCCCCAACTCTGGCCGTCAACTCCGCCATAAGCCATATCATATTTTGAAAAAGCTGTAAATTCTCCCAGACGGGTTGGCGTTGATGGTTTACCAGTAGAAGTTAAGACATCATCAATTAAATAACCATTTTGATAATAACGAAAACGCTGCTCAGAAACATCAATATCAATATATTTATACAAATCTAACCGTCCAGTCGGCAGACTTTGCGGCAGTAAAATTAATTCTAATTTTTTATCGCCATTAATATCGCCGATCATTGGCTTTACTCCGCCTAAAAAATTATCATCAAAACTAAAAACTGGCAAATTATTTTTAATTTTACCATTACCAAAAACTGTTATGAGTGGAGAACCGCCAACGCCCTGGCCAACCAATATCTCTCCTTGATTATCCTGATCTATATCAGCACCCCAAACAGATAAACCATTAACAATATTTTCTGTAGTTAAAAAAATCTTATCCACCAAGCTCAAATCGCCTCGATAAATATTAACTACTGGCTTGTTACCACGGCCGCCAGCCACTAAAATTTCTTCAATACCATCGCCGCCCAAATCAATGGCGGACAAACTGACATTATCTGATTTAAAATCCAACTGCTGTTGTTTAATTAACTTGCCAGCGCTATCAAAAATTTTTATCACTGGCTTATTGTTTTCTAAACCAACAACAACTATTTCATCTTTCTTGTCACCACTGATATCAACGCAAGCAATTTCCGCACCAGTTAATTGTTTCTGATCAAAAGCAAAAAAACCAGCATTAATTTTCGGCTGACCGTCGCTATTAAAAATCCTGATGTGCGCTGAACCGCCCAGGCCAGCGCTAGTTAAAATTTCACCGTTGCCATCGCCATCAAAATCACAACCAGCCACTTTGACCCCGCCCACAAATTTCTTATCATAAGC
>Ga0210017_1003294_pt1 | contig 13583 bp, 11 predicted proteins | sample CryGeyCG2014_020_FD_183966 | JGI IMG/M metagenome (GOLD analysis project Ga0210017, IMG submission 183966) | Groundwater microbial communities from aquifer - Crystal Geyser CG08_land_8/20/14_0.20 (SPAdes) (version 2) | ecosystem: Environmental > Aquatic > Deep subsurface > Groundwater | place... | reverse complement strand
CTGATAGTGGCGGTTGCGGGCAAAATCCACTATCAGTTCCCTAATTTTGCCGTCTATGTGTTTTGAGTATGGCTCGCTCAAATAACCTTCGCTTGCCCGTAGTAATTCTATATATTTGTAAACCTTGGCGCGGTCTTTAGGAGGCAAGGACTTTATGTAGGCCCGCACCGGCGACTTTCCCGTTCGGATATCCGCATAATACACCTTATTTTATATTCTTCCCCGTCAGTTTCATTGTATATCATATACGATATATGTCAATAGTTTAAAAATTAACAAAAAAGCGCAAGCTAAACTGCGCCGTGGTGGGGTGATTGTAATAAACCCTTCGATTCCTCCACTAGGGCGGAATCGCTCAGGGAATAACGTTCACAATTGTCCATTTTGGTTTCTAAATCCCCCTCAATCCCCCTTTACGAAAGAGGGAGGAAAATTTATTCCTGTTCCGCTTTTTTCTGCTGACAGCCGCACTCGCACTTTGGCTCGCAGGAGCAGCAAAAACAGCACGCGCCCGGCTGGCAGGAGCACTCGTTTGTCTCGTCTAGCGGCAGGCCGCACTGGCATTTGTTTTCGTTGGCCATAAATTAGATTAATTGTTTTTTATTCTTCTTCCTTGTAATTTGTAATGTAGTCAAAAAGCTCATCCGCCGGCGTGTTCAGCTGCTCTTTTTTGAGAGTTTTGATATCAACCCAGCGCGGGTTTTCCGCGTCCGCGTCTTTTATTTGGTCATTGGCGATCAAATTAGTGAACTTAGGTCGGCATAGATAGAAAAAAGCAAAATTATGAAAAGCGGCATCCAGCGGGTCGTAGTAGAAAAATGTCTCTTTAAAATCAACGAATTTTTTGATTTCTACTTCAAGGCCCGTTTCTTCCTCAATCTCTCTTGACAGCGCCTCGTGCAGGGTTTCGCCTGTTTCCACTCCTCCGCCGGGCGGGAAAAGATTTGGGTTGTGGCGGGAGCCAACCAGCAGAATCTTGCCTTGGTCCATAGCCAAGCCATAAACTGATACCCGTAAGTTTAGCCGGTCTTTGGGAAAAGATTTTTTAGCGCCGGTGATACTGGTGCATTCAATCATAGATTTGTTTTAATATAGGTTTATTTCAATGATAGCGCGGGTTTACAAATACAGCAACGGGTTCAGCGTGCCACCCAAAGGCACCGGGCCGTACCATTTTTGTTGAATAGTGAAAGTATCGGTGGCAAAAACGGTCAGGTGCAAATGTGAGCCGGTGGAATAGCCGGTTGAGCCGATATAACCGATAACTTGACCTGATTTGACCGCTTGTCCGACACCAGCCACTTGGGCTGACATATGGCCGTAGAGAGTGGTTAGGCCGTTAGCGTGCTTGATAGCAATCCATTTGCCATAGGAATATTTGCCAAGATTGCCAGTGCCTGAAACCACGCCGTCGCGCGCGGCGATAATCGGGTCGCCGGTATCGCCGTCCAAGTCAATGCCGTTGTGAAAACCGCCGTTGCCTCGGCCTTCATTGCAGGCGGGGTAGGATTTACGGGCAAAAGACGTCACAATGCAGCCGTAGGTTTGGGTTTGGACGCCGCTCACCGGACGCAATAACGCTCCTTTGCCGGCGGTGATGGTAGATTGATTAATAAGAGCGCGGAGTTTTTGCTCGGCCGCGAAAATGTCGTTTTCTATCTGGGTTCGCTGTTGTTGCAGAGTGGTCAGCGTTGACTGGTAGGCCTTCTCTTGGTTTTTAGTGGTTTTAAGCAGAGTGTCTTTTTCGTCTTTTTGGTTATCCAGCACGGCGCCTTGTCCTTTGAGCTGACTTTTTAAACCTTCCAGCGATGTTTTATAGCTTTCACTCTGCGTTTTTTGGGCTTCCAGCTGTGCCTTAAGGTCTTTGATGGTTTGCAATTTTTCTTGTACGCCGCCTTGCAGACTTTCAATATACTGGACCTGACTTAGAAAATCCGACAAATTGGCGTTTCGGAGGACTAAAGCAAAAGTGCTTTCTTGGTCATACTCGTCAATAATTCGTAATGTCTGACCCAAGGCGCTTTTCTGTTTTTCTATCTCTAGGCCTTGCGTTTGGATATCCGAGGCCAGGCCTTGGATTTTCAGCGAGGTTTGGGAGATTTTGGTTTGGGTGAGTCGTATTTCCGCTTCCAGCTTATTTATTTGGTTTTGCATCCGGGTAATCTCGGCCTTCAGGGTTGTCCCTTGGGTTTTGGTAGTTTGAACTAATTTTGTGTATTCGGCTATCTCTTTTTCCAGTTCCTGAATCTGGCTTTGTTTTTGGTTGATTTCAGCCTGCAAGTCGTCCGTTAGCGCACCGAATACTAAAGTAGAACAAAAAAACAGATTAAAAATTACTGCTAAGGAAATTGAATATTTTACAATTTTATAATTTTTAATTTCCAAAATAAGTAGTCATTCCGAGTAAAACGAGGAATCTCTCGGCTTGTCCGAGGTGCGTTACCCGCATACGCGGGAGATCCCTCGCTGCGTTCGGGATGACGAATATGAGGGGTTCCTTTAAAATAATAATTCGCTGAAATCGGGATTTTTGCTTTTTATTAATTCAATTTTCTTTTTTCTTGACCAGGATTTTATTCTTTTTTCAGCCATAATTGCATCGTTCGGACTGGAAAGCACTTCATAAAAAACCAATTTATTTATATTGTACTTTTTAGTAAATCCTTCAATCGATTTATTTTTATGTTCGTATATTCGGCGGCGTAAATTATTTGTTACTCCGGTGTAAAGAGTATCGGATTTATTTGTGGCAATATAAACATAATATTCTTGTTGCATAAAATCTCAAACAAGTTGAGAAATCCCTCGCTATGCTCGGGATGACGCTAAGAAAGTTTTTCAGTCGCTGATATTATTCTTTCCAAGATTTCCTCTTTTCCCAGTATCTCCGCAATCTCAAACGGCGGTGGGGAATTTTTTTGGCCGGCCAGCGCCACGCGCAGAGGCCAGAGCAGCTCTCCCCTATCCCGTAAAGCTTTGCCACGGGATAAGCTTGGCATTTTTTCCGCTTCAGACATTAAAATTGATTTTATGTTTTCTGCGGTAAAATTTTCATCGGAAATTTCGGCAAGTAATTTTTTTGATACGGCCAATGATTCTTTAATTTTTTCGTCCGTCATTTCTTTCCACTTCAGCAGCGCTTTGTCATAGGTCGGCAGTTCAAAAAAGAATTTTACATTCTCGCCTATGGCAGATAAATTAGCGCTGCGTTCTTTTTCTAAGTTTAGTATTTTAATTAATTGTTCTTGGTTAAAGTTGTGGGTCGTCGGCAAATATGGCTGGCAGGCAGCTAGCAATTTTTCATCCGGCAGTTGTTTCAAATATTGCGCGTTATACCAATTCAATTTTTCTAAATTAAACACCGCGCCGGCCTTGTGAACCTTGGCCAAACTGAAGTCCCTAAGCAGTCCGTCCATTGAATAGATTTCTTTTTCGGTGCCCGGGTTCCAGCCCAAAAATGCCAGGTAATTGACCATGGCTTCGGATAAATAACCCTTTTTAATGTAGTCATCCACCGCGACATCCCCCTTGCGCTTTGACATCTTGGTGCGGTCTTCGTTGAGCAACAGCGGCAAGTGTGCCCATTGGGGCGCGTCCCAGCCAAAATATTCGTAAAGCAAAATATGCTTTGGTGTTGAGGGCAGCCACTCTTCTGTGCGCGTAACGTGAGTGATAGCCATTTCGTGGTCGTCAGCAACCACGGCTAAGTGATAAGTTGGATAGCCGTCGGCTTTAAGCAGTATCTGGTCGTCCAGTTCGTTGCTATTATATGAAATATTTCCGCGCACCAGGTCGTTAATTTCTATTACGCGTCCGGCTGGAATTTTCATTCGGATGGTGTGGGGCTCTTGCTTGGCGAGTTTTTGAGCCACCTCGTCTTTTGATAACTTCAAACATCGCCCATCGTATTTGGGAGCTTGTTTTTTGGCAGTTTGTTCCTGCCGCATTGCCTCCAGTGTTGGTTCGTCGCAAAAACAATAGTAGGCCTTATCTTTGTCCAATAGTTCCTGGGCGTATTTTTTATAAATATCCAGACGCTCGGATTGTTTGTATGGCTTGTAGGGCCCGCCAATATCCGGCCCTTCGTCGTGCTGGAGTCCAGCCCACTTGAGGCCTTTAAAAAGGGCTTGTTCAGCGCCTTCAACATAGCGTTTCGTATCTGTATCTTCCAGACGCAACACAAACTGGCCATTGTTTTGCTTGGCGAGTAAATAAGTATAAAGCGCCGTGCGCAAAGAGCCGATATGTAAAAAACCGGTGGGACTGGGCGCAAAACGGGTGCGGATTATTTGTTTGGTTTTTTTTACCATTTGGCGATAGTTAAAATTTCTTGGGCGATTTTTTGAGCGGCGTCCGGCGGATTAAATTGTTTGGCGTTGTTCCCCATTTTTTTCAGCAGGTCGGGATTATCCAACAAGGCAAAAATGCGATTTTGCAGAAGGTTGGGCGTTAGATTCATTTGTTCCAGGACAAGCGTAGCGCCATAGCGCGCAAATTCATTCGCATTAATATTTTGGTGGTCAGCAGCGGCGTTGGGCAGAGGTATTAGGATGCTGGGCTTGCCCAAAACCGAAATTTCAGCAATGCTGCCGGCTCCCGCGCGCGAAATAACCATGTCAGCCGCGGCTAAGGCCTCGCGCATTTGTTCTTCGTTTAAAAAGGGATACAAGTGATAGCTGTCCGGCAGCTTATTATTGAGCAAGGTCTTAATGGCTTCCTCGTTGTCGGGTCCGCACTGATGGATAATTTCGCAACGGGACAGCAGGGATAATAGGGAGGCCGCAATAACTTCATTTAGAGCTTGCGCTCCCTGGCTGCCGCCCAGGATTAAAATTACGGACTTTAAGCCAGTTAGCCCAAAAAGCGTTTTGGCTTTTTCTTTATCGCCGCTAAGCAGTATGGTTCTTACGGGGTTGCCGGTGAGAGCCACTTTTTGAGGGGGCAAGTATTTGCCGGCTTCATTAAAAGCAATGGCTATGCGAGTGCTAAACTTAGCCCCAAAGGAATTGGCCACTCCCGGCACAGCGTCTGATTCATGAATTAAAATCGGAATGCGAAAAAGCCAGGCGGCCAGCACCACGGGGACTGAACCAAAGCCCCCTTTACTGAAAACCACGTTGGGCATAAAGAAAAACAAATGCCAGAGCGCCTGGAGCAGCCCTATCGGCATTTTAAAAATATCGGCAATATTTTGCAGTGAAGGGTAGCGTCGAAGTTTACCCGCCATTATTTTTTTATGTTCTATTCCTTCTTGCGCCAAAACTTCTTCACCCACGGTTTGAGGACCGATAAATATAAACTCAACCGGGCCGATTTTATCCGGCGGGATTTGGACAATACTTTGTTCAACAACTTTTTTTATTTCTCGGGCAACGGCAATGATGGGAAAAAGATGTCCCCCGGTGCCGCCGCCGGTTAATGCTATTCTCATGGCTAAAATGAAAATTTAAAAATCAAAATGTAAAATTTTGGTATCCCCGCAGAGCGGGGATTTATTTTAGTATTTTACATTGTTCCGACTTTGTCGAGAATGCTCGATAAAATCGGCATCATTTTTAATTTTGATATTTACATTTTTAATTATATTTTGCTGTGTTTTGATATGTTAAGTAGTATCCCCATTCCCGCCAGAGTGATAGCCAAGGAAGAGCCGCCCAGCGATATAAAAGGCAGAGTAATGCCGGTTAAGGGCATTAAACCGCAGATAGCGGCGATGTTAATTAGCGCCTGAATTAATACCCAGCTGGTAAGTCCTCCGGCCAGCAGGCGGCCAAAATCATCCGGCGCTTGCCGCGCGATCTTAAAACCCCGAGCGGCAAAAATGGTAAATAGCAACATTAAAGCCAGTAAACCCACAAAACCCAATTCTTCGCCAATTACTGCCACAATGGAATCAGAAGCCGGCTCGGGCAGGTAACGAAATTTTTGTAGACCTTGGCCGAGCCCCACCCCAAAGACGCCGCCCGACCCCAGCGCCAGCAGGGCCTGATTTATTTGATAGCCGATACCCCTTGGGTCAAGTTCGGGATGCCAGAAAGTTTGCCAGCGGTCTTGGGCGTGGGAAAAAAACTTGATTAAAAAAGTAAAAAGCGTAGCTGCGCCAATAATTAGCAGACCGATATGGAAAAATCGGGCGCCGGCCAGAATATACATCGCCACGGCCGTAAAGCCGATAATGCCCATCGTGCTAATGTCTGGCTCCAGCAACAAAAGCAGTGCCAGCACGCCGACCAAAAGAACAAACGGCATTAGACCTTCAGAAAAATTCTTAACCGCTTTGCCTTTACCCGTAAACCAGGCGGCTAAATAAATAATAAAGGCCAGTTTTAAAAACTCTGATGGCTGGAAAGTGGCTGGTCCTAAATTTATCCAGCGCTGGGAACCGCCGTGGCTTAGGCCAATGCCGGGTATAAAAACCAAAACTAACAGCAACACCGTGATGGCAAAAGCAGGCAGGGCCAGTTTTTTCCAGGCACGATACGGAATGAAATAAGCGATTAGACCTAAAATCAGCCCGGGCAGTAGGCCGCGCAATAGCTGATTTTTTAAATAATAATAACTTTCGCCGAATCGTTCCTGTGATATGCCGATGCTGGCCGAAGACACCATCAGCAAGCCAAAAACTACCAGTATTCCGATAACCGATAAAAGAATATAATCTGGCTGCCCCCGTTTAGTTTTTGGCATAGAAAGAATCCTACAAAGAATTTATAGCTTCGTTAAATTTTTGGCCGCGGTCAAATTCGTGCTTAAACAGACCAAAGCTGGCGCATCCTGGCGAGAGCAAAATAATATCGCCGTCACTGGCCGAAGACCGCGCCAGCTTCACGGCTTTAATCATATTATCCGTCGTGCCTTTGATGATTTCGGGCTTGGTGATGGCTTGGGTGAGTTTAGGTGTGGCGGTGCCTTCGAGCAACACAACGGCTTTGATATGGTCAGCGATAGTTTCGCCCAGCTTAGTAAAATCCAAGTCCTTATCCGCGCCACCGGCAATAAGCACTAGATGTTTTTCTTTTGTCTGGCCTTTTTTTACTCGGTCGGGAAAATAATGGGCACTGACCGCATGAATAGCGGCTATGGCCGCATCCGGAGCCGTGGCGGTAGTGTCATTAATAAACTTTACGCCGTCTTTTTCGGCAATCAACTGCAAACGTCCGGCCAACCCCTTGAATTCCCGCAATGCCTTTTTTATTTTTTCCCGAGGAACGTTATAAAGGTCAGCTACGGAAACGGCCGCCAGCACATTGGCTAAATTATGCTGGCCAATAAGTTTTACGTCTTTAACATCGCAAATCTCTTCTTGGGCCGCGCCGTAATAAATCTTTTGACTTTTAGCATAGGCGCCCAGACGCGCTTTCTGGTTAATTTTGGGCAATTCCTCTTTAAGCAAAGTGCTGCCGTCGGTAGAATAAAAATAGATGCGGGATTTGACTTCTTTGGACAGCTCACGCGACAACTGGTCTGCAAAATTAAGGAAAAGATAGTCCTTGTCTTTTTGGAACTTATGGATAAGTTTTTTATCCTCTACGTAATCCTGAAAAGCGTTGTAGCGATTTAAGTGGTCTTCCAAAATATTGGTGATAATCGCCACATAGGGACTTTTTTTGTGCTCTTTGGCGTCAGCCAATTGCCAGGAAGAAAGTTCTAGCACCACAATAGTGTCTTTGGTTATTTCAGACAGCTTGGTCAGCGCCGATTGGCGGATATTACCGGCTAAAATTACTTGTGGAAAATGCTGGCTGAAAATATTGGCAATTAAGGTGGCGGTGGTTGATTTTCCTTTAGTGCCGGAGACACCGATTATGGGCGCCGGGCACAACTCTAAAAAGATGCCAATATCGCTTTCTATGGGGATACCTTTGGCGCGCGCTGCGGCCAAAAATTCTGAATTATCCGGCACGCCCGGATTTTTAATAACCAGCTCGGTATCGGTAAAATCCTCCAGCCGGTGCCGGCCCAGCACATATTCTATATGCTTGCCTTGATTCGGCGAAGCGGATAAATCTTTTAACTGTTTCAGCGAGTCCGCTAGTTCGGTCTTAGAGCGCAAGTCAGTGGCTAGCACTTTTGCTCCCTGCTCTACCAAAAATTTAATCACGCCGACTCCCCCGCCGTGCAAGCCAATACCCATAACGAGAACGCGTTTATTTTTGAAATCAGATAATTCCATATCAGGTTATCAAATTATAAATAAAATCTATCCAAAAACGCAATAACCAAACCCAGTGTCGCCATTACCCAAGAAATTATCCAGAAGCGCATAGTGACCTTGGTTTCTGGCCAGCCCTTAGCTTCAAGGTGGTGGTGAATGGGAGCGGAAATAAAAACTTTTTTGCCGTGGCGCAGTTTTTTGGAAAGAAACTGAATAATAACCGATAGCGATTCAATCATTAAAATAAAACCGATTAGCGGCAGAAGCATAAATTGGTTGGTTAGCATGGCAATAATACCCAATGTCACGCCCAGGGACATAGCGCCAGTATCGCCCATAAAAAAACGGGCCGGATAAATATTGAACCATAAAAACGCTACAAGAGCCCCGATTGTTACGCCGCAAAAAACCGCTAAATCAAAGTGGCCTTGCGAGTATGCAATAACGCCGTAAGCCCCGAAGGCCGTCAGCAGTGTGCCGCCGGCCAGGCCGTCTAAGCCGTCGGTTTCGTTAACCGAAAAAGACGTGGCCACTAAAATAAAAATAAAAACCAGAATATACCACCAGCCAATGTCAAAATTGCCGACAAAAGGAATATGCACCGTGCTCCAGTCCAATTTAGAGAAAAACCACCAGGCGCCAAAAGACGCGATGGCGGTGTAGATAATCAGGCGATGGCGCATTTGCAAGCCGCCGCCCTTGGAGCCGACTTTCATAACACCGAGCAAGTCATCAATAAATCCAACTATGGCCGAAGCCACCAGCGCTCCTAAGGGCAATAAGGTCTGGCTGCGGTTGAGAAAGTTTAATTTGGTGATTATTGAATTAAAACCCATTTTGTCAAGACCCCAGAAAAGCAGAGCTAAAAAAACGATGGTTAGCCAAATTAGCAAGCCGCCCATAGTTGGGGTGCCAGCTTTTTTCTGGTGCATTTGCTGGAAGATAGGCGCGCCTTCGGTGCGGATTTGCTTGCCAGCTCGGTATTTATAGAGGAAGCGGGTCAGTAACGGAGTAAATAAAAAAGCCACCACGAAAGATAAAGCGGCCAAACCCAATATTCTTGAGATTTGAAATAAATCAGACATTAATTTATTGAATAATTATGAATAAATAATGCATAATTATTCAATGGGATTTTACCATAAAAACGCCTCCCGAGTCCACTTAGCTAAGGTAGCGCTGGCAGCTAAGCGGTCTTGAGCGTCCATAACCACTAAAATATTATATTCGCCCTGATGAGGCGACTTAACAGCCAAAATCATGCAGTTGCCGGCCTCGGCGGTGTAGCCGGTCTTGCCTCCGACAATATCCGGCACTTGCCCCAAGAGTTTATTGGTGTTTTCTAGGTGATGATTAAATTTGCCGTCGGCGGAGCGCACGTCAATGGTTGCTGTCTGCATAATCTGCTGAAGCTCGGGGTGCTTTAAGGCCTCCTGCATTATTTTGATTAAATCCCAGGCCGAGGAACGATTATTGGGGTTAAGACCGGACGGGTCAAAAAACGAGGTATTTTTTAGACCCAGGGCTTGCGCTTTTTTATTCATCAAATAAACAAACTCCAAGCTAACATTGGTCGCCAACGCCGCGGCCGCGTCATTGCTGGAGGAAACTAGCGCGGCCGTTAATAAATTTTTAACCGACATTTCCTCGCCTACCCGCAAATTTCCCGTCTCGCCCGGGGTGGCCACGGCTTGCTCGCTTATTTTAAAATTGGTATCCAATTTAGCTTGTTCCATCACGACTAGCGCCGTCATGAGTTTGGTTAAACTGGCAATAGAACGGGCCTGATAGATATCATTTTTTTGCCACAGGACTTGGCGGTGAAAAGTATCATAGACTAAAGAAGTGGTGGCCTCAATTTGCGGGTCAGCCACATTCCAGTTGCGCCAAGGCATTAAGGGTAATTGCCTCGCCGCCAAAAAAATACTGGCTTCATTTATCACCGGCAATTTGTAGTTTTGTTCAACATTAAACAAAGGCGCTCCGGATAAAGAAGCGTCTTGCGGGGCGTTGGCGCCAGTAATAAAAAGTCCCACCAACGGATTTAATGTAAATAAAATAGTTACTAGGGCTTTAAACATTTCATCATTATTTTTTAGCCATTGAGAAACTGCCTTTTAATGTCTTGGGGTCTAGTTTAACTAAGCTGGTTGGAGAAAGTTTTAGAGAGGTTTCGTATGAGCCGCCGTTGACGATAATTTTGGAGGGCTTGGTCATTGCGTTATCTATGAAAAACGGCAATTTATAGAGCGGGCCGAAGGGCGGCGTGGTGCCGACTTTAACTCCCTTGATATGGTTTTTCATCCATTGCTCTTTGGCAAAGTCAATTTTTTTGTATGTCTTTTGGCCGGTCTTTTTCCGCAGTTTGTTAAACGCCTCTAGCACCTTCTTTTTATCCAGATGTTTATTTGACGGGATTAGTCCAATAGCGTAATTCTTGTTGTCTAGCGACACCACCATGGTCTTGCCTACTTCCGCTGGCTTAACGTGGAGCGTTGAGGCCTTATCAAAAGCCGTGTAAACGACTTTGTGCTCCAGTATCTCGTATTTTACTTTATTAAAATCCAAAAACTTCTGAATGGTTTTTGACAGCATAGATTTTAATTTAGCCCTAATTATTTTTTATTTTATCTTCTATCCGGCCCAGTTTATCCTTTATTTCTCCAAGTTTCAATTTTATCTCGCCCAAATTAGCGTTCTCTATCATTCTTTTCAGTTCCGGCAGAGTGTCCCTTTTTAGGCCCTCCAGGGCGCTGTTAATTTTGTCAAACTCATATTTTATGTCGCTTTCCATAGTGGTAATTTAATTTTTATGGCTGTTCAAATAATAGCAAAACCCTGATTAAAAAACAACCTTGAACGAATAAGAAATATCTGTTAATATATTATCGTATATCTTTTGGGCGACTAGCTCAGTTGGTTAGAGCGCGTCACTGATAATGACGAGGTCTCAGGTTCGAATCCTGAGTCGCCCACCAGTATTAAAGGGAGGAATTAAATCCACCCCGACCCTCCTTTTAAAAGGAGGGTATTCGGTAAAATGGGCTGATAGCTCAGTTGGTAGAGCACCACATTTGCAATGTGGGGGTCTGGGGTTCGAATCCCCATCAGTCCACATCTGCTATCGGAACAACAAGGGGGTCTGGGGTTCGAATCCCCATCAGTCCACTAACAAAAAAAACAACCCGGCGGGTTGTTTTTTTAAATTAGTTTCTTGTAGCTGTCTCGCAGAGAGATCTGTTTAGGCCGTGCTCTCGTTGGCCAATGCTTTTTAGTCCGCATCTGGACCACCCCGCAATTGCGGGGTATCGACGCTCCGGATTTTATACGCCCCGCAACTGCGGGGTTTAAAAAATCTAGAAAGGAGGTGATCCATCCCCAGCTTCCGCTAGGGATGCCTTGTTACGACTTCTTCCCTGTTACCGAATCTACCTTGTTCCGACATAAAGTCAGACTTCCGGTATTCCCGGCTCCCTTGAAGTGACGGGCGGTGAGTACAAAACCCGAGAACGTATTCACCGCGGCATGGCTGATCCGCGATTACTAGCGATTCCGGCTTCATGAGGGCGGGTTGCAGCCCTCAATCCGAACTGGGGCCGGCTTTGTGAGATTAGCTCCGCCTTACGGCTTCGCGACTCTTTGTACCGGCCATTGTAGCACGTGTGTAGCCCAAGGTGTCAGAGGGACACGCTGATTTGACGTCATCCCCACCTTCCTCCCCGTTGTCCGAGGCAGTTTGTTGTGACACTTGTAACACAACATGGGGGTTGCGCTCGTTTCCTCACTTAAGAGAACAGCTCACGCCACGAGCTGACGACAACCGTGCATCACCTGTCCTAATGTCCTTGTGAGACTGCCGACGTTTCTGCCGGCATTCGTCAGGATTTCTAACCTTGGTAAGGTTCCTCGCTTATCGTCGAATTGAACCACATGCTCCACCGCTTGTGCGAGTTCCCGTCTATTCCTTTGAGTTTTAATCTTGCGATCGTACTTCCCAGGCGGATGACTTAACGCGTTAGCTTCGCCACTTGAAGGGTCGACACTTCAAATAGCCAGTCATCATCGTTTAGGGCGTGGACTACAAGGGTATCTAATCCTTTTTGCTCCCCACGCTTTCGTCCCTCAGGGTCAGGGTCACACCAGCTGAATGCCTTCGCCTTTGGTGTTCCATACGATATCAACGGATTTCACCCCTACACCGTATGTTCCATCAGCCTCTTATGCCCTCTAGCTAGACCGTTTCTTGCGCAGCTTAAGGGTTGAGCCCCTAAATTTAACGCAAGACTAATCAAGCCCCCTACGGACCCTTTACGCCCAGTAATTCCGGATAACGCTTGGACCACTCGTATTACCGCTGCTGCTGGCACGAGTTTAGCAAGTCCTTATTCATAAAGTAATCTCAAAAATTGTTCCTCTATAAAAGAATTTTACACCCCGAAGGGCTTCTTCATTCACGCGGCGTCGCTCCCTCAGGCTTTCGCCCATTGGGGAAGATTCTCGACTGCAGCCTCCCGTAGGAGTCCGGGCAGTGTCTCAGTCCCGATGTTGGGGGCCGACCTCTCAGTCCCCCTACCCGTCATTGCCTTGGTGAGCCGTTACCTCGCCAACTAGCTGATAGGACGCAGGCCTCTCTTGAAGCGCCCCGCAAGGCGGGGCTTTAAATGAGAATGGCTTTCGCCCCCTCATTTCCATCCGGAATTAGTCCCGCTTTCGCGGAATTATGCCGGACTTCAAGGAAAGTTACCTACGTGTTACTAACCCGTTTGCCACTAACCAGCGCGTAGCGCTGGAATTTCCAAGATGCAAGATACAAATTCCAAAATAAATTTGGTTATTGTTTCTTGGTTATTGGTTATCCCAGTGCTACGCACTGGCTCGTTCGACTTGCATGCCTTATCCACGCCGCCAGCGTTCATCCTGAGCCAGGATCAAACTCTCAATATAAAGTTAAGTAGAAATTCACTGAATCGATCTTCGACCAATCCGTCCGCCAAAAAGGCGAACTGACGAGTAAAGCGATTCAATAAATCTCTGGGCTTAACTTTTGAATGCGAGACAACTACAAAAAACCAAATTTTTCTGAGAAAAATTTGTCCCGAGCGAAGTCGAGGGACCTCGTTAGAACTTTTTTCGCAGTTGACTGGTTCTGTTTTTAAGCTGCTATCAAATAAAAACAACCATCTGTATTTCTTTATCCCGTGGTCGCCACAGGCGATTTTACGGGACCTGTTCAAGATGCACAAATGGTCGTTCTTAATTAGTTTTCAGAGTGCTAGGTTTTATAAGAGATGTTTTGTGAAAGTTGATTTTTCTCTTAATGGTTAGGCAATATCATTTTACTCCTTTAAAACGGCTTGTCAACCCCGTCAGAAGCTTACCCCAAAATAACGTCTACCCTGTCAAAAGCCGAAGGCGGAATCGCTTAGAG
>Ga0210017_1003288_pt1 | contig 13602 bp, 14 predicted proteins | sample CryGeyCG2014_020_FD_183966 | JGI IMG/M metagenome (GOLD analysis project Ga0210017, IMG submission 183966) | Groundwater microbial communities from aquifer - Crystal Geyser CG08_land_8/20/14_0.20 (SPAdes) (version 2) | ecosystem: Environmental > Aquatic > Deep subsurface > Groundwater | place... | reverse complement strand
CGACCGAAAGAAACCTGAGAAGGGGTGGGTTCTCTGCTGTACTCTTCACCAGAATGAAAAGAAACAATCAAAACATCTACTTTTTGTTTTGCGGTTTTAATATGTTCTTTTATTTCTTCAATGTTTCCTTCATTGAGCCAAGCAATTCCCGAATAATTCTCCCCTGCCCTCCAGACCTCGGGACCTAAATCAGTCAGAGCCAAAAAACCGATTTTAGTATTTCCTATTGTTTTAATTTTAACTGAAAATGCCTCTTTACTATTAAATCCAGCGCCAACATAATCAATACCATTCTCCTTTAAAATATTCATTGTATCTTCAAGAGCTACTCTTTGATAATCTAACATATGATTATTAGCTAAAGACAAAATATCAAAACCAGCAAAACTTAAACCCTCTATTACTTGAGGTTCAGCCCGAAATGAATAAATACTTCCCACTCTTTCTCCTTTAGCTGAAATTGGTCCTTCCAAATTTCCAAATAAAATATCAGCTTTTTGCAAGTCATCAGCAATCTTCAAAAAAAGCCATCTGTAATCCCCATTTCCATTTTCTTTAATTTTAAATTCTACTCCCCTGTTCAGCATAATATCACCGACAGCAAAAACAGTAATTTCTGATTCTTCAAATTTTTCTCTTTCTGACTCATCATCAAAATTCCCGAGGAAAGCAACAGGAACTTTTTTTTCTCTTACATAAACTTTCTGAAAAGAAAAACTAAAACCAAAAACAATAAATCCAATTTCAATAATTAAAATAATTAATAAGATTATAAAAAAACGCCTCATTTTTACATTATGGCATTTAAAAAATAGTTATCCAATTTCCGTTGATGTTAATTTTGAACGATCGTCGATAATTAACATCAAGAAAAAAACCGGCTTGCTCCAATTCCCTGAGCAAATCAGTATATTTCGGAGTTTCCCAATATTCAGCACCACTTGTTTTTGAAAATAAAATCAGAAAAACTAGTAAAAAAATAACTATCAAAAAAATCTTTTTCACTTCAACCATCTCTTTTCTATTTTTTAAAGAACAAAATCTAAATTTTTATTCTATTAGTTCCTCAATTTCTTTTTTACCTTCCTCTAATTCTTTTTCTTGTTCTTTATCAATTCTAAGCAACAAAGTTTCGAACTCACCAACATGAGTTTTTTCTTCTTTGGCGATATCCAAAAGAATTTTTTTGATATTTTTACTTTCTGTCATTGCCGCCAACTGCTCGTACAAAGAAACAGCATCTAATTCAGCTATCATTCCTACTCTTAAAATTTCTTTGTCTAAGTCCTCTTTTTTAACTTTTTCCAGATTCAAAGGTATCTGTGAAAGCATAATTTAGTTTATATTCTATAACTTCTGATGTGATGTATTGATAGTATCGACCTTTTTGATCTTGAAATTATCTCTCAAGAAGAGCTTTTTTATTCTAAACTCACTTTTTCCGGGGAAATTTCTTTGCCAAAGAATTGGCTTCCTAAAATCTTGAAGCGGTCGGTTAAGTCGGTTGTTAAAAATCTTATAGTAGAATTTCTGCTTAAATTCTTTTCAATTTCTTGATGGCGTTTTAAATAATCATTAAGTTTTTCAGCCACTATTTCTCCTTCGGTAATAACATTTATTTTTTCCCCGACAATCTTTTTAATTTTCTTTTTCAATAAGCCGTAATGAGTACAACCCAAAATTAAAGTATCAATATCTTTTTTAATTAAAGGATTGAGATAATTTTTAAGAACTGGTTCTGTAATTTGAGAGTTTTCTTCCCCTGCTTCCACAATTGGAACAAGTAAAGGACAGGCTTTTTGAAAAACCTTTACTCTAAAATTAAGTTTTTTAAGTTCTCTTTCAAAAGCCCGAGAATTAACAGTGCTTTCTGTGCCGATTACTCCCACTCTATTATTTTTGGTTTTTTCAACTGCCTCTTCTGCTGCTGGGATAATTACTCCTAAAACTTTCTTTTCCGGAAAATTTTTTGCTAAATATTCTTTTTGAATTCTTCTCAGGGCTTCGCTTGAAGCAGTATTGCAAGCTAAAATTAAAAGAGGACAACTCTTTTTTAAAAGAAAATCTACTGCCTCAACGGTAAAATTATAAACTACTTCTTGAGTTCGAGAACCATAAGGGAGTCTCGCTGTATCACCAAGATAAACATAGTCGTATTCCGGCAATTTTTTAACAATCTCTTGGAGAATTTCTAATCCGCCAAAACCAGAATCAAAAACTCCTATTGGTTTCATTTTTCTTCGATGTTCTATTCAAGCTTTCGCCAGACTCTCTCCCAAAACATTCTGTAGCGATAATTTTTCAAAAGAACATAAACTCCAAAAAGAATCAAAATCAAAGGCCAAATAATCCCCCAAATATCTCCGGTTATCAGTCCTAAATTCTTCAGTAAAAAGACAACACCAACAACAATTAAAAGAGAAGCAATAAACATAAGATTATCAACTAATCTACTAATCTTTACGAATATACGAATATTCGTAAATTCGTATTGATACGTAAATTAGTTGATTATTTTAATTCGACTTTTTAGACAATGGCTTGCCCGAAGGGCAAACATTCAAGGTTCTGAGTGAAGCGAAAGGTTCTTACTTTATAAACCCGGCTTTTTGTTTTCCTTTTTATTTAAATTATAATTATTTGCCGGCATTTGTTACAAACCCGGCACCTCAGTACTTTTGAACCTCTGCTCTGGTCTCCATCTTCCGGAGGATAAAAAGCAATCCCAACATAAGGCATCTGATGAATTGTCCATCCATCTTCAATATTTATCTCCCATTCATTACCGCAGTTTTCACATCTTACTTTTATATTATTTCGCATTTTCTTTTTTTGTTCTTTCAGATTGTATTTTTATCCCAGACCGAAATTCATTCGGGTCTCGGGTTCAACCTTTATTCTAAGAACCAATCTTTCCTATTGGCATTATATACAAAGGAGTTTCTTCTTCGGTTAAAATTGAGTCCCGTCAAAGCTTTAAGCTTTGACGGGATTGTTTCGGGTTTATTAAATTATACTATTTTTTAAAAAATTCCTCAACTAATAAAGCATAGGGAACATCATTTCTCCAACGGCCGAAATGCCAAGTGCTCTCGCGATGGTATCCCTCTTTTTTAAAACCCACTCTCTTTAAAACCTCTTGAGAAACGGGGTTATCACTAAAAACTTTGGCCCAAACTCGATGGAGTTTTAATTTCCTGAAAGCGAAATTCAAAACCAATTTTACCCCTTCTGTCATTATGCCCTGATTCCGATATTTCGGTCCCAGCCAATAACTAATTTCGGTATTTTTGTTTTTAAAATCAACGTCATAAAGAATAATACAGCCGATAACTTCTTTTTTGTCTCTTGACTCAATCCCGAAAGCAAAACTTTTTCCCTTTTTCCAAGCTCTTTGCATTTTCCGAATGAATTTCTGGGCATCCTCTAATTTATAGGGCCAAGGAGTTCTTATGGTGTTTTCCGCTATTCTTTTATCTTTGATGTTAGAGTAAATATCTTTAGCATCAGAAAATTTCAAAGGTCGTAAAATAATCCTTTTGCCGGTTAATTTAGAATCAGAAATTTTAATTTTTGGAATTTTTCTTTTCATAAATATCCATATATTTTTGGCTCCATAATAATTTTTCTATTTTACCATTTTTGATTAAAAAATAAAACGGCATAGAATTTTAATCTATTATTCTATGCCGTTCTTATCTCGAGAGCTAATGTAACTCTGAAAATGACCAAAGACACTGGCTAAACCAAGTCCTAAAGCAAACCAAAGAGCATCAGTGGCTAAGTTTATTCTTTCAGGGAAAAACAATAAAGTAACAATACCCAGCCATTGGAAAACCATTTTCCATTTGCCGAACAAATTTGATTTAGTAACTTGGTTGGATATCCCCTTTCTCATAGCTGAGACAGCTAAAGAAATTGAAAAAAGTTCAGCTCCTATCAAAATCAAAACGAGAAATCTGTCATATTGCCAGATTATTCGAGCCACCAAAGGACAAATAAGAAGTTTATCTGCTAATCTGTCAAGAAAAACCCCTTCTTTGCTTTCAAGTTTCCAGGCCCTGGCTATCGGACCATCGAAAACATCGGTGATACCCGAAATTATAAAGAGAATCAGAATCCAAACCTTCCATTGAGAATACTGAAAGAGCATGAGGCTTATTATCAAAGCTAAACAGATTCTAAACCAGGAAAGCCGGTTAGGAGTAAAAACTCTTGGTATATAGTTTTTAGATAAAAAAACTAAAAACTGCTCCTTGGCTTTGTTAAATTCCCGGAAAGAAAAATCAATCAATTTAAAGCCGTTCTTAACTCCGTTAATGCCACCATTCAATAGACTTCGCATCGCTCACTCCTTTTTTAATTATTTTAAAAGAACTAAACCCTAATTTTCATTTATTCTTCAATAAATCAATTATATAATCTTTCGCTTTCAATTGTTCTTTAATCGGGTTTTCCAATTCTATGGCTAAAATCGAAGAAAAATATTTAGCCGGATATCTTTTTAAATAATCTAAATCCGACAAATCTTCTAAATAATGAAAATCATATTCAAGTTTATCTTTCTTTTTAACAGGAATTTTTTTAACAGCGCTAATGTGATTACAACCAAGGGGATATTTTTTCAAAATCTCAATATCATTTTTATATCGCTCTCTGTTTAAAATTCTGCTTATTTCAAGATGAGAGATATCTAAACAAACGCCGGCAAAATTTTTAATCTCCTCTTCATCCAAAGGAAGAGAAGCATTCTCCATATAAATAATATTCTTGTATTTATCAAGATTATAAAGAAAAGGGTATTTTCTTTCAGTATGGGTGTTAAAAACTTCTGTTTTATAATTGTTTACCAAATAATCCAATTCTTTCAAGTTCATGTCACTCCTAAGATGAACTAAAGGAATCTTTTCAATCTTTGTTTTCTCAAGTAATTTATAAAGCTCTTCTCTTTCGTTTTTTTCCAAACAAGTCAAAAAAAGACAAACCTCTTTTAAACCGAGCTTTCTCACTTCTTCTATTTTCTTTCTCCAATTTGAACTAATAGTAGTAATTGAAGGGAAAATTTTTCTATTTTCAAAAAATTTGTTCTTATTTTCCATAAATATATTTCGAGGTCGAACCCTCGTAAATTTTTATAACAAATTGATGCGATCGTGCCGAAATGTTATTGAGATGGCGAAGAACTATCAGAAATAAGTTTTTGAAAAATCTAAAAATTAACTTAATTTTTATTTTTTTAATTTTGACACTTTTTTAATTAAAATACAGATCCCCGCGATTAACTCCAATCACGGGGATTTAAAAAATTATTCACCTGCTATTACCCAACCAACCAGGGCGGCAACTACGCCGAAAAATAAACTGGCTCCAATTCTCATCCAGGCTTCCATCTCAGCATTCCTTAAAAAATAGAAACTACCTATACTTATCACGAGAAACACAACCACAGCAATAATAATCTTTTTTAACATAACCGACCTCCTTGTATAAGAACCATCTATCAGAAACCACTTTTCTTTTTTGAAAATATGTCAAACAACCATTTAAATAATACTAAAAGCAGAAAAAAAGTCAAACAATTGCATTATGCAATAATCTACTTCATCTGGTATTAATCTAATGACTTTCCTATATATTTCTTGCTTCAAAATAATGCGATCGCATTATTTTGAAGTTTTATTTCTCTTCCAGAATTTTCATTATTTTTTTCTTATCAAATTCACTCATCGTAAAAATAAAAACAAAATCTTCAAGCCCTTCCTCTCCGATTCTCCGATACAGGTCTCGGGGTAAAGGGACTTTGCCGATATACACGCTTTTTTGAAATTCTTTATATTGAAGCAGAACCAATTCCTTTCTCAACCACTCTCTCCAAAACTTTTTCTTCTCTGGAATATCAAAAATTAACACTCTTATTTTCCCATCCCACTTTCCTGATAAAAGCCCGTATCGGTCTTTAATGTAAGCCGAGAATTCTTTTCCCTTTTCAGTTAAAATATAAATTTTTCTTTTGGGTTCTTTGGCTATCAACCTCTGTTTTTCTAACCGAGCTATATTGGTCTGTAAAGTTTTCTTTTTGAGCCATTCTTGCCTTCTTTTTTTGTAAGGACCGACTCCAGCTAACTGTTTCATCATATCAAACTGAGGATAACAACTTGGCAAGTCCTCTAAAAAACCTTCCCCTGTTTCAGCAAGATAAAGTAATACCGCCCCACTAACATTTAATCCTTTCTCGAAAATTCGCTTGGTGAAACTAGTCTTTTTTCTTTGAAAAATATATTGAGAAGAGTTCTCAGATTTTCTGGGCATAGATGATAAATAGATAATAATAATAAATAGATAATAAATATAGGATAAATCCGGCGACAAAATAATGCGATCGCATTATTTTGAAGGCATTATTTTGAAGCATATCTAATTTAATTTTACTTTCTTCTAAAGAGCCTTGTCAACTATAATTTGACATATTAATTAAAAAGTTATATCTAAAAAATAGAAGATGCTAAAGAAATAAATTAAAAAAAATAAATAGGGGGTGAAAAGAATGAAAATCGTGATTGCGATTGGTATAATAGTTTTTATCGGGATAGTCTCATATTTTTATGAAAGCTATAAATATCCTGTCTATCCCCGGTGTGGTGACAATCTCCATTCAAAAAGAGTAAAGCGTAATCTGATAAGATGTGAAATTCACGGTCTGATTAAACTGGATTCAAAAAAAACCAGAAATTATAAATAGTGCCAAGTGAAAAATATTTTCGCTGGGCACTTTCTAATTTAGAGTATAAAAAAAAGACAAAGACTATATCACAAGTCTCTGCCCTTTGTAATCTTGAAACAAGATACGTCTTGCTATTCTTTGAGTAAATCGAATTCTTTACTTAAGGACTTGGCTAGTTTTTCAGTATCCTCCCATTTTACGGCCATTAGAATGCTTGTTCCAGAAGAAGATAATATTTCCTTCTTCACTCCGGCTTGGGCAATAGCTTTTCGGGTTCGGTAAAGATAGCCAGCTTCTTCTTTCATCAAGAAATTAACTAAAGTCAGCACTCCAACCTCAAAACTTTTTCCTATCTTTATTTCCTCCAGTTCTTTTAATTTTTCCAAAACAGTGGATAAATCTTCGGGCAAGCACAGTAAGAGAATTTGGGTTTTCTCTTCATCGCTCCACTCTATGCTATCAATAATGTCAATCCCAGAAAGGAGCTTAAAAATTTCTTCGCTCATTTCGCTCTGATCGGAGATGTCAGAAACTTTAACTAAAGCTCCTTTCTGGATAGCTACGCCGGTTTGATTCCAGATTAAACCCTCCATATCTTTTAAAGTGGCTCCCGATTGAACCATAGTTCCGCCGGTACTCTCTCCGAAACTCGGGCTCAGCAGAACTTTAATCTCAACTCCCAAATTTTGAGCCAAAAGAATACATCTGTCCATCAGAACGCCGGCTCCAGCTCCTGAAAGCTGGATCATTTGGCTGTAGGTAATATTTCCAAATCTTTTTGCTTCGGGAATGAGCCGAGGATCAATGGCATAAACCCCATCTACATCAGTGTAGATTTCACAATAATTTGTTCCCAAAGCACCGGCTAAAGCAATGGCCGTAAGGTCAGAACCGCCTCGACCGAGAGTAACTATCTCATCTGTTCCTTCAATTACTCCCTGAAATCCAGCTACCACCACAATTTTATCCTGAGACAGAAGCTCTTTTATTCTTTCAATGTTTCGAATACCTCTGATTTTAGCTTTGCCATAGGTTGAATCGGTTTCCAATCTGATTTGAAAACCGGTCAGGGACACACTTTCTTTCCCTAACGCTCGGAGAGCTATAGCTAAAAGAGAAGCTGATTGGACTTCGCCGGTAAACAGCAACTTGTCCAATTCCGGGGCCGGAGGTTCACCTCCGGAAACGTCTTTAGCCAATTCTATCAATCTGTCTGTTTCTTTACCCATCGCTGAAACAACGGCTACCACATTTTTTGACTTTGCGGTCTCGGCGATGTGGCTGGCAACTTTTCTTAATTTTTCAGCCGAAGACACCGAAGTTCCGCCAAACTTTTGAATGACAATCTCTTTCATCGCTTTCTCCTCTCTTTCTCAGTTATCTCTTTACCCTTCTCTACTTTTATATTATTCAATTTTTAATCAGCAGATTATTTTTTGTTCAGGATTAATTTATCAAATTTTCAAAAAAAATCAACTTTAAAATGAACTACCCTGCCCCAAGGGGCGGGGTATCCCTTCGGGCAAGTTCTTTTGCGGCTTCATCCCTGCGGCAAAACCGCAGGGTATTCTGCCGCAAAATAAAACTCTCGCTTTTAATCCTAAGCGAGAGTTTTAAAGACAGCAGTTTTCTCTTAATCTATAATCTTCTGAAGAGTTCAAAAAGTTTTTTGTTTGTTTTTTCAGCAATGGGAAGATAATGACGAAACTCTCTTTTCCAACGAGTAATCTTTTTGAAGCCGGGAGATGTTTTCGGAATATAAGCGTGAGAACGGTTATTATCAAGGACGTCGCAGAGTTTAACCAATCTTATTTTCTCGTCGGAGTTTGCTATTTTTTCAATATATTTTAATTTGTTTTTTTCCTTTTCTTTCTCGGTCTCGTTTCTCGGTTTGGAGCGAGTCAATCCTTCTACCAAGCGAACAGTTTCTGAGCCAAATTGATTTTTTATTTCCTCAAAAGAAACTGAACCATCTTCAACTACATCGTGTAAGAGAGCAGCCGCTAATAAATCAGGGTCCTTAATATTAAGTTCTTCAATTAAAATAAGGGCTGTCCGAATAGGATGAATAATGTAAGGCGTGCCATCGGCTCTGAACTGACCAACATGCTCTTTTTTTGCTAATTCTAAAACTTGGAGCAATTTTGTAGCTATTGAAGACGGAGTTAAAAAACTAATATTGGCAATTAATTTAGCTTGTTGCCAGGCTAAATCAGAGAACTTGTCTTTTACCATTTTTATTATCTTTATTTTGGTTTTTTCTTTTTCTGGTTTCCTTTGATTCGCCGGTGCTCAATTCTTTGCGCAAGCCCCCAATTTCTGACTTTGGAGTTTTTGAAAATCCGGACAGTCCTTTTCCCTTTTTGAATTAGCTTATTAATATATTTTTTCATAATTGTTTAAAGAATTCTCACAAGATACATAGCAGCCCCGGAAATAAGAGCAACGGTAAAGTTATCGTCAATGCCGATAGGTAAAGACTCGGTCACGGCAGCTACCAGAGCTCCAACCAATAAAATTGAAAAAGGAAAATTTAAAAAATAGGTGAAGATATAACCGAAGATAAGACAAGCTGCGAAATAAGCTCCGCTTCCTTCCAAGGTTTTTTGAAAGAATCTTGTCTGACCAAAAGTTATTCCAAAAACCTTTGAGAACAAATCTCCGAAGATTAAGAAAGTTACCGCCATCATAGCAATAGGTTTGTCAAAAATTAAGAAAGCAATAGAAACAGCCACCATAAAAAAGCTCATTGAGGAAAAAACACCTCTTTCTTTTTCCTTAATAATACTGGTTTCTAAAAGAATTTTATTTACCAATTTAGAACCGAATCTGAAAAGGTCAATCAAAATAAAGATTAAAGAGAGGAAAAGAGTTAAGTAGAGAACTTTTCTGTCGTAATAAAAATATAAAATCGGAAAAAGAACTGCCAAAGGTCTTAGAATAGTCCGCCAGGACCTCAGGTCTTTAACATCTTTAACTGATTCAAAGAGAGCGGAACGTTTTTTATCTTCTCGAAAAACATAATAAATAATCGGATATAAAAGGAGAAGAGTCAGAAAAATAGTTTCTAAATTTAAAGGCGAAGTTAAATGAATGAAAACTAAAAGAGACGGCATAGCAATTAAAAAAGGAATAGCTCCGGTTCTATCTACTTTTCTTCTGGTAATAAAAAAGAAAATTACTCCGGCAACAATCGGAATTAAAATAACTTGTCAGGAAATCCATTGGTTCCGGAAAGACTTAAAAAGAAAAAAGAGTACTTGGCCCATAACCGTGGCTAGACCGTGTCCTCCCCGGAACTGAAGGTAGAACGGAAAAATATGGCCGATTACGGCTGCTAAGCCTGCCAGGTAAACAACGTACAAAGGGACTTTTAAAAAGTAATAAGAAATACCGATAGCCAAAAGTCCTTTAGACAAATCAAAAAGGGCAGTTATAATGCCAGCTCCTTTTCCAACCACTCGAAAAGTATTAGTCGCTCCGGTATTGCCTATCCCCTGTATTCGCACATCAACTTTTTTCAAAATTCTGCCAAAAAGATAACCCGGAGAGATTGAACCAATTAAATAACCAATTAATAAACTGAAAAAATAGTAAAGAATATTTTCTGCCATATTTTAGTTTTTATATTTTAGTTTACATTTTTTTAATTAAAAAAACAATAAAAATAAAAAGCCCCAAACTTTTAAAGAGTGGGGCTTTGATAATTGGAAAGGAACTTTATCTTGGCAATTCTTTTCCAATCAGAAGTTTATACAAATTCAGGTACTTCTTTCTGGTTTCATCAACAACATAATGGGGCAGTTTTGGTCCCGGAGGAGTCTTATCCCATCCGCCTTTATCACACAATTCTTGTAAATAGTCACGGACAAACTGCTTGTCAAAACTTGGTTGGCCTCTGCCGGGTTGATACTGGTCAAAAGGCCAGAATCTACTGGAATCCGGCGTCAATACCTCATCAATAAGGAAAATTCTTCCATTAACAACTCCGAATTCAAACTTGGTATCGGCGATGATGACTCCTTTTTTCAAAGCAGTCTGGTGAGCCATCACATAGAGACAAAGGCTCCAATCTCGTAACCTGACCCCTCTCCTTTTACCGACTATTTTGCAAACCTCCTTGAATGAGATATTTTCGTCATGGCCGCTCTCGGCTTTAGTGGCCGGAGTAAAAATCGGTTCCGGCAGTTTTTCGCATTCTTTCAGTCCTGAAGGAAGTTTGAGACCGCAGATTTCCCCTGTTCTCTGATAATCCTGCCAGCCGCTGCCGGTGATGTAGCCCCGGACTACGCACTCAATAGATAGAACTTCAGCTTTTTGGCAAAGCATAATCCTGCCTTCGAATTCTGGTTTTTGGAAAACCGAAGGAAAATCTTTAAGCTCCGTACTTAAGCAATGATTAGGTGAAACCAGAGAAAGATTTTCCAGCCAAAATTTGGTAATTCCGGTTAAAACTCTCCCCTTGTCCGGGATGCCGTTTGCCATAACTACGTCAAAAGCGCTGATGCGGTCGGTGGCAATAATAGCCAAGCTATCGCCAAGGTCATAAATATCCCGAACTTTACCTCGCTTACACGGGTATTCTTGGATATTTGTTTTCATTAAGGGCCTTGTCATCACCTTCTCCTTTCTAATGGAGAATTAATTCTTCGTTTTTGTTCGTTTCTCTCCTTTTTAATAAATAAATGAACTATGGATTATCCTAACATATTTTAGATTCCCGTCAAACCTGTTGACAAAGCGAGTTTAATTTTTTAATCTTGAGTAGAAGATTGATTAGCTCTTTAACTTTTAAATATTCACAGGAAGGAAGGAAACGAACATGAGCTATAAAATCGGTTTTGCGGGAACGGACGGGCGAACGCTACTCAGTGCCATTGTAGTAGCGACTGCCAAAAGTCAAAGCGGCAATGATGATTTTCACGGAGTTGTCATAAGAGGTACGCCGGCAATGCCGGAATTTGCCAAAATTATGAATTGGCCGATAAGCTTTATTCCAACGACCGACAATTCCGTCGCCTCCTACGCGACCGCCATCGTCGCGGCACTAAAAAAAGGGGTTATTGATTGTGTAATTCCAATGCCCGAAGACCTTCTTTATCAAGGTCTTGTCGACGAAATCGCCAAGGCTGGTTTTGGTAATCAAATCGCCGGTTTCTCAAAAAATGGAACTTTTATGGAAAGCGATAAAATTACCTGCAAGAAACTATGCCGAGATTTTGGAGTACCGGTAGCCGATGCCTGGCGCGAAGTTGACGCAAGAAATTATTCAGAAGTTCTTCGGACTATTTTAGAAATGATCGACAACTATGGCGGAGCAGTGATTAAATATCCGTATAGCGCCGGCGGAAAAGGGTCGCACATTATTTTGGACACCTGGCAGATAAAAGAAGTTTACGATATTCTGATGGCAAAGTATACTAAGAAAACAGAAGATGGCAAGGATTATGTAAGTATTTGCGGAAACAATGCTTGGCCTCTTTTGATCGAGTCGCGAATGTCCGGAGCCGAAATTAGCTTTACGGTTCTTGTGGACAAAAACGGTAACTTCCAAATTTTGCCCACGGCAATGGATTATCCTGAGCGTTTCGCTGGTCCGGCTAGCAAAGATAACCCAATTACCGGCGGGATGGCAAGTCTTTCTCCTCACCCGATGGACTCAGTAGAATTGACCGAGATGGCACGAAAACAAATCATTGAGCCTTTCATTGCGGCAATGAGGGCAAAAAATATCTTAAGGTCATGCGTCTTGTATCCGGGATGTATCATATCGTTTGATAGCCAGATGCGGCCACGACGAATTAGGATGTGCGAAATGAACATCCGTCCCGGCGAGCCTGAGTTTCAACCTGTGGTCAAACGGTTGAGGAATCTTGGTCACCTTGTCAAGGCGATGTTTGATGGAAATTTGAATGAAATCGTTCCCGAGGTCAGGCAAAATCAAATATCGATTAGCATCCCTTTGGTTATTGGTAAAGGAGGACCAAGCGGACAAAAAGGATATCCATGGTCCTATGCCAAAGGAGAACTGGTCGAAATAGATTTTAAACATTTCGCCAAGAATAAGATTCAACTCATTCCTTCTGGAATGGGTTATGATGAAAAGGGAAACGTTTTCAAATCGGAGGGCACTCGCATTGTCTACATGGATATCAATGGTACTATCAAACCGGGAGAGACAATGGCTGATGTCGCAAAGCGTCTTCGCGAGAAGCTTTTGTCCGCCTTTGACCGCGGCAAGATTAGAGTTATTCCTCGAGAAAATCCGAAAGGCAACCGTTTGGATTTACGACGAGATGTTGGTGAACATTATTTAATTGCCGAAAAAACATTTTTAACCAGAGGTACCAACATGAATATTTTCACAACACTGAAATCAGCAGTTGGCAAAAAGGTAACAATCGCTTATTCGGTAGAAAAACCAATTACCGAAGGAAGCTTAAGCAAAGAGAAACAGATTGCTGAGGGAATGTTAACTGAATTTGATGAAATTCAATATGAAGCTGAGCTCGATAATTGTTTCAGGATTGGTACACAGGTGATTGATACTGTTACCGTCCTATCCTGAGTCTATTTTTTGTCGGATAGTTTTTAAAGGACTGCGAATTTCGCAGTCCTTTTCTTTTATAATTGGCAGCGAGGAAGAAATAAAAGTCTTCTTTCATTTCGACCGAGCGAACCAATTTCAAGCTTCGCTTATAATTTGGAATAAGACTAAACAGCTTCCATTGTTGAGGGAGGTTTTTTGGTTATATTATAAGTCACTGAAACAACGCCGGGAACTTCGCTCGTTATTCTCTCAGCCAGTTTTTCTAATTTATCAAAAGGCAATCTGGTTGGTGCGGCAACTCTGGCATCAAGACTCTCCCAGCATCTGACTT
>Ga0210017_1003287_pt1 | contig 13603 bp, 8 predicted proteins | sample CryGeyCG2014_020_FD_183966 | JGI IMG/M metagenome (GOLD analysis project Ga0210017, IMG submission 183966) | Groundwater microbial communities from aquifer - Crystal Geyser CG08_land_8/20/14_0.20 (SPAdes) (version 2) | ecosystem: Environmental > Aquatic > Deep subsurface > Groundwater | place... | reverse complement strand
GGCTGGGAGGAATGGTGGAAACAATTTATTGAATGGTCAATGATTGGAATAATTGGCGCCTTTTTCCTCTATTTAGGTGAACAACTACTAATCCTGGCTCCGGCTATGATCTCGCCTCTGCCGCCAGATTTGGCCTGGGGCTGGCTAACTATTCCGGTAGTTGAGTTTATTAACAATCTCCTGCCTTATGGAGTGGTTTTAGCTTTTCTCATCATTGGCTTTTTCACTGCCACCTCAACCAGCGCCATGGGGGCAGGCGCCATTACCAGTTTCTTTAAAGAGCAAGGAATGGCGATTGGTAAAGCCGCCATGTTCCCGCTTCAGAGATTAGGGGTACAAGGGATAGCTGGTACTGCTGGTTTATTAGGAAAAGTCGGAGGGCTAACTGGCAAATGGGCCGGGGGGTTAGAGAAAATTCCTTATGTAGGTAAAGCCTTTAAGCCAGTAGGATGGATGGCTAAAGGTTTTGAGGCAGGGGCGGTCGCACCTTTAAGAAGATATGCCGTTCGGGCTCGTCGGGTTGATTTTGATGAGATGTTCAAAGGCATGGAAGCTGGCGAAATGGCTGAACAGATTGGGACTTTGTTAAGTAAAGGAGATAGAGTGTCCGCTGGTGCCTGGATGAAGGGGAAAGGTGTCTTTGATAAAGTCCCTGGAAAATCTGTTCCGGACATAGATCCAGAAACAGGTGAGCAGAGAATAGATCCAGAAACAGGGTTGCCTAAAACTAAAATGATAAATCCGTTCCATGACCAAATGGCTAAGGAGGCGGGTGATTTAGTTGATAAACCCGAGCATAGAAAGAGTGCCACTGATGTCTTAGAGGCCCTAGCTGGTAAGGTTGATGAAAAAGTTTCCCTGAAATTGGAAGCTGACCCTACGGCTAAAGCGAATTTACGAAAGAAAATTGGCGAGATAGCTGAGGAAATATCGAAAGACGAAAAAATAAAAGTGGAAATTGAAACTATCGCCAGAACAACGGGATTAAGCTCTGAACAAGTAGCTCGAGATATGGCAGCCAGAGAAATCTTGGTCGGGGGCCTTAAGAGTGGGGACGTTAAGGATATGGCCAAAAGTTCTTTTGACGATATCGGAGTAAGAAGAGGAATGAGAAAATGGTCTTCGGCTCATATGTCAGCTCTGCAGAATAATTTCAAGAAAGACACTATCGACAAGGCTTTAAATCAACCGGGGGGATTAAATGCTATCTTTGAAGCTGCAAAAACACCAGAAGAAGGAAAGGCTATTTTAGAAAAACTTTACGAGGAGAATCCACGAATAGTCCACTTCTTCGCCACTTCTCCGCCTGGTCGAGAATGGGCCTGGAAAGGAAGAGAATTCATGCCTAAAACGGAAGGAGGACGACCAGATTTTGGCGCTTTCGAGGTAGAAATGGAGTTAAAAAAGAAATTAGAGAAAGCGCCTCCTGAACTCAAAAGTTTTTATGGTGAGATAACAACAGATGAAGAAGAGATAAGAAAATTTGAAGAAGAGATACCGAAATTTCAAAAACTGCAAGAGGAAGCGAAAAGAAAGAGATTACCAGTTGAGGAAAGAAAAGCCAAAGATGAAATAACTGCTTTAAGAAGTCAGATTGGAGGAAAAAGAGATGAAATTCAAAGAAAAATAGAGGGACTCAGCCCAGAATTGAGAATTCAATGGGATGAAATTGAAAAATTAAGAATTAGCGGAAAAGTAAAAGGAAGACCGCCAATACCCCCCACTCCCCCGATTCCACCAGCAAAAAGAGAAAGAATAGAAGGTGCTTTAACTTCAGAATTAGAAAAAGAGAAAAAAGCAAAAGGCACAATAGCCGATTATGAAAAAGCGATCAAAGAGTGGGAAGAGGCTCTACCAAAAGCTAAGACTCCAGAAGAAAGAGTGGAGATAAAGAGGAATATTGAAACTACTAAAGGCTACATCAAAGATCAAAAAGAAGAACTTAAGACTATTCATCAAAGAGTTAAAAGACTTAATAAAGATTACCGAGAATTCTGGGAAAAAGAGGAAGAAAGAATAAAGGAAAGGGCCAGCACCATCGGTAAAGAGACTCTCCAAGGTGCTTCGGTTACGGTGAAGGATTTAGAGGATACCTATAATGAAGCCAAGAAAATGGAAATAGAATTAGATATGGAAGCCACGAGGCTGGCAAAAAGAGAGGGTCCAGCTCCAGGAGCAGGAACCGAGGCGGATTGGCAAACTGCCTTTACTGAAACAGAAAGAAAACATAAAGAGGCAGTTGAAAAAAGAAAATCAATAGAACTTCAATTTAAGCCCACAAAACAACTATTTAGTTCGGGAAGCAAAAGATTGGAATCCTTGAATGAGGCCGTAGTTACATTGGAAACAGCTAGAAAAGATGCTCTCTTGAAAGGAGATTTAGAAAAGAAAGCGAAAATTGAGGAAGCTCAAAAGAAACTCCCCACTGAAAGGGATAAGGTTTTGTCTGAATTGGGAAGAATCCAAAGTAAAGAGATTTTGGGAACTTTAGATAAGAGAGAAGAAAGAGAAAAAAACGCCGAGAAGGCCTATCAAACACTAACCTCTCATGAAAACGTAAAAGCGGTAAGAAGTACAATTAGAAATTTAGAAAAGGAATTCAAATCTCCTTCTAAGACGAGAACGGCTTCGGCCAGAAGCGAATGGGAAGCGATTCCTCCAGACAAACAGGGAGAAACTACGGTAGCCGGGATAGCCCATCGGCAAATAGCTAAAGAGATAGACATATCGAAAGGAAGAGTTGCTTTTGAGGGAACACAGAAAATGGAAAATGAATATAAAAGGATATTAACCGATATGGAAAAAGCGAGACAGAAGCTAGACGATCTCGAGGCGGCAAAAATAAAAGCTATCGAGCAGGGGGTTAAAGAAAAATGGGAGAAAATCGAAAATCAAATAAACGCACAAAAGAAGAAACGCACAGAAATTATCAATAAATTGGGAAATCTGCCGAATAAAATCAACGAATTAATTAAAGAAATAGAAAAAGAAGGCCTTTAAAAATGGGAAAACGGCAAGTTGTTTTAGCAAAACGCTTTAACAAACTTGCCGTCTTGTCGGGGCTGTGCCGGGAAACCTTAGGGCGATGGGAGTTGAGAAGCGAAGAAGTCCAATACGGTCTTCAGGTCGTTCTTTGCCGCCTGTAGGGCTCGCGCGTTTTGGAGTTCTATCTCCAAGCGCTGAATCTGGGCAGTAATGCCGACTATCTCGGCATTGACCTCGCCCCGACGAGCCGGCAAATACCTGCGCACCTGATTGACTACTGACTCCCGCAACGGTTGGGCCCCTGCCGTCCCCAACCAATACAAGTCGTTTGGCTGGTCCAGTAGGAACCGCGCAAACTCATTGGGCGCGTCGTGCACCTGTCTCGCCAGTTCCTCCAACTCCACAGTCAGGTCCCGGGCAATCTTGATTTTCATCTCTTTTTCTCCTTTCCTTTCTTTAATTTACCCCAACTTTATTCTGTACTACCTATATTATACACCCTATTTAAAATTTGTCAAGGTTTATGAGAGAATATACTTCAAAACAATTTTGGAAACTTAAAGTACTTTGAAATACATCGGGGCGGAAGAGAAGTTTCTCTTCCGCCCCAGGAAAGGAGAATAAGGGTCAGTTATTCATCCGTTTCGGATGTCTCGGATTCGCCGCGTTTTAGCCGCCTGAGGAGCTTCTGCTCCTTCTTAGAGAATTTACCTCCAGTCTTGGCCTTATCCAGAACCGCTGCCGCCTGTCGGAGTTCATCTTCTCGACGGTCGAGCTCCTCCTCCTTCTTCGCTTGGAGCTCTTGGTTAGAAGCGCCGCTTAAGGTTGTCTTTCCTCGTTGGCTTTTCCTCTCAGCATTGCATTTCAGACAGTAGACCGGTCGACCAGGGTCCGGGTTAGGGAAGGGAAGCTCAATGTTTTGAGCACCGCAACTGGCGCAGGTCCGGTCAGTAGGGAACATCTTCCGCTTTTGCGTCAATGTAGTCACTGTCTGAGGTTCTTCCCAAGGCAAATCGCCTGGCTCTGGCCGGCCCTGCTGGATTCTCTCGATCCTTTCACCGATTCTCTGGTATAACTGTTGAGCTTCCTTTTGCGCTTTCTTGATGGCGGCATCAACAATGGTTGCTTCCAATAAGGCTCTTCTCCGCTGAATCTCCGCAAGAGTCGGCAGAGGTGGTGGTGATGGCAGGGGTGAAGGCTTCTCAAGGCTGGGCGTTCGAGAGGCCTCTGCGAGAATCGCTTCCGCCTCTTTTAACACTTCTCGCCGTTGCTGGATGTACTTGTCTAGCTCTTCAGCGCTCATGTTCTCTATATTAGAATCCATCTTCGTTAACCTCCTTTCTATTTATTTGACCCTTTTCTCCCTTATTTTCTTAAGACCTAGTTATATTATATCTTAATCTTTAAAATTGTCAATAGATATGGGCAGAAAATACACTTCAGAACAATTTTGGAAACTTTATGAAAAACTTCCTCAGGAATTAAAGGATGCGCTTTTTGCTGAGGAAACTGGCGATAATATTTATGATGTCTGTAAAAGGAACGGGGTTTTAGAGAATCTTGAAGAAATCGTTGAATATGTTGGCGAGGTTTTGGTGGGGGTGACACCACCAGATGAGTTTCGGGAAAGTTTAGAAAAAGATTTGGGAATTGAGAAAGAGGCGGCTAAAAAAGTGGCTCAGGAAATTAATCGCTTTATCTTTTATCCGGTGAAAACGAGTTTAGAAGAAGTTTATAAAATCCCAATTGCTCCACCACCAGCTGGGCCAAAAGTTACTCCCTCTCCAGAAATTAGCCCGCCTTCAGAAGGAAAACCCGCCACTCCCTCCGCAAAAGACACCTATCGGGAGCAAATAGAATAATATGAGATTTACAGTACCCCAATTTATTGAACATGAGGCAAAAATAGTCGGACCTCTTACTTTTAAGCAATTCGTCTTCTTTTTTATTGCCGGGGCCATTTGTTTTGCTCTTTATTTCATTGTCCCCTTTTCAATTTTCTTAACCGCCTCGATTGTCTTAGGAGGAGGAGCGATTGTCTTAGCTTTTTTGAGAATTGGCGGAAGGCCATTGCCAACTATTTTGGGAAATTTTTTAAAATTTAGTGTTTCCCCAAAAATGTTTATCTGGAGTAAAGTCGAGGTGCCAATAACCGTATTTAAAAAAGAGGGGGAAATGAAAGAGGCGGAGAAAAAAGACGAGCTTCCTTTAAAAATTGCTGAAGGGAGTCAATTGAAAAAAATAAGAACTCAAATCGAAATCAAAACCAAATAATATGGCTGGTGCTACTCAACAATTTTTAGAAATCGACCAAATCAGAGAAGGAGTTATTCTTTTGAGGAATAAAGCAATGAGAGGAGTGCTAATGGTTTCTTCTCTAAACTTTGCCCTAAAATCAGAGGAGGAGCAAAACGCCATCGTCTATCAGTTCCAGAATTTTTTAAATTCTTTGGATTTCTCTTTAGAGGTTGTTGTTCAATCACGAAGATTAAACATCACCGGCTATCTCGATAAGTTAAAAGAACTGGAAGAAAAGCAAGAAAATGAGTTACTCAAAATCCAGACTGCCGAATATCAAAAGTTTATTAGAGACCTGATTGCTGGCGGAGCGATTATGGCCAAAACCTTCTTTGCCGTTGTCCCCTTCACCTTAATTGAGATACCGGGGATGAAGGCAGTTAAGGGATTGGTAAAAAAAGGAGGAATCCCAGCCTTGACCGAAGAGCAATTTCAAAGATGCAAAACTCAACTTTGGCAGAGGATGGAGTTTGTCGCTTTGGGTTTAAGAAGGTGCGGGCTTCAATGTGTTCCTTTGAATACTTCGGAATTAATTGAACTTTTCTGGAGTTTGTATCATCCAGAAGAAGCTGAGGTTGGTTATTATCCCGAGGTTCCTCCCGAATTAATTCGATAACCCTAGGAATATGAGATTACCATTTTTAAGAAAAGAAAAGGTTCCTGCGGAGATTTTCGAAACCAGAGCAATGGAAGCCAGAGACATCATTGCCCCTTCTTCTATTGCCCTTGCTCCCGATTATTTAAGATTGGGCAAAAAATTTGCCAAGTCCTTTTTTATTTTTTCCTATCCAAGATATTTAACTACCGCCTGGTTTTCTCCGGTAATTAATTTAGATACCCCGATGGATATTGGCTTCCATATCCATCCCATTGAAACCGGAATGGTTTTAAAACAATTAAGAAAAAAGGTTACCGAGGTGGAAGCTGAGCTTATGGAAAGGGAAGAAAAAGGGTTAATCAGGGAGCCGGCTTTGGAAACTGCCTACCGGGACATTGAGGCTTTGAGAGACAGATTACAAACTGCCCAGGAAAGAATGTTTAAACTCGGGCTTTACTTAACCGTTTATGGGGACAGCCAAAAAGAATTAAAAGATATTGAGATCACTTTAAGGTCAATTTTAGAAACGAGATTGGTTTATATTAAACCTGCTCTCTACCAACAGAAAGAAGGATTCCACGCCAGCACTCCTTCCGGATTAGACCAACTTTTGGTCCACACCTCAATGAATACCGGCCCCCTTTCTTCTCTTTTCCCCTTTATTTCTTTTGATTTGAGTTCTAACGAGGGGATTCTATACGGAATAAACATGCATAATAATTCTTTAATACTTTTTGACCGCTTCGGTTTGGAGAACGCGAACTCAGTCGTATTCGGAAAGGCTGGCGGCGGTAAAAGTATACTTGGCTCCGAACCAGTTTTGATGAGAAATAAGGGAAAAATTCAATTAAGAAAAATTGGTCCTTTAGTGGAAAATTTAATTAAGGAACGTGGTTTGACCCAAATTGACGAAGAGCTAGAAGGAGTAATCAATCCTGAAATAGAAGTTTATAGTTTCAATAGAAATCTTAAAGGTGAGTGGTCAAAAGTGACAATTGCTGCTAGAAAAAAAGCATCTGAAGTTTTTTATAAATTTATCACCCGGAGTGGTCGAGAAATTACTACCACAGGTGATCACAATATATTGATTTTAAGAAACGGAGAAGTGGTCGCGACTAAAAGCTCCAAAGTAAAAGAAGGTGAATTTATTCCTCTCCCAAGAAATATTTCCATAACCCAAAATCAGTTTGAATCTTTTAATCTTTTAAAATTACTCGAGAGAACAAAAGGAATTTATGTAAAAGGTGGAGAAACTCTTATAAAAGAAAATCATTCCGCCTTGAAGAAAGCTAATTTAGATAAAAGATTTGACCATTATCTTTACAAATATCGGGATGGTAGATTCGTACCCATTAAATATTTCTGGAAAATTATAAATTTTCTTAAAATTCGAGCTACGGATCCCAAGATCAAAAATCTAAAGCTTCGTTCAAAAAATGGAAAAGGTGATATTTCTTTTAGTATTAACTTTAAAATTACTCCTGACTTTTTGCGAGTATTGGGTTACATTGCTGCCGAAGGAACAATCCAAAAAGATTGTATAATGATAACCAATAATAATCCGGAAGTTCTTAAAGATATAGATTCTTCTTTAAGAAATTTAAAAGTTCCTTTTTATTACGGGAATCGCGGTATAATTATTGCCTCTCGAGTTTTTGTAGAAATGATAAAAGCGTTGAGGGGGCAGGGAAAATCGGGGCAAAAAAGGGTCCTGCCATTTATTTTTAACTCAAATAAAAAAGGGGTCGCCCACTATTTATCTACTTATTTTGAAGGAGACGGTGGAATAGAAAGAAACAGAATTAGAGTTACAGCTTGCTCTAAGTCTAAAAGGTTAATTTCGGAAATCGCTTATCTCTTACTTTATTTTGGAATTATTGGAAGAATTTCAAAAATAAAAAAGAAACCTACTAATTGTAATTGGAAACGAAAAAGAATTTACTGGAAGTTTTCGATCAGCGGGCAAGATAATTTAAAAAGGTTTATCGAAAATATTAACTTCGCCTCAGAAAGTAAAAGAAAACAGCTAGCAGAAATTACCCAAAAAGAGGGCAACACAAATGTTAATGTTGTTCCTGGTTTGGAAAAGATCTTTCAAGAAATTTATAGATTATTTAGCCATCAATTATATGGCATCCCAGAAATCTCAGAATGGAAAAGAGGCGTTCGCCATCCTTCTCCTCAACACTTACTAAAAGTAATAAACAAAATTGAAAAAAGAATCCAAAAATTTAAAGATTTGGGTTCTACTTTTAAAACTTTAAGCGAATTACCAGAGCTGTCTTCTATAATTAATTTGGGAAGAAACAAAAAGAAATTAAACAGAGCCTTATGGCAAGTTTTGGGCCAGAGTTGGCGAGTAGCAAAAAATGAAGAGGTAAAACCTTTTTGCCATAACGCTTTTAAAATAATCGAAACCGTTAATAGTAAATCTTTTTCATTAAAAGAACTTAAAGAAACGATTTATCTGGGTTTCCAAGAAACAGGATTTTCAGTAGAGCATTACAACCGCTCTTTGCAAACGGCTCTAGTGGAGCGTCCGCAAAGTAATACAGCTTACGAAACAATTCAAAAAGCAGCTCAATATATCTGGCGAAATTACCAAGATGTTTTAACAAATAAAATTCCTCAAGTAGAAGAGAAATTAGCTCAACTTAAAGTCTTAGCTAATTCTGACCTCTTCTGGGACCCAATTGCTAAAATTGAAAAAATTAAAAATAAAAAAGAGAAATATGTTTACGATTTAACTGTGAATAACGAAGTATTTTTAGCTGGTCAAGGAGGAATGTTTGTCCATAATTCTTATGCCATAAAATTAGAGATTCTTAGGTCGTTAATGGCCGGCACTGACGTTATTGTTATCGACCCAGAAAATGAGTATAAATTCCTATCTAACGCCGTCGGCGGTTCTTTCTTTAATATCTCTTTAGCTTCTCCCAGTCATATTAATCCCTTTGACCTGCCAACTCCGCGAGAAGATGAAAAACCAGAAGACGTCTTAAGGTCAAATGTCATTAACTTGGTGGGTTTGCTAAGACTCATGTTAGGAGGATTGAACCCGGAAGAAGATGCTATTATTGATAGTGCCCTGACTGAAACCTATGCTGCCAAAGATATTACTCCCGAGACCGACCCTTCGACCTGGAGAGAGAGAATCCCTTTGATGTCGGATTTAGAAGCAGTTCTGGAAGGAATGGAAGGAGCAGAATCTTTGGTCAGGAGGGTCAGAAAATTCACCAAGGGAACCTTTGCCCAGTTTTTCAATCAGTCAACCAATATTTCGATGGAAAAACCCTTTGTTATTTTCGGGATAAGGGATTTAGAGGATGAATTAAGGCCATTGGCCATGTTTATCATCATGCGTTACATCTGGAACGAGGTTCGCTCCGAATTGAAAAAGAGGATTTTGGTTGTTGATGAGGCCTGGTGGCTAATGCAAACCGAAGATGGGGCTTCCTTTCTGTTTGGGATTGCTAAACGTGCCAGAAAATACTGGCTGGGAGTAACCACTGTTACTCAGGATGTTAATGATTTTATGAAATCCTCTTACGGCCAGCCGATTATTACTAATTCATCTTTGCAACTTTTAATGAAGCAATCTCCAGCCACCATTGATATCGTTCAAAAAATCTTTAATTTGACTGAGGAAGAAAAATATTTATTATTAGAAGCTGACGTGGGAGAGGGAATATTTTTTGCTGGACAAAAACACGTGGCAATAAAGGTGGCGGCTTCTTATACCGAAGACCAAATTATTACCACCGCCCCAGAAGAAGTCTTAAAAATTAGACAAGCCAAAAAAGAATTATAATAAAACTCTATCATGGCGTGGCCTGCAATTGCCGCTGGTGCGGCCAAAATATTTAAGGGGGCTGGAACCGGGATTGGCAGAGCTGGCAAAGGAATTGGTCGGGGAATCGGTAAGGGATTTAAAAAAGGGCCTACTGCCCCGTCAGCCCCAACTGCCGGGGAAGCTCCGGAAGAAGAAGGAAAGGCTTCTGCCCTGACTAGGCCAGAAGTGATTTTTCTTTTTATTGCCATCTTGCTTGACCTTTTTGGAATCGTCTGCCTCGTTCTCGATATCTTTTTTGGAGTTGGCGAAATCCCCTCCTGGATTTCTGATGGAATCGGCATCATTTTTATCTCTGGCTGGATGTTTTTGAGGTCGGGAAAAATAGAAGCACCAGAAAGAGCCCAAAAGGGATTAAGAAAACTTTTCCGAGGGAAGTGGAAAAAATTTTTAACTCCGATTATTGGCGAAGTTTGTCCTTTTGTTGGCGCTCTGCCTTTTTGGAGTTTAACTGTTTATTATGAGATTACCAGCTAATAAATGCTAAGAACTAAGAAAAGTAAATTATTAATTTTATTTTTGCTCCTGTTCCTTTTTGCAGGCGCATCTTTTGTTTTTGCCCAAAAATCTTTAGAGGTGACCTATCCTCGAGTTCCAGGCGCCCTTACCCCAACCACTACCAAAGAAGCCCTGCCTGATTATATCAGATATATTTTTCAATTATCTTTATTTATCGGAGCCCTGATTGCTTTTGGTTCTTTTATTTATGGCGGGGTTCGTTATTTAATTTCAGCTGGTTCTCCCATCGGCCAGAAGGATGCCCAGTCTCAGATTTCAGCCGGGATTTTAGGCTTAATTATTTTAATTTCTGCCTTTATAATTTTAAATACAATTAATCCTCAACTGGTTGCCTTTGAGGTCTCTCTGCCATCTGGAGCGCCAACCGTTCCCCCAGCTCCTGGCCCTCCTAAAGCCGGAGTGGCTAGCCTTGTTGAGATTCCTTTGGGAGGTTTAGTCGAAAACCTTTGGGGAAAGAGCGCCTCGCCGCCTTATAAACCAGCTGATTGTTATTTATTTAATGAAAACGGAGATGCAATAGCTGGCTCTTTAGCTCCCCGGGACCGATTAGTGTGCATAAAAGGATTATCCGAGGCAATTAAAATTAAGGGGGAAAAATTAAAAGAACCAATAGAGGAATTACAAAAATTATATGATTGCCAAAATTGTTGCCGAGATTGCTGTAAAAATGCCTGCCAAAACTGGGTAGTTTGCCAAAATGTCTGCCAAAAAGGAGGAATTGACCCTTGGTGGCACTGGGAAAATTGCGGCATATACACTTGTTGCGAGGGAAGCCAAAAAGAAGGTTGTTGGCAAGGTTGTAATGATTATCTTTGTTGTGAAGGCCAAGGAATGGAAAGGCAATACTATTATCAGGAATGCCCCTATAATTGTTGCGAATTTTTTAAGGATTGTCCTTGCCAAAAATGTGGTTTTGAAGCCGAGTGGTGCGATAGATGTAATTGTATTTGCGTCAAAAAGGATGCCGAGGGGAAACCAGTCTGCTGCAACCCTGATGACACTACCAAGCCCTATGAAGACATCTTGGTCAGGGCTTTAATTGATAAAAAATTACTCAGAGAAGGGGAAACCGATCCCTACCCAAATATTAGCGACATCAAAACGGCTCTAAAAGAACTTCGATTAAAATTGGGCCTTTTTCCTTTAACTGAGGAGTTAGAAAAAAACAAAAAAATCTGCTGCCCTGGCGATACCTGCCCACCAACTGAAGAGATAGGGGTAATTGAATGCCTTTTAAAAAACTCTCAAACCAAAGATTTAATTAAACAAATATTAGTTGGTACACCTACTGAGGAAGGGAAATTAAAAAAGATTTTAGGGATCAAATCGGTGATGAAATATCTGGTTGAAAGTGATTTATTATCAACTGATAAGAATTTGGCTAAGACCATGCTCCGAAACCTTGGCCTTCTGGAAAACGAAGTAGCTATTAACGAAATTGCCTGGATGGGAACAAAAGCCAGCGAAAAGGATCAGTGGATTGAGCTATATAACAATAGCAAAGAAAACATCAATCTTTCCAATTGGAAACTGGCTGTCAAAAACAAATTTGAAATCAATCTTTCTGGAACACTGCCCAGCCAGGGATTTTACCTTTTAGAAAATAATGAAAACTCTGTTTCGGATATTGCTGCTGATTTAGTTTACAATGGAAATTTATCAGACGTTGGCGAGACGTTATTACTTTATGATGAGTTTGGAAATTTGGTTGAGGAAGTAAATTGCGGCTCAAGTTGGCTTGCTGGCGATTTTGTTTCCAAAACTTCAATGGAAAGAATAAATCCCCAGGGAGAAAGTTCTGAGGAAGAAAATTGGGGGGATAATTATTCAATTAAGGTTGGAGAAGAAAGAAAAGGAGATTATATTTCGGGCGAAGACAGAAATCAAAATCCCATCTACGGCACTCCCAAAAACCCAAACAGTATCGGCATGGGGATAATTCCCTATCCTGATTTTAATTCTCTGGTCAATGAGATGAGGAGCAAATTACAAAGCGAAGAAACCCTCAGAGAAAAATTAATTTTGGTTTTGAGAAATGAGGAAAACTTAGAAAGGATGTTAAAGAGCGAGGAGGCCTTAAAAAATATTTTAGTCGGGGAGGACCAGCGACTAAGAAGTCTGTTAAACCTAAGGGAGGTTCTCCAAATTCTTCTTGAAGAAAAGGATAATCTTAATTTACTTATTGCCGACCCCCAGGTTAAGGAAGTTATAAAAGAAATTTTAATCAGAACTGGTGACTGGAAGACGCCGGATGATGAAGAAGCCGAATGGAATGAACTGATGTCCAACTTAGATGAAGTAAGAACTAATTCAAAACTCATTGATGATTTTCAAAGGGATTTACTCTGGGTTTTAGATGCCAGTGATTGGATGCGACTTTGTCAAGAAGACCCAATCAGTTATGACCAATTAAGAATCCCCGAACTATCTAATATAAAAATTGAAGAGGTTCCGGAATGGAAAAATATTGAAAAAGAGGTGAAGATAATTGACCCTCTGACTGGAGAGACCGAAGGCCCTGACCCAACCATTTTTTATTGTCATAAACCATTATGGTGACTACTCTCCACGACTAAAGTCGGGAGCTTCTACGGATTGAATACCGAGAGATTGTAGTCCCAATCTCAATATATTTAAGGAAGCATTGAGGTCTCTATGCAGATGACAATTACAAATAGGACAATCGTGCCAACGGGTAGCAAGAGTTTTTTCAACTATTGTTCCGCATTGGCTACATCTTTGACTTGTGCCTTTTGGGTCAACTGCTATAAATTGCCGACCAGCTTCTTCCGCTTTGTGCGACAATACATTAGCAAATTGAGCCCAAGCTACATCTCCGATACCCTTGTTAATGCTTCTAAAATTATTTCTTTTCAGTTTGTTGATACTCAAATCTTCAGCACAGATAATGCCAAACCGATTAACAACTTTTCTGGTCTCTTGATGAATAAAATTATGTCTTCTATTAGCAATTCTCTCGTGAATACGAATAACAACCTTTTTGGCTTTCTTTCTCTCAAGAGAAAGCTTATCTTGTTTAGACAGCTTTCTTTGAGCCTTAGCCAGAGCTTTCTGGTCTGTCTTAAAAAAGCGAGGATTAGCTATTTTTTCTTTAGTAGAAAAAGTGGCAAAGTTCTCAAGCCCGACATCTATACCAACAGCTTTATTAGATTTAGGCAATGGTTCAGGTTCGTAGTCAACAGAAAAACAGGCATACCATTTACCAGCTTGTCTTCTAATCGTGCAGGTTTTAAGAGTTCCGATAATAGAACGGTGCAATTTAATTTTGATAGAACCTATTTTAGAAAGCTGAAGATGTTTATCTTTAATCTGCCAACCAAATCCAACTTGTT
>Ga0210017_1003284_pt1 | contig 13609 bp, 13 predicted proteins | sample CryGeyCG2014_020_FD_183966 | JGI IMG/M metagenome (GOLD analysis project Ga0210017, IMG submission 183966) | Groundwater microbial communities from aquifer - Crystal Geyser CG08_land_8/20/14_0.20 (SPAdes) (version 2) | ecosystem: Environmental > Aquatic > Deep subsurface > Groundwater | place... | reverse complement strand
AACCAGAGGCAGGCAAAGCTGCGCTCCTATTTGTTTCATATTGTCCTTAAGATGATCTAAGCCAGTTAAAGATAATTCTTCATAAACCATTAGCTTGCCTGTTTTTTCTAAATGCTTAGCCAATTGATCATCCTGCGCCAAAGATAAACCATTCTCCTGCTTAAAACCTATTAGCCTTTGGATAAGATATTTATCTTTATCCCGCAAAAGCAAAGCCGCTTTGTCAATTTGCATTGTTTTAACTATTGTTTCAATAATCAGGCTGGAGAGTTCGTCTAAATCAATAATGCTGGTTAATTTTCTAGCCACTTCTTTTAATATTTTTTGATAATTATACCAAGAAAGAAAAAAGAATCTGTTAGCCAAAATCTCCATACCATACTTAATCGCAACAAACAAAATCATGCTTAAAAGCAAGGCCAAAATAGTCAAACCAGGATCTAAATACAAAACCCCAAACCCGGCTCCGCCAGCCAAAGCCAATGACACCAGCCAGACTGTTGATTGGCGCACGACTAGTCTGATGTCCATGAGGCGATAACGGAGGATGGCATAGGCGATGCAACCAATAAAAATAATGGTTAAAATTTGACCGAGCCAATTAAGAGTAAATATACCAAAAGTTGGCAGAGTTAAGTTAGTGATCATACCTAGAAACGCCGAAGTAAAACTCCCAATAAAAACATACTTAATCTGTAATTTATAAACGCCTTTAGCTTGAAAATATCTTTTAATTAAATTAAAAAATCCCCAAGAAAAATAAATGGGGATATAGAATGTGTAAAGCCAATATATTGATCCGAAAATAATTTGTTTCTCTTGGCCAACTAATAAAATTACATCCTTAACAATCCAACTAGGGATTAAAGAACTGATTCCAATAAAAATAAAGGGCAAAGCAAGAAAAATTTTATAAATTGGCTTTAAGCTACTCCTAGAAAAGGGAAAAATAAAAGTAAATAATAAGAATACATAAGCAATACAAGCTGCTGAAAGATACAATAATTTTGCCCAAAACACACCAATCTCTGCGGTGTTTGCTAATCTGTATACTATCATTATTAAACACCACGACACAACACTAAAAGTTAAATAACCAAAACTGCGATTAACTTTTTTTGTTCTGCCCCGCCAAAACACATAACTTCCTAGAGCAAAATTACAAAAAGCAACAGCCAAGATAATAATATTTTTCAAATCAAGCATCATCTTATATTATAAACTTTTAATAAATTATTGTCAAAAAGAAAAGCGTGTAATTGTTTTATTTTTTACAAACAACTATCACGCTTCAAACGGCTCTATTTGTTTTTTGAAAAAACTAGCCGGAGCCAGAGCATCATTTTTATGATGGTCATTGACTAACTTAATAAGCATCCGCCTTGGCTCAACTTCTTGGCGGCAGGTTTTATTAAGTCTACGATCATTAGATAAGCAACTAGGATAAAAGCCCATTTCAATACCCTCTGAGTAAATTTTATCCATCAAGGAAATATCTACTTTGCCAAGGGTATAATCAGAGCTCCATCCCATCAAAATAAGAATCACAAGCTCTGCGAAACAGCTAACCGTATGCCCGCGAGGTAATAGCCCAAATCCAGCTTCTATATCGCGCAGAATAGACATTTTAGTACCGCCACCAGCAACTACTACAACATCCTCGCATTTCTCTAGAACATCATTAGATGTGCAAGCCGGGTAACCGTCTTCAATAATGAGTAACTTGGGCCACTTGCGCGAAGATTGAGGCTTAATATGGTCGGGCATAATTATTGGTCCAGTCGAACTTGCTACTGAAATAATTATATCAGCTTCTATTAAAGCAGATAGATCAGTAGAAGTTTCAATTAGAATGCCACTGGTCCGACATATCTCTTCGCTCAAATTTCGCAAAATATTCTTTCCTTGATCTACAACCAATAAACGCATTATTTTATGGTTTTTGGTTAGCAACAAAGCTATACCTCTACCCATAGAACCAGCACCAACAATTCCTATTGTCACTCTGCTAAAATCTATGCCCATCGCGTGGCTAAACAAAAGCAAATGAGCGTAAACCATGCTTAAAGAATAAGCATGGCCAGTTGTCAATCTAGCTCTCTTCAAATTCGGCTTTAAGGCAAAACCGTATTGGCAATTACCAGGCACTTGACCACCTAATCCAATATAGGTAGCTCCTAGCCTCTCTGCCAATTTGGTCGCCTTGATACTTTGCTTTTCCACCTTTTCTGGATACTGTTGCATCAACTTAGCTGTTAGCGATAGATAGATAACCCTAATAACATTTTTTTTGCCGTTTCGGATTATTATTCGTTGACCACTAACCGGCCAGAAATGACGAAAAATCCATTCCCAGAAACGCTCTTTTCTGGTTCCTGGCTTAACTTCGCCAACAAAAGTCCACCACTTTTGTACCTCATTGATAGTGCCTGGGTGTACAATAAAGGCGGCTGTAATACGTTTTCTAAAAAACGCAATAATAGAGCCTATTATTGGCAAAAGTGTTAAAAGATCAGTAAAAGCCATTAAACAGAGAGCTATATTTTTTGCCGTTCTTATAATTGCCTTCACGGTTTTCACCTCTTTTTTATTTGTCAATATACTTAACTGCTTATCTTAAGATAAGCATAATTCCTCAAAAATGTCAAGCATTTTTAACGAATTCAGCGAAAAATCAAAAAAACATCCCTTGAGAGCAAAAGCTCTTTGGAATGTTTGAAGAAATTTGCCAAGCTGTTTGGCATTGGTGTAATTATAGAATAGGTTGGGGTTGGGTGTCAAGAGCGGGAAAGAAAAAAGCGGATTATCGGTCAAAAATTAGATAATCCGCTTGGGGAAAACTTTTATTGAAGAATTTTTCTAGCTTCTGATGGTGGAAAAATTTTTTTGATTTTCACCATTCTTTGCGTTTCCCCAACATTGAAAGACCTTCTCTCATTAATCTTAGCGCCAATCAAAGATCTTCCTAATGGACTATGGACAGAAACCAATCCTTTAAAATGACTAATCTGATAACCTTCAACAATAATATTCCTTTCTGCCCCATCATCATATTCTATAACCACACCAACACCAAACCGCACTTCCTTATTTTGCTCTTCCGGTTCAACTATTTTTGCATTAGACGCTAGTTTCTGCAGGTCTCCTAGCTTTTTGCTCCAAATTCTTTCTTGAACTTCAGCTGCCCTATAGGTCTCGTCATGCCAGCCATCTTGTTCTCTACCAGCCTCTCCTTTTTCGCACATCATCTGGTTGAGTTTTTTTCTTGCTTCAACAATAGCTTCTTTAAGTTCATCATACCCTTGGCGAGTAAACAAATAGACAGACATTCAGTATCCTCCTTTTTTTGCGTATTCCAAACGAATGCTAAGTTTATACTCAAAAATTATACCGCTATTTTAGAAATGTGCAAGTTTTTTTTGTCTTGTGATTTTATTACCAAATCGCGATACGGTTCATCAACGAGATTGGCTTTATTAAGTTTTAATTTTGTTAAAAGATATAAGTTTTCTTTTAATGCCTCCTTTTCTTCTTTTTTATTATTAGCGGTATTCTCTATTTCTAAAAACCAACCAACCCCTCTAATTTTATCTATTGCGATTTCCTGATTATTTAGTGCAAACCTTTCTCTGTCCTTAATAACTTCTGCCACTATTTTAAAACCAAGCAACTTAAAAAAAGTTATAAGGTCTTTTTTTAAAGAACGCTTAATTGGAATATTAATCTCTGTTTTCCAAAATTGTTTTTGTCTTTTCATTAACTCGGTTGTTTTCCCTTTATAGGTTAATTCTAAAAATTTATTATTTTTTTCTCGAATCCTAAGACACTCCCGCGTTTTAATAAAATCCACAAACAGACTAGTAAAATAAATATCGCTTTCCCTAAGAAAACCTTTTTTTATAGCTCCTAAATTTAAAAGCGTCTTTTTCATGCAATTCGCTTGTGTTTTTGTTATTTGAACTTTAAGCTCAACCTCTTTTTTATTCATAATAGTCACTCCACCAAAGAAGTGTAAAAATAATTTCCTTTAATGGTATTAATAACGCCGTAATTAATTTTTTTCTTTTCTGTATTAGAATTTAACATATTTTTGAATTCTTTAAAAGTTAAAAAAGAACCGCCCTGATCTCCTAAACAAAAACAATAATATTTATTCCATAATTTTGCAAAGAAAGTAGAGCAACGAGGATTGTCAATGTCTATAATAATTAATTGCTTTGCTATGCTACACAACTTTTTGATTAATTCTATTTTTTGGTTTGCTTCAATATGATGGAGTGTATTTTTACAAATAACTAAATCAAATTTATTTTTAAATGGCAAATTAAGAACGTTGTGATTGGTAAACAAGATATTGGATTTTTTCTTTCGTTTTTGCGAGAGCAAAGAAATTGTTTTATAAGAAATATCGTTGCCGATACAAATACTTGGCCTATAAAATTTTTCCAATTTCGAAAGTAATTCGTCGTCACCACAAGAAACATCAATTATTGATTTTGGTTTTCCCCGTACTAAGCTCAATATTTTCTTATTAATTTTTCGAGAGGCAAAATTGCCCAAGAGTGGTTTAATTATATATTTATTTACGCAATAAAACAAAAAGCATCTTTTAACGCTTTCTATCTCTTTGTAAGGAATCTTATATTTTCTATTATTGAGCAGTTCTAACGATTTATACAATACGCTCTTGTTTTGATAAGCCATTCTGTCTGGTATTTTTCGGGTAAAAAACAAAGTTATATTATGATTCTTTTTTTTGATCTTGCCCCTAACCGAAGCGACAAAACCAATGCCCGAATGGCATATATTCCGATTTGCGTATTTAAAGTTGTTTTTTATAAATACGACTGGCTGTAATTCATCAATAGAAAAACCAGTCTCTCGAGCGACAATGCGATTAACAGCGTCTTCCATTCTTTCCATCTTTTGAAGATAACCGCCAACTAATTCCCAACCGATATTCTTATTTAAATCCCTTATCAATAGAAATTCGTTATTTTTATTATAAATAGAAATCACAACAAATCTGTGGTCCTTTTGACAGGCCTTGAAAAAATCAGAACTCACATTTTCACTATATGATAATATTGGTAAATTATATAATTTTTTGTAAACATTTATAATATTATTCATGAAGCGCAAATAAAAATTTTTAGGACAGAATAAATTCTGTCCTTATTTATTAATTGTTTCTAAAATTGTTTTAACGGCTATCAATGGATTATTAGCAGAATTATCTATTTCTATCAGATTAAACTTTTTGTATTCTACTAAAAATTTTTGTTCTATATCAAGTTTTTGCTCTTGCACATCGTTAAAACTCAGTCCCCTATTTTTTAAACGTTTAAGTCGCACGTTGTTTTCACAAACAATTAAAAAAGAAAAGTCCGGTTTAAGAAAACATGAAGCAGAAATCATTAAGTCATCAATATCTACTCCTAATGCTAAATGATAACAAGTTGTTGTAAGTAGATATCGATCGCAGATAACTGGCTTATTAATTAAAATGCCCTTTATTTCTTCGGCAGCATGGACAATACCTGCTAAATAAAATACAAATCGCGCTTTATTGCATGCTTGCTTATCTATAACATCGCGGATAGAAAGAAATGGCTCGGGTGGTGTTTTATATAACACTCCTTGCATTTCTTTCGCGAGAATACCACCTATAGTGGTTTTCCCAACACCACTTAATCCCTCTAAGACTATCAAAGGATAATTAAAATTCAATTTTTTCCATCCTCCTTAAAAAAAGCGAATATAGATTTTTTCAAATCAGCGAAAGGATTTTAGACATAAAGAATTTTTCCCTTCACCCTTCTATTTACCAGCCAAAAAAGCTGATAAACACATTAGTAAAGGGAAAATATATTTTTAATGTAAAATTACCTACCTATAACACATCTTGCTAAAAAAGTCAAGCGGTTTTTCAGCCAAAGGCTGACCAGCCCTTGGCTGGGGCGAATTCAGCCAAAAAATCAAAAAACATCCCTTAAAGAGCAAAAGCCCTTTGGAATGTTTGAAGAAATTTGCCAAGCTGTTTGGCATTGTTTTAGTATAGGATAAAGCAGGAGGGGTTGTCAAGAGGCAAAGAAAATAGTATACTTTTTCTAAAATTAAATTGAAGAATAAAGCTATGCAAAGCATTATCCAAAGAGAACAGCAAACAATCAATAATTTTTTTCGAACAGACAAAATCCATGTACCGACTTTGCCAAACTGGATAGATAATAAAATTATTAAGCATTGGCAAAAACTGATTTTTAATCTTCACTATCTGCCAAAAATTTCTCTTAAGCAAAATTTTAATCTGCCCTTGTGGCAGGACAAGCCAAACAAATATTTTTATCAAAAAATTGAACAGGGCAAGCTTAATAAAACAGCCAAAGCATTACCGGGTAAGTGGATTTTAATTGATGCCAGAGATAAGCCGCCCAAACAAAGATTTTGGCTAAGAAGCAAAGAACTTCGGCTTTTAGAAAAATTAGGGTTTAAGCCAAAAAACTATCTTAAGAAAAGTAAAAAGCAATTGTACCAACAAGAATACCTGGTCTCTGTCTTAAGGCAAAATGGTTTTGGCTCAAGATTTTGTTTGTCAATTTATGATATTGAAAAACTCAAGTCATATATCTTAAAAATTCTTGAGATAAAAAATAAAAAAGTCCGACTGCCTTATTTTATAGAATACAATTATTTAGGCAATTCTTTTTACAAGCAATGGGCCAAAACCCAAACATGGGAATGGTTTGAAGATAAATTTGAGCAAAAGCAAAATTTAGCCGGAGGTTCTGGATCAATCGGCTGTTTTGGCTGGGAGCCGCCTGATTTTTGGAGCACAATTTTAAGTTTCAGGCCAGTGATAGAATTATAGAATTATAAATTTTATGAATAAAAAACTTTATCGCGCTTGGTTTTTCACTAATGAAAGATTAAATAAATTTTTAATTGGCTTAAAAGATCTTCAAATAAAAAAGATTTTTGCTATTGGCGGCAGCGGCGATTTTGCTTTTAATTTATTGTCTCTCTTGAATATCAAAAAAATAGATCTTTGCGACATCAGGCCAACAGCTAATTTAACAATTAATTTTAAAAAGTGCTTATTCGAAAAAAACAGCTTGAAAAAAGCACTGAAGATATTAGCTGATTTAAACTGCCTCAAAAAAACTGGTTTATGGTATAAATATAGCTTTAAGCAAATTAAACATAAAAAAGATTATCTTCTCTATTTGACTTCTGAAAAAAAGTATCAACTGCTGCAAAAACAGCTTAAAAAAATAAATATTTTTTGCGGAGATTTTATTGAAATTCTAAATTTATCTAAGAACAATTATTATGATTTAATTTATCTCTCCAATATTCTAGATAGTAAAGAATATAATCAAGATAATCATCTTTGCTTAGAAATTATTCGAAGCAAACTTAAGAGTAATGGCTTTTTAATTGCTGTGACGCAGAATAATGATAAAAAAACAATAAAATTAATTAAAAATTTTGGCTTCCAAATTATTCACCAAGAAACACATCAACCTGATATTTTCAGCTCTTTTTTAGATCATTATGCATTTTCTTTTTTATTGTTTAAAAAAGAAATCCCCGATAAGAATTTTTGATTTCTATCGGGGAAATAATTATTAATATTGATAGAGAGAACTAGGGCAAGTTTTTCTCTCATAAAAAAAACTTGCCCGCGCTGATAAACACATTAGTAAAGGGAAAATATATTTTTAATGTGCAATTATCTATCTATAACACAGCTTGCCAAAAATGTCAAGCGGTTTTTCAGCCAAAGGCTGACCAGCCCTTGGCTGGGGCGAATTCAGCCAAAAAATCAAAAAAAACATTCCCCTAGAACAAAAGCCCTTTGGAATGTTTGAAAAAATTTACCAAGTTGTTTGGCATTAGTTTTAATATAGGATAAAGCAAGAGGGGTTGTCAAGGATTTATGTGAAAATTAAAACATCTATGCTATCATGTTTTGCGGCTTTATTGCGCTTAATCTCCCTACATTTCTGGCATTGATGAATAATAATCCAGCCTTTTTTGCCAGAATGCTCAATATAAATAGGTTTCATCAATCCATGGCAAGCGTGAATCCTGTCCCCTGGGTTAATATCAACATGTTTGCTCCAAAGACACTTGGGGCAGTGATTAGTATAACCATTGCCTTTGACTTTTGTGCCGCAATGTTCGCAAATGAAATCTTCCTGGCAACGACTAAACTTTCTGCTTTGCATTGTTTTTCAGCCATTTGGCTAAAGTTAGAAAAGGATAAATAACCGGCCAAAAAATATAAATGCAAGGCAGGTAAAGATTGTTTCCCAAGTATTTGTCTTCAATTTCATTAAAAGCCATGAGCACAGGCTAACATATTAAAAAATCCGCGTCAAGCTTGCCAAAAGTCCTTTTTTTGCTATACTGAAAGAATGTTTAAATTAAAGAAAATAAAGAAAAACTGGAAATATTCAGAATTTTTTAAGATTTTTGTTTTATTGGCAACTATTTTTATTTTGGCCGCAATTGTTGCGACTTTGAGTGTGTTCGCTTATGTTGCCAAAGACCTGCCCAATCCAAACCAAATCAATGCCAGACAGATAACCGAATCAACAAAGATATTTGACCGCACTGGCCAGATTTTGCTTTATGATATTCACGCCGAAGAACAAAGAACGATTATCTTGCCAGAGCAAATTCCTGATTATGTTAAATGGGCAACAGTCGTGATTGAAGACGAAAACTTTTACAAGCATCAAGGCATTGATTTTAAAGCCATTATCCGGGCTTTTTGGGCCAATCTGAACGGCCGAACAATTTCTCAAGGCGGCTCAACAATCACCCAGCAATTAATCAAGAACTCAATTCTTTCTTCAAACCGCACTTATAAACGCAAAATTAAAGAAATTATTTTGGCCCTGCAGACCGAGCGTTCTTTTTCCAAAGATGAAATCTTAAGCATGTATCTTAACCAGATTCCATATGGCTCCAATGCTTATGGCATTGAAGCAGCGGCCCAAACTTTTTTTCAAAAACACGCTCCAGAGCTTAATTTGGCAGAGTCAGCTCTTTTAGCTGCTTTGCCTCAAGCGCCAACTTATTATTCGCCCTACGGCTCGCATCCTGAAGAATTAAAAAATAAACAAATAAAAATTTTGGATAAAATGGCCCAGCTCGGCTATATCAGTCAAGAACAAGCTGATCAGACCAAACAGACAAACCTTTGGTTTGCTAAAAGCGGTTCAATTAAAGCGCCGCATTTCGTTATGTTTGTTAAAGAATATTTAGCTCAAAAATACGGCGACGCGACTTTAGAGCAGGACGGGTTAAAAGTGATTACTACTCTGGATATGAATCTGCAGAACATTGCCGAAGAAGCAATAGCCAGCGCTAACTTAAAGCAGTTTAAAGCGAAAAATGCTGCTTTAGTCGCTATTGACCCGAAAACAGGCCAGATTTTAGCTATGGTTGGCTCGCGTGATTATTTTGACATCAACAACGATGGCAATGTTAATGTCACTATCAGGCAACGCCAGCCCGGTTCTTCTTTTAAGCCATTTGTTTACGCTACTGCTTTTAAGAAGGGCTTTTCCCCGGAAACAATTATTTTTGATCTTAAGACTAATTTTGGACCTGATGGCAGTGGCAAAAATTACATTCCACAAAATTACAGCGAAAATTTTGCCGGGCCAGTAACAATGCGTCAGGCTTTAGCCCGTTCAATTAATGTTGCCTCGGTTAAGGTTCTTTATCTAGCCGGAGTTAAAGACAGCATTAAAACAGCTCAAGATTTAGGCATCACCACTTTAACCAATCCTAATCGCTATGGACTTTCTTTGGTTTTAGGCGGCGGCGAAATTACTCTTCTGGAAGAAACAGCGGCTTACGGAGTTTTAGCTAATGACGGCATTAGGCATCAAACAAGCCCTATTTTGCGCATTGAAGATAAAAACAACAAAATCTTAGAACAAGCCAAAATAGAAGGCAAGAGAGTAATTGATAAAGAAATTGTCCGCTTACTGACCAATGTCTTATCTGACAATGAAGCGCGCACACCGACTTTTGGGCCTAATAGCCCATTATACTTGGGCGCTCGGCCAGTTGCCGCTAAAACCGGCACCACGCAAGAGTACAGAGACGCTTGGCTGATTGGCTACACGCCGTCTTTAGCTGCTGGCGTCTGGGTTGGTAATAATGATAATAGCAAAATGCAGAACAAAGCTGTTGGCGCTAGAGCAGCCGGCCCGATTTGGCATGAATTTATGACCAAAGCTTTGACTAATACTCCAATTGAAGAATTTCCTAAGCCTGAAATCATACCGCCAAATAATTTTCCAGCTGAAAAAATTGTTAAAATTGATAAAGTTTCTGGTAAATTAGCCACTGAATCAACCCCGGCTGAATTAGTTGTTGAGAAAAAAATAAAACAAGCCCATTCTATTTTGTACTATATTAATCAAAATGACCCGCAATGCTCCCGCTGGGAATCATCTGTTTTGAGATGGGCCAGTATTAATAATCACAACGAGCCAGAGCCATTTGAATACGACGATGTTCATATCCAAAGCAATAAACCGACATTAAGCATCACTCAAACAAATATCAACAATCAAACTATAGTAGTCCAAGCTCTGGCCAATGCTCCTTTGGGTATTAAGCAGTTGGACTTTTTTTTAGATAATCAGTTTGTCGGCACTGACCGATCTGAACCGTTTTCAATGAACTTTTTTGCTGTTGATTCTGGCCAGCACATCATTGCAGTCAAGGCCTATGACAAAGTCGGCAATTCCAGCGAAGCTAAAACAGAAATTAACATACCTTGAATCTTAATCTTTGAATAATTTTACTGCCCAGTTTTTTGTTTATTTTTTTAATAATTTCAAAAGATTGATACTGCAGTTCTTGGGCAATAGCTGAATTAGCAACCAGAATAACCAATTCTTTGTTTTTAAAGAAAATCGGCTTGCCAAAATCAGCCACTTCTAGCCAGGCCTTAAAAATTTCTTCTTTTTCCAAAAACGGCTTGAATCGTTTTTTAATAATGCTAAATAGATTTTTAATAGGCATGAGCATAGAAATATGGTATCATAGAAAAAGAGTAATTACTATAATTATAGAACTTGATTTAATTTTTGATTTCTGCTATTATGTTTTTTAATTAAATAAACTATTATGAAAAACAAAATTTTATTACTCTCAACTATATTTAGTTTTGTATTTGTTTCGTTTGCAAGCGCCCAAGAAGCAATTACTGATCAATATTGCGACGCAAAAAGTCCTTGCCCTAAAGGCTTGGAGTGTTATAACTTTCCTAATATTGGTTTAAGATGCGCTAATCCTAATGCTTGCAACTATTTTGAATGCCCCAAGGGAACTCAATGTCTTACAGAAGAGATTTATCCCCCATCAGTTATTTGTAGCTGCGTAGGTCCAGCATGCACAGTTTCAAGCGAAGACGAACAAACAGTGACTTACGACGTAATGACACAAGCAGTTGTGTACACAACAGGAAAAGACAATAAAACAGTTTCTCATAATATAACTTTAAAACAGACTACTTCCGGCAATATGGGAATTTTAGAAACAAAATTTGCTTCTGTTAAATATGCAAACAAATTAGCTGTTAATGAATCTAAATTGTTTATGGAAACTTCTGTTGGTAAAAAACAAATTAATATTATGCCCGAAGAAGCCGTTGCCGCTTCTGAAATGCCGAACATCAACTTAATTGAAAAGATAGAATTAAAAGAGGAAGCAAAAAGTCCGGTTTACTCTATCAAAGGCAAAAAACAAGCAAAAATACTTTTTGTCTTGCCGGTCAATTTAAGAATTGAGACAAGGATTAGTGCCGAAACCGGCAAGATTATTTCGATAAAGAAGCCTTGGTGGGGATTCTTGGCTTGGTAAAATGTCCAAAATGTCAAATCTAGCAACCGGCAATTTGGGCGAAGACATTGCGGTTAATTCTTTGAAGAAAAAGGGCTATCAAATTATTGAGCGAAATTATCGGACTGATTTAGGCGAGATTGATATTATCTGCAAAAAAGCAGGTCTTATTATTTTTGTTGAAGTTAAAACAATACAAAAAGGCGGTCAGTACGGCGAGCCATTCGAAAAAATAAATTATTTTAAAGCCAGAAAACTGATGCAGAACGCAATGCTTTATCTGATTCAAAAAGATTATCCTGAAGACAGGCCTTGGCAAATTGATGTTATTGGTGTAGAATTGAATTATAAGACAAGAAAGGCAAAATTAAGACATTTAGAAGATGTGATATGATTGAAGACCAAAAACAATTTTTATCAGCCATAGCCCAGCTTACCGAAGAAAAAGGCATCAGCCAGGAAAAAATTCTGGAAACAATTGAAGCCGCCATTGCCGCGGCTTACAAAAAAGACTATGGTCAGCGCGGCCAGGATATCCGGGCTAAATTTGATTTGAAAATCGGTAAAACTAAAGTTTTCCAAGTCAAGCAAGTCATTGATGAAAACTCATTAAAAGACGAAGAAGGCAAAGAGCGGGAAATGCATCCGGAAAAAGAAATAATGCTTGACCAAGCGCAAAAAATCAAAAAAAATGCCAAAGTCGGCGATGAACTGAAGTTCAAATTAGAATTTCGCGATGACTACGGCCGCATTGCCGCTCAAACTGCCAAACAAGTTATAATCCAGCGCATCCGCGAAGCAGAACGAGAATCAATTTATGACGAGTTTAAGGACAAAAAAGGACAGATAATCAGCGGCACGGTTCAGCGCGTTGAAGATAACAATGTTTTTATTGATATTGGCCGGGCAGTCGGCATTCTTTTCCCATCCGAACAAATCTCCCGCTACAGCTATAGAATCGGCCATCGGCTCAAGCTTTACCTGGCTGATGTGCAGGCAAATTCAGCTGGCTCTGGCATTATCCTTTCTCACATTCATCCAGAAATGCTGGCTAAATTGTTTGAAATAGAGGTGCCTGAAATCGCTTCAGGCGCGGTTGAAATCAAGGCAATTGCCCGAGAAGCTGGCGAGCGTTCTAAAATTGCCGTTATCTCAAAAGACAGAGGCATCGACCCAATTGGTTCCTTGGTTGGCCAAAAAGGCACACGGGTCCAAACAGTGATTAACGAATTAGGCGGAGAAATGATTGATATTACTGCTTGGGATAAAGACGCCAAACAATTTATTGCCAATGCTTTATCCCCGGCTAAAATTATTCAAGTTAAAATTCTTAAAAACAAAAAAGAAGCTAAAGCTATTGTGCCTGAAGACCAGCTTTCTTTGGCTATTGGCAAAAGAGGCCAAAATGTCCGCTTAGCCGCTAAATTAACCGGCTTTAAAATTGATGTTGTTGGCCAGAAAAGCCAGAAAGAAGAAAAGAAGAAAAAAGTAAAAATCAATTAAATTTTCGGCCAATAATATAAAATTCTTTGCTTTTCTTGGTAACTGCTTTTGGTCTGAACCTTTTTGCAAAATCAAAACAATTTTCCACTTTTTTGAAAAACTCATTACTTGATTCGTTTTCAAAAAGCTTGCAGACAAAATTTCCATAAGGCAATAAAACCGATTTGGCGATTTCAAAAGATCTTTCCGCTAATTCCAGAGATTTAGCAGCGTCTAAAAATTCAACACC
>Ga0210017_1003283_pt1 | contig 13613 bp, 20 predicted proteins | sample CryGeyCG2014_020_FD_183966 | JGI IMG/M metagenome (GOLD analysis project Ga0210017, IMG submission 183966) | Groundwater microbial communities from aquifer - Crystal Geyser CG08_land_8/20/14_0.20 (SPAdes) (version 2) | ecosystem: Environmental > Aquatic > Deep subsurface > Groundwater | place... | reverse complement strand
CTCGTTTCTGAGTGGTTGCCTTCCTTTTCAGGAACTCTCTCTCGGGAGTGGCCACATATAGTGGGTGGACTTTCCTCAGCCAGAAGGCCGAAAGTTAAGTACTTACCCTACATGAATAAGGGTATTTTGCTTGTTTATAAAGGTTTGTTTAAGATTAATAGGCCGTAAATACTCCAGTTAAAATAAGAAAACTATATAAAGAAAATTAAAGACTATTGGTTTATGGAAGAAAAGATAAGTTCTGGCTCAGAGACTATTGATGAATTGCTTGATGGCGGCTATAATAAGGTTGTTACAACTATCTATGGCCCTGCTGCAAGCGGAAAAACAACTTTAGCAATGCTTGCTGCAATCCAGCAGGCAAAGCAGGGGAAAAAATCTGTTTTTATTGACACTGAAAATGGTTTTTCAGTTGAGAGGCTGAAGCAGCTTTCAGGTGAGGATTTTGAGAAGATTCTTAACAGCATAATAGTATTCAGCATAAAAACTTTTACAGAGCAGCAGGAAAAGATGGAAAAAATAAGGCTGCTTGTTGATACTGGAAAAATATCCTTGGTTATTGTGGACACAATAGGCTCAAAATACAGGGTAAAGCTGAATGAGGATGCCTACAAGGCAAATAAATCAATTGATCTGCAGTTAAGGGCTCTGGCAGATATAACCAGGCAAGGGATTCCAGTCGTACTTACAGAGCAGGTTTATGATAACCTGTCTAATGGGCAGATAAACCTTGTGGGTGGTGAAATGCTAAAAAACTGGAGTAAATGCCTTATAGAGCTGGAAAAAGTAGATAGCAAAAGAAAGGCTATTATCAGAAAGCATGAATCCTTAACTAATAAAGAAGTTTTATTTAAGATAAAAGAAAAAGGAATTTTTGGAATAAGTTAATTATTCCTCTGTGAAATCATCAACAGTTGCCTTAAACTCAGAATCATTTTTTATTATTCCACGCTTCTTCATGTATTCTCTTGCAAGAATCCAGAAAAACAGGCCTAAACTTTTCTTTCCCTTGTTGTTGCAAGGCACAACTAAATCGATGTTATTTGACTGGTTATTTGTATCACACAAGGCAATTACAGGTATCCCTATTTTCATAGCATCGCTTATAACATTCCTATCAGGCCAGGAGTCTGTAACCAAGATTATCTTAGCCTCAATAAACTTGTCTAGGTTTGTATTTGTAAGAACTCCAGGAGGATATCTTCCTGCAAAAACCCTTATTCCGGTGATCTTTGAAAGCATTTTGATTGATTTCCAGCCATTTTCCCTTCTGCTTACTACAATTATATCCTCAGGAGCATATTGTGCTAAAAAATTAGCGCATATTTTTATTCTTTCGTCTATTTGCTGCAGGTTCATGACTGAGAGCCCATCTGGCCTTGTCTTGTAGATAAACTTCTCCATATATTTTGTTCTGAATTTTGTTCCTATGTGTATTCCAGCCTTTAGATACTGGTCTGTTGATGCCAATAATGATTCTTCTCCTGCCATTTTGTTACCTCATGAAAGTTTCCTTAGAAAGAAACTTGCAGTTTTTATTACCTCATGCAAGATGTTTGGTAATTTAGCAAAGAAATGGGGTTTTATTTAAAAAGATTTCGAAAATCAGCTGAATGAAACAATGTCTTCATATATTGGGCCTTCTGGTGTGAGAATGCTTTTTATGAGTTTGAATTCAGTTACTTGAAAGGCTTTTTTTTCTATTTTTATCTCTTTAAGGTTCTTGGCAAATCCTTGTTTGTCGCTTACAAATTTAACTCTGGCCAGAGTAAGATGGGGATGAAACCTTATGTCTTTCTTAAAGCCAAGAATCTCTGTTTTTGAGTCAACTTCTTTCTGAAGGCTTGCTATCTTGCTTTCAGGGTCATTGAGGCCAACCCAAACAACTCTTATGGAATTCTCCCCTGGAAAAACTCCGATATCAGTTAAGGATGTTTCAAAAGAATTGAATTTTATTTCACCTAATCTCTTTTTTATTTCCTCAACCTTTGTTTCATCAACCTCACCGAGAAACTTTAAAGTAAGGTGAAAGTCCTTTGTAAGACTAAGTTTGGCCTTTTCAAGTTGGTTTTGGGCCTCAATTAAAACCTTCTTGACCTCTTCAGGGATTTCAAATGCAATAAAAGCTCTCATATAACTCAGATAGAAAAAGAATTATTTAAAGGTAACTAAAAATGAGTTGTTAAGTTAACGTCACTTGAACGATAAGTTTATATAGGTTTTTTCTTTATTTGTTCAGATATGGAATATAAACCTAAAAAGGAACCAAGAAAAGTATCTATTAAAGAGATTAAACTACAGGATGGTACAATTATAGGTATTTTTGAAGGCACTAGAGGAGCAAACCCAGATCATGACATTCTCATTAAGTATCAAGAGCAAGGCAAAAGGGTAAGAACTCCTAAACATATTCATTGGGTTATAGACTTGCTTATCAAAAAAGAACACAATAGAAAACTTACTCTTGAGTTTATGAGATATCTAAGAGATATGTATAACAGAGTTGATGCTTTCCAAAGTAAAGAAGATAGGACTAAATGTGATCTTAAGGAAACAACAGATGAGAAATTAAAACCTTTTGAAGAATTAAACAGTTATGGAGAATATAAAGTAGATTTTATTGGTCATCTTATTGAGTTAATGATTAAAATGGAGAAGAATACTCCACCTGAAAAACCTGCTAGGGTATTTCGTGAATTAATGGAAGCTATGATTAACGAAAAAGAAATATTTGTTATTGTAAGTAAAGCTACTCAAATTGGTTAATCAAGAGTTGTCTGTGATAATCTTTTCTCTGCTATTTTGAAATAATTTTTATCTTTTTCTATACCAATAGAATTTCTTTTTAATGATTTAGCCATTATTGATGTAGTGCCTGAACCTAAAAAAGGATCTAGTATTAATTCACCTTCTTGGGTACATGAAAGGATGATTCGTCTTAAAAGTTCTTCTGGTTTTTGTGTTGGATGATCTCCTGCCCATTTTTCCTTTTTTCGAGTTAGAGGAATACTCCAAACATTCCTAGTTTGTTTTCCTTTTGGGTTGAGAGCATCTTCTATATTTTTAGTATCTCCATAATTAAAAGTCCATTTAGTCCTTGAATGATTCTTAACAGCCCATATCAAATGTTCTGTGCTTTCTGTAAACATTCTACAAGAAATATTAGGTTGTGCATTTGGCTTAAACCAAACTATACTATTGTTTATTTTAAAATCTAAATGATGAAGAATAAAACCTATTAGGTAAATATTATGAAAAGAACCACAAACCCACAAGCTACCCCCATGTTTCAAAACTCGCATACATTCGCTTATCCATTTAAGGCTAAAATCAAAGTATTCATCCTTAGAAAAAATATCCCATGCTTCTTCTAAAGTTATATGTTTTGAGTATTTCCAACCAAGCCCATTTTTTTTAGCTAATCCGTAAGGTGGATCAGCAAATACTAAATCTACTGACTCATCTGGGATTTTTTTTAATTCTTCTAAACAATCCCCTTTTATTAATTTATGATCAGTTTTCATCTCTTTTTAACTCACATCTTTTTTTATTATTAGTTTATTTAGATTTCAAATTATTTAAATGTATCTGATATTTTTATTAAATATTAAAAGAGTTTGTTTATTCTTCCTCTGAATCTTCATCTTCATAGAAGTCCTCTTTTAGCTCTTCAAGTTCGCCCTGGAGTTCATCTACCTGGCCCCCCAGGTCATTAATCTTTTTTTCAAGCTTTTGTATTATCTCTTTTGTTTCTTCATCCATATTTGTACCTTTTGTTATTCACTGAATGCAACAGCTAATAATACAAGCCCAATTATCACCAAAACAGAAGCAATTGCCCCAAAAACATATTTTTCTGTAAGAAAAGATGGAATAGCCCAGATAATACCAATAACAGTAAATATAACTCCTAAAAGAGTTGTTAAATTTTTCTTTTTCTGGTCCATTTTTAATTCTTGTATTGCTTCTTATTTAAATGTTTTTATAAAAAAATAAAAAAATTAGTCAAAGTCCTTGATGCCATCTTCTGCGACATAAAATCCTGCTTCGCCCTCTGGAAGGTTTGGCGAATCAACAAGCTTTGCAACCCTGCTTCCTTTCTTGCCCTTTCTCAGGTAAATCCTAAAAGTGCTTGCATGTGCAACTATATGTCCGCCAATTGCCTGAGTGGGATCACCAAAGAACATATCCGGCTTTGCCATAACTTGATTGGTAACATAAACGCATATGTTATGCATGTCTGCCAGCCTCAACAAAACATGCATGTGCTTGTTGAGCTTTTGCTGCCTCTCTGCCAATGTGCCCCTTCCAATAAACTCTGCCCTAAAGTGGGCTGTTAGTGAGTCAACAATCACAACCTTAACCTTAAACTGCTGTTTTGTTATAAGGTCCTCAACCTTTTCTGCCAAAAGCATCTGGTGGTCTGAGTTGTATGCTCGGGCAACTTTTATGTTTTTTAGGACTTTTGTTGGGTCAAGGCCAGCACCTTTTGCAAACTGCTGGATTCTTTCTGGCCTAAAAGTATTTTCAGTATCAATATAGACTGCTACTGAATCTGGGTCTTGCTTCTGGCAGTTAACTGCCAACAGATGGGCAATCTGCGTTTTTCCAGAGCCAAATTCACCAAAGCATTCAACTATTGATGATGTCTCAAAACCTCCTCCAAGCAGCTCGTCAAATGAGTTTGAGCCTGTTTTTATTTTTTCAACCCTTGCTCTTTTTTTCAGCAAGTCTTCCCCTGACTCAAAACCCATATCAAGCTCGTTCCTTGCAAAGTTTATCATCTTTCTTGCACTTGCCTCAGAAACACCTGCTGCATCAACTAGCTCGCCCGGGCTTGCTACTGCAATTGACATTACATTGCTGTATCCAGAATCAACAAGCTTTTCAGCTGTTGCAGCTCCAACACCTGGAAGGTCCTGGACAGTAATTACCTTTTTCTCTTCTTTTTTTATTTTTTTAACATTAATTTTTGGTTCTTTTTCTGTTAATTGTTCTTCTTCTAGTTTCATAATATCAACCCCTTGTTTAAAGTAGTTCTGCTTATTTAAATAGTTTATCAAATTTTTTCTGAAAATATTCCGGTAAATTAATCAACATCCTCCACTTCTATTTCTTCTTCACTATCCTCTTTGGTCTGCTCTTTTAGAACAAGATGCTCGTATGCCTTGCTCAAAACAAGAATTGCTTTTGGCAAATCATTTGTTCTTAAAGAATTCGTTGACTTCCACTCGCCGCTTTTGTCTGTGTATCTTCTTTGCAGAGATACTGTCCTAAATTCAACAGGCATGCTAGCCTTACTTATTCCTTTATTTTTCCAGATTGTGGCGCTTACTACGCCTGTACTAAACTTCTTTTCAGGGATATTTTCCTGGTTCATTTGCATCGCCTCCATTGCTTTTCGCATCTTATTTCATAATTCCCCTAGTCTTTGACTAATCAGGGAACCGAAGCAATAACCATTAGATAGTCTAATTTATTTAAATAGCTTATCCAGAGATGTCCAGTGTCCAATGGCTAAATAATAATATAAAAACAGAGTACTAATAATAAGATAAATAACATATTTTCAAATAAAGAGCCTGTTCTTATGAATCCTTGAATTCTCTTCTTAGAAAAGGGGTAGAAAAGCATTATTCCTTCAGGTGTTAATGAATCAAGAACAAGGTGGGATAAATAACCAATAAAAAAAGCAGCAGCTATTTCTGGGTTTATAATGGCAATGAAAACAGAAATTGGTATTAGCAGGAAAAGTGAGTGAAATATGCCCCTATGCCTAAAAAACAAGTTTATCAAAAAAGAGATTAGCTTAATCTTCTTTCCAATTTTTGATTTGTAAGAATCAATATCTGGCAGTGCAGATGCCAGCAGTATGATTATAATAAATACAATCTTATTTTGAATATTAAAAGAATTTATGATAAGAAGACCAATTAAAAAACTAAATAGTAGGTGTGTCCTGAACATCATTTTTCTGAATTTTAGCTTTTGCCTCTTCAAGTTCTTTAGTTAAAGCTTTTATTTCATCATCTGGGTTTGGATTTGGGAAAACAAGCTGGCTTATAAACTCCAGACGGTCAAACATATCATTTTTTGTTGTTTTGCCGACAAATTTTACAATATTGCCCAATAGTTCAGTTTTCATTTCCTCAAATTTTTCAGGATTATCCTTGTACTCAATCATCTGCTCTTGCGTTTTATTCAGTAATTTTAATGCCTGGTTCCTGAAACATACAACCCTTATGTTGTCTGTTCCATCATCCAAAAAAACATTTAAGACAAATGAGTAATTTTGCTGAACCTTGCCATGAGCATCACAGAAAAAAGCATCTTCCTTGAGCTTTGCTCTCTTTCCGCATTCAGGGCAGATTTCAAAGAATCTTGGGTCAAAAACCTGGACTATTGTGCCAAGAATCTCGATATTAGAGTCATTTTCATTAAGCTGGTTTATTTTCTTCCTTTTACCGGAGGTTTTTTCCTTTACATCACCAATAGTCTCACCCTCTGGATTGATTATGAGTTTGCCCATATCATTGAGATGCACTTCTTTTCCGTTTTGGTTTTCTCTTACATAGCCACCAACTACCTTGATTATCATATTTTCTTTAAGTTTTGCTATGTTTTCTGCCTGGTCACCCCACATGACAATTCTTATAGTTCCTGTTTCATCCCCTATTACAAAGGATGCTACCTTTCCAGCACGGCCTTTGGTGTTAAACTCCTTAAGCTCAAACACTCTTAAGACTTTACCAACAACTTCAACGCTCCTCATTCCTGCAAGAATGTTCTTTATCTGCAGTTTTCCGCTCAAGGCGCTAAAGAGCTTAATTCCGAGCTCATTTGCAATTATGTGTGCAGCTCCTTCCTTGCTTATGAGACCGGATAATTGCTTTAGCTTTCCGTCAATCTTTTCCTTTATCTCCTGTTCACTTAAGCCTGATTTTTCCTGTATTTTTTCCAGAATATCATTATAGGGCATTTTTATCATTTTAACCAATAGTTGAAATCAAGAGCTGTTATAAATAGTTTTATGTTTTGCAAAATGATTATTAAGAAATTCATTGATTAACTTCATTACTTTGACCTAAGTAAAGTGCAAATTTATAAGTAATTGGCACTTCAGACATTTTTTTGGTTTCTGAATTATACACTGGAAATACTTTATTTCTTTCAACTGAAAACATAAAGAAATTATTTTCTTTCTTAAAAGACCACTTGAATCTTTCTTCATCATTAATTAAGTTTCCAATGCATAAATCAATTATTTCTTCCTGATTTGCATTTTCATCTTTATAACCAATATCATTATCTTTAGTGTCTTCACTACTTTCTTCTTCATTTAGATTTTCCAGTTTTTCTGAACAAACATCAATAATTTCTTTTGCTTTTTCAACAAGATAATCATAGTCTCCAAACAAATCATAATCAAGGTTTATTTTAAAAGATGGTTTTATTGAATAGTTTATGTTCTCTTTGTTTATAGCTAAGTTCTGTGTTGCAATGCCAATCATCTGTTTATCTTTAAATAAAAGGTCATAATTATCCAAGGATATTTCTTGTTTTTGATTTTGTATCATAATCTTGTCTAACAAAAGTTTTGGTTCCTCATATTTTTTGAGGTATTCATCTAAATTTAGGTTAAAATCTTTTGAAAAAGTTCTGTACAATGATTTTTTTGTTGGAAAACATTCTTTATCTTGGCTATTCCACAAAATTAAATCACTGCTTTTACCACATCCTAAATCATCAAAACTGCCTCCATTTTTTGCTAGGTTATGAATTGTTTTGTAAGCAGAGTATTTTGCTGAAAGGTCTATATACAGCAATATTTTTTCACCTTGTTGATATGTTTCTAATATTTCCAGTTGTTTTGTAAAGTCTTTTGGCTGAGATTCAGCATGTGAATTAAAAGTTGTAATGAAAAATAGATATGCAATAATGAGTGAGAAAGATACGAATGTAAGGAATATTGCTGCTTTTTTGTTTTTAATCATATTATCAACTCTTGTACCTCAATCTTAATCCTACACTTATTGTTGGATCATTTGATGGAATTATTGCTGCAATAGGCATTTCAGTGTTATCTCCCTCAGAAAGGGAACATATTTCTTCATCTCCTGAAAGTTTATCAACTGTTAAAAAAGTTAACATCCAGTCATTCATATCTTTAAATATATCCTTGGTTTCTAGTGTTATTTCACTTTTTTCTAAACATTTTTCTTCATAATAGTTGGATATTTTCTTCTTAAGACTTTCTCTATCAAATGAGCCAAAATATTCTGATATTGTATTACTGGTTTTTTCCATTGGGCTCCTTAAATAACTTAAAAGAATATAATTATCTTCAACATTACCATTTTTGGTTATTACTATTTTCTCTATATCTGTGCTTGTGAATGCCATATACATAAATACAAAAAAGAAAGTAATTGCAGCTATTATTATTGCAATTATTGTATCAGTAAAATCAGGATCAAGTCCTTTTTTATTTTTTGCAATCTTCATTATTAAATTTGAGTATTTCATTTTTGTGTATCAATCAGTAGGTTTCCCCTATAAAAATTTCCTTTATTGTATATCACTATTGGCTGCGAAATTGTTGTTATTCTTTTGCTTCCAAAGTTTTTTGTTTCTATGAAATTACTTTTTATTTTAAGATTTGAATCATCGCTCTCCAAAGAAAATCTGAATGACCTAAAGTCATAATCATCTATAGGATAACAATTAACTAGATTTTCTTTATTAAACTTATCTAAATCAATAACACCCATGTAAGTTCTTCCTGTTTCTTCATCAAAGTATGCAAAACAATCAGGAGAATTCAAAAACCTGCTTAAAAGAACACTTATCTCTGTTTCATCTGGATGTTGAGCAAATGAAGAGGCCATCCCTTGTATTGTAAAACCAAAAACAATGAATACTATTGTAAGAAAAAAGAGCGCTATAATAAAATAAGTTGGTTTTTTGCCAACTATAAAGCCCATTCCTTTTTTTGAAAAAGATATTTTTTTAGTTTCCATATTCTGTAAACCCATTTGATATTGAACCACCAAGTTCAGATATTTTTTTTAATAATTCCTTTCCATCATCACTTTCGCTATTTCCTATTTCTAACATAACAAAAATCTTGTTTTTTATTCCCTCTGGAAAATCCTTGTCAGTTGCTTCTAAATCAACAGGAACAATAGATGCACCAGTAATCCTAATATCATCAAAAGCTTTATTTTCAAGAATAGAGTTTATTATTAAGCAAGCTAATTTTCTGCTCTCTTTTTCTTTGTCTGAGCCTGAAACAATGAATGCCTTGATATTATTTGTTGTTGTGTCTTTGCCTTTTCCTGCCCTAAGGCTTATTACAACATCTGCATCAGCGGGCTTGTCGCTTTTTGATGGATCATTGCAGTTTATTGAAAGTATTCCCTCATCTTCACTATACTCATTAAGGTTTCTTGTAGAAAGAATGTTCGGATGGTTAAGCCAATTGTTTGTAATCTCAAATATAAAAGAATTTGCTATATAGCACATTTCTTTTGATGGCTCTATCTCGTTACTTTCATAACCAGGATCAACAAGGATTTTTTTATCCTTTAAATTTTCAGTCTTATCAACTCTTATTTCATCACATGAAAGGATGTTAATGTTTTTATTTATTTTTTCATCAATAATAATCTTGCCACCAATACTTGCAAACTGAATAGTTTTTGGTTTAGTAAATTTAAGGTCTACTGCATAATCTTGATATCCAACAAACTTTCTGCTTATTGTATCAAGATTCTTATCAATGTTATAAAGAAGTATAGAATCATCATTAAATTCGATAGTATAGTTTGATACATCTTCTGTATAATTTATGATTATATTTCCAGGACTTGAGAAAAGGGAATCCATAACCAAGGCTAAATCATTTGAAATATAAACCTTGGTGGGAGTTTTACTGTCTGCGAAATTAAACGATGTGCTTATCAACAATAAAGCAACTACAGCTGCGGCAACTATTTCACCAAGATAGGATAATACAGTAGAATCTCCTCTTTTTTTCATAGAAGGCATTATAATGCTTATAGTTTAAATTCTTTTTGGTAAATCTTGTTAATGCAACTATTATTCTTCATCTGTTGTAGAATAACCCGCACCCAGAAATGTTTATTTCAGGATGTCCACTTGTTATCCCTTGCCTTCCTGTTTTAAGGGTTTTCTCAAAAGTTACTGTATCCGGAGATTCTGCATCTAATCCAATGTATCCTCTATCTGAAGCCCTTAGAATACAGATGTTCTCATCGCTGTTCTTAACAAAAACAATTCTTTTATCTTCGCTATCTTCTTTGTAATAGAAGGTATAATAAGGTGGAAGATTATAGTTCAAGATTATGCTTTCATCTTTAGGCAAATAATCTTGGTTTAGGTTTAGCATTGGTTGGTATGTGCAAAGAGGCATATCAACTTCTATTGGTGTTTTAATCGGGTCTTTTTTGCCTTCATGCTTTAAAATTAGTTTTAACTTTCCTTCATCTGATTCTGTGAACTCAACATCATATTCTTCTAGTATAAAATATCTAAAATCAAATGCGCCGCAGCTGCATGGCTCTGGATTTTCAGTATTCACAAATTCCCTGTCTTTGCATGATTCTATGAATTCTGCAAGTTTTTTCATTCCCTCAAATGCCTTGTCTTCATTTAGATATTCTACTGGAATGCAGGAATTCTTTTTTTCATTAAGAAACTCGCAAACTGCAACTGTTCCATTGTATTTATGCGCATATACTGTCCTAAACTGTCTATTGTTTGATTCTACAGATGTTCTTATTCCTAATAAAAGAGATGGAGACCTTGAGATACATATTCCCCCATTGTATTTATGAGAAGGATCATTTTCAGGAAAAACATTTGTAAATTCTAAATTTTCTATAACTTCACATATAACTTTGCCAGAAATTTTCCCTGCAAATAGTTTAGTCTTGTCAAAGTCCCTTAGCAAGCATATACATTCATTATTTTCCTCACAACCATATTTCAGCGGCTTTGTGATATGGGCTAATTTTTCTTCTTTTGAAAAACCAAGGATTATGGTATCCTTATCCATTCTAAGATTCATTGACTCTAGTTTTGCTTCATCATTGTTTTTATTTGCATCTTCTATCATCCTGATTAACTCATAGAATGAATCTTTGCTTGAATCATTTAGTCTGGCAAATTTATAGAAAATATTAACTGTAAGAATAATTAAAGTTACTGAAAATATTACTCCAACGAGAACTTTTAAAGAAACTACTGCTTTTTTATTTTTTTTCATCTTTCTTTTAACTTACACATGGAGATTTAATACATGGAAGTTGTTCCCTTTGTAAATCATCTGTATCTTCAAATGTTACCGGACAGCCGCTATACTCATTTTCTCCAGGTACACACGGACACTTATCAAACATATTGTTTACTTTGTCACCATCACAATCCTTATTCATGTTCACCATTACTCCATCTATATTAACTATGTTCTCTCCCATCTTGTCCCTGTATATCTTTATTGATATAAATAAAACAATAAGCACCATTGCTGCAACAACAATAACATTAAGAGTAAGTTCAATTCCTTTTTTATTTTTCATTCTATCACCTTATTTTTTATCTTTGTCTTTTTCATATCCATCATTATTAAGCCTTACAAAACATATGTTTTCTTTTCTTTCCTTACCTTCTGTTTTATCATTGCTTTCCTCATTTTTTATTTTTACTAAACCATAAAATTCGTAACTTCTTTCTTCGTTATCAAAAGTGAAATGTTTGTTATTAACAAAAGTAATTTTATCTGCAGGTTGTATTTTTTGAGATAAAGTGACTTTTCCATAATTAATGCCAGCAAATAAGTTTTGGTGTGCATTAACAACACATGGAACATAGTCTATTTCCTCATCATAAGGATATATTTGGTCTTTAAAATAAACTCTGAAACTTGCTTTACCATCAGATTCTTTTAATATTGCTAACCTATATTCCCCTAATGAATTAAGCTTTAATTTTTTATTTATGTTTGTTTCTTTGTCAAAATTTGTATCATTACTAATCTCATTTGATATTCTTTCTATATTTTCAACTATTTTTGGAGGTATATCATGATAGCCTGGCTCTAATTTTTCCTGGCCAAATTTTATCGGAGACTTAATATTTTCCCAAAGTGAATCTCCTGCTTTAGGAAAAAGAACCATATAAAATATGTAAATAGTAATTCCTAAGAAAAAAAGTGCAAGTGCCCATTTTCCAATAGTCTGGAGTGCTTCTGTTGGCATTTTAAGTAAACCTCAAGAAATTAAATAAATCACTAATATTAGAAAAAATTTTTTCCCTTATACCTCCAACAAAAAATAAAAAAAATAAAAGAAAAGCAAGAACAAGTATCCAAAGCACTATCTCGCTCCTTGTCAGTCCCTTCCTGCTTGTAATAATTTTCATTTTATACCTTATTTGCTCTCAACAAATACTGTGCATTTAGTATTTTCTTTTATTGAATCAAGTTCATCAATAACTATCTTGTTTATAAATGGGTACCTGCTCTGTTTTTTTGCTTCATTATCTGAGATGCTTCCCCATAATAGATCAGTATATGCACTATAAGTATTCCATAAAGTTCCAAGAGTACCTGCATCAATTGTTCCAGAAATAAACGGAACATCCTCCCCTAAATCTGGACTTAGAAATGCAATTGCATATATTTTACTTTTGTTGAATGCAAAATCCTTACCCTTATTCATTATAACAGCACCATCCCCTTTATAACTTTGTATATAATCAAGGTAAGTTATGCTTTTTTGTTCCTCTTCTTTTTCATCTTCCTTATCTTCAGTATTAAGGTTTTCAAGTATATATGGATAAGGCGTCTTAACCATATAATCAGTAAATTCCTCACCTGTTATTTCTACTTTTTCATTGTCAATACCAAATGTATAACATATAAAACACCTGTTTGAGCCATAAAGTAAGTCTATTTTATTGAATAGGTTTTCATATTCTCCATTAAGAAACATATGCCAGCATTGTGTGGTGAGATCTGCAATCTGTTTTTTAACTTCTGTTTCATCTCCCTTTAGTTTCTTTTTATCTATTGTCTTGCACATTATTGGAACAATTGGTCCTGACTGGACTGGGAATCCAGCAATTTTTGTTCTTAAAACAACATTCATTCTTGTTTGCACACTTCCCATACACACTTTTTCAGCAGCATTTTCATCAATTTTACTAAAAAAAAAGTTTATTGCCTGAAAAACAATGAAGAAGGTTATTAAAAGGATTATTATTGATATAAGGTATTCTCTTGAAAGACCTTTACGGTTTGGGAAGAACATTTGCTGCACCCCCTATTGCATAAAAGAAGAAAACCAAGATTGCGATTATCATCAGAATTATTACTAAAGTTTCCATATCTATAAAACCTCTTTTTTTTAGTTTATGCATTAGGTAAAGGCCTTGTTTTTATGTATATAAGCTTTTCGGTAATGATAAATTATTGTTCAATTTGATAATCAGTTCACACTTTTAACTTTCTTCTAATTTTTTTCTTTTTGGTGATATTAATGAATGAATTAACCAAAAAGAAAAGGAAATGGATTGTACATCAGTTTAGG
>Ga0210017_1003280_pt1 | contig 13621 bp, 10 predicted proteins | sample CryGeyCG2014_020_FD_183966 | JGI IMG/M metagenome (GOLD analysis project Ga0210017, IMG submission 183966) | Groundwater microbial communities from aquifer - Crystal Geyser CG08_land_8/20/14_0.20 (SPAdes) (version 2) | ecosystem: Environmental > Aquatic > Deep subsurface > Groundwater | place... | reverse complement strand
ATAAAACCTTTTGCCGGAGTGGGGATAGACCGGACAAAGCTGGAGATAAAGAACGTGAGCGCTCTTCTCGACGGAGTGGACGCTTCGATTTCAAAGCCGAGATATACTCTCGGAGTAAGTTTTACCCTTCTGCCCCTGACTTACCTTTACGGCGCTTACAGCTCACTGCACGGGCAGGCCGCGTATAACGCCGGCTTCGGAGCCAGATTTTAACCGAAGGGTGTAGCGGATAGAGGATAGGGAACAGAGGTTAGCGGAAAGCGTGAAACGTGAAACGTGAAACGTAAAGCGCCCCATAAAGAGGGGCTGTCCCGTCTAAATGGGTTACCGCATAAAGAGCGGCCACCCTTTATGTGGTGTGGAATGGGACGTCTATATGGGTTAAGGGGAGTGGGACGTAAAGAGTTTTTTTTAGGGAACTTCCCTATACACCCTTTACTCTTTACTATTTACGATTTACGACAGGCGCCTCTCGCCTCTTTTTTTAACAAGGAGAAACCATGGAAAACACCAATGTTACCAGCCATGAACTTATTGAAATGGCGGAAAAATACGGGGCGAACAATTATCATCCGCTGCCGATAGTGATATCCAGCGCCAAGGGCGTGTGGGTGAAAGACCCGGAGGGGCATAAATATATGGATATGCTCAGCGCTTATTCCGCCTTGAATCACGGCCACAGGCATCCCAGGGTGATAAAGAGTCTCGTCGAACAGTCCAAAAAAGCCACCCTCACCTCAAGGGCTTTCAATAACGACCAGTTGGGCCCGTTCCTGAAAGAGCTTTGCGAATTCACCGGCTACGAGATGGCCCTTCCGATGAATTCCGGAGCCGAGGCGGTGGAAACGGCGCTTAAGGCCGCGAGAAAATGGGGATATAAGATAAAAGGCGTTCAATCGGAAAAAGCGGAGATAATAGCCTGCAGCAATAATTTCCACGGGAGAACTATTTCCATAGTGGGATTTTCAACCGAAGCGCAGTATAAGGACGGTTTCGGGCCTTTCACTCCCGGTTTTAAAATCGCTAAATACGGGGATATAGAGGACCTGAAGAGGGCCATAACTCCGGAAACCGTGGCTTTCATAGTGGAGCCTATACAGGGCGAGGCCGGGATCATAGTCCCGCCTCCCGGCTACCTTAAGGCGGCATATGAGCTTTGCAAACAGAACAGAGTCCTTTTTATAGCCGACGAAATACAGACCGGTTTCGGCCGGACCGGCCGGAAATTCTGCTCCGACTGGGAAGGAGTTAAACCGGACGGCGTGTGCGTAGGCAAAGCTCTGGGCGGAGGAGCCATGCCTATCTCGGCTTTCCTGGCTTCGAAAGAGGTGCTCGGGGTGTTTAACCCCGGCGACCACGGCAGCACTTTCGGCGGGAATCCTCTCGCTTGCGCGGTGGCCAGGACGGCGCTTCGCGTACTGCAGGACGAGAAACTCGTCGAGAATTCCGAGAAAATGGGGAACTATTTTATGGAGCTCCTGAGGACCGTAAAGGGCAGGCATATAAAGGAAGTCAGGGGAAAAGGCCTCCTCATAGCCGTGGAACTCGACGTCCCGGCCAGGCCCTATTGCGAACAGCTAATGGCGCTCGGCATACTCGCCAAGGAAACTCACGACCATGTCATAAGATTCGCTCCGCCTCTGGTGATTACCGAGAAGGAGATAAACTGGGCTTTCAGAAGGATAAAGAAAGTTCTCAAAAAGTAGACTGTAAGACCGGCCCCCGCCGATGGTTTAGTGGCGGGGGCTTTTTATTTTGTAAAATTTAGTTATGATCCGGCCACCCGCTTATCGCCTTTTGGGCGATTATGAGAAAAAAACTGCCCGTTATCGACGGGCAAGCGGGTGACCGGATGACCTCAAAGGAAAAATCCCTTTACTTCCAGGTGATCTTCGCCGCCCTCGTCTGGGGCGGGTCCTATCCTTTTACAAAGCACGCGGTCACGGAGATCTCTCCGGTTACTCTCGTAACCCTGAGGGCTCTTATGGGCGTTTTTTTTCTGGCGCTTTTTTCCAAATCGGCCATAAAGAGTTCGGATTTCCGGCCAGGGCCTATCTTTTCTGGAACAATTCGGTCGAGGGGCTGGGAACGGTGAAAAGCTCCTATTTCATATACAGCGAGCCTTTCGCCACAGTCTTTTCGGCTTATTTTTTCCTGGGCGAAACTCTTTCTCCCCGCGTTTTCGCCGGGGGGGCGCTGATTCCGGGCGGGGTTTATTTCGTGAATTGCAGGGAGCGTGATTTTTTTCAAAGGAAGGCCGTCAATGGATAAATACGCGGCCGTCAGGAAAAAATTCCCCGGCTCTTTCAGGGAAAAGGTTCCCGCTTCCTCTTTTACCACTTACCGGGCGGGCGGGCCCGTGGATATTCTTGTCAGCCCGGGGGGCGCGTGCGAGGCGGTCTGGCTTCTCCGGCATTGCGCGGAAAAAGAACTGGATTTCTTCATAACGGGGGAATCTTCCAATATATTGGTGAGCGACGGGGGCTTCCCCGGAGTTTTCATATATACCGGGGCCATGAAAAATTTTTTCTTTTCCGGAGAGATCGCCGCCGCGGAATGCGGCTGTCCCTGGGACGCGCTGGTGGGAGAGAGCGTCGCTCGGGGGCTGGCCGGTCTTGAGAAGACTTCCCATATCCCGGGAAGCGTGGGCGGCGCGGTTTATATGAACGCCGGCGCCTACGGCCAGGAAACTTTCGACCGCCTTCTCTCTTTTTCGGCTTTCGACCTGGAAACCTTCAAAATGGCGGAGATAAAAAAAGAGGAAACCCGATATTCCTACAGGAAAGTCGAGGGAATAGAAAGATATTTCATACTTTCAGCCAGCTTCCTGCTCGAAACCGGCGGCAAGGAAAAACTTCTCGCGGAACGCTTGGAGATAGCAAGAAGAAGAAAGGAAAAACAGCCGCTGGAATATCCCTCGGCCGGAAGCGTTTTTAAAAGGCCTCCCGGAGATTACGCCTCCAGGCTCATAGATTCCTGCGGCCTCAAGGGGCTGAAACTGGGCGGCGCCATGGTTTCGGAAAAGCACGCGGGCTTCATAATAAACTACGACAAGGCTTCGGCTGCCGATATCCGCGCCCTTATGCTGAAGGTAAAAGAGGAAGTTTTGAAAAAGACGGGGGTAAGCCTCGAGCTGGAGCAGATACTGGTGGGGAAGTTCGACGAATAGAAGATTGGAGGGGTAGAGGTTTAGAAGCGTGGAAGTGTGGAAGAGTTAGAAGGCATAGAAGCGTTAGAAGGTATAAAAGTATTGAATGCCTTAAGAAACCCCTTTATCTCTTCTATATCCTCTATCTCGTCTAAAGCTTCTAATTCGTCTATTTCCTCCAACTCTTCTACCGCACTATTATTTTTCCTGAAAAAAGCTTTATAGCGATAAAAAGCGTGAATATCCCCAGCAGTATCAGCGGTATTCCTATGATAGCGCCTATGAAGGTCAGGCTCAGGACCGAGCCGAGAACTATAAGCAGAAAGGAAACCGTCAGAAGAAATACAAAAACCGTTTTCCTGGCTTTGTCCAGCGTTCTTATGAAAATATTGCCGTTTTCCGGGGGGGAGGGGTTTTCTCCGCGGCCGTAACCCGGCCCGTTTCTTTCGCCGTAGTATTTTTCGTCCAGCAATTCGGCTTCCACATAATCTTTTCCGGGTTGTTCCGTTTTGATTATTTCGTTCATCCAGCCCCGTTAGAGACCGAACCCGCTTCAGCGGCCAGGATTTTCCAGTTGAGAGCTATTTTTTTTATGTCGAAGTCCAAAGCCCTTACGGCCGACATTTCCGAGTATTTCCGGATAATTTTATGATCTCCGAGCGCGGCTTCAATATGGTCAACCCATAGTTTTTCGGTCCCGTCCGGATTTTCCCCGGCTTGCCGTATCTTTTCCCCGTTCAGGGCAGGGAGGAGTATTCCGAAATCCGAATATCTGGGCTTCTGGTCCGCGTAATCCGAAATAGCGGCTTTTATGCCCAGTATTTCCGCGGGACCGTATTCGCAATTGGCCGAGATTACGGGCAGACGGCAGGCCATCGCCTCAAGCAGCGCGTTGGGAAAGCCTTCCCAGGCGGACGTAAAGACGAAGAGTCTGGACCTGTAGAGGAATTTATAGGGGTTTTCCTGGAAGCCCAGGAAATAAACGTCGTAATGTTCCGAGGGAGGGTCTTTTGTTATGTCGAAAGTCCTGAGTCCCAGAGCTCTGCTGAGCGCCGTAAGGTAGTCTTTAAGTTCGCCGTCGCCGAGTATCACCAGTTTCGGTTCGGGATCGACTTTTTTCAGACAGGAAAAGATCTTCAATAGCCGCCACTGCGCCTTGGCTTCGGTCAGGCGGCCGGAGTTTATGAGGACCGGGGACTCGAATATTTTCCCCAGTTCCCCGGGGTCTTCCTTCATCTTAAGCGAGATCTTTTCGTTGTCCAGGTGATTGTTTATGACCTTTATCTTTTCCGGAGCCAGGCCGAAATCCGAGACCAGGCAGTGTTTCACCCCTTCCGAATTGGCCACGGCCATTCCCGCCTCGGGATAATTTTTCCTTATGAGCGGCCGGTAGAGCAGCGCCCTGAAATTCTTGAATTCCCTGGAAGGATTGGTTCTTTCGCAAATCACGGGAAAGTGTCCGGTTTTAAGGGAGGCCCTGACGTTCACCAAATTGGATCTGGTCATGAAAGAGATCAGGAGGTCGTTTTTGCTCAGATTTCCGGAAAGGACACGGGCATAACTGCCTAGAGAGAGGAATTTTATCAGATTGGAGGCGCCGGGGCCGTGTTTAGAAAGGGCGAGGTGATTGGCGGGTTCTCCGGCAGGAAAGGCCTCTTTTTCCAGGGTAAAGGCCTTTTTGTAATCCAGCCGTTCCAGCAGGGCCAGCATCTGTTTTTCCGCGCCGCCGCCGGAGAAGGAGTTGACGAGAAGGTTTAAATCCATAGTTAAATATTATCAAAAAAAACGGGATTTATGGTAAAATCTTATTATCGATTTTTGGGGTTTAAAAAATACTGAGATTATTGCATCCATTGTTTTTTCGGCCTCAGTAAAGTCGCTTAGGGGCCTGCCGGCGGAAAAGCTCGTTTACCCCCCCATGCCTCATTCCTAACCGGCGCCAGGAATTTCAACTGAAGAGGGTTAAAATTTTCGGCAGGTCCCAACTTAACCCAAAAAACAATGTTTTTGGGTTTCAGACAATGGGAACCGTGTCCGCCTGAGGCGGATTCCCGCAAATTTTAACCCTGGCGCCTTATGTCATTCGGTCACGGGGGAAAACTCGCCGGATATATGTACGCCGCGACGATCAGCCTAAGGCTGATTCAACATGCAACATTGAACTCCTGAAAACTCCAACTGAAGTTTTCAGGTTAATAGACAGGGGGAGATATGAAATTGTTTTTTTTAACGCTTTTTTTGTGCCTTACGTCTTTTGCCGCCGGAAAAAAAGACGCCAAACCTATCACGGTGGCTTATGACGTGGTCTTCCCCCTGAAGGACCTCCGGGGGCATCGCGCCGCCGTGACTTCCCTGGCCGTCTCGGAAGGGGAGAAATACCTGCTCAGCGGGTCCCAGGACACTAACGTCATATTGTGGACCTTGAAAAACGCCAGGATAAAGAAGGTGATGGTGGGCCATAAGGCGCCGGTTACCGGCGCGGTTTTTTCCCCGGATAATGAAAACCTGGCTTCGTCCGACACCAACGGCTTTCTGGAAGTTTGGGACCTCTCCGGCGAGAATATAAAGACGCTTACCTCCAAGAACATAGTCCTTTATTCGGTCGCTTTCGCGAATGGAGGGTATTTTCTGGCCGGCGGAAGTTCGGGGAATATCATGGTCTGGAATTTCCCGGAAGGAACTCCGTACAGGACCATTAAAACGGAAAGTCATTCTGTCAATTCCCTTCTCTTCAATTCCCCTGATTCCCATCTAATCTACGCCCTCGCCAGCGGGGAAATAAAAATAACGAGGGTGTCGGATATGAAGGAAATGCTGACCATAAAGGCTCATTCCGATTCCATAAAATCCCTGGCTTATTACGGTAATTCCATCGCCTCCTGTTCCATGGACGGTTACCTCAAGGTCTGGAATTTCTCCGACGGAAAGCCTCTTTATTCCGTTTTCGCCCACCAGGGCGGCTGCAGGGCCGTGGCTTTTTCAAAAGACGGGGAATACCTGGCCACGGGGGGGATGGATAACTACGCCAAGCTGTGGAAGATAGGCGGAAAAGAAGCCTTGAAAATGTTCGGGGGCCACGTGGATTCCGTGGACGCGGTGGTTTTTTCGCGAAAATATCTTATCACCGGAAGCAAGGACAGGTCCATCAAAATCTGGCCGTATAAGTAAAGACGGAAGATATGGAAGGGATAGAAGACATGGAGGTATTAGAAGCATTGGAAGATTTAGAGGATGGCAGACAAAAAAAACTTCCACTTTGTCTATAACTTCTATATCCTCCAACGCTTCTACCTCGTCTAATCCTTCTAACTTATATCAGCAGTCCGGCTATGGTCGCGGTCATGAAACAGGCCAGCGAACCGGCCAGAACGGCGTAAAGACCGAGCTTGGCCAGATCGTGCCTTCTGTCGGGGGCTATGCCGCCGATGCCGCCTATCTGTATGGCTATGGAAAGGAAATTCGAGAAGCCGCAAAGAGCGTAGGAGGCCATGGTTATGGATCTTTCGCTTATCCCTTGCGGGAAATCCTTGAGATAATTGGCCATATTGAAATAGGCCACGAATTCGTTAAGCACCGTTTTCTGTCCCATCCAGTTGGCCACCTGCGAGACGTCCTGCTGGGGAATGCCCATTACCCAGGTTATGGGATAGAATATCCAGCTGAAGATCTTTTCTATGGTAAGACCGGGATAGCTGACCAGGGCGCCTATGTGGCCGGTTATGAAATTAGCGAGGCCCAGAAGCGCCATAAAAGCCACGAGGCAGGCCGCCACGTTTAAGGCCAGGGTCATGCCGGTGGTCGCGCCGTTCGCCGCGGCGTCTATGACATTGGCGTCGGTTATCTCCACTTCCATTTTTACTATGCCCCTTGTTTTCGGCTCCCCGGTTTCCGGGATCAGGATCTTGGCCATAACCAGGGCCGCCGGCGCGCTCATAATGGACGCCGCCAGCAGATGGCCGGCTATATTGGGCAGATAATCCTTGAGTATGCCCACGTAGGCGGCCATCACGCCTCCGGCTATGGTCGCCATGCCGCCGGTCATTACCGCCATCAGCTCGGACATGGTCATATCCGAAACGTAGGGTCTCACCACCAGAGGCGCTTCGGTCTGTCCGACGAAAATATTCGCGCTGGCCGAGAGGGATTCGGCACCGGAGGTCCCCATGGCTTTCGCCATTATCTTGGCGAAGAAAAGCACTATCTTCTGCATTATGCCCAGGTAGTAGAGAACGGACATCAAAGCGGAGAAGAAAATTATGGTCGGCAGGACCTGGAAGGCGAAAATAAAACCCAGGGACTGGTTGTTCACCAGATTGCCGAAGATGAATTTTGCGCCCTCGTCGGAAAAAGAAATGACCTTTATTATGACGTCGTTCATTATCTGGAAAAATTTCCGGCCGGGGGGGAATTTGAGCACCAAAAGGGCGAAAGTCAGCTGTATGAGCATTCCCATAAGCACGGTCTTGTAATTTATCGCTTTTTTATTTTTGCTGAAGAGCCAGGCTATGCCCAGAAGCGCGAAAATCCCGAAAAAACCGATCAATCTTTCCATATTGTCTCCGTTACCGCTTTTTTTACCGTTCCATCTTTACAGGTATAGACTCACAGCTGTCCGGTTAAAGTTGGGCGGATAAAAAACATCTAACGACGTAATTTAAGGCCGCCGGCGAGTGACATAAGGTTTTCGGGCGAGTATTGAGGGTATCCCGCTCAGAGGGACAAGGTTTCATTGTCTGAAACCCCAAAAACATTGCTTTTTGGGGTTAAGTTGAAACCTGCCGAAGATACGAAGCCCGCATCAATCTAACATTTAAAACCGGCAGGAACGAGTCGGCGGCCTTAAATGAAAAACATGTCCGTAACCTTAAACACACAGCCAATCAGTATAGATTATCAAAATTTTATGCTTACGGGCAATACGCCTCTGGGCTCCGCGGCTCCGCTCAGTATGTCGCCGAGGCTTTCCATGGTAAAATCCGTTATCCCGTAAGTCAGTATAAGGGTTTCGGCTTCAGGGTAATTGCGTACGTCGTAAGGGCTCATGAGGCTTATTAAGACGCTTTGTCTGGAGCTTTTGAGTATTTCCTTTATCGCCCTTTTCTGGGCTTTGTTCTGGGCCGAGCCCCACTGGAAGCTCCCGGTTATCACGAGGTCCGAAGTTCCGGTTATGTGTTTTATTTTGGAGAGATCGCCTTCGTCGGGGTTTATCTGGAAGTTGTAATGGGTGACCTTATAGCCGTAGTCCAGCAGGGTTCTGTAGAGGTTCATGGATTGAGCGGAAAATCTCTGGGGCATGAAAAATATTATGGAAATTTTATGCTCCGGCTTGAGGGGGAGGGCCTTTTTTACGTCTTTCAGCACGGTTATAGCCTTGCCGGAGAGTTCCCTGGTTATCTCGTTATAAGCCATATCGAAACCGCCGGCGGAGACTTTCTTTTCTCCTACGCCGTATTTTTTCTTCAGGTTCATTAGCCGGTCGTAGGATTCGTTTATCCTGGAAATGTCCATATTGCCTTTTTTTACTTCGGAAATTATCCTGTCCCTGGCCTTGTAAAAATCCCCTCTGCCCACGAGCAGCATGTCCGCCCCGTTCTTAAGGGCGAGGAAAGCCCCGGAAGCTATGGACCTGGAATTGGTTATGGCCCGCATATCCAGGCTGTCCGTGATTATGACGCCCTTGTAGTTCAGCTCTTCCCGGAGAAAACGGTTCATGATCTCGGGGGAAAGACTGGCCGGGTATTTCTTGTCCAGGGCGGGGTAGAGGATGTGGGAAGTCATTATGACCTCCGCGTTGCCGGAGTCTATTATTTTTTTGAAAGGCTGAACGTGTATTTTGAGAAGCTCTTCTTTGGAAAGGTTCACGGAAGGCAGTATCTTGTGCGAGTCGTTCGAAGTGTCGCCGTGGCCGGGGAAATGCTTGAGGACCGGCACTATCCCGGCGGCTTTGAAGCCGTTCACCACGGAATTGCCGAGAAGGGCGACGAGCTCGGGGTCGGAGGAAAAGGAGCGGATGCCTATTATCGGGTTTTCGTTATTGGTGTTTACGTCGACCACCGGGGCCAGACCCATGTTTATCCCGGCTTTTTTCAGTTCCAGACCCGCGAGGTAAAAAAGGGAAGCCGTATTGTCCGGGTCTTTGGCGGCGCCCAGCATCATGTTGGTGGGCAGGTCGATGAGCCCAAGCGTGGCCGGGTGAAAAACGCTCCCGCCTTCGTAGTCTATGGCTATGAAGGGGGTGGAGCCGCCCGAGACGGCGTAGATGCCGTCCGTAAATTTTTTCGTGTCTTTAAGGGAGAAGGAGCCCCATTGTATCTGTACGGCCCCGACTCCGGCTTTGACGAGTTCCTCTATTTTGCCGGCCTCGTTGAGGTCGGCCGAGACCATGATAAGCTGGGAGATCTTTTCTTTGAGGGGGACGTCCCGGTTCGCTCCGTCAGAGCGAATAGGGACTGTCCCCGCCTTAAAATTTCTTATGGGAAGCGGGACGTCCTGCGCCGCCGCAGGGGAGGGAAAAAAGAAAGCCAGAAATAGGAGTATTTTCATTGAAAAACCGTAATGCGGGCGAACGCTGCCGCGCGAAGCCCGGCGGGCAGAAACTGGTTTCGTCTTTATTTCTGCTCTTTGAATTTATAGCCTTTTTTCTTCGCCTGGTTCCTGACGGAGTTTATGATAGCTTTGTCCAGGGTGTTGGACTGACCTTCTTTTTTCTCCATCTCGGAGATGTATTTGTTCCTGGCCTGCTGAAGGGATATTATCTCGTTCTTTATGCTTTCCCTTTCCCTGAGTTTTTCGTCCAGGTATTTTTTCAGTTCTTCCCTGCTCATTTCCCGCATTTCTTCCGGAAGCTTTTCCTTGTCTATCGCATCGGCCTTGACTTTGCCGGTTTCCATGGCGCTTACGAGGTCCCATTCCGACTGTGAAACCTGAGCCGCCGGCGCCAAGGCGTTGTAGGCCGCTCTCTCCGCGGCCACGGACTTGCCGGCGCCCATGCTCATGGAATCCATTTCTTTTTTCTCCCGGAGCTTCTGACTGCCCCTGGAACCGTACGGGACGTAGTTGGAATTCATCCTGGCGTTCAGTTCCTCTATCTTGTCGTCCTGCGGGGCGGCTATCTGTATGACCCGCGCGTCCTGGTCTATGTTGGAATAATCGCCTTCGGCCAGTTCGGCTCCCTGTTTCCACTTGGTAGCCACCCCCTGCTGTCTCGGGCCGCAGAAAATGGTGTTCACGAAGATGCCTTTTGATTTGGCGAGCGTTACCGCTTCCTCAAAATTGACCTTGGAGGCCCCCTGGGCGAATGACTCGTTGCCGGCTATGAAAATGGCCTTGTAGACGTCGTCTTTCCTGCTCCATTTAAGGCCGTTCACAGCTTCTTTTATGACCCAGCCGCAGTATTCTTCGCCGCCGTTGGTCTTGAGATTGAAAAGTTCCCTGGAAACCTTGTCCAGGTCCATGGTGAAAGGCGTAACCTGTCTGAGATAGCCTTTTTCCCGGTCGAGCCCGCCGTTCCCGTATTCGTATAAAGCCACCTCTATCATGGGAGAATTGCCGTTTTTTTCCGAGTCGGAAAGTTCGTTCACTATTTTCCAGATATAGCCCCTGGCCTGGTTTATCAGCCCGTCCATGCTGTTGGAAACGTCGAGAAGGACGGCCAGCTGTACCAGCGCCTTGTCCGCGTAGTCTTTGCCTCCGCCTGAGTTTAAAACGTCTTTCCAGGTTTTTTCGACCACGGCGCTGGAGGCCGAAACTATCTGGCCGGTCTTGACTTCCACTATGCGCGAATTTATTTCGGTTTTCCCGTCCTTGAGGTCGTTAAGAGTGCCGAGAACGAGAAAATCCGCGCCGAGCATAATCCCCAGCTCCGTGGCTTTCTGCTGGTCCACCGCTCCGGAGCGCTGTAGTTTGAGTTCTTCCATGATTTTCTTGAGGAGGCCTCTTTCTATCAGGGAAACGTTCTTTTTCTGGGCGAAAACCGTGGTGAGCCTTTCCTGTATCACCAGCGGGCCTTCCGATTTTCTGTTGTCCGTGTAGGGAAATTCCATGACCGCCAGTTTTACGCCGGCCCTTTCCTTTATCGCGGAGTAAAGCTTGTCGCTCAGTCTCTCCAGGGAGCCGGTCGTAGAAGAAGCGGCTTTGAACGCTTCAGCCTGCCGCAGGCCTGAAATCGTAAAAGCCAGCATCAGTAAAAAAGAGATTTTTTTCATAGTATAGGACCTCCTGTAATATTTTAATTATATAAAATATTACCGGCAAAAGGGTGTCTCCGGCGCGCGATTCTTTTGTATAATAAATTTCATGGGGAAAATAAAAATAACGGCCGCTTTTCTTTTCTTGTTTTCCGCTTTCGCCTGCAAGGGCGACAAGCGCGATTTTTATTACGCCAAGGCTTTCGTAATGAGCGTTCCGATAGAGATAACGGTTTACGATCCCGACAAGGAAAAAGGGAAGAATATAGCCGACCTGCTATTGAAGGAAGTTAAGCGCGTTTCCGACGATTTCAGCTATACCGAGCCCTACAGCTATACCTCCCACGTGAACAAGAACGCCTATAATAAGTGGGTCAAGATGGAAGAGGAGATGTACGTCCTGCTTAAGATCTCCAGGAAATATTACGACCTTACCGACGGCGCTTTCGACGTAACCTTCGCTCCTCTCTGGCCCATCTGGAAAGACGCGGCCGCGGCCAAAAAGCTTCCTTCCAAAGACGAGATAGAAAAAGCCATAGCCAAAATAGGCCACGACAATATAGAGATGGACGAGCGGACCAGGATGATAAGGTTCAAAAAACCGGTCGAAATAAACCTCGGGGGGATATTGCGCGGTTATTCCTTCGTCAGGATAATCGACATCCTCAAAAAAAACGTTTCCGTTTCGAGTCCCGTACAGGTGGAGATAGGCACGAACAAACTCTGCTGGGGCGAAAAGGACTGGACCTACACGGTTAATTCTCCTTTAGACGAAAAGAAGGTCCTCGGGACACTCAAATTCAGGCAGGGCGTGGTCATCTCTTCCAGCGGCCGCTCCCATTTCGTGAAAATAGAGGACAAGCTCTATTCCCATATCCTGAGCATAAAGACCGGTTACCCTATAGAGAATTTTTCGACCCTGGTCGTTTATGTGCCCGATATGGACATGGATTTTATCTCTTCCGCGGCGCTGGCCACCATGGGCAGGGAAAAGGCTTTCGACTACATCTCCAAATACAAGGGAGTCTGCGCTATATGGGTCGACGGGGCGGGGAACGTGTCCACGCTTATAAACGAGGATTCCTCCTGCTCCTGGGAAAAACCCAAGAAATACCTCTTCTTCTGAAGAAACCATCTTTTAAAAATCTAAATTTTTGAGGGTACCGGCGCCCTTTTTTTTAGCGCGGCGTTAAGCGCACAGCCGGATAAAAACACGGGGACCGAGAGCAGGGCGTCTTTGCGGGATATCCGGGCCGCGAGAAGTAGGGCAATGATGCAGCCGGCGACGCCTATCTCGTTTGCGGCCGGTCATGGCGGCCAGCGTGCCCGGGAAAAGGGCAATGCCGCTTCCGATTATGGTGTTGAGGCTGAGGCAGAACAGGTCGGCGAATTTTAAACGCCGGAAATTGTCGGTCATATGTTTAGTTCTCTGTCTACTGTTTTTAAAGTTTTAAGGGTTTGAGGGGCTGAGGTTTTAAGGGTTTCAGGGGAGAGTTCCAGGTTTCGCCTTTTGCCTTATGCCTTCTACCTTATCCCTTCTGCCTATCCCTTCACTTCCTCAAATTCGCCTTTCTTCTTGTTCTTCCGCACGTTATACCAGTTGAAGTATTTGCCGTTCATGGCCACGTAGACGCCGGGGGGAAGTATCTGGGAAAAGGAGACGGCGCTGCCCAGATTGAACATCCCGTCGGAGGAGCCGAATTTATAGGGCACCATGGCGCCGGTCAGGACTATGGTTTTGTTCTTTATCTTTTTGCCGAGCGCTTTGGCCGTTTCGGGCATAGTGTCGGTGCCGTGGGTTATGATTATATTGCTTTCTTTGGACTTTACGCATTCTTTCAATATGCGGGCGCGGTGTTTCGCCGTCATGTAAAGACTGTCTATCATGAGCAGAGGCTTAACCTTGAACGGAACGCGGCAGCGGCCGAGGCCGAGCATCTCGAAAATATGAGTATTCTTGAAGAAAAGCTCCCCGTTGAGCTCGTTGTATTCCTTGTCGAAGGTTCCGCCCGTGACTATGATCTTTATCGTCATAAAAGCTCCCAAAATAGTAATAAGAAATTAGTAATCAGTAATTGGTAAAATAGGAATTCCTTGCGACGCTATTTACTATTTGCTGATTACTGTTTACAAGCCTTATTTCCTTTTGTCTTTTAAGAACGCCCGGTAGGCTTTGTACGCCATATAGACGTCCATCTTTCCCGCGACTTCCATCGGGGCGTGCATGGAAAGCAGGCCCACTCCGCAGTCTACGACCTGCATGCCGTACCTGGCCATATAATGGGCG
>Ga0210017_1003279_pt1 | contig 13623 bp, 15 predicted proteins | sample CryGeyCG2014_020_FD_183966 | JGI IMG/M metagenome (GOLD analysis project Ga0210017, IMG submission 183966) | Groundwater microbial communities from aquifer - Crystal Geyser CG08_land_8/20/14_0.20 (SPAdes) (version 2) | ecosystem: Environmental > Aquatic > Deep subsurface > Groundwater | place... | reverse complement strand
GCCCTCTAAGATTTTGTCAATTTCGCCAATGCTGAGTTTAGTCTGCCGGCCCCGGCCCAAGCCCGATGGAACTTCTTTTTGAATTTCGGTCGCTAATTTCTCCAAATGGGGCTTAATCTCTTTTTCTGAATATCCTGATTTCAACAATTTCATCCCGCAATTTGAGACAATAAAACCATTGGCAATGAAATTGTGATTTATATTATTAATGGTAATGTCATAGACGAAATTTTCATAGGGAATCTTCTCAATTCCTTCAATTTCCTCCCAAACCAATCCTTGCTTTCCGTAACTATATTTTTCTTTATATTCTTCAAAAGAAGGAAAATCAAACGCAATGCGAGGGTTTCCTCTTTTTCTTGCAATGCCATGACTATTTTCTTTAAAAATTGAGCGATAAAGAAATTGAGATGTAATATATTCACTATTATATTCTTCAAGTACTCGGGGAACAAATTTTTTAAAATCTCCCTTTTTTCGATATAATCTTTTTATTTCTCTTCTGGCGGCATTTCTCATTTTTACAATCTTTAATTTTCTTCTCAAATAATTAACTGCTAAACAGGCTTCACTTTGTTTTTCTTGATTATATTCATAAGTGACAGTTTCAAAAAATTTAATAAGATTTTCAGTCCTCTCTTTAATTTGCAAACGAAGCGCTATTGTCTTTCCCTGTTTACCTTCATATTGATATCCCGGTACTTCAACAATGGGAGCAGTTTTGATGCAAAACTCTCTTAAGAGTTTAACAACATCTTTCAAAAATAATCTCCCGCTTTCTTTTAATTTTACCTCTTTACTCACGCTGAATTGGGGTGTATAAAAATTATATTTATTGAGAGTAGCAGGTTTAGTTAATTCAGCGCCAAAAAATGAGGCTAAAAACAATCTCTTTTGCCAGAGAGGACATCTAAAAATCCATTTTGGAACTCGATATTTTCTGTGAGTTTTTAATCCAAAAGGAGCTCCCAAACTAATTAGTAAAGCAGCAAAACCAAAAGAGCCCACTCTAAAGCTTTTTTCTAAACTCTCAAATTTATATTCTCGATAATGGGTTTTTATTTTGCATTTTCTCTTTCTTTCAAAAATTGAGTAAGGGTTGAATCTAATTTTTTCAATGTCCTTTCTGATGATTTCTAAATCTTCTTTTTGGGCATTGAATCCAACAGTGGCATCTCCATTCTTTGTAATAGAAATGTAGCCATCGCCAAAGATGAATCCTATGATCTTCAAAAGATAAGGTAATTGCCAAGAATTATATTTAAGAGGGAAGATATTTGTTTTCTTAACTTCTTTCAAGATCTGTCCTAAACTCGATCCTCTATTATTCTTTCCCAATTTTAATAAGGTCTTTTTAAAATCTTCTTCCGAAATAATTATCTCATCTAAGGGTTGGACATAAGGTACTCCTTTAAAAGGATAAATTAAAACAAAATCGCCTTCGTTCAAAAACCTAGCCTCTTTCATTCTTTTTTTAGTTTGAATCGGATGATTGCCCGTTGCTTCTATTCCTTCGCCACTTTCAGTAGCAATTCGATAAATTGTTGGATTATTATATCTTTTTAAAAAACAAATTATGTTTGAATCACTTAAATCTTTCTTTTGAAAATCAACAAACTTTATGTTTGTTTTTCTCCATAAATTCTCTAATTTTTCAATGCTGATTGAAGTGCTATTTTCTAATAAAACTTTTGTTTGAGGAGAAAGGCAATTTATGTCAAAACCACAGGCTCCGGGCGATATGATTCCATCTGAAGTTCTTATTGCCCCCACAAATCCAATCGGAACCGAGTATCCTTCGTGCACGTCGGGCATAGCTATGCCATATTTAACTATTCCCGGAAGAGCGCATCCATTAATCAATTGTGGTATTGATTCGTCCTTAAGCGCTTGTTCCAACATCTTTTCTGAAACATAAACCCGGGCCGGAACCCGCATATCAGCCCTGTAATACTTAGGTATCTCCCACAGATAGTTATTTATTTTTATAAAATCTTTCTTATTTAACATACTGGAATTTCTTTACCCCGTAGTGAGCTCCGCTCTACTACTGGGGCCACAAATAATCGTTTATTTTGACAAAATCTTTTTTGGAAAGCATATATATATATTAGTCAATTTTTCTAAATAATCAATCTATAAATTAAAAATAAAAATCCGCTAATAATTGCTGCGCCGGGAATGGTAAAAATCCAGGCAAAGAAAATCTCAATAACCTTTCGCCAATTAACCTGAGCCCTCCTTTCAACTGCTCCAACGCCGGTAACTGCTAAAGTAATTACTTGGCTTGTGCTCAAAGGAACTCCGGCAAAACTTTGCAAAATTATAATTATTGCCGAGGAGGTCTCGGCTGAAAAACCATGAATGGGTTGAATTTTGTAAATCTTTCTTCCGAGGGTCCTAATTACTGCCTGGCCTCCATAAATTGTTCCCAAAGCCATAAAAATTCCTGAACCAAAAATAACCCAAAAGGGAACTCTGAATTCAGTTAAAAAACCACCAGCCAACAGAGAGGCAGTAATAATTCCCATGGCATTTTGGCTATCATTCATCCCATGGGATAGCGAAACTGCTGAGGCAGAAAATATTTGCCCCAAGCGGAAAGTCTGAGAAATTCTAAAGGGGGAAATTTTTGAAAAGAAAAATTTAATGAACCAGGAGAAACCTAAAATTAAAAAAATTGCCAGAAAAAATCCGAGCATCGGGGCTAAAATCATTCCCGTTGCCACTTTAATGAGCCCGCTTTTAACTATGGCTGAAATTCCAACTGAAACTAAAGCCGCGCCAATGAGTCCGCCAATTAAGGAATGGGTAACTGAAATTGGAATGCCAAATTTAGTGGAAAGGACCACCCAGACAATCGCTCCAATTAAAGCAAAAATTAAAAGGGATTGGGAAATTGTTTCTGGCTGAACAATTCCTTTTCCAATTGTCCTTGCCACCTCAGTAGAAATAAAAGCGCCAAAAAGATTAAAAATGGCGGCTAAAAAAACAGCCCTTCTAAAAGAAAGGGCTCGAGTAGAAATAGTAGTAGCAATGGAATTGGCAGAGTCATTTGCTCCATTCCAAAAATCATAAACCCAAGCCAAAATGATAATAATTACTACTAAAATTAATGATTCCATTTTAAAAATTCGCAAATTCGGAAAGAATTCGTTATTCGTTGATTTTCATCTATTCTTAATTAATATTGACTCAAAAATATTTCCCACATCTTCGCAATAGTCAATCGCATCCTCAAGATACTCATAAACCTCTTTCAATTTTATAATTTCTAAATTTTTTTCCGGGCTGGTTTGAGGAACATTCATCAGTTTTTCTAAAGCGCTGCGATTAATCACATCCCCTTTATCTTCCAACTCATTCAGCTTTTGACAACGCTCGCGAAGTTTGTCTTGAAACTTTCTCACATTCCTAATTTCTTTTACTCCAAAATTTATTTCTTTAATTGACTCCTTAATTATTTTCACATATTCTTCAATTTCTTTTGGAAACGGTCTTGGAATCTTATAAAGGAACATTCTATTTGCCGCCTTTTCAATATGGTCCATAATATCGTCTAATTTTTGCCTCAAAAGATCAATGTCTTCGCCTTCCAGGGGCGTAATAAAACTTCTTTCCAAATTGGAAATAATTTCATGACCAAGGGAGTCGGCCTCGGTTTCTAATTTTTTCATTTTTAAAGATAAATCTCTTAAATTTTGAGGGTTTTTCAAAATCTCATCCAAAAGACAAGCCGCCTCGGTTAATTTTTCCGCCTGTTTTTCAAAAAGGTTATAAAAAATTTCGTCTTTAGGGAATAGATTTATCATCTTCTTACGAATTACGAATTAATACGAATTTCATTTTGCCTTCGTGATTTTTTCCTTCAAAAAAAATTGCCTTCGTGATTTTTTCCTTCAAAAAAAATCCACTTCTCATATAATAAAATTAGCAAATCCAAAACTATTGTCAAACCCTATTTAATCTCTATTATTTTTCTTGCGGCTTTGCTCAAACTTTTACATTTTTGGTCTATAAAGCATAAATCTTCAATTCTTACTCCGCCAAAATTTTTGTAGTAAAGCCCGGGCTCAATGGTAATGAGCATCCCGTTTTCAAATCGGCCTTCTGCCCGGGGGCCGATGCTGGGGAATTCGTGAGCATTAATTCCCACCCCGTGACCCAAATTATGAATGAATTTTTTTTCTTCTCCATATTCTTCAAAGTTTAAAACCGCGTCTTGATAGAGGGTTTTAATTGGGTAGCCAGCTTGGCAATTTTTAATCGCCATTTTTTGCGTTTCTAAAACAAGATTATAGGTTTTTTTAAATTCTCGGCTGGCTTTGCCGATAAATATGGTCCGAGTTAAATCGGAACAATACCCTTTACATCTGGCTCCCATATCAATTAACAAAATTTCTCCCTTTTTAATTTTTTTATTTGAAGATATATGGTGGGGTTCAGCGCTTCCTTTTCCGCTGGCAACAATCGGCAGAAAAGCCGGGCCCTCGGCGCCCAAATCCTCCATTATTTCAATTATTTTCCTTTGAATAAATTTTTCACTTAAACCCGGTTTAATTATTTTTAAAGTCGTATAAAATGTTTTGTCTGCGATTTCAACCGCCTTTTTGATCAGCCCTATTTCTTTTTTGTCTTTAACTTTTCTTAAATCCTCGCAAAATCCAGAAGTTGGAAAAAGTTTTCCAGAACTTAAATTTCTACTCAAGTTTTCATACTCCCCGTATTTTAAATCATTTTTTTCAAAACCAATCCTTTTATAGTTCTTTAATCCCTCAATCGCCTTTAAAAATAAACCGCCTCTTTCTTTTGTTGCCGAAAAATTAGCGATTTTCCTTTTTGCCTCCAAAAAATACATTTCGGGAACGATTATTTCCCAGCCGTCTCTTGAAATGTTCAGTAAAAATTCTCTCTCTTTTAAATCTCCCCTCAGACCGGTCAAATAAAAAATATTTGAAGGACTGCTTATTAAAAAAGCGTCTAATTTTTCTTTTTTTAATCTCTCTTGAATTTTTTTAATTTTCTCTTGCTCCATAAATAGTTTATAAAGATAACACATTTTCCAACGGCCGTTGGAAAATGTGTTATGATAGGTTTTTCTGATTTAGTTTTTTAAATTCTTCTTTTGTGACTTCCCGATCGTCCCAGAGAATTCTTTTGCCGCCGGCAACGCAAATTGACGGTTCGCAACCCTTACCGGTAATAATAACTATATCGCTCGGTTTTGCTAGATTTAATGCCTTTCTTATGGCTTCTTTTCTATCTAATATCTTTTGATAATTTTTAATTTTAATTTTTAAAATTCCTTTTTCTATATTTTCCAAAATCTGGTCTGGATTTTCGTCATAGGGGTCTTCGTTGGTGACAATAATCTCATCGCAATATTTTGCCGCAATTTCTCCCAAAACCGGCCTTTTCCATTTATCCCTCCCGCCCCCACAAGCCCCGAGTACACATATCAGTTTGGGTTTTTTGAATTTGGAATTTGGAATTTGTTTGGAAATTGAAAATTGAAAATTGAAAATTCCAGAAAGTGTTTCATACACTTTCTGGAGAGCATTTGGGGTAAAGGCATAATCAACAAAGACCTTAAACGGCTCGGAAATAACCAATTCCATTCTTCCCGGAATTCCCTCTATTCTTTCTACGGCCGATTTACAAATTTTTGAATCAATCCCTTGAGAAATCCCGACAGAAATTGCGGCTAAAGCGTTATAGACATTAAAGCCACCCAAAAGATGCAAATTAAATGGGATATTTTCTACTACAAAACTTATTCCTTGAGGGGTTGTTTGAATATCAGCGGCTTTAATGAATTTCCAATTTTCAATTTTCAATTTCCAATCAATTTTCAATGATTCAATTTTTAAATGACTATTTATACTATAACAAAGTTTTTGCTTGCTCGGGATTTTTAAAAAATACACTGCGTTTTCATCGTCTAAATTGATAATATGGATATTTTTTGCCGCCTCAAATAATTTTCCCTTGGCTTTTTTATAATTTTCAAACCCTTTATGCGCCTCAATGTGCTCTGGCGTTAAGTTGGTTAAAACCGCTGCCTCAAAATCAATGAATTTATGGCGATATTGTTTTATTCCTTCCGAGGTGACTTCCAAAATCGCATACTTACAGCCAGTGTCTGCCGCCTGCCTCAAAAATCTCTGGATAAAAAAGCGGCCGGGCATTGTCATTCTTAGTTCATTTGGCAGTTCCTTTTTTCCGATTTTAAATTTAATTGAATTCAAAACGGCTACTTTATAGTCCGCTTCTTCTAAGATTTTGGTAATCATTTCAACGACGGTTGTTTTTCCGTTTGTTCCGGTCACCCCTATCACTTTTAATTTCCGGGAGGGAAACTGATATAAAATGGCTCCCAAGAAAGCCATCAAAAAATGATACCAAGTAATTAAAAAACTAGGGGCAAGTTTCTTGAGCAAATTTTTAAATCCCATAAATCTCCTTAAAAAATCTATTTCAAAATTTCAATGATAATCGAAAGAACAAATAAGACGACGATTGCCACTTCCAAAAATTCCATCCGTAAAGAACTGACTTGACTGGAAAGCATTTCATAAAGCCGTCTGGCATCGGCTAAACGATTTTTTAAATTTTTTTGGAAAGAATCAATATTAAGCCGCTTTACCGCCGCCCCATAAATTCGGGAAAGATATTCATCGCCGGTGAGCCGCAAAAAACTATCCAAGCGCCTTTCCTGTTCGTTAAAATCAAGATAAAGATTAGCGAGCCGCCTCAGAGCGCCGGTTATTTGATATAAGCTAAATAGCGCTTTATAGTAGGGTAATTTTGTGAGCTTATAAAACCCATCAAACTGTTTGTCTAATGAATTTTCATAGTAACGAAGCTCGGTCAACTGCAAATTAGCGTATTCCAAGATCCCCCAGACGTCTTCCTGGGGCAGGGTATCAATCGTCACTGCCCTGTCCCAGTCAATAACGGTTAAATCATAAGGAGTATAAGCAAACTGATATCTCAGCGCTTCCTGCTCTTCGGATTTGGAAAAGGGTAAAACTTCATTCCTTAAAAATTGAGCCAATAGCTTTTTTAGCCAAATTTGCTGGGGGACAAATCTTTCTTGGAGCCATAAAATACTATAGTCCTCGATGAACTTGCTCCTGATTGAGGTTTTCAACTCCCTCTCCAAAAGAACTTTAATATAATCCAGTAATGTTTTCGTTCTTTTATCAAAAATTGAGTTATTTATGATGTCTCTGGCTTTTTTGAAACATGCAGGATAATTTGGAGCATCAACGGAAATTTCATAACGCAGGGTGGCAATCCCCAAAGAGTAAAACCTAATTATGGTCTCTGCCCAAAGCCCAAATTCCTTTAAAAACCATCGACGCACCTTCATTTCTACCGGCGGAAAGGCAAAATTCAAATAAGCCGGAGCAAAGTACTTTCTCCCGAGGGGTTTAATTTTTAGCCGTTTAAGCCGCGTTCTTAATTGGCTTATATTCAATTCATCGCAAATATCAACAACGCGGTAAATGAAAATTTTAGCCAGCATGTCATCTTATTATATCATGTTGACACTCTTTATAATAATTTCCCTTGATTTAAAAATAAAAATAAGTTATAATTGAAAATATCGCTCTACCATTTTTGATTTTCAACTTTTGAATTTTGAATTTGACTGAGCCCCGACGAAGCCCAAAGGGCGAGGAGGGGCGAAGGAACATGCCCATTACTAAATCAGCCAAAAAAGCTCTGAGGCAGAGTTTTAGAAAAAAGGCGAAGAATTTAATTTATAAGAATAAAATTAGAAACCTCGTAAAAGAGGTTAGAGGTTTTATTCTTCAAAACAAGCCCTCGGAGGCGAAAAAGACCCTGCCCCGGCTATATAAAATCCTGGACAAAGCGGCTAAGGTCGGAATAATCAAGAAAAATACTGTTGCCAGAAAAAAGTCCCGTATTGCTAAAGCAATAAATCGATGCTAATATGCGAATTGATACTAATGATACTAATTAAAATGAATTATTAATATTATTCGTATCATTAGTATGCATTAGTATGTTGGCATCGCATCTTAAATTTCGGCAATTAACATATCTAACGCTGTTTCTGGCTCTACTCGTCCCCTCTTGATATCAAGGTCTATCTCAAAAAGTTTTTGATAAATTTTTTTTAGTTCCTCTAATTCAAACTTCTGGGACTGCTCAATGGCCTTTTTCACAACAAAAGGATGAAGTTGGCTTGCTTTCAAAATTGCATAATAAGACGGGTATTTCTGACCGAGCGACTTGACCATCAATAAATTCCGAAATTGGTAATTAATCATTGAAAAAAGGTAGAGAGGGTGGGCGCCTTTTTCTAAGTGTCGGTGAATTAATTTTAATGCTTCTTTTTTATTCTTTGAAGCCATTGTCTCAATGGTTTTGAAAATATCCGTCTCAATTTTTGGTTTAACTAAAATTTCAACATCCTTTTCTCTGATAATTTCTCCGTTTTTGTAATTAACCAATTTTTTAATCTCCTCTGAGAACTGCCAAAGTTCCTGCCCGACAAATTCAATTAATTTATTCAGGGCCTGCGGTTGAATTTTCGCGCCGTAATTTTTAAATTCTTTTATCGCCCAATTTTTTAATTTTTCTCCTTCCAAAAAATTAAATTCCTGCGACTTGGCGTTTTTTTTAAGAAAATTAAACAAGGCGTTTTTTTTAACTTTTCCTTCCTCATAGAACAAAATTATGTCATCGCTTTTTCTAAAAAATGACTCCGAAGCTCTTAAATTTTTTAATAATTTTTCTCCGAATTCCGGATTGGAAAAAGCGTTTTTTAAAATTAATAATTTCTTTTCTTTAAATATAGGGACTTGCTGGATTTCATCTTTTAAAAGATTAAAGCTGTCCTCTTTGAAGTCAAAGTATTTTAAATTCAGCCCGGCTTTGCGAATTTTTTTATAATGCTCAACGAGTTCATTTAATTTCCGCTTTGACCTATAAGTATCCTGACCGTAAAGAAAAATAATCATATTCTGATGATTAATGTTTAACGTCGTATGTTAAACATTTTAATGTTTAACGTCGTATGTTAAACATTTTACAGGGGTCAGACCCCTGTAAAATTACCTAAACAACCCTTCTAACTCTTTATAAATCTTATGGGACCCGATGCTGAGGAGTAGTATGAGAGCGCAAAATTTTCATTTCTTTTTCTTGGGGAAAGACTTAAGAAAATCATCAAAACTTTTGGTTTTCCTTCTTTAAGTAGTCGCTCTCCAATAAGAAAACTTCTCATTAAAAGAAAGAGTTCATCTAAATACTCCTTTTTCAAAACCACAAATTTTTCTCCTTTTACCTCAAAAGTATCAATAGTATTAATTTTTCTTGGTTTCTTGGAACAGTAATGGCGGTCATATGTTAAAGTTTAGCGAATCAGAGATGTCAATGTCAAACGAAAATTTCAGAACAGAATTGAGAAAAATCAAAAACCTCTCAATTTCCCGATTTTCGCAACAAAATGGACATGTCCCTATTTTTATTTATTTTATAATTTGCTAAATTCTTCTATTGAAAGTCCGGCAGCCTCAATGATATCTTTAAGAGTTTTTCGTTTGATAATCTTACCCGGATGACGCGGTACCACCGCTATTTTTCCATCAATATCTCTAACCCACATTTCATGGCTGCCTTTGGCAGATTTATAGAACCTAAAACCAGCCTTCCGAAATTTTTTAATAACTTGTCTATCGGTTAAGGCTGGAAATTTGGGCATAAGAGAATACTAAATAGTTACAGTAACGCTTAAATCTTGGAGGGTTTTTACTTTTTTCATTGGAAGACTTGGAACATAAAATTTCTTTCTCTCGCGTTCTTCTCGGTATTTAAGAATCAGTCTAATAACGTCGCGGAGATTTTCTACCGCTTCTTCAATGGTCTCGCCATCTGCAAAAGCTCCCTGTAAAATAGGGCACTTGGCATGATACCCGCCTTCTCCGTGAACCTCTATTTGAATAGGATAGAAATAAGTTTTTCTGGTTTTATTTTTTTCCATATACCCTTATTATAGGTATCTTAAAACTAATGTCAAATTGGAAAAATAGAGTTGACCCGTTTTTGACTATTTTTTTCTATACACTTTATCGCGGCGGTCAATATAGCAAACAAATATCGTATGTGTCTGCCAATTAACTTTATACATCGCGCGCCAATCGCCTATTCGCAATTTATAGAATTCTTTAAATTCACCGGTTAAAGACAATGGTAAGATGTTATCAAAATTTGCTAATAGCCAATCTAATTTATCTATAACTCGCCGCCGCACTTCGCGGTCAAGTCTCGCCAAATCTCGTTCGGCTTCTAACAAAAATTCCAGCGACCACCGTTCCATAAGTTAATAATATTTTTTCTTAATCTCTGAAAGAGAAATTGTTTTTTGTTTAGAAATTAATGCTTGGCGAAGTCTTTTTTGGGCTTTCTCGCTTAATTTTAATCCAAAATCAGGTTCGCTTAGGATTTCGTAGATTGCCTGAACGATGAAAATCTTTACCTCCTTATTTAATTTTCTTGGAATAGTAATGGTACTCATATGTAAAAGTTTAGCAAATTAGAGATGCCAATGTCAAACGAATTTTAGAACAAAATTGAGAAAATTGATTAAAAAAAATAGAGTTGACCCCATTTTCCTTACTTTTGAGAAAACATATATTGTTTAATCATAAATTTTATCTCGCTTATCGATTTTGAGAATGTAAATTGCGTTCTTTTTAACATCAAAAATTATTCTTTAATCCCCAATCCTGAAACGAAATTCACCTTCATAACAATCGGTAAGGTGTTTAGCAAATCTCAGTGGATTTTCCTGATTTGCGTAAAAACGCATTTTGTTAACAATACGCTTTTGAACTGAATGAGGTAGGTTTTCTAACTGCTTGGCTGATTTATGGGTATAAAAAATTTCCATTAAAAACCGAGTTTTTTAAATAATTTTTCTTGAGGAATTATCTTCTTTTTCTTTACTTCCTCTCGGGCTTCTCGGATATCCATTAAATGTTCCATATATTCCCAAAAATCTTTGAAATGTTCTTCAAGTTTTTTCAAACGAAGATACTCTGTTTTCGGAATAGAAATTTTTTCTTTTACCGCTATTTGATTAGCCATATATCCTTATTATAAAACATCATATTACACCAACAGAAACGCAGTACCGACCAGCAACATCATCGCATATGTCGTTAGATGTTCGACCAGTAGCTACATTCTCTATAATATCTACTGTTTCCTCATCTACAATCCCATTGCAATTTTGGTCCTTACCGTCTGGAGTTAACGTACTTGCAGTTGATCCCACATAACAAGTTGGGCAATCCTCATCACAATCGCCATTACCGCCTGTTTTTCCGTCTCCATCACAATCTTTCCATAGCGGGCAATCGCCTTCATTAGATGGAGTTTTAATTTCTCCAGATGCTCGTATATCTCCTGTTACATCCAGTTTGGCATCCGGGGCAAAAATGGGCCGACCTGCCGGCTAATTTTATCCTTTTAATGATTGCTCCGCATCGCAAACATTTCTCTCCCTCTCTGCGATAAACCTTATGCTCTTTAACATAGTTGCCTTTCTGGCCATAAGCATCAAGATAATATTCAACCGATGAACCGTGGCTCTTAATGGCTGCTCTAAGAATTTTTTTAATGTTTTGAAAGATGCCTTGAATCTCTTGAGCAGTTAACGTCTTGGCCAAACGCAGGGGCGCTATTTTAGCGGCAAATAAAATTTCGTCTGAATAAATATTGCCGATACCGGCAATGAATTTCTGGTCCATCAATAAAGGTTTTATTTTAGCGCGAGGATGTTTTTTCAAATGAGCTCTAAAAGTTGGTAAATCAATTTCTAACGCCTCGGGGCCAAACTGGCTTTCTATTTGCTTCGTATTTTTTACTTTCTTCCACCAGCCAAATTTACGCGCATCGTTAAAAATTAATTGCGAACCATCGTCAAAATTAAAAACCTTCCGGGTATGCGCCGAAGGTTTTCCATTAAAAATCAACTGACCGGTGAGCTTCAAGTGAAAAATTAAACCTGATCCGTCGTTAAAATCAATAATTAAAATCTTAGCTCTTCTACGGACGTTAGCAATTCCCTTACCATCTAATTTCTTGCCAATAATTTCTTGAGCCAACTGGCGCCGAATTGTTTCTACTTCCGGCAACTCTGGCATAATTAGATTAAAGATTTAAGTTGTAAGGTTTAAGAACTTTAATCTTAAATCCGAAATCTTAAATTTATTTAAGGACGGCTTTTATCTTCTCAATAATTTCCCCCGGAGTAAAATGGGCCTTGATTAAATAATCAACTGCTCCCAGTTTTAGCCCCTTTTCAACGTCTTCTTTCTGGCCAAGATTGGAAAGAATAATCACCGGGATTGGCGATAACGCCGGGTCTTCTTTCATCTTGGCTAAAACCTCAAATCCATCAATTCCGGGCAAAATCAAATCAAGTAAAATCAGGGCTGGCTTTTCATCGCGTATTTTTTTTATTCCCTCTTCTCCGTCAATTGCCTCAGAAATCGTATAACCCTCTTTAATGAGTTTCTGGACGATTAACTCCCGCAAAAATTTATCATCTTCAATTATAAGAATGTTTTTTGCCATAATAAATCGATGCTAATATATGAATTGATACTAATGATACTAATAAATTTTATTCGTATAATTCGTATGCATTAGTATATTAGCATCGCGTTTTTATTTGCCGATTTGTTTTATTACTTTTTCAAGCACTTCCTTTGGGTCAAATTGGGTTTTAACCAACCAATCCTTCGCGCCCAATCTTTGGGCCCGGTCCAGCTCCACCGGTTGCCCGGAGTTTGAAATAATTATTACCGGGATTTTCTTTAGGTTTGGGTCTTTGTTCATTTCCTCAAGCACCTCAAGACCGCCCATTTTCGGCATAATAATATCTAACAAAACAAGGTCCGACCCTGTTTCCCTCATCGCTCGCAATCCCTTTTCTCCGTCTTCGGCTACTGAGACCTCATAGCCCTCTCTTGTTAGTTTTTTTTGGAGGAGATTAATCATAATCTCCTCATCCTCAACTAATAAAATTTTTTTTGCCATAGCCCTTAATACATTATACAATTAGACCGATGATTGGACAACCTTTAATATCATTTTACCTTCATTCAAAGATTGTGTAAAGAGGCGGGTTGTCAAGTCAAACCTTTTTAAAGAAATCTTCAACTTCTTCTTTAACTTCTATCTTGGGCAGAGTAAAATAAAAAGTTGTTCCTTTTCCTTCCTCTGATTCAAACCAGATTTTCCCGCCGTGGGCCTCAATGATGTTTTTGGTAATAAAAAGACCGAGTCCCGTCCCTTCGGTGTCAATCTTGACTGCGTTTGTCCCTCTAAAAAACTTAGTAAAAAGCCTTTTTTGCTGAACAGCGGGAATGCCTATGCCGGTATCTTTAATTGAAAACTCAAGGTTCTTCTCGGTCTCTTTTAAAGAAATTACAACCACCCCGCCTTGAGGACCATAAATGATGGCGTTGTCTAAAAGATTATCAATGGCTAATCCCATTTTTTCCACATCTAACATAACTTTGGACAATTTCTTTTCTGGTTTTTTAAACTCAAGGAGAATTTTTTTCCTCTCTGCCC
>Ga0210017_1003278_pt1 | contig 13624 bp, 12 predicted proteins | sample CryGeyCG2014_020_FD_183966 | JGI IMG/M metagenome (GOLD analysis project Ga0210017, IMG submission 183966) | Groundwater microbial communities from aquifer - Crystal Geyser CG08_land_8/20/14_0.20 (SPAdes) (version 2) | ecosystem: Environmental > Aquatic > Deep subsurface > Groundwater | place... | reverse complement strand
GTTAACGCATATTTTTACTCACAAGGCTGTAAGAAAGGCGTATATCCAACGTTTACTTGCCCTAAATGTAATAAACAGATGAAATATGTCAGTAATTAAAAGTCCGCACCGAAGGTGCGCTAAGTTCGAACAAAGCGGTAGACACACCGCCATGTAAAATCAATTCTAACCTTGTATCTTACCTTTTTTATAGGCATTTAGGAAGGCGTCTGCGATGATGGGATTGAATTGCTTATTCTTTTCGCTCTCTATTAAGCGGGCCGCTTCTTCTTTGCTCAGGCTAGCGTGGCGGTATGGCCTCGATGTGGTCATTGCGTCGAATGTGTCAGCTACTGCGATTATCTGGGCAATGAGGGGAATTTTTTCTCCTTTCAGCCCTTCAGGATAACCTGAGCCATCATGATGCTCATGATGGTATTTTATGCCAAGTATTGGCACATGAAATTCATCAATCATGCTTAATATATTGGCCCCTATGAGCGGGTGCTTCTTCATTTCCTTGAGTTCTTCCTGATTCAAAAGGCCGTTTTTATTCAGGATCCTCTCCGGTATCCCGATTTTTCCTATATCATGCAATAGAGAGGAGATGCGTAGGTTCTCTAATAGATTTTTCTCGTTTTTAGGAATTCTCCCGATTACTTTAAGTTCATTCGCAACAACTAAAGAATAATTGGCAACCCGTTCAGTGTGTCCCTGCGTATATGGATCCTTTGCTTCTATGGCAGAACTTAGGGCAAGGGCAGTTTGCAGGAATAACCTGGTATTCTTCTGCAATTGTTCATTCAGGTCCTGGAATAACCAGGCATTTTGAACAGCCATTACCGTATCAGAAGAAAGGACAGACATAAAACCTAACTCTTCGGGCGTGAAATCTTCCCTGTTAAGCTTTTCTCCCAGGAATAGCGCAAAGATAAGCTTGTTCCTGAAAAATCCCGGTATGCAGGCCTTGGCGTTATATAATAAAAATTGGTTTTTTATTTCTTCATAGAGAGGGCCTGTCGAACATTCAATCTGGTCGAAAAGGAGATAATCCAAACCAGGGCCCTGTGGCCGCCTATCTGTAAAATAGCGTATTATGGGGTTATCCTTTGAGATCTTGGAAAATCCTTTGGGTATTTTTAAGCCGGATTTTCCTCTAGAGGCATTGGCTACATAAGCATCCTGTATTTTATCGTAGAGAATGAGGCTGGCGTGCTCTATCTTCAGCATCCTGACAATAGTCCTCAGGATTATCTTTACAAGTGTATCCACGCGATGGATAAGGATCATTTGTTTTGCCGCTTTTTCCAATTCTTTTTTGTAATCTAGAGGCATGTTTTCCATAGTAAGGTATATTTTATCCCTTGGTCAGGATATATTGTTCTATTTTTTCTCGCAGGTTATCCAGGTCTATAGGCTTCATAAGGTAATCACTTGCGCCAAGCGCCTGCGCTTCGTTTTGAGCAGACTCATCATTTCTTCCGGTAATCATCATCGCTTTTATATTAGGGTCTATCTCTTTCATCTTTTTTAGGACCTCAAGGCCATCCATATCTGGCATCTTAATATCCAGAAAAACCCATTCAGGCCTGTTGTTACGGAATGCCTCAAGCGCTTCTTTGCCGCAGATTGCTTTCTCTGCGCTTATGCCAAGGCGATTGAGAAAAACGCACAAGAAATTTGCAACTTCAACTTCATCGTCTACGACAAGAATTTTCATCGTCAGGGCCTCCATTCAATAAAGCCGTATCATTGATTTTTAGGCAGCTCTATAAAAAAATCCGTTCCTTTCATATAAGCGGAAACAAACCAGATTTTACCTTTATGGTTCTCTTCCACAATCCTTTTTACCACATATACGCCGATGCCTGAGCCGGATTTATAGGATGATTTTGTGGTAAAAAATGGGGCAAATATTTTATGCTTGTCTTCTTCTTTTATGCCGACGCCGTTATCCGAGATCTTGATTACTTGAAGATCTTGCGTATGTGTCAGGCGCAGTTCTATGGAGGGGACAAAGGTTTCCGGCTCTTTTTTGCCAAGTATCATCTTTTTCTCTTGTATGGCTTCGTAAGCATTATCAAGCATGTTGTAGATGACCTCGGTTAACTGCGACTTAATCCCATACACTATATCTTTATCGTCAATTTTTATGGTGATGGGAAGCGCGGAAATCTCATGTTTAACCATAAGCAGGTTATAAGAGAGGCCCGCTATTTCATTTAATGAAAAGGATGCAAAGAAATTCTCTTTTTTCTCCATCCTGGCAAAATCCAGGATGCCTTTAATAATACCGTCTGTCTTTTTTACATTATCAACAAGGGAAATAGCTATTTTCTTCAGATAGCCGAATGTTTTATTTAATTCAGGGGTATCATTAATAAATTTATCATGCTTTGCGATAAAATCTTCTATCTCAAGTTTTAATTCCCCGCTGGCCATAGAAAATTGGTTCAGGCGGTTTTTTATCTGGTGAGCGAGGCCGTCCGCCATTCCGCCTATTGAGGCGAGTTTTTCCGCGGAGAACATTTTTTGCTGGGCATCTTTTGACTCTTCAAAGAATATGCAGTTTTGAATTGCCAGGGCAGCCTGCCGGGAAAGGATCTTAAAGACATTTATATCCTCCTCAGTATAGGGCTGGGTGTTTGATTTCTCGCCTAAAAGGACAAAAGCTAAAAGGTCGCTTCCGGCAAATGCCGGGATAATAATTCTTGGTTTAAGAGGCAGGTCAAAAGAGCTCTTTATATAGACAGGCATTTCTTCAAAAAAGAAAGGTTCGTGGTTTTTTTTAAGATAAAAAATAAAAGGGTGCTCTTCACTGAGGTTTATATTATGATTATCGGGGTTATCCTGATTTTGGATGGCTTCCAGTTTATAGAGCTGATTTTTTTTATCGCTTATAAAAATTGCGGAAAAATTAAGGTTTATCGTCTTTCTTAGGATATAGACGATAAGCCTTGATAATTTGTTCAAGTTATGCTCTGTAACCATGCCCAATGCTGTCTGAAGCAGGATTTTTTGGTAACGGTGCTGCTGGATTAACAGAGCAGATTCAGCTTTTTTCTGCAGGAAACGGTAGATAAGAGGGCCTATTGTGGCGAAGACAACCGCAAGAGTAGTAGCAATTAAACCTGAACCTGTGCAGCCAAGGACTATAAAAGGGATACCTAAAACAAAGGTATAGACTATCAGGAATATTCCGGCGCGTGTAACAGCAATTTTTATATCCATAAGCCGGTATTTGACTATAGCGAAAGCAACAACGACTACATATATGGAAACTAAGATATTACCTATGGGGGGGAATGGGATATTAAACCAGAGGGGGAAATTTGTTGAGCCTCCGCCCCATCCTAAGATGTTTGCAACTAAAAGATAGCGTAATTGATTTTTCTTTTCACCAGTCGAGTTCTGTATTGATTTAATAATAAAGTATAAACCATACGATAAAGTTAAGAACCATATAATCAAAAATGGTCCATAGAGTAATCCGGCATTAGGCCAATATTTGAACCATAGTTTTTGCTCAACGCTTTTTACAAAAAAAGGAGTGAAATTGATAATGGAAAATATAACAGCAAGAGAATAAACAACAATCAAAGCTTTCTTTTTTTGTATACATAGATTTAAGAATGTAAAAATATGGTGAATATAGAAACTGGGTATAAAAATGGCTCCTGCCATTAATGCCCTGCACCAGAAGAGAGCTGATTCTTTGTCAGAAGAAATTTGCCAGAAGAAGTAAGAGTAGCTCCAGATAGCTACGCTAAAGCAAAAGAGGCCATAGGTTATATTGGCGGGGTTTTTGCGATTTTTAAAATAAATTACAGCGCCTAATACTGTGCTGGTGATGCCGTTAATTAATCCGCTTAAAGCCCAGAAAGTAATTCTAAACTCCGTTTAAAATAGTTTGGCAGGATTTTTTTGTAATGCCAATATAAAAAACATAAAAGGTTTTATTGTGTCTAAATTAATTAATTCAGTTCTGTGGCTTTCTTGGATTTTATCTGCCCAAGCGAGAACCTCTTCTTCTTTGCGATGTATCAATTTCCAGCCGCCAAGCATTTCGTAATACGCCTGGTAATCCATATCATTTTTTGCATTTGTGACGAATAAAGTCGCTTCGTTATCTAAAAAGTCAAATAGATGAGCGACTAATTTTCGTGCTATCCTATTACTCAGATAGTCAAAAAGTCCGGATGAATAAATCATGTCATACTTTTCAAACAGGTTTAGTATGGGTTTACCTTTTATAAAATCCATGAAGCTTTCATTATTGAATCTGATGCTTAGATATCTAGTATCTTCTGGTTTAGCTTTCTGAAGCGTATTTTTTATATCTTGGAATGCTTCTGTTTCGAAATCTAAGCAGTCAAAATATAGCGGTTTAGTTATCTTCCCTTCTTCAACAAGCTCTGTTAATTCCCGCGCTGACCCGCTGGCAATGCTCAAGATTTTAATTGAATCTTTATTTCTCAAGGTCTCCAGTATCTTCTCTTTAAAGAAATCCTTTCGTTCAACAACCGAAAAGGCCATAGGAATATTGCAAGTATAAAAATTGATGCTTTTCTCATACGAAGATTCACCCAGGTATTTGTAACAGTAATCATAAAAGTAGTTCATAATAATAAAATCGCCTGCGTACCCCAACGGCTTATAGCGGATAAATCTATTAATCTCAACTAGATCTGACAGAAAGAACCACAGCATATCCCTGTAGTATTTTTGATGTAAAATATATTCTTCACTGTTAAAATTTTTAATACAGCGCCCGATACTTTTAAAGTGCTGAGTCAGCTTGGTTTCAACATAGAAATTGTTTTTTTCGATAAAATTGATTCGATCAAAATCATCAGGGTACATTAAATCAAAATTGTCGCATTTTGTTTTAAAGTCAACTAACCAGCTGCGCATCATTTCTGTAAGAGAAACAAAATCAGAATTTAAAGTTTTACATTGACCAAATGCTTCTTTTAAGATACCGGAAGCATCTTTCTGTAACTTTAGAAATCTTACCCCGCATAAAAAACGGTTATTTTCAGACTCAGGCCTATTCCAGACAATCTCTACGTGCGATTCAAAAGGAGAAGAGAATGGAAAGTCGATTCGAATCGGGATTGTGCGGGTTGATAATAGAGGCCTTTCTAATGCAAGGCGTAAACCAGAGGCGCTTAGATTTACAGTCTCTCCAATAATTCCTGCCGGTGTTCTAGCTGGAAAGGTAAACGAGATTCTTTCAGCTTTTCTGCGTTCTTTTAAATGTTCTCTTAAATAGGTTTCGTTCATATTTTATAGTTTAAAGCTAAAGGTTAACATATAGATATTGACAAATGACTCATAGTCTCCATTAATGCTGGCGCCGCTTGATGCGCCCTTAGTGTTTTGCACACCTCTTTTATTGTAGAACATCCCGGCATATGCAAAATCAAGTCCCATGTCTTTATTAAACTTATAGCCTAATCCAGTGGTTATGCTGTGAGAATCAGAATCAGGCAAAGAGGTGTCGAAATTCGCTCCTGCTATGGGGCTTTGGTGGTAAAAATAACCGCCTCTCAGTTTCCATTTATCATTTACTTTATATTCTGTTCCAAGGCCGCATGAAAAAGCAGAGTGCCAGTTTTTTGGCACAGGGTTGCCGTCATTTAATACCAAAAGGCGGGTAGTATCGCTTTCGGATGTATAATCAATCATTTCTTCCTGCACTGAAGACCAATCCATCCATTCAATGTCACTTTCAAAGGTCCATTTTTTATTCGGCTTATAACAATAACCCAGAACAATACTCTGAGGCAGTGTTGACTTTGAGGTAATGTCAGTTTCATAAGAAGTCCCTCCAAAGATAGCCTGGTAGTTTGATCCAGAAGCATTTAAGTCATTCAAGTAAACCTTACCTCTATATTTTACTTCTACCTCACTGCGGTACATAAGGCCTAACTGATGTTTTTCATTAATCTTATATAATGTTGATAACCTATAGCCCCAGGCATTAGTGTCTTTTGCTTTTAACTGAAAATCTCCATCGGCGCCTCCTGGCTGTATAAGTTTCTTTTTCTTGTTCGCGAAGGAGCCTGCATAGTCAACGCCCGCGCCTAAAGATACCTTTTCATTTAGCTCATATGCCCCGGTTATCATAGCGTCCTGCGTGGAGTAGTCAGCTTTGGTTGATACATATTTAGAGAAACTGTCTTCTGCCCACCAGGTACCCAGGCCCCAGTAAGAGGTTGCCCCGAATCCAAAGGTAAATTTCTCAAGGCCAAAATCGCTGACAAAATACGTATGAGGAATAACAAATGTTTGCCTGCGCCTGTTTGTTTCATTGTCAGAGGCGTTTTTATAGGTACATAAGGGCTGGACAACCGCAGTTCCTACTGAAACATACGCTTTTCCTTTTAACTGGGTGAGTCCTGCAGGATTGTAATAGACAGCTGATGGATTATCTGCCTGGGCCACAAAAGCAGAGCCTTTCCCCATTGCTTCTGCGTCAGGAACCTCAAGGCGAAATGCCCCTGAGCCGGCGCTATAGGCGTTTTTTATAGGAAGAACCAATATTGAACCCAGAAAAAGTATAATTAGAGCATTTCTCATGTCTTTGTCCCCCCTTTTTTAGCAGAAATACGATGAAATAAAGTATACCACATTTTTCTCGTTTGTCCAATACTTTTTTTGTGTCTAATCTCTTGACACTAAAGAAAATATGGTGTAATATAATCTAAAATGAAGAGAAAGCTCAAAAATAAACAAAAGAAAACCCTGCAAAGCCGGCCTGATCACAAAGAGATAGCGTATAAATACAGGCTATTGTCTTATTTTATGGACAATATCCCGGATGTGATTTATTTCAAGGACAAAAAAGGCGCGTTAGTTTTAGTAAATCAGGCCCATGCGAAGGGTTTAGGCATGAAGCCCGAGGATGTCATCGGAAAAACGGATTTCAATTTCTTTCCAAAAGATAAGGCCAGAAAAATGGCCAAGGATGATATGTATGTTATAAATACCGGAAGGCCCATGATTGATAAGGTGGAAAGGGCTACCCGGCCGGACGGCGTAGATAACTATGTATCTACAACTAAAATACCCATGCGCGATGAGCAGGGAAATATCATAGGGCTTGCCGGTATTACCAGGGATATTACCAGGCGCATGCAGTTCGAGCATCTGGAGAAAGAAAAGGCGCGCGTCGAAAAAAAATTAGAAGTCCTTGAGGCGATGAATAAGGTAAAATCCGATTTTATATCCACTGTCTCGCATGAGCTGAGAACCCCCCTCGCGATTATAAAACAGCTGGCCGCGCTTATCTTTGAAGAAACAGCGGGCCCGATTAATAATAAACAGAAGGAAATAATCAAAAAAGTGGAAGATAACATAAAACGCTTAAAAAATCTGATAGACGATTTGCTTGACATGTCCAGGATAGAACGGGATAGGCTTGACTTGCGCTATTCTTTGATTAATCTTAATGATTTGGTGAAGGACTCCGCAGCTTTCTATAAAAAATTAGCGGAAGAAAAAGGCATAGATTTAAAATATTATCTGCCGGATAAAGACATCAATCTTTTTATTGACGCGGATAGGATAAATCAGGTCATAGCGAATCTTATTAATAATGCCATAAAATTTACCGAAGAAGGCGGGAAGATTTCTGTAGAAATAAAGATTTTGGAGACAAAGATCAGGATAGGGGTGATAGATACCGGTATCGGCATTTCTAAATCGGATTTACCTCAGTTGTTTAATAGATTTGTGCAGGTTCCTAATGCCGGCGGCGCCGGGGGAAAAGGCGTGGGATTAGGGCTTTCAATAGTAAAAGAACTTGTAAAGAGGCATGGAGGCGAGACCTGGGTTGAATCTAAATTAGGGGTGGGCAGTAAATTTTATTTTACTTTACCTCGTTTTTATAGGCCTGACGCATTGGATAAGAATATCAAGGATAAAATAGATAGTTTCTTAAATAAAGGCATGGCGCTGCAGTTTATTAATTTAATAATCGTTAATTATAAAAGATTCAGGGAAAGGATTAAAATTGACCCCGAGGAGTTGTTTGAAGACCTGAAGCTTATCATGGATACGGCATTTAAAGGAATTCACAAGGATAATCTTAAAGGGCTTCCCCTGATTTTTACGGATATAAAAAATGGAAAATGCAGCATCATTTTCCCGAGACTGACAGAAAGAGAAAATACCGGGGTAATCCATTTGTTTAAAGATAGGATAAAGAACTATTTTATGGGGCAGAAGGTTGAATCTGCTTTTGTGAACATAGGAGTATTGTCATGCCCGGATAAAGCCTGCCTGCCTGTTATCAGGCGTTTTTCCGCAAAAATTTCTGTCAAGGAAGTGTATATCGGCCTGGAAATGAGACGATTTGAGAGGGTTCTTTATAAGGCAAAGGTTAAAATCTTTCCGTCCAAAAATGAAACAGAGACAATGCAAACCGTGGATATCTCCGAAGGAGGGATTTGTTTTATAACAAGGAAGCCGCTGAAGACAGATTCTCGGATAAATATTAGATTAGAGTTTGATAAGACAAAAGAACCAGTTATTCATGCCAGGGCGCGGGTGGCCTGGATAAAAAAGATAGAGCTGTTATCCGGGGGGCCTTTTAATAAATATAAGGTGGGAGTAGAATTCATAGATCTGGAAAGTAAATATAGAAAGGTTATTTCCAGAGAGTTAAGGGCTTATACCGGAGATAAAACATGACAGAGAAAAAGAATGATAAGAAAAGGATTTTGCTTGTTGAAGACGAAAAAGATATGGTGTACGCGGTAACTCTTCAATTGGAAGCGAAGGGCTATGAAGTCATTACCGCTTCCGACGGCAGGGATGGGCTTGACAAGGCGCGCACGAAAAAGCCGGATTTAATCATATTAGATCTAATGCTGCCGAAGATAGACGGTTACAAGGTTTGCCGCATGTTAAAATTTGATAATAAATATAAAAATATCCCTATAATTCTATTCACTGCCAGGGCTCAGGGCTCAGACAAAAAAATAGGTAAAGAGGTAGGGGCCAATGCCTACATAACCAAGCCGTTTGAACCGGGCGTGCTTCTGGATAAGATCCGGGAATTATTAGCTTTGTCATAAAATACTTCTTTATTTTTATATAAAAAAAGCTTAAAATATTACATTAGAACATGTGCCAAAAGGAGGTCCTATGAAAAAAACGCAGGCATTTTTAGTAATCGGTTTTATAGTAGCCGCAGCCTTGGCCGTAGGATTTTTCATGCAGATGAAAGAGGAGGAGAATAGCAGGATAAAAGCAGAGAGCATCCTCAGCTCAGTGATAAAAGAAAAAGATGGCATAGAAATAGCCTTAAATAGGAAGATACAGGAAAAGGAAAAATTAATATCATACCTATCAGCCAGCCTTTTTAAAGAAAAAACCATAAACTCTAAACTTGCGCAGAATCTGGAGCGATCCAGCAAAAGATTTACAATGGCTAGCCGCACCATGAAACCGATTGAACTTGAAAAGATTATCGTATCTTCGTTATTGGAAGCGGAGGGCAGGGTTCTTGCGGTTGACAAGCAGAACGACCTCATTGTGGTGAATCTCGGCTCCATTAATAATCTGAAGAACGGCGACAGGCTTTCCATTTATAGAGGAGATGATTTTATAGCAAACGCGGAACTTGTAAAAGTTCAGAACAGAATTTCAGCCGCAATGATTATCCCCGGAGACAACATGATAAAAGACGCGGCAGTAGAGGTAAATGATACGGTAAAGTAGCTTAAATAAAGAGGTTATTATAATGAAAATCAAAATAGCTGTATTGTTCGGTATTTTTATTTTTGTTCAGAATATGGCGCAGGCCATGGAGTCTCAGGAAAAACTTACAAGGGTTACGATAGCAAGTTCCGATATCATAAAATATGAATCCAGATGGCTGGATAACCCTCCAAGGCTTATCATAAAATTCAGGACTCCGAATGTATTTGGCAAGTTAGTCAAGGATACATTATTGAACGAAGGCGTTATAAAAAATATAACCGTGAGTTATTATCCTGAAGCGGCAGCAGGTTCTGAAAGAAAGCAGATAAAATTTCTTACCTTCTGGTTAATCCAGAAAATAGATTATAGGGTTTGGAACAACACCAATAAAATTTTCATAGATTTCAAAAATCCGGCATTAAACACAGAACCAAGACAGATAGAGATTTCTGGCATTGTAAAAACAATAGATATGAATTCCAAGGATAAAGCCGCGGATGAGTTATTGGCCAGCGTTAGTAAAATATACGACGCTCCTATTTCTAATACTACAACAAATACCGGGCCGGGAACTTCGGATTTAACATGGCTTCTCGCGTTTTTGTTAATCGGCGCGTACATTCTTTGGTTTAGGCCAAAGGAGTGGAAAAATTTAATAAATAAACTGATAAGCCGGCAAACCGCGTCCTCTTCCTGCCATGAACAAAGAAAATGGTGGCGTCATAATCTCCTGCCTTTAAAAGACAAAAATATTTATATAAAATTAAAATCTTCGGAGACCGGGACGAATCTCGGGTTTATCCCTAGAGACATAGGCTACGGAGGCTTAAGTTTTGAATGCAATAAGTTGAAAAGATTAAAAGGAAGATTGAACCTTGACATATTCATGCCGGGCGCGGTATCTCCCGTAAAGGTTGAAGGGGATATCGCATGGCAAAAAAATTCCTGGAATGTTTTCAGGCGCCGGGTAGGCGTTTCTTTTGTCAAACCTCCGGAAAGAGACTGGGCCTCCATACATCATTATATAGAAGAGCAGTATGCCGCGTTGAAACAATAATAAAGTGAAACGCTATCCATCTCAAAGTATATTCCCCATATTATTAGTTCTGGCAGTTGCAATAATTGTTTTCATCATTATACTTTATAAGGCCCCTGCTAAACCCAGGCATGAAGTGCAGGTTGCATTTGTATTGGATGATTGGGGTTATAGCCTTAATAATATTGACGAGCTGTTCCAGATAGACAGGCCTGTTACCCTGGCAGTATTGCCGCATCTGCGTTATTCAAAAGAGATAAGCGGCAGGGTAATAAAATACGGCCGGGGATACGACATAATATTACATCTTCCACTGGAATCAAAGAGCGGGAAGACTTCGGAACGCGATACTATAAGGCGCAACATGGAGAAAAATCAGGTGCTTTCTATATTAAGGGCTGATATAGAGAGCGTTCCGGGAATAATAGGGGTTTCTAATCATCAGGGCTCCAGGGCTACGGAAAATAGAGAGATCATGAAGATAATATTAGAAGAATTAAAAAAAAAGGATCTATTTTTTCTGGACAGCCGGACTACACCTGTTTCTGTGTGTGGCAATATTTCAAGAAAAATAAGACTCAAGTATGCCGAAAGAAGCGTGTTTTTAGACCTTGGCCAGAAAAAAGAAGAAAAACAGTACAGGGCTTATGTAAAAAAGCAGATAAGGGAACTTATAAACATAGCTAAAACCAGGGGGAGCGCGATTGCCATAGGCCATGATAAAAAACTTACCATTGAGGTCATAAAGGATAGTATCCCGGATATAGAAAAGGAAAACATAAAAATAGTGCCTTTAAAAAAGCTGGTCGGAAAATATGAAAAATAAAATTATCTTGATAACTTTATTTCTGACGTTATGTTTATCAGGATGCAGAACCGTGCCTATAAGGGATGTATCTGGTATGCCTGATTCTGCAGGGCCTCAGACAATGCCCGAGAGCGCTGGAACAGCTCCTAATATATTCAGGCAGGACGTAGTGCATGAAGTCGGGCCCGGAGAGACAGTCTGGCGTATAAGTAAAATGTATGATATCCCTATGGAAGATATAGTCAGGGTTAATAATCTAAGCGATGCCGCACAGCTTGAAAAAGGCCAGAGGCTTATTATTCCGAACGCGGCCCCCATGAGATCTATCATACCTTTATATCCGAACGATATGTGGAAATATATAATCATCCATCATAGCGCTACGGATATGGGCAATGCGCTGTCTTTCGATTATATGCATTCCCATAAAAGGCTTTGGAAGGGATTGGGCTATCATTTTGTGATAGATAATGGCACAGGTGAAACAACGGACGGCCATATAGAGGTTTCTCCCAGATGGCTCCACCAGGAATACGGAGCGCATTGCAAAGCGGATGGAATGAATTACAAAGCCATAGGCATCTGCCTCGTAGGTAATTTTAATGATGAAAAGGTTTCCTGCGCGCAGATGGATTCCCTGGTATATCTAGTTGGCATACTTAAAAAATACTACAACATACCTGATTCTCATATTTTAGGCCATGGCCAGGTGGACGGCGCCAAGACCGATTGCCCCGGCAAGAATTTCCCCTGGCTCGAATTCCGCTCCCGCCAGCAATAACTACACAAACAGTAATAGTCTTGACATGCTGCTTTTTGCCCTTGTCTTTATCTTATCAAAGTTGTATTATATATACGAAAATCACCAGCGCCCATAGCTCAACTGGATAGAGTGCCGGCCTACGAAGCCGTAGGTTCCCCGTTCGAACCGGGGTGGGCGCGCCATGCAAAAAGAAATAGAAGAAATAGGGACAGACACTTATTAATTGACAAGGCATATTGATTGATATATGATTAGCGCATGCCAAGAATAGCAAGAGCAGTAGGAATAGACTTGCCTCATCATATAACCCAACGGGGAAACTACCGTCAGCAGATTTTTGAAGACGATGCAGACTTCCAAGAATGCCTCTCTTTTTACAAACTGAAAGCATGCGATATAGAGTTGATATATTAGTATATTGTTTGATGCCTAATCATGTTCATTTTATAGCCGTACCCCGGCTACCTGAATCATTGGGAAACCTGTTTAAATATGTAAATATGAAATATTCGCAGTACTTTAATAAAAAAAAGGGAGAACGTGGCCGCTTATTTCAAGGTAGGTTTTTCTCAAGCATTATGGATGAGCGCTATACGATAGCCTGCGCCAGGTATATTGAGAGGAATCCGGTACGTGCTAAGATGGTAAAAAATGCATGGGCATGGGAATGGTCTAGCTCAAAAGCGCATTGTGGGATAGAAAAAAAGATAACTTAGCGGTTAAGAAATTGTCTATCTACATTGATGTTAGAGAACACGAATGGATAGAATTTATCAAGCAGGAAGACAATCCTGAAGAGGTGGCAGCAATAAAGAAACAGACAATGAGAGGGAGGCCGGTAGCGGGCACCAATTTTACAGAAAAATTGGAGAAGAAATTAAAGAGAGGCCTGATAGTAAAAACAAAAGGCAGGCCGGAAAAGATAGATAAAAGTGATAAAGTAGATAAAAAATAGGTGTCTGTCCCCATTAACTTCTTAAAATGCTTGCAAGGGGCTTTTTTTGAGGTATAATAAACCGCATGAAAATAATAACAAAAACATTATCGCTCGATGAACTTAATCAGATGGCTGCTGCCACCTTCGGAAATTTGGTAAAGGCAGTTGTTGATATCGATAGGGAACTCGTTGCGGTTGATGCTGAGCTTCATTCTGATTTAGAGGCGCTGCTTTTGGAGGATGGCTCAGGGCAGAAAAGTCTTTGGGGCATCAATTTTTATCCGGAAATGCAGGGTGATGAATTTATAGAGTTTGATTCTATGATTAATATGCGTCCGTCGCAGGGCAATAGAAGCCGCGGCATAGAAAATGAAGGAATACGCAAGA
>Ga0210017_1003274_pt1 | contig 13632 bp, 15 predicted proteins | sample CryGeyCG2014_020_FD_183966 | JGI IMG/M metagenome (GOLD analysis project Ga0210017, IMG submission 183966) | Groundwater microbial communities from aquifer - Crystal Geyser CG08_land_8/20/14_0.20 (SPAdes) (version 2) | ecosystem: Environmental > Aquatic > Deep subsurface > Groundwater | place... | reverse complement strand
AGGGTTTTTACAAGTTGGAGTCAGACGTGGAAAACCAACATATAAGTTAGTTCCGGGAATTTCGACAGAAGGATACACAGATTTAGTTTTGTCCAGAATTGGATTTTCTGATGAAGATATAGAAGAATATCTAAAAAAAGAGGGTTATTTGAAATAATATAATATTTTCAAAAAATCTATCTTTTAGATTCTTCACTTAATATTTTTATTTTTTTATTTCCTCGGCCCTGCCCTTCTTTATAAGAATATCAGCTATTTCTTCTGGAAGATTAGCAGTGTCATCCTCTTCAAATGGGCCATAGACCTCTAAATAATGGCCAAGAAATTTTGGTACAGAATAAATAAATCTAATTAATTTTGTGTTTTCTGGTTCTTCTGCTTCTTCTTTAATTTCAGCTTCTTTTTTTTCTATTTTGGTTATGCCTTCTGTTTCTTCTGCAGTTTCCAGCTTTTCTGGTTTAATTAGTTCTGGTTCTTTCTTTTCCTGTCTTAGTTGCATGAAACCCGGCGCTGTTACTAATCTCACTAAAACTTTTTTCTTGAAATTTTGCAATAGTTCAAAAAGTTCATCAAACATTTCCCTTTCCTCTTTAAGCAATGCAGAATAATCAGTTGTGTCAGATGATGTTCTTGATTTAATTATTGCCATCTCAACTATCTTCTGCTGCCTTCTCTCAAAAAGGCCCTTTAGTATGCTTTTTATATTTTCAATCTGTTTTTCTGTTTTTTCTTTTTCAGCTATTGCAGACATGCCTATCTTCATCTGCTGGTCTTTAAGAATAGCATTTTTTTCTTTTATATAACTGTTTACATCCTCAAAAAAAGAATTATCTAGCTTTTGCAGCTCTGCCCTGCTTTTCTCTCTTCTCAAGAGGTCAAAAAGAGTTTCATAGGTTATGTTTATATCTTTTTCTGCCATATTGCCCCCAATAATTTATATAAGAGCTAAAAGTATTTAAAGTTTTGGAAAATGTGGCTTTGGCTATAAACCCCCATTCTGGCTATAAAGTATATAAAGTTTAAAAAGGGCTTAGAATCTGGTTGGTTATAAACCCATATTATATTTAATTGAGTTTTGTGGCTCTACTTCTTCAATTTTTCAGACAGAACAAATAAACTAAAGAAAACAAGGAAAATAAGTACATTAAATTCTTCTCTAAAGTCAGAAACCAATAAAAGGACAGATATTAACATTGCTGAAATAGAAATGTAAATCCCCCAACTTAAAAATTTTTTGGAATCATTAAGGATATTTTTAAATGATTTCTCTTTAAATGGTATTACATATATTAAAAGTAAAAAAAGACCACATAAAACTAGAATTTTTATTAATTCATTAGCATCAAATAACATACTTATTTCCCTTACACTTTCTTCATTTAAAATTGCTTCCCGAGCTTTTTCTATAACAATTTTAGCACTAATATAAAATATAATAACCCCTATTATATAAGCAATGGACTTTGAGTTATTATTTATCATTGACCATATATAAACAATGAACTTTTTGATATTATTTATTATCCACCCTATATAATTAATGGACTTTTTTGTATTATTTATTTTTCTCATAATAAATTGATTGGGTTGGATATATAAAAACTTTGTTAAAATAACTAGTATAATAACTTTAATAAGATATCAGAGATGAAGAATAAAAATTATAAAAATAAGCATGGGCATTGCCCCTCATCTGTTCGGACTACCCCTCCCCTGAGGAGTTTTTGAACGAACATCCATTTTCTCAGGTTACTGAAATGTTACTTCCTGTAACATAACCTGATGAGATGGTATTATATGAATATGTTTATAAATATTTCGGTTTGGGCATTTCTCGACGAGAAATGCCAAATGCAACATCTAAATGGTCATAGTTAGCTTGGTAGCCAATATATACAAAATTTGAGTATTGTTCTATAATAAATTTATCTAATTTTTTTCCTGCAGATGCTACGTAGTCTGCAAATTTTATCATATGTTCAGTTCTTCTGGGAATACTGGATACTTTGAAATGGAACTTATTACTATAACAAATCCTACTTAATGCTATTAATGATTGATTAATGTCAAATTGAGTTTCCATACACGAAAAGCAATTATAAGGATAACCCTTCCAAGCATGTGCAGATAATGCGGTGAAATATACCGAAGCAATAACCCTTTCTTCAAAAAAACGAAGACTTACATTCCCTTTGGGTATTTTTTTGAATTGACTGAATTTTTCTTTTAATTCCCTTTCAATCTGTTTTATTGTATGCCTCTTTAATACAACGCAACTCATTTTTATCTTCTGTTTATCGAGATATTCTATAATACTTTTTAATTTGTCTGGATGAAGACCCACTCCCTTTTTTTTGTATGATTTAAGGCTTGGAAATTCTCTATAAAATTTTTCACGAAAACTCGATTTAAAAAGGTCTGGCATAAGAATACAACCAATATAAATATCATCATCACTTTTTTTTAAAGTTCCACTCATATCCAAGTAAAACTCATATCTACTTTTGGTGGGGTTCTTTTGTTTAATCATAAACAATAACAAACTAATGATATTTATATCATTTTCTATTTTCTGAGCTGTTAAGTTATACCCAATAACTCAATAACGGTGTACTTTTCTCTTATCATTTCCTTCTAATTCTTCAGGAACTTTCCACCCCCATAACTCCATTGATTTTATCATTTCAGCCCAACTCATTTCCGGCATAACCTTATTTAGTTCCATTATTTCCCCCCAAATAGCTGAATATGTTATATTTATATAACTTTTTATTTTTTTGAATAAGTAACTAAAACTATTTAAAGTTTTGGGAAAACCATATTAAAAATGGCAGAGCTAAGCTTTAAAACCCTTTCATTTAAGAAAGAGGACAATAAAACAAGGATTAATTTCCTTGAAATCTTCTACTTTTATCTAGATAATAATCTATTGAATAAAATAGGGAAGTTCAAGGCAAAGGGCAATTCCATTATATTTCAGGGCATATCTGAAAAAAGAGCTGAAAGAAGATTTAACAGCTTATTAGCTAAAGGATTCAGAGACCTTAAAAACACTATCTCTGGCAAGAAAACAATATATGTCCATAAAAACTCTGGAATTCCATTAATAGGATCTAACAGCTTTGGCCTGATTGACAGAAACACCTCAATTATTGATATTAGGCCAATTACAAGCTGTAACTTAAACTGTATATTTTGCTCTGTTGATGCTGGCCTATCAAGCAAAAACCAGGCTGATTTTGTTGTTGAAAGAGAATACCTTATTGAGGAATTTAAAAAACTAGTTGATTTTAAGGAATGTGATGTTGAAGTGCATCTTGGAACACAGGGAGAGCCATTGTTGTATGCAGAAATTGTTGAATTAATTAAAGACCTCTCGTCTATTAAAAAAGTTAAAACAATATCAATGGACACAAATGGAACCTTGCTTACAGAAGAGCTTGTTGATAAGTTAGCAGAGGCAGGCCTCACAAGAATCAACCTCTCTTTAAATGCCATGGATAAAAATCTTGCAAGAAAGCTTGCCGGATGCAATTATGATATTGAAAAAATAAAGAAAATTGCCTCTTATGCTGCAAAAAAGATAGAACTTGCAATTGCCCCTGTTCTTGTGCCTGGCTTTAATGATGATGAAATAAAGAAGTTGATAGAATTTGCAAAAAAACTGAAAAGTAACAGAAGGGGATACTTCATTGGGATACAGAATTTTCTTAACTATAGGTTTGGAAGAAATCCATGCAAGCAGATGTCTTGGGATAAGTTTTATTTGATGATGAAAGACTTAGAGAAAAAAACCAACACAAAACTAATACTTAGCCCTGAAGATTTCAACATTCAAAAAACAAAAAAGCTTCCAAAGCCATTTAAAAAAGGCCAAATAATCAAAGCAGAGATTCTCTGCCCTGGAAGACTGAAAAATGAGATGCTTGCTGCGGCCTCAAACAGGGTTATTTCTATTCCAAACTGCTTTAAAAAAGGCATTGTAAAAATAAGAATAACAAGAACAAAGCACAATATCTTTATGGGAAGGCTTGTTTAACCTTATTCAACAGTTACTGTTCCCCTTATCTGCTTCTTGAATATTGCGCAGATATAAGTATATTTTCCTTCCTCTTCAAAAGTGTACTCAAAGGAATCTCCCTGATACAATACTGGGCTTTGGACCAGTCCATAAATAGTAAGCTTATGCTTATTGCTCTCTTTGTTTTCCCACACAACTGTTGTGCCTTTTTCAATAGTTACATCTTTCTGGCTTAGTGTAAGGTGGTCAATCTCAATCTTAAGTACCCCTTCTTCTGGCTCTGTGGCATTTATCTCTTCTGTTTCTATTGTTTCATTTAGTTCTTCTTCCACTGGCTCTTCAGGTTCTTCAATTTCCTCTTGTTCTGGTTCAACAACTTGTTCTTGAGTTTCTTGTTCCCCTGTTCCAATAGGTTCTTCTGTCTGTTTTTCAGTAATTTTACACCCACTTAACATTATCCCTAGAATCAGGAATAAAACAACTATTTTTTTGTCCATGTTATTCACCTTTTATGTTTTATATTATTTTATTTAAATAATTTTCCATTTTAAAAACCAAACAAACTAGTAAAAAAATCTATTATTCTTTGGATAATTCCTTTTTTCTCTTTTTCCTGCTTAACACAAACCTTATCAACACAATCATTTAAACATTCATAATCATAACCACAGCTTTCATTATCTTTTTTCTGTGGAATCCATTCATTAGGACTAGTGCAAAAACATGGAACATTATCAATATCCCTTACATTTCCATAAGGAATGCAGGAATTATTAAGTTCGCATCCATCTATTGCTGTAAATTTACATTTGCTCTCAAAACATTTATCTTCTGTGCACGGCTTGCTGTCATCGCATTTTGGAATACATTCATGCTCTGAGATTTTTTCACAAATATTACATTCCAAGGCTTTGCAAAGAAAATCCCTGTTATCGCAGTATTCACTAATTTTGCAGTCCCTGTTTGCAATGCAAGAGGTTTTATTGCAGTACATCTCAACATACCTATAATACCTGTCATTTTTCCCACTGCATTCATCATGTGTAATTGAAAATTTTTTTATTTCAAAATTTGTCTTTAGATTAAGCAAATAGCGATTATCCCCTAAATAGTCAATTGTTATATTCTCAGTTTCTTTACTGTGTATTGAAGGACTATAAACAAATAAACGGCCTTTATCAGTTTCAAATAAGTATTTTAAATCATAAATTCCATTATGATTAACTGAGTTGAAATCAGCAGAAAAAACACCAGCTCTTTTGTAACAGCTATTAATTGATATATTCAACACCTTACAACTAAATTTATAACCAGGGCAATAGGTATCCACCATATAATTAAAGCCAGGATAATCTATTTTAAGCCTGTAGTTAAAATTGTCATTAAGAATCATGTCCTCTGACTTAAAAATAGTTAGATCATTATTCCACTCTCCTGAAACCTCAAACCAGGTTTTACGGTCTTTAGTAGCATATACCTTGCCATCAATATTCTGGTCAGAGTGTATTGTTACAGAACCAGAATCATCACATTTTGCAACAAAAGGAGTAATTGCATTGGCAAAAGGGGTAAGAGCCAGGCACATCATTAATATTATGACTAGTTTTTTCATTTAACTCTCTTTTTATGGTATTCTATCAAGCTGTTTAATAAGATAATTTTCCTCTTTATCAATTTTTTCTATTTCCTTGTCAATCTTAACTGGCTTTTTTTCCTGTTTTTCAAAATCACCAATTCCCTTTGTTTCTTCATTAAGTTTTAGCTCAATGGTTGACATCTGCTCTTCATTTAGCTGTTTTGGCTGCCACTGGAAATCAAGACTATCATTCTCCTTTCTTGGGATTATATGAATCATAAAGTGATTTGTTTTCTGGCCAGCTGCAACACCATTCTGTATCAGGATGTTTGTTCCCTTGGCTTGCAAAACCTCAAAAACAGCAATTGATATCTTGTTAACAAGTTTTGATAAATGCCCTACTAAATAATCTGGAACCTGTTCTATTATTGATAAATGCTCTTTTGGCATTACAAGAATATGACCTGCACAGCATGGGTTAGGGCTTAGAATAACCAGGGATTTTTCATCCTCAAAAATTCTTTTTGCATCTGTTTTCTTATCTATAATCTGGCAAAGCTCACAGTTATTTTTTTGGCTCATTTTCTATCACAAAATCTGATATTTTATCAAGGTCTATATCCGAGTTTTCGTCTTTGTTAGTTTTTTTCTCTTTTGTTACTTCCTCTTTATTCAGTTCTTTCTCAGATTTATTTTGGTTCTTATGATTTTCCTCTTTTTCATGTTTTTCACCTATTTTTTCAGGTTTTTTATCCAAAACAATAGGTTCCTCTGTTTTAACACCAGAAAGCTCATTGATTTTATTAGTTAATCCTTTCCTGATTTGTTCTAATGCATCATCTGGAATATCTTTTTCAGGTAAGTCAAAAATCTTTATTTTATCAACATTTAACCTTGGTATTATATGCAACATAAAATGCGGGGCTTTCTGGCCTGCAAGTGCACCATTTGCAATAAATATGTTTGTGCCCTGTGCTTTTAATGCCTTTAGGCATGCATGGGAAATTGCCTTTGCAACCATAAATATATGGCTAATTTCATCATCTGGAATCTGGGGCATTACCTGATAATGCTCTTTTGTCAATAGAACTATATGCCCTGGATTGGCAGGGTTTATATCAAGGATTGCCAGAACCTTGTCATCCTCATAGATTTTTTTTGAGGCAACCCTTCCAGAAATAATATGGCAGAATATGCAGTTCTGCTTCTGCAATTCCTGCAGCTGCTCAGGAGACATATTTGCTAATTCTTCTTTAGTTACCATGGATTTACTTAAATTTCCTTTATATATAAAATTTCCTATTAATCTTATAAAAAATGAATCTAAATATTTAAATAATACAAAAAAATTCATATTAAGATGGAAGATAAGCTAGAGGTTTCAGTTGTTTTACCATGCTTAAATGAAGAGGCCACTATAGGAGCATGCATCAAAAGCATTAAAAATATGCTTAAAAAGGAAAATATAAAAGGAGAAATAATTATTTCTGATAATGGCTCAACAGACAATTCTGTTATGATTGCTAAATCATTGAATGCAAGAGTAATAAATCAGCCATTAAAGGGATATGGGGCTGCATGCCTTAAAGGAATTCATGAAGCAAGCGGAGAATTCATTGTTATAGGTGATTCTGATGCTACATATGATTTCCTAGAAACACCCGCCTTACTAAAACCTCTTAAAAAAGGCTATGATTTTGTTATTGGCACAAGGTTTAAGGGCAAGATAGAAAAAGGTGCCATGCCATGGGCCCATAAGTATATAGGAAATCCTTTCCTGTCATTTATCGTAAACAAATTTTTTAAAACAAATCTCTCTGATGTGCACTCTGGCTTTAGGGCATTCACAAAAGAGGCATTTGAGAGGATGAATCTTAAAACAACAGGAATGGAATTTGCCTCTGAGATGGTTATCAGTGCAGTAAAAAATAGGCTTAAAATATGTGAGGTTCCAATTTCATACAATAAAAGAAAGGGCAAGTCCAAGCTAAAAAGCTTTAGTGATGGCTGGCGGCACCTAAGATTTATCCTTATGTACAGCCCAACGTACCTTTTTCTTGTTCCTGGTTTGTTCTTATTTTTAGTAGGATTAGTTGGCATAACAGTCTTAAGGCAAGGACCATTATCAGTTAGTGGTTTTAACATAGATATTCACTTTATGCTTTTAGGCTCTTTGGTAACATTGCTTGGATACCAGATATTAAATCTTGGCCTTTGTGCAAGGACTTATGCAATAACAATTGGTTTTGAGAAGCATGATAACTTAATAGATTTTATTGCTAAATACATAAGCCTGGAGAGGGGAATTGTTATTGGCCTGGCAGTATTTTTAATAGGATTTTTTATAATCTTAAAAATATTTTTTAGCTGGATTCATGGCAATTTCTCATCTATAAATGAAATAAGGAATATAGTATTTTCAATTACTATCCTGATTATTGGTATACAGACCCTGTTCTCATCATTTTTCCTTAGCATGTTGCTGGTTGAAAAGAACAGAGTTTAAGAAAGATTTTTATAAGTTCTCAATTTATTAAGTGAGATGAAAATAGCTTTAATATATGATATGATATACCCTTACACAATTGGTGGGGCTGAAGTACGCAATTATAGCCTTGCAAAAAGATTAATTGAGCAAGGTCATGAAGTCCATTTATATGGTGTTAAGCTGTGGAAAGGCCCAGCCGTAATAAAAAAAGATGGAATCTTCATACACGGGATTTGTAGATATCAACAAAAATACAACTTTAAGGGAAATCGTTCAATTTTTGAGCCAATAAAGTTTTCCTTTTATGTTTTCAAATCTTTAATTAAAGAAAAGTTTGATATAATTGACTGCAGTGCTTTTCCCTATTTTCCAGCATTCAGCTGCAAGCTTTACAGCATTCTGAGAAGTACTCCTTTGGTAATAATATGGCATGAGGTTTGGAGGGATTATTGGTATGATTATCTTGGCTGGAGGGGGATATTTGGGGTAATTATTGAAAAGATTGTTTCAAAACTAACCAAAAATATTATTTCAGTTTCCAATAAGACAAAAAATAATTTAGTTAAGCTTGGTGTAAATAGAAAAAATATCTCTGTTGTAAATAATTGGGTGGATATCAAGGAAATTAAAGTAATTGCAAAATCTAAGGTAAAATCAGAGATAATCTATGCTGGAAGACTTATGAAACACAAAAATATTGATGTTTTAATAAAATCAGTCTATCTGGCTAAAAAAGAGTTTCCGGACATAAAGACAGTTATTATAGGGAATGGCCCTGAAAAAGCAAAATTAAAAGCTTTAACAAGGATGTTAGGCCTTGAAAAAAACATAGAATTTATGGATTTTATGCTTAAAGAAGAGGTTTATGGTTTCATGAAATCCTCCAAACTGTTTGTTTTGCCATCTATTCTTGAGGGTTTTGGCATAATTGTTATTGAGGCAAATGCATGTGGGCTTCCAGTAATCACTGTTAAGCATGAAAGGAATGCATCTGCTGATTTAATAAAGGATTATGATAATGGCTTTGTGTGCAACCTTTCAGAACAGAATATTGCAGAAAAAATAATAATCCTATTAAAAAACAATAAATTAAGAGAAAGCATGAGTAAAAAATCAATACAAAATGCAGAAAATTATGATATAATAAATACAGTCGCTAAGTTGGAGAACATTTATAAGCAGTGCAGTAAAAATTAGACTTTTGAATATATTTGATAAAACTCAATAAAGTATTTAAACTACAACTTTTTTAATAGAATAGGAGATTAAATGATACTGCAAATACTTCAATTCATATTAGGAGCTGCATTTTTCTTTTTTATACCTGGATATCTCTTAACCATTGTTTTATTTAAGAAAGATATAACTTATTTTGAAAAGATAGCATTAAGCATTGGCCTAAGCCTCGCTATCAATATATTTATTGGGCTACTGCTTGCCTTCAATAAAATTTTTACATCTAAAAATCTTCGGATTTGTATTATTACAATATCATTAATCCTGCTTATAATATTTTTTGTAGAAAAAAAGAAATCTTTAATGTATTAATATTCCATGATGAAAATAAGTGTAATTATCCCTAATTATAATAATGAAAATACCGTTAAAAAATGCATTAAGAGCATATATTCCCAAAAAAGAAATATAGAAATAATAGTTGTTGATGACTTCTCTAATGATAAAAGCATTGATATGATAAAAAAGGATTTTCCAGAAGTTAAGGTCATCTGCAGCAAAAAAAATAAGGGTGCGGCTTACTGCAGGAATCTTGGAGTGTTAAAAAGCTCAGGCGATTATATTACTTTTGTTGACAGTGATGTGTATCTCAAGAAGAATTGCTTAAATGAGTTGGTTAAATCAATTAAATATGTGGATATTAGCTTTCCAACAATAGTTTATGAAAATAAATCAATAATGTATCCTCTAACTTCAGAAGAGAAAGGATACCCATTAGTAAGCGCATGTTTTATGATTAAAAGGAAATCAATTGAAAAGCTTGATGAGATGTTTGATGAGATATATAAAACTTTTAATGAAGATGCAGATTTTTTCTTGAGGTGCAGGTTATTTGGCTTAAAAGCAGATTACTCAAAAAAATCTTTTGCTGTGCATATAAACACCTCCAAAAATAGTGAGAATAGATATTATCTGGAAAATAAGAATATAGCCTACGGAATTATAAAATTTAGAGGCTTAACAAAATATATAAGATTTGAGCATCCCTTTAAAGTCCAGGCACTGTTAAAAAATCTTGTATGCGGAATCTTTAATTTTAATTGGTTTGACTGGTCTTCTTATAAAAGAAACAGAAGTTTTTTATCTAAAATCAGGCTATTAACAAAAAAACACAAGAAAATAACAAACAAGCCGAGAATTATTTTGCTATGCCTGTTTTTCAAAGCAATTGTATGGAATATTTTAAATTTTAACAAAACCTTGATGAAAAGAAGAAAACTAAGAAACCTAATAATTAGGAGGGGAATTTAATGAAACTAAAAAATCATTTTAATTTAATAAGGGAGTTTACTATTAATAATTTTAAATTAAAGTATAAGAATTCATCAGTTGGCTATCTTTGGTCAATTCTAACACCCCTGCTGATGCTGGCAACACTCTATATTGTTTTCTCAATTATAATGAAGCTTGATGTTCCGCACTACCAGCTTTTTCTTTTAATAGGAATAATATTCTGGAATTTTTTGTCAGAGGCAACAACCACAAGCATGAATTCATTATTAGCGCATGGAAATATCATTAAGAAAATGAATTTTCCAAATTATGTTGTAGTTGTAAGCTCGTGTCTTTCTTCATTCATTAGCCTATTATTAAACATAGTCATATTTTTCCTATTCACACTCATATTTAAGGTTAAACTAACAGCAATCGCAATAATATTGCCTTTCTACCTGATTGAACTTTTCATATTAGTGTTGGGCATTTCTTTTTTTATCTCATCACTTTATCCAAGATTCAGAGAGTTATCACACATCTGGAGTTTTTTATTATTAATAGGCTTTTGGGTTACACCAATTATTTATAGGGAAACAATGGTGCCGGAAAAATATTTAAAATATTATATGCTTAATCCGCTCGCAAGATTAATAAATGAGGCAAGGGATATCTTGATATACCACTATACACCCGTACTGAAGCAAATATTGATTACCTTAATCATCTGCGTTTTAATATTTGCTTTGGGCTTTTTGTTTTTCAGAAAAAGATCACCCTATTTTGCAGAAGAGCTATAAATGGAAGTTATAACCCTAAAAAACATAACTAAATCATTCAGGCTAGAGCATGATGAAACTAGCTTAAAGAATCGCTTTGAAGAGTTTTATGCACTTAAGAACATAACCTTTAGCCTTAAAAAAGGCGAGGCCTTAGGAATAATTGGCGAGAATGGCTCTGGCAAGACAACACTCCTTAAAATTATTGCTGGAATACTTAAACCAACATCTGGCGCTATAGATGTAAAAGGAAAAATAATGCCTTTTATTGAGCTTGGAGCAGGAATCCAGCCAGAGCTTACTGGCATGGAAAATATCTTTTTGTATGGAACGCTTCTTGGCCTTCCAAGAATTGAAATCGAGAGGAAGATTGATAGCATTATTGAATTCTCTGGACTAAAAAAATTTATTTATGCCAAGCTAAGAACATATTCAGCAGGAATGCAAATGCGGCTTGTATTCAGTACAGCTATGATGAATAATCCAGATGTACTCTTGATAGATGAGATAATAGCAGTTGGTGATGAATCATTTCAGAAAAAGAGTTTTAATAAGATCAAGAATTTAAAAAGCCAAGGCAAAACAATTGTTTTTGTTTCACATTCAATGGAGCAGATCAGGGCAGTATGTGATAAAGCAATATTTTTGAAAGATGGCAAGATTAAATCTAATGGTCTGCCTGATAATGTAATACATACCTACCTTGAAACTGTTTACAAAAGGGATAACAATTCAGTATTTAACAGTTTTGATAAAAAAATCAAAGAAATTTCAAGGCTGGAAAAAGGGCAAAAAAAGATAATTGATTCTATAAGCAAAATACAAAAAAATATTTTTAATAAATTTAAGATAAAAACTTTAAAAAACACGCTTGAAAGAAGCAAGTGGGGGATCAGTGAGCTGAAATCTGGTTTGTCTGACTTGTTTGAAAATTATAAGTATATATTAGAAACAAATCTAGAGTCAGTTGAGCAAAAATTATCATCTGCTTATAACAAAAATGATAATAAGCTAATAAAAAAGCTTGAAAACAAAAGATATGAAATTCTGGAAGATTTTAAGAAGCTTTTGCTTATTAAAACTAAATTTTGTGATAAAACAGAAGAGAATAAGATAAATCAGCATGTGAAATTTATACTTAATGAACAATCAGACATTCTTAAGGGAACAAAAAGAGAAATTAATGTTCTAAATGAATTCAAAGAATTGCTAGAAAAAGAGATAAACCAAACAAAAAACCAAAAAATTAAAGAAAAACTATTAAAAGAATTTGAAACAGTCATTATGAGAATTTCTTTGCTGGATAAAGAAAATAAATATGGGAAGAAAAAAACAACAAGAAGTTTCAGAAGGAAAATCTTAGATAATAGGCAAACATTAGATAATGAAAAATTAGAAGGTATAATTCTTGTTTTAAGAAGGGTAATTCTTGACATAAATGATGGTATATTCAATTTGCAGCTGAAAAAAAAGAATTATTTGATAACTAAAAACAAGAAAAAATTACTAGAATGCAAGAAAGAAATTATTAAGTTAAAACAAAAAAGAAAAAAATTGATTGATGAAATGAACAGGAAACAAGAGATTATAGGTGTTCAAAGAAAGAACTTAAATGTTAAAATTATCTCAGCAAGATTTTTGAACTTTAAGAATAATGAAACTAAAAGGTTTAAGCCAGGGGATAAATTTACAATAGAAATAACTTATAATGCTCTTAAAAGGATAAATAACCCTGTTTTTGGCATTGGAATTTTTAAGGATGATGGTACTCATATTACGGGGCCAAACACAAAATTTCATAACTTTAAGATTGATTCTATAAAAGGAAAGGGAAGGGTATATTATACCATTGATAGCCTGCCACTTTTAGAAGGGACTTATTTAGTGACTATTGCAATTCACCCATACAATAGTTTTATTCCATATGATGTACATACAAAGCTGTATACTTTTAAAGTAATAAAAAACCACGTTCAGGATTTTGGCACTTTTTATATTAATGCTAAATGGAAGATTGAACAGAATTAAATCAGACCAATCTTTTTCCTGATTCTATGTATTTTTGTTAGAATCTTATAACCTCTTGATGATTTGATTTCCTCTAACTGGTTGTTTAAGCTTCTTATTATATTGTCTTTTTCTTCACTTAATTTTTTAATTTCTCTATCTTTTTCTTCATTTATCCTCTTAATCTCTTTATTCAAATCATCAATTGCATTGTCTCTCTTTTTAATCTCTTTATTTCTTTCTTCATTTACCCTTTTAATTTCTTTATTCAAATCATCAATTGCATTGTCTCTCTTTTTAATCTCTTTATTTC
>Ga0210017_1003272_pt1 | contig 13641 bp, 12 predicted proteins | sample CryGeyCG2014_020_FD_183966 | JGI IMG/M metagenome (GOLD analysis project Ga0210017, IMG submission 183966) | Groundwater microbial communities from aquifer - Crystal Geyser CG08_land_8/20/14_0.20 (SPAdes) (version 2) | ecosystem: Environmental > Aquatic > Deep subsurface > Groundwater | place... | reverse complement strand
AAGTTAAAGGTCCCCTTCACATTAACATCATACATAGCTTCAATTAAGGCTGGATCCCTGGTAACGTTTTTCAAAGAAGCTAAATGAATAACAATCTCTGGACGACAACCCTTAAGACATTTATTAATCGTATCAACACAACGCAAATCCCCTGGCCACAAATTTATGCGATCAAAAATGTCCTGAATCCTAAAAGCAGAAAAATTTTCTAAGACAAAGGCATGTATTTCAGCCCCTTCAGCCAACAACCGCTTGGCCAGATGAGAACCAATAAAACCATCTGCACCAGTTATTAAAATGCGTTTATTTTTTAAACTCTTAGACTTCATTTATACTTTCTCTTGATGTAAAAACTCATTCCTTACTATAAAGACAGGCCGGTGTTTAACCTCTAAATAAAGTCGGCCAATATACTCACCAATTAAGCCCAACACAAGAAGCTGAAAACCTCCTAAAGCTAAAATTGGCAACAAAGTGGAAGTCCAGCCAGGGAACACAGTAGTAGAATATTTGATATATAAAACCCAAATTATCGAAAATAAAGATAATAAACACAATAAGAGCCCAGACAACGATGCCAATCGTAAAGGTACATAAGTAAAAGAAACTAACCCATCAAAACTGATAGAGAACAACGAACTTATATTAAATTTTGACGTACCCGCCTGGCGTTTTTCTCGTTTATAATTAACCACGGCATATTTTGATTCCAGCTGTAAAATCATCGCTCTAATAAAACGGTTTCTTTCAACTAAAGAATTAAATTCTTTAACCAAAGATTGTGACATAAGGCGAAAATCTCCATGGTTGTGGACAATTTCTACGCCAAAAAACCTAGTTAGTCGATAATAATTTTCAGCAAAAAACCTCTTTACTATGGTATCAGCCTGTCGATCTACTCTTACACCAAGCACCAGGTCATAATCATCTTGATAGCGTTCAATCATTTCCCCAATTTTTTCTGGCGGATCCTGCAAATCTGCATCTATTGTTATAACCGCATCACCTTTAGCATAATATAAACCTGCGGAGATTGAGCCTTGGTAACCAAAATTCCTTCTTAAGGATATAATCTTTACGCTAGAATCAGCTGCGTAAATATCACACAAGACCTGCAAAGTATTATCGGTTGAGCCATTATCAACATAAATAATTTCGTAACTGCTACAAGCTTTTTTATTTATTAATTGACCAACGATATTTTTTAAGCGTTCATGTGTGGACAACAAAACCTCTTGCTCATTATGACAAGGTATAACAATTGATAATTTGTTTACTTTTCTCAAAAAACAGCCCCCCCTTGAGTTTTAAATAAATATATTTTTACTCGATATTCTAAAAAAACTTTTTTCATTAAAGTAGCTTTCTTAGCGAAATCAGGATCATGATAGTCTTTTCTTTCTAATAATAGCTGATAATTACTATTTAGCCAAGCGAGAGACTCCTTCCCAACCTGATCAAATTGAGGATTAGAAAGGATCAACCATATTCTTTCTGGCTGATTGCTTTTGATCTCTTCTTTAATATTAGCAAGAGTATCATCTCTTAAAATTTCCAGACAATTTCCTTTGAAATAATATCTCACTGGCACCCCACCAACATTAATAACAAAATCTTTAGTCTGCACATTCTTATTAAGATATTTTCCCACCTCACGCCAGGGATCAACCGTTGCCAAGATATGAAAATCTCTATTGCTATAATAATTAGCTAGGCCACACCCCCAAATAAAAACAATCACACTTAAGCATAATATCTGCCAGAACATCTTTTTTATCTGTTCAAAACCAACAGCTAAAAGAAAATAGTACAGCGGCACAACAAAAAGCATGTAACGCAGCATAAGCTCAGAAAAACAAAGGGCTAAAAATACAGGGAAAAATAAAGTCGATAGAAAAAAAGCGCCTAACTCTCTGTTTTTGGCAATCACTTTTAAGGCTAAAAGAAAAAAAATCGTAAAAACAATTAAACCAGGAATTACTAGTTTAAAATCCCAAGGCAAAATTGTCTGACCCAAATTAAAAGAGAAATAAAGATAAAGTGGTTTGACAATTAATCCCTTATCAACAGGGAAACGAACAAAGTTGCCAGCTCCTAAACCATGGCCAAGGTGATAAAGAAATGAAGGCAACCACAAAGTAAAAGCCAAACCAGTCACTAAAAGTGTTAATAAGAAGGTACCCCAGTATTGGCCGTATTTTGGCCACATTAAAATAAAAAATAAACCTTGGCCAGCAATTAATAAAAAAGCATAATAATGAGTATAAACAGCCAAGATATTGACTAAACTATACAAAAGCCAAAAGATAGTCTTATTTTCTTTTAGCGCCTTTAACATAAATAATAAAGATAAAACTGCCAAGAGCACAAATAAGGGATACATGCGGACTTCCCGATCATATAAGAGCAACAAAGGCGAATAAGAGACAAAAAAACTAGCCAACAAAGCCACTCGTTTATTAAAAAATTGTCTGGCCAGAAAAAAAACAGCTACAACTGTTCCCAAAGAAAAAAACACAGAAAGCAAACGCAAATAAAACTCTCCTCCACCGAAAAGCCCCCACCCCTTAAGCAACAAAAAATATAGCGGTGGATGGTCATTAGGTTGATGAGGAGAAAGAAAGGTTTGCAAGTTAAGAATTTCTTGGGCATGCCAGATACTGAATAATTCATCAGCCCAAAAGCTCTTAGAGGCAAGGTCAAAAACACGTAAAAACCCAGCCAATAAAACAAACGCAAGCAAGATAAGAAACACTCTGTTTTTAAGCAATTTCATTTTAATACCGCTTGATACAAACCAAAAATTTTATGCATTTCTGCTTCAAAACTAAATTGGGCTGCCAACAACTTGTTTTTTCTTTCAAGATCAAATCTGGCCTGATCATCAGCTAAGAGCCTTGCCATTACCTCAATCATATCATTTTTTTCACCAGCTTGAAATAAACCAGCATTATGGGATCCAACAATTTCTATAAAACCGGGAAAGACCGGTAAAACAACAGCTTTAGCCATCTTAAGATATTCAAACAATTTAGTTGGCGTAGCTACCCTAGTTAAAATCGTATCAATATAAGGGATCACACATAACTTAGCACTTTTTAAATAGAGTGGTACCTCTTGAGGATTAAGATAACCTTTGAAAACAATATAATCACTCGCACCAAGTTTATTAGCTAAAGCAACCAAAGCTGGTTTTAAAGGACCATCCCCTATAATAAGAAATTTTGTCCCAAACTTTTCCCAAACCGGCTTAAAAGAAGAAATTAGCCCTTCCAAGCCCAATATCTCCGAACCAAGGGACCCCACATACAAAACAAAATTATTATCTTCCAAAATAGCTGTTTTATCATAGTCGTAAGATAAAGTAGGGATATGATATTGGACCATAAATGGCTTAGTCCCTAAAACAGGCCTTGTTTGCTGCATCTTTTCTCTAAGGACATGGTTAACAGTAATCGCACCACTGACTTGCTTTAAAATAAAATATTCCATAACTTTAGCCAATAAAACAAGAGCCTTTTTCTTAAACGGCTTAATTTTTACTAATGATTCTATACTTTCCGGGCCAGGATCATTAATTTGCCAAATATAAGGCAAGCGTAAAAAATAATTTAATATTGCTGCGACACAAGCAATAATGTCCGGAGGATTATGTATATGTAAGATATCTGGCTTAACTTTTTTGATCGCTCGAAAAAGGGCTGGGCCAGAAACAAATAAAGAAAAAAAGTGGTCTAATAGGCCATGACCAATTCTATGCGGTAAAACATCAAGTAGGGTAACTCCTGCAACTTTTTCAAAAGCAACCTTTATCTGGGGACAAACAATTGCGACTTCAAAGCCATTTTTTTGACAATGCAAAGCTTGTCGATAACAAGAAAAGCTGGAACCAGCCAAAGGGAACAGCGGAATAGACAATATAAAACAAATACGAGAATTAGTTTTCATTGTTTAAGATTTTTTTAATCTGCGCCATTATTATAAGCTGTGTATTTTTCTTAACTTTTGGTCGTTTATTTTTACGCTTAAGGTATTCTTTTTGGTTTTTTATAAGCCTTTTAGCTTCTTTTATAATCCTGGCTGCATCAGTAGAAACTAATTTGTTTATACCACAACCAACATAAAGAGTATGCTCGGTTTCTTCCCTAAGAATTAAACAAGGAATCCCTAAAACAGCAGCTTCTTCCTGCAAACCACCAGAGTCAGTTAGGCAAAAACGACAATATTTCAATAAACCGATCATCTCTTTATAGCCCACTGGTTCAATTAAAATTAATTTCTCCCCTTCTATTCTCAAATTAAACTGGGCTAGCATTTTTACAGTCCTAGGATGAAGAGGTAAAACAACTGGGTAAGTACTGGCTAACTCTTTAACCGCATGGCAAAGGTTTTTAAGTTTCTCTTTATCGTCAACTGTTTCTTGGCGATGAAAAGTCATTAAAATATAAGCCTCTTTCTGTAATTTATACTTTGATAAAACTCTCTGGTCAGATACTAATTGTGACATCCTTAAACAACTATCAATTACAGTATTTCCAGTAACGATTGTCTTTTTAAGGTTTATACCTTCATTTTTGATATTGTCTAGTTCTTTATTATTGGCAACAAATAATAGGTCACCAATATGATCAACCAGTTGACGATTAATTTCTTCTGTCTGTTTCTCATTAAAAGATCGATAGCCAGCTTCAACATGTATCAACTTAATAAGTTTGCTTTTGTTTTTTACCGTAGCTAAAGCCCCCGCTAGAGTAGTATTAGTGTCCCCATGAACAATCACTGCGCTGGGATTTTCTTGGCTTATTATTTTATCCAACTTAGCAATCATCTCAGCTAATTGCAGGGCCGGTGACTTAGTGCCAACTTCTAAACAAATATCAGGGGCCCGCAACTTTAGATCCTTAAAAAAGATTTTGTCCATATTTATAGAATAGTGTTGCCCCGAATGTACCAGAATATGGTGATATTCTCTATCTAATAAGGGTAATAAAGCCGACATTTTAATAATTTCCGGTCTGGTCCCTATAATAGTTATTATTTTATTTTTAGCTTTTTTCACAATTGGAACATAGCTCCCCTTGTTTTGTGACTTTTTTTCCACACTTACAAACCCAGCCTACCAATTTGGCTGGATTACCAACAACCAAGGCATACGCTGGAACATCCTTTGTTACAACTGCTCCTGCCCCAACCATAGCATATTGGCCAACTTCTATTCCACAAACCACCGTCGCATTGGTACACAGGCTAACCCCTTTTTTGATCAAGGTAGGAATTATCTGCCAATCCTTGTTAAAGGCCCGAGGAAATTTATCATTGGTAAAAGTTACATTCGGGCCAATAAAAACATCATCTTCTATTCTTACCCCATCATAAACAGAAACCGAATTTTGAATTTTACAATTATTGCCAATCATTACATTTTTATCGATATAAACATCTTTAGAAATAATACAGTTATCTCCAATCACTACATGTTCCCTGATCTGGGCGTTGATCCAAATCTTTACATTCTCTCCTATTTTTGCTTCAGGAGAAACCTCTGCCGTGGGATGGATAAATCTTCTCGTCATTTCAAACATCTCCTTTTTTATTTAACTAACTTAATGACCCCCCACCGTCCAAACCTAGACAGACGAGAGAATCTCGTCAATAAAAATCGATCAAATTGATTAATCAAGGCAATCAGCCATTTATTTCTTTTAATTGGATAACCGCCAATAATTCGATCAAGGCGTGAAAAAAGCTGAAAGGCAGAATAGCTAACTACAGAAAAATGTTTTCTGAAAAAATCTAGATCTTGATAATTAATTTGACGCTCATCTTCGGTAATTAAAAATTGCTTTCCCTTATTAGGCACTAGAGCTTTAATTAACGGTAAATTTCTAATCTTAACAATCAAAGGGCTAAAAGCTATCGGCTCAATAAAAATCGCCATTCCCCCAGGCTTTAAGACTCGAGCAATTTCTTTTGAGGATTCTTCTAAATTAATATGGTGTAAAATCGCCACTCCAAAAACAAGGTCAAAATAAGCAGAGGGATATTCCATTCTTTCTGCAAATATTTTCTTGAATTCTATTTTATCTGAAATATTGTTTATTTTGGCCCTAATCTTAGCAATTTCCAAGCTTTTTTCAGAAACATCAAAAGCTTGAACCATAGCTCCTTTTTTAGCCATAATTACAGAGCTTTTACCATCACCACATCCCATATCAAGAATTTCCTTACCTTTAATTTCTCCCATAAGATTATAAGCGAATTGATAGTGGTTGGGATAATTACTAATTACTGTCGCCATATCAACAAGAAGTAATTTCTTTTGTTCTTGTTCAGACAAGTGAAAAAAATCATCTGCTATTTCATCAAAAAAGGCTGCTTCCCTCTCTACTACACCATTTATAGACATGATAACCCTCCTAGAGCTTATTATATATAGCTAATAATTTTTTTTCTTCTCTTTCCCAATTAAACAGATCTTTTACTAAACCAGTATTTTGTTTAATCTTTTCATACCGGGCAGGCACTACAAACACAGCATTTATTGCTCGAGCAATATCCGCCGGATCATTGGGATCAAAAAGCTCTCCAATATTATATTTTTTTACAATTTTTTCTAATTCAGGAAAATTACTAGCCACCACTGGCAAATTAGCCGACGCATACTCAAATAATTTATTAGGAGCACAATAATAGTTATTTAAACAAGTATTTTGATAAATAACCACACCTAAGGCAGCTTGCTTAGTATAAAGCAATAGTTGTTCATAAGGAACATAGGGGTGAAAAAGAACTTTAGCCTCAAGGTGAGCAGCCACAACCATGTCTTGCAATTTCTTTTTAAGCCGCCCTTCCCCAATAATGACAAGAACAATATTATCATCAAATAAACCGGCTGATTCAACAAGCTGCTCTAGTCCACGTTCAACCATTAGCCCCCCCTGATAAAGCACAATTTTTTTATTCTGGGCCCCATGTTCTTGCAAAAAAACAGCAAAATCATTATTAGAAGATGGATCAGGACTATAATCAACTATTGAGGGGCAATTCATAATCGGCTGAGGAAGGTTAGTTAAATTATATCTAGCCTGCATCACTTTGGCTCGAGACTCATTAGCGACAATAATTTGGTCCACAAATCCGCATAAAAGCTTTTCTATCTTGGTAATAAGCCATTTAAGTTTATTAGGAACTGTGCCCATTTCAACATATAATTCATGAGAATCATAAATAAGTTTAGCTCGATTAACTTTAGCTGAAACAAGAGCAGCAAAAAGAACCGGCAAATCATGAGCATGGTAAACATGGGCTTTTTTACTTATGCCTTTAATTATCGCTTTGATAAAAAACTCTATATATTTAAATAGTCTGCCTAATAAATTAGAAGGAAAGTTTTTACTCCAAAGTTTAATCCGCTCTATCTGAATGCCTTCAATTATTTCCCTCTCTTTACAATTATTGCCTAAAACATCAATGATAGTCACTTCATTATTATGTTGGACGAGTGCTTTGGCTTCCCGCAAAACCCTGGAATCATAAAGAACACTAGTATATTCTAGGCGAAACATACAGATTGTCGGTTTATTTTTTGTCATGCCTTCACCATTTCATTTTTATCTAAGGCATACATCGAACCAATCATCATCATTAAAATAGCTGGTGTAATTGAATTAAACCAAAAACCATCAAAAAAATCAAAAACAACCAAGGATATAATAACAGCTTGGATTCCCCTAGCCATAAATAAGATATGAGAATCTTCCTGGTCTTTACTTAAGGCACTGGCCTTGAGATATATTCTGACAAATAAGATCAGAAATAATAACAAACCAATTAAGCCTGTTTGCATGAAAATGTTGATAAATTCATTATGCGGCGCATAAAATTCAGTTTCTGTATTTTCCAAGAACTTTTTTGTTGCAACTTTATTGCTGCTATTAGCTGGCCCCCAACCAAAAACAGGAGAAAGCATGCCCTTATCTATTCCTTTCATCCAAAGAAAGACTCTATTGCCCACATCTCCTCGCCCTTGATAACTTTGTCCCCAAAGAAGCCCTAGACGAAACCCTCTTAAACCAGAAAAATGAAAAGTTTTTTCAATAATTGTTAGATAAAAAACAGAAATAATAACCATAAGTAAATAAACTAAAAAAAGTTTTTTAAGCGCAGAGCGGTGTTTTTTCCAAGCAACACAGAAAAGAAATAACTGGGAAACAATAAAAGCTAAAGCGCCTGATCTGCTAAAAGTTAAGATAAGAGTAGTAATTGATAGCATAAAAACAAATACAATCATATGATTTTTACCAGGCTTAAAAATAAGCCATGAGGTAATCATGCTTATTAATATTACCATAATAATAGAAAAACTAGTTGGGCTGCCAATAATGCCTTGAATTCGTCCAATGGTCCCAACATATTCAAAGGTAACACTCAAGAGAGCCATATATCTGGCCGGAGTATATAAAGGGAGTACGTGCTTAAACCCCCAAGGAAACAACTGACTAATAGAAAGTAAATTTAAAACTATTATTGCCAATCCAATTATCTTCCAATAAAAACGATTTTGTGCAGATTCAGCTGTAAAGTAGGTGCCAGCACGAAAATATAGGGCAAACAAAAAAATGTTGAGTATCAGATAAAAATCTTGCCAAGAGAATATAACATTTAAGTATAAGTATCCCCACAAAATTGAACCCACCGACCAGACGCCCAATAAAGCCAGCCAGCGATCAACCATCTTTAAGCCCCCAATTTGTTGCTTAGCAACTCCAGCCATAAAAATAAATAAAGCAGCAATTATAACTAAAACCTCATTAAAGCGAGTATATTGTTTTAAGCTTAGCCCCGTGTTAATAAGAGGAGAAAGTAATAAAAAACAAAATATTAAAACTGGAATTAATCCCTTATTTTTAAACATTGATTTGCCTATACATTTCACTTAAGGCTCTAAACATCCAAGCTTCACCCCAACGTATCATAGGTATTTTTATTTTATATCTTCCTATCAACGGTAGCTTCTTGATTAGATAAAGATATTCTCCCTCTTTATCTTCCATATTTTCTATAACCCACTCAACAGTTTTGTCTAGATATTTCCTTTGTTCAGGATGATCAGGCAACAGTACTGACCTACAAAGAATCGCCTCGGAACAAGCATGAATATCTATTGGGTACATAGACCTAGAGGTAAACCTAGGAATGATCTGATTCTCAAAAAGATTTTGGCTATACCAAACCAAGTATTTATTATAGGCAATTTGAAACCTGGCATCTCCCGTATTTTTCCAAATCCCATAGAGCGCCCTTATTTCAAAACCGCTGTGATAATGATCTGTATGAATTTTACCGTTACTATATTTTTCTGTCTGAGCCAGTCCCCAGTATGGCAAAAAACCTTCGGTCTGTTGTTCTTTAAGGGCAAAACCACCACAGCGAAGACCTTGTTCAATGAGACAATTATCACCCAATTCTTTTCCTATCCTAGTCAAAAACTCACCAATAAAAAGATTAGTATTATGAACCTGATAATCATCTAAGGGGGTATAGCTATAACAAATTACCTGATCATGATTATAAGTTAAATTTAATTCATTAACAAAAAAGTCACAGATTTTTTTACAGATAGTTAAATATTTGCTATCTCCAGTACATTTATACAAAAGATAAAAACCTTCTCCAACTGTAACAGAAGCAATGCTAGAAGGTGTCCCTTCTGGTATCAGAATAACAGACTGCCAATCAAAGGAGTAACCCCACCCCCAACCCCTTAGACCAGTAACCCTATTTTGCTCTAACCAGCTAGCAATCTCCAATGCTTTTTGCAAAAATTGCTGATCTTTAGTTGCTAAATACATATTACAGTAGCTAGACAAAAACAAGCCCAAGGCTTTAGCATTGATTTGTGGTTTTACTTTGAACAATTTCCTAAAGAACAGAGGATTAAAATCTACTGTTATGGCTAAGATTCTTTTTATCAGTTTTCCTAGCAAATTATTAGGCAAAGCGTCAATTTTTCTGAAAAAGGAAAGCCCCTTTACATCATAGGGATCCCATCCAGCCCAACCATTTCGCTTAATCCAGGCTACTATTCTCATTATTGCCTGATCTATATTCAGCACCGCATTCTTGCTAATTGTTTGATCCATACACCTTTACTGCCTCACTCAAGCACATATTTGCAATAAAACTACGCAAAACAAATAAAATTATTAATATCCAGCTTTTGATCCAAGAATCTTAGTTTGCCATTTTTTGTTTTCTCAATTATTTCAACTTCTTTCAAATCGAGATCAAATTCCTCACCAAGTTTAAGCTTAATTCCTTTATATATCTTCTCTTCATTTACTTTCATCTTACTTGCCTTCTTTATATAATTGAAGGTTACTTTTCCTATGACATCCTGATAAAATCTAAACAATTCAAGATCATCAAAAATATCATCATGCATATTTACTGCTGTCATTGAAACTAGCTGATGATTTTTCCCAACAATAAATTCTTGCAAACGTCCATCAATTTTATTTAACAACTGATATGCTCTTTTGCATTTTTCACACACTTCGGGCCCAAGTTCCGCATAATCCTTTGTTTTATAGCGAATGAAAGGAGTAGCCATATTCCAAAAGCTCGTACCGACTATTTCTCCAATTTGTTTTTCCTTTACACAGTTTCCATCACCATCAACTACTTCAGTAATACCATATTGTGGATAAACATGAAACCTGCTATCAACCTCACAGTTTCCAGCCAAGACAACTAGTTCTGTTGCCCCGTACCAATGAGAAATTTTAGTTCCAAAAGTTTCATTTATTAGTTTTCTCTGAAAATCACACAAAGGTTCTGACCCCAGCATAATTGAAACAAACCTATGCTTGAGAACAAGACTATGCTCCTTCATTATTTTGGCCATAAAAAAAATGGCTGATGGATAAGCTTGAAATATTGGCGCCCGAAACTTTTCAATTAGACCAAGATATTTTTTTACATTTATCAAATTAATGTCATAACTAGATAAAATTAGAGATTTTGCAGAATAGCGATAAACGTTTTGACCAGTTTTATCACCTCTCAAAATAACGCTTCTGGTTGAACGTGATATTGAAGGAGTCTGTCTTGACCATAGATCGTGGATAAAGGCAGTTTCAATAGAAATATTTCGTGGTTCAAGATAAAAACCAAACGGAATTCCAGTTGATCCGCCCGTAGTTGAATAGATCCTTTTTTTTATCTTGTTGTTTGAAAATTTACTTAAATTATCTCTGATTAGCTCTTTTGTTACAAAGGGAATAAGTCTGATATCTTCTAGAGATTTAAGCTTTTTAGGACTAAAGCCCCCACTCGCCCATAATTCCCTATAACCTTCAATATTTTCCCAGGCATAATTAACTATTTGCTTTAACCTAATTAATTGGAATTCTTTTATTTTATTCTTACTAACATGCTCATGTTTTTTTATAAGTTCGCGAAACTTTGTATAAGCCTTGTGCCCAGGCTTTAAATAATCAGGGGCTTTAAGCCAAATCAATCTTACAAGCCAATTATTTTTAATTAATCCAAATATTTTTTCTAAATCAAACATTAAATAACTAATTCCCATCTCTTTGTTTTTTAGTTAAAACATTTAATATATCAAGATATCGCTGGGTGGTCTTTTCATTTGAATAATTTTCAACCAGTTTTTCTCTGCCTTTGATCCCCATTTCGACACGCAATAAAGGCTGATGAAAAAGATAAGTAATTCTCTCCATAAAAACTTTTTCATCTAATTCACCATTAATTATAGGGATTAAATAGCCATTTACTCCATCCTCAATTGCTTCAGGAATTCCACCCGACCAAGAGGCAATAACCGGTTTTGCACAGGCCATAGCTTCTTTAATTGAGACCCCCATGCAAGCATGACATTGCATAGTTGGAGCAAAAAAAACATCACAGGCCGCATAATAAGCTGGTTTTAGATAAAAGGAAACATCAGGACAATATTTTATTTTAGGATATTTCTGTGCTAATTCCTGGGCTTTAAAACTCAGGGTACTTTGGGCACCCGCTATAATTAAGCAACTATCTTGATGGACCGCTATAATATCCTTCGCCTTTTTTAGTAAAAAATCTAGGCCCATATTTTTATTCATTCGACCAAAAAACAAAAAGACTATGGCCTCTTTAGGAATCCCTAATTCTGATCTCAATTGATCTCCGGTTTTATTGGGCGAATAAACATGATCATCGACTCCCACATAAACGACTTTAACTGGAAAATCATCACTAAGAACCGCAGAAATAGATCTTGCACAATAAGCACTCGAAGACAAAATCTCACCACATTGTTCAAACACATTAAATAAATATCTAGAGATCCTTTTGTATTTATTTGGCTCCAAATAAAACGCCCCAAATATCATGAGCACAATGGGGCAGGAATTATTGATCATTTTTTTTAGAATTGGGACAGCCATTCCAGTGGTTATACTATATAGAAAAACAGCGCTAATTTTTTCCTGTTTGATCGTCGCAGAAATATTTAGAGACAAAATAATAGCTCGAAGATACTCCCTCCAACTTAGATCTTTTTTTTCTTTATAGTACCTTACAGCAGCAAAGATTAATGCTAACAAGTTTCTTAGGAGAGTTTTTCTAAAATTAACAAAAATATTTTTCATTCCTAATGAACTTATAACGCGCGTCTCAAGACTTTGTGTTAGGGAAACGACCTCATAATTATTTTTAACTAATTGCGGTAATAAATCATACAGATGGCTTGCAATTCCCCCATATGGTGGCGGATAAGCACCTACAAACAAAATCTTTTTTGTTGCCTTTTTTACGCTCATACTTTATAAAATAGCCTATTTAAAGCACGTAATAGCTTCAAATCCAGAGAATATCTAAAATCTCTTTTTTGCCATTTACAATAGGCAAAATGGCCTAGTATATCCATCAAAATACCTGGTAAGTTAAAACGCAATAAACGCCGTAAGCTAATATTAAGATTAAAAGGTCTGCCCCGTTTACTACAGAGAGAAACAGCAGTTAGATAATCAATAAAAGGATGCCAATCAGAGTGTGCCCTGTCCCCAATAATAAATTCACCCCATTCTGCAAGAGACTGAGGAGGCTGATAACCAGCTTTACAAACCTCATAATAAAGAGGCGTGCCAGGACAAGGAGCATAAAGAAAAATTGTGCCTATAGAGCCTGTGCCCCAAACCTCTTTCTCAACGATTGCACCACCATTAGCAACGTGAGGGATGTTATTCTTTTCCACATATAGTGCCTTATCGTCGTTTTTTGCCGGTTGTGACCCAGGCTCTAAAGAAGAATTTATTTTTACTTCTATATCCTTATTTGTTGTTCTATCATTCACAATAATTTACTCTTTCTCCTCAAAAAACCATATAATAGCACCACTATTTTTTTGGCATCACCAATTGTTGTCCTTAAATTGATCGGTAAATTATGTGTTTTTATGCAAGGCGTTGAATAGCTTTTTTGTCTTAATTCTATTCGCATTGTTTTCCTTGCTTAATAGCATATCCATCTACTGCATATTCCGCTCAATCCGGTCAGTGATTCCGACGATTCCGGTCACCTCAGTCTTTGAACAAACCCCAACTATCAAAGTTTAACATACCCGACCGGAATCAA
>Ga0210017_1003262_pt1 | contig 13664 bp, 11 predicted proteins | sample CryGeyCG2014_020_FD_183966 | JGI IMG/M metagenome (GOLD analysis project Ga0210017, IMG submission 183966) | Groundwater microbial communities from aquifer - Crystal Geyser CG08_land_8/20/14_0.20 (SPAdes) (version 2) | ecosystem: Environmental > Aquatic > Deep subsurface > Groundwater | place... | reverse complement strand
GAAAAACCAAAAAAAGGAAAAGAACCATCAGATATTAGAGTAGTTGGAACTTATCTTTTACCTAAAAACTTTTTAGATTATTATAAACGAGTTTCCGAACATCAATATGCTTTTGAAGATGCCTTAAGTTTATATATGAAAGAAAATGATGTTCGCATAGTTATCACACAGATGGAAATTCCTTCTTTAAAATACCCTTGGGACTTATTCAGAACGAATAAATTATTAATGGATAAATTTTTAAGAACAGAAATTAAAAAATCAGCCCGAATTTCAAAAAACGTTGTAATTGAGGGGAATGTTTATATTGGCGAAAATACAAAAGTTTTTGAAGGAGCAGTAATTAAAGGACCTTGTTATATTGGAGATAATTGCCTTATTGGAAATAATTCTTTAATTAGAGAGTATGCAAATTTGGAAAATAACGTTTTAATTGGAGCTTTTGCCGAAGTCACTCGCTCAATACTTCAAGAAGACATTCATACCCATTCTGGTTATTTTGGCGACTCAATTTTTGGCAAAGGTTGTAGATTGGGAGCAGGGAATATAACTGCCAATGTTAGAATCGATAGGGGAGAAATTAAAGTCAAAAGTCAAAAGTCAAAAGTCAAAAGTCAAAAAATAAATACGGGTTTAAAATCGCTTGGAGTGATTATGGGGGAAAATACCAAAACCGGAATTAATTGCTCTTTAATGCCTGGTATTTTGATTGGTTCAAATTGCCAAATTGGCCCTAATTCAGTTGTTTCTGAAAATATTGAGGATAATACCAATTTTTATACCGAATTTAAGGGCGTTAAAAAATAAGTTTTCCCCTTAATCCCGGGTCCCTGTTTTCTCAATAGGGCTTTTTTGTGATATACTAAAATAATGTTAATCCTGAAAGTAGACCAAAGAAACTTAAAAACAATAGTTATAATAATGGTAAAGTCAATTAAACAAGGGGAAGTTGTAGTCTGTCCAACTGATACGGTTTATGGGCTAATAGCTGATGCTACTAATGAAAAAGCAGTAAAAAAACTTCTAAAAATAAAAAAGCGTAACACCCAAAAACCCATTCCGATTTTTGTCAAAGACATAAAAATAGCAAAAAAGTTCGCGTTAATTAATAAAAACCAGGAAAAATTTTTAAAAAAAGTCTGGCCAGGAAAAGTGACAGTAGTTTTAAAAAGGAAGGGCAAACTTCCTAGGATTCTTTTTCGAAATAAAAAAACAATCGGTTTAAGAATTCCTGATTACAAAATCATCAATCAATTATTATTGATTATTAATCGTCCTCTCACTGGTACTTCAGCTAATATTTCCGGGCAGCCCCCTTCCACAAAAATTAAAGAAGTCATTTCTCAGTTCAAAAATCAAAAATTTCAACCAGATTTAATAATTGATGCTGGCAATCTACCAAAAAGTAAACCTTCAATAGTTTTAGATTTAACAACCTCACCAACTAAAATTTTAAGGAAATAAATATTCGTATATTCGTATTTATTCGTAATTCGTAGGGAATATGATAATTCTTGCCATCGATACTTCTTGCGATGATACTTGTGTCGCTTTAATCAAAGCTAAAAAACCCCATTTCAAAATTTTATCCAATATTATCTCTTCCCAGGTTAAAATCCATAAAAAATGGGGAGGGGTAGTACCAACCTTAGCAAAAAGAGAGCATCAAAAAAATTTACCGACAGTACTTAAAAAAGCAACAAAAGGAACAGATATTTCAAAAATTGATTTAATTGCCGTAACTATAGGCCCAGGTTTGGAACCTTGTTTATGGCAAGGGGTAAATTTTGCCAAGGACTTAGCTAGAAAATTAAACTTAAAAATCATTCCGATAAATCATATTGAGGCTCATATCCTCGCCAACTGGCTTAGGCCAATTGGCGAAAATTTTCGAAATATTTTTCCGGCTATTTGTCTAATTGTCAGTGGGGGTCATACTCAGCTGATTTTAATGAGAGGGGTTGGGAAATACAAAATCCTTGGCGAAACTCGAGACGATGCGGCTGGAGAATGTTTTGATAAGGCGGCTAGAATTTTGGGTTTAGGTTATCCCGGTGGCCCCATTATTTCAAAATTAGCTAAAAAAATAAATAATGGAAGTCGGACTTCCATTATTTTGCCTTCCATTATTTTGCCGAGGCCGATGATTTATCAAAAAAATTATGATTTTAGTTTTTCTGGTTTAAAGACTGCGGTCTTGTATGATTTTAGAAGTCGTTCGCCAAAAATTAAAAAATCAAAAGAATATATTCGGGCAATGTGCGCTGAAATTCAGCAGGCAATAATTGATGTTTTAATTAAAAAAACAATCAGAGCGGCCAGGGAATTTAGAGCCAAAGCAATAATTCTTGGTGGGGGAGTTACCGCCAACAAGGGATTGAGAAAACAATTCAGAGAAATCATTAAAAAAAATTTCCCAAATACTAAATACTTAATACCTAATCCTAAATTCTGCACTGACAATGCAGCAATGGTAGGAGTAACTGCTTATTTTCATCAAAAAGAAGCACCCCCCTTCGCTAAAGCTTCGGGGGGCAAGGCAAAAAATTGGCAAAAGATAAAAATTAATGCTAATCTTAAAATATGAATATGCAAAATCTAAAGAAAATCGATCCCCAAATTGCAAAATTAATTAAAAAAGAAGAAAGACGCCAGGCAGAGACCCTCGATTTAATTGCTTCAGAAAATTATCCTTCAAACGCGGTTAGAGAAGCTCTAAGCTCAATTTTTGTGGCTAAGTATTCTGAAGGTCGCCCTTATAAAAGATATTATGCCGGGATGGAAAATGTTGATAAATTAGAGACCTTAGTTGAAGAAAGAGTAAAAAAAGTTTTTAAGTTGAACCCAAAAAAATGGGCAGTCAATGTCCAGCCCTATTCTGGCAGTCCGGCAAATTACGCTATCTTAAGAGGGCTTTTGAGACCGGGTGAGAAATTTTTATCCTTACCCTTAGCTCACGGTGGGCATCTAACTCATGGAGCAAAAGTTTCTCTTTCTGGCCAAGATTTTAAAGTAGTAAACTACTTTTTAGATAAAAATGGATTTCTTGACTACAAAGAAATTGGAAAAATAGCTAAGAAAGAAAAACCAAAACTAATTATTGCCGGTTTTACTGCTTATCCGAGGAAAATCGATTTCAAAAAATTGGCAAAAATCGCTAAAAAAGTTGGAGCTTATCTTTTGGTTGATATTTCTCACATTACTGGTTTGATTATTGGTGGCTGTCATCCCAGTCCTTTTCCCTGGGCTGACGTGGTAATGACTACTACCCACAAAACTTTAAGAGGGCCCCGAGGAGCACTTATTATATGTAAAGAAAAGTTGAGAGAGGAAATCTTCCGAAAAGTTTTCCCTGGCTTACAAGGAGGACCCCACAATCATACCATTTGCGCCATTGGAGTTGCTTTAAAAGAGGCCTTATCGCCAGCCTTTAAAAAATATGCTCAACAAATTATCAAAAATACTAAAACTTTAGCTCAGGAATTAAAGAAATATAATTTTAATTTAATCTCTGGCGGTAGCGACAATCATTTAGTTTTAGTTGACCTTACCAATAAGGGGATAGGCGGCAAAGATGCTCAGTTGCTTCTTGAGAAGACAGGTATTGTTATTAATAAAAACGCTATTCCTTATGATCCCCGTCCTCCTTACGACCCGTCGGGAATCAGGTTGGGTACTCCGGCTTTAACTACTCGAGGGATGAAAGAAAAAGAAATGAAAAAAATTGCCTTTTGGATTAATGAAGTAATTTCTAACCCAAAATCCTATTTAAAAATAAAAAAGGAAGTTAAAAAACTTTGTAAAAGATTCCCTATTTTATGAGACTCCTTGATGGAAAAGAACTATCAGAGAAAATTCTGACCAACCTTAAAAGAGAGATTAAAAAATCTAATTTAAAATTAAGATTAGCCATAGTTCAGGTTGGCGAGAATTTAGTTTCTCAAATTTTTATTAATCAAAAGAAAAAAGCCTGTGAGAAAGTTGGTATTAATTTAAGGTTGTTTAAATTTCCAGTAAAAGTCAGCGTTTTGAAATTAAAAAAGGAAATTAAAAAAATTGTTAGAAATCCAGCTAATTCAGGAATAATTATTCAACTACCCTTACCTAAAAAATTTCAGGGGCCCAGCCGGAGGCTGGGAGGGTGGAGGGTGGGTTGGAGTCCGGAAGAATTTTTGAATCTGATTTCTGAAGAGAAGGATATAGATGTTCTCTCAGAGAAAAGTTTAGGAAAGTTTTATCAAGGAACTCTGAAAATTCTGCCGCCAACGGTTAATGGAATTTTACGTCTCTTGAGGAATTACAAAATTGGGTTAATCGGAAAAGATGTTGTAGTGATAGGGGCTGGCAGATTGGTTGGTTTCCCCTTGGCCATCAAACTTTTGAAAGAAAAAGCCACCCTTTCAGTTTTGAATGAATTTACTAAAGATGCCCTCTCTTTTACTAAAAAAGCCAATATTTTAATTTCAGGAGTGGGCAAACCAAATTTGATTAAGGGAAACGCGATTAAAAAAGGATTGGTAGTAATTGATGCCGGCTGTAGCGTCAAAAAGGGGAAACTGGTGGGCGATGTTGATTTTAAAAGTGTTGCAAAAAAAGCAAGCTATATTACCCCGGTTCCTGGCGGCGTCGGCCCAATGACCGTCGCCTGTTTGCTTGAGAATTTAGTAAAACTTAGTAAAAGATAAATTTTTCAAAAATAAATCCTGCGTCTTCGCAGGTTTTTTGATTTCTTAAAATAAATATGCCGCGGGTGGGACTCGAACCCACACGTCCTTTTGGGACAATAGATTTTGAGTCTATCCTGTCTTCCGGTTCCAGCACCGCGGCCCGCGTTTATTTTAACAAATTTATTTTCATTTTTCAATTACCGAGCTGAGCACATAAAAATTATGTGCTCAGCGAAGGTAAAGATGAAGGCGAACTCCAAAGGAGGCAAACTTCATCGCTTGTAATCGCACTCTTTGTTAGAACATTTTATTTGACCTCTTTTCGTTGTAACTAAAAGCGATTTACATTTTGGACATTTTTCACCGGTGGGCTTGTCCCACAAGGCAAAATCACATTTTGGAAATTGGTTACAACCGTAAAAGATTTTATTTCTTCGAGTTCTCTTTTCAACAATTTCTCCTTCTTTGCATTTTGGACATTTTATTCCTAAAGTCTTTTCTTCTAAAGATTCAGTATATTTACACTTGGGGAATTTAGAACAAGCATAAAATTTCCCAAATTTCCCTAATCTAATTAAAAGAGGGGCACCACATTTTGGACAAATTTTCTCAGTTGGTTTTTCGGTGATTTCCTTTTTTGAAACTTCTTGATATTTCTGTTTTAAATTTTCTTCAAAAGGTTGATAAAATTCTTCTAAAACTTCGACCCATTTTCTTCGACCTTCGGCAATTTTATCTAAATCCTCTTCCATTTCAGCGGTAAATTTAATATCAACATTTTTTGGAAAGTGGGTGACTAAAAGATCGTTAACCACTACTCCGATTTCGGTTGGCTGGAATCTTCTCTCTGCATTTTTCTCAATATAATTTCTTTCTTGAATTGTAGATAAAATAGGAGCATAAGTTGAAGGCCGGCCAATTCCATTTTCTTCAAGGGCTTTAATTAAAGTGGCTTCAGTATATCGAGGCTTAGGCTGGGTAAAATGTTGAGAAGATATTAATTTTATTAGTTCTAAGATTTCTTCTTTTTTCAAAGGTGGTAATTCAGTTTCTTCATATTTGATAGGGTAGACCTTTAAAAATCCATCAAACTTCAAAATCTGTCCAGTAGCCCTAAATGTGTAGTTTGTAGTTTGTAGTTTGTAGTTTGTAGCTAAAACGTCAACAGTTGTAGAATCAAAGCTGGCTTGAGCCATTTGGCAGGCAATGAATCTCCGCCAAATCAAATCATAAATCCGAGCCGCAGCGAAGGATGAAGAAGAGGATTTATCCTCTTCGCCTAGTTTTAATTGGTCGGGCATCCGGTTGGGATAAGTGGGCCTAATTGCCTCGTGGGCTTCCTGAACCAAACCTTTAGCTTTATATTTTCTTAAAAATCCTGCCCAATATTCTTTACCATAATGCTCGGTAATGAATTTTTTAGCCGAAAATAAGGATTGACCAGAAAGATTTAAAGAATCCGTCCTGTGATAGGTGATTTTTCCAGTTTCATAAAGTTGCTGAGCAATTTGCATTGTTAATTTTGCCGGGAAATGAAATCTTTTCCAGGATTCCTGCTGTAGGGTAGAAGTGGTAAACGGAGGTAAAGGATTTCTTTTTACTTCTTTTTTCTCAACGTTTATTACTTTGTATACGCAAGCTTCCGAAGGAAGCGCAGCGTGGAGATGAGAGGAAGTCTCATCGACTTCTGCTCCCTTTAAATCTTCGACAATTTTATCTGCCTCTTCTTTATTTTTAATCGCCAATTTATCTAAAATTTTCCCATCTTTTTTCACCAAAACAGCTTCAAAACTTATTAATGGAAGTCCGACTTCCATTATTTTTTTGAATTTTGCAACAATTTGCCAGTATTCTTGAGGGACAAAATTTTTAATTTCTCTTTCCCGTTCAACCACCAATCTTACTGCTACTGATTGGACTCGGCCGGCTGAAAGACCTCTGGCAACTTTTTTCCATAAAAAAGGAGATAATTTGTAACCAACAATTCTATCTAAGATTCTTCGGGCCTGCTGGGCATCAACTAAATTTATATCGATTTTTCTCGGATTTTTTAGAGCTTTGTCAATTGCTGACTTAGTGATTTCATGAAAGACAATTCTTTGATAAGGTTTCTGACTGTTTAAATTCAAAATCTGAGTTAAGTGCCAGGCAATTGCTTCTCCCTCTCTATCCTCATCAGTGGCAATGATAGCTAAATCAGCCTTTTTTGCTACTTCTTTTAAAAGCTGAATTATTTTTTTTGATTTTTTAGGAATAATATATTTTGGCTTAAAATCATTTTCCGTCTCTACTCCAAATTCACCCTTTGGTAAATCTCGAATATGACCCATAGTTGCAAGGACTTGGTATTCTTTACCAAGAAATCGTTTTAGGGTTATTGATTTTGTTGGACTTTCAACGATGATTAATTGCATATATATTTCCTCCTAAATTTCTTACTTTACCCTTTATTTCTAAAATAGCTAAGGTGCCAGCTACCTTAGCTACTGAAAGCTTTGTTTTCTCAATAATTTTATCGACATCCAAAGCCTCCTCTTTTAAAACTCCTAAAATTAGATTTTCTTCTTCATTTTCACCTTTTACAACTCTATTGATTTCGGAAATCGATAGATTTAGATTTAATTCCTTTAAAATATCATTAGCATTCTCAACTAGCTTCGCTCCCTGTTTAATTAAATAATGACAACCTTTTGAATTTGAAGAGTGAATAGGGCCGGGAATGGCGAAGATTTTTCTTCCTTGTTTTTTGGCCCAATTAGCCGTAATTAAAGCCCCCGATTTTTGTTTAGCCTCAATTATTAAAACCCCCAGAGAAATTCCGGAGATTATCCGATTTCTTTGGGGAAAAGTGAATTCAGAGCCATGAGTTCCTGAAGGATATTCGGAGATCAGGCTTCCACCTAATTCTAAAATTTTCCTCGCTAATTTTAAATTTTCTTGAGGATATATACTTTTTTCATCAATTCCGGTTCCTAAAACAGCAATTGTTCTCTTTCCTCTTTCTACCACTGCCAAATGAGCAAAGGTATCGATGCCAGGCGCTAAACCTGAGACAATAGTCAAACCAGTTTCAGCCAAATCTCCAGCAATTTCTAGAGCTACTTGCTTTCCATAGGCAGAACACCTTCTGGTTCCGACAACGGCAAAACAATTTTCCTCAGCCCAAATTTCCCCTCTATAATAAAGAACCTCTGGCACATCCTTAATTTCCTTCAAAAGTTTCGGATAATTTTTATCTTTAATAGAAATTGTTTTAATCACGTTTTTTAAATCTAACACTTAGTTTTCAATTTCTCAATTGCTTCGGATAACACCCCGAAGGACCGAGCACATAAAGCGTTATGTGCTTGGCCTACGGGGCAGGTTTGGCAATTCTTAGTTTTTCTATACTTTCTGAAAGCATTTGACAATACAAATTGAGACCAACCGAATTTATATTTCCAGATTGTTCGTTTCCTAAAATATTTCCTGCCCCTCTTATTTCCAAATCCTTTAAAGCAATTCGATAACCTGAACCTAATTCTTCAGCTTTTTTTAAGGCCTCTAATCTCATTCTGGCTTTAGGGGCCAATTTGCGAAGCAAATGGGAGGACGTGGTGGGCGGGTTGTAGTCTGAGAGGTGGCCCCCGTAGAAAAAGTAGGCAAAAGCTTGAATATGTGAACGGCCAATTCTGCCTCTGATTTGGTAAGCTTCAGCCAAACCCAGTCTGGTGGCGTCAGCTACAATTAAAGTATTAACATTTGGTAAATCCAAACCATTTTCAATAATCGTAGTAGCTACCAAAATATCAATTTTTCTATTCTGAAAATCAGCCATTACTTTAACTAATTCCTTTTCCCTTAACCTTCCGTGGGCGATGCCAATCCGCCAACTGGCGGATGCTTTGGGACGCCACCCACCCTCCACCCTCCTCGCCGAAGGCGGGGCCCCTAAATTTTCTAAAAATTTTCTCGTTGCCTCAATTGTTTCTACCCGATTATGTAAATAATAAATTTGGCCGCCACGAGAGATTTCATTCTCAATTGCTTTTTTAATAATTTTTTCATTAAAAGGCAAAATGAAGGTTTTCACCGGCAATCTGCCAACCGGCGGAGTTTGAATTAAACTAATACTTTTTAAAGAGGATAAAGCTAAATAAAGAGTTCTGGGAATTGGAGTTGCTGAAAGAGATAAAACATCAAGAGATGTCCTTATTTTTTTTAATTTTTCTTTTTGCCCAACTCCAAATCTCTGCTCATCATCAATGATTAATAATCCCAAGTTTTTAAATTCAACATCTTTTGATAAAACTCGATGAGTTCCCACCACTACATCGATTGAACCTGCTTTCAAACCCTCAATTATCTCCTTTTGTTCCTTTTTTGTTTGTAAGCGAGATAAAATTGCAATTCTAATTGGGAGATTTTTTAAACGCTCTTTAAAATTTTGAAAATGCTGATTAGCTAAAATAGTAGTCGGACAAATCATCGCTGTTTGATAACCTGATTTTACTGCCTTTATCATTGCCCGCAAGGCAACCTCAGTTTTGCCAAAACCAACATCGCCACAGACAATTCTATCCATCGGTCTTTGGTCCTCTAAATCCTTTTTAATGTCTTCAATGGTCTGAATTTGATCTGGAGTTTCTTGATATTGAAAACTGGAAGTTATTTGAAAATCCATTTCATCTTCTGGTAGATAGGGTGGGCGAGTAGTAATTTCTCTTTTAGCATAAATTTCCAAAAGCTCTCTGGCTAATTTTTCTGCCTCTTCTTTAATTTTTTTCTTTGTTCTTTGCCAAAGAGGAGAGCCAAGTCTTGAAATTTTCGGCTCAATAAAACCAATATAGCGGGAGAGTTTCCTTTCAAGTCCAACCGGTACATATAATTTGTCCCCCTGAGCATAATCTAAAACATAATAATTAATGGAAGTCCGACTTCCATTATTTATAGGAGTTTTTGTAAGGGAAGTAAATTTTCCTATGCCATGATCAAGGTGAACCAGGTAGTCTCCGGTTTTTAGCCCTTTTAAATCGGAAAATAATTTTTGGGATTTTAATTTCTTTTTTAAAATTTCTTTAGTCGCTTTTTCACCCCTAATTTTTATGGGAAGCTGGAGAATTTCTTCAATTTTATTTCCAAAAAAATCAAAACGGATGGCCTGATTTAAATTTACAGGGAAAACATCAATTATTCCTCCTCTTTGAGAAAATTCTCCCACTTCAGAAACTCTGAGCACTTTTTCATAACCCATTTCATCTAATTTTCTTAAAAATTGAGAAAAATTGTAATTTTGTTTTTTTTCTAAATATAGAGTATTGTCCTCAAAAAAAGATTGAGTTTTTCTGGCTTCTAAGATTTTTCTTAAATTTTTCTCAAACCAAAAATTGCCCTTTTCCAGAAAATAGGGGGTAATACCGCAGATTATAACCTTATCAAGACTTACCCTTGACAATTCCATCTATTTTAGTATAATATATTATTTAGCAGGCATTGTCAAAGATTTTGACACTCCTAATCTGCCTGGGAGTTAAAAGCTAAGATAATCCCTCCTTACTTCTTAGCCAAACTGAAGCGTAGGGTTTTAGAGAATTCTCTTTAAATCCTACCACTCGCAGGCAGATTAGGGGTTTTTCATTTGTTAAACATCGAAATAAATTTATTTATTGAGAGGTGAAATGAATCGAAGATTCATTGAACTTATTCATTGCTTTTTCTAAACCCTCTCTTAAAAGTATTTCAATTGCCTCAGCTGATTTTTTAATGACTTCTCTAACAATCTTTTCCTCATCTTTATTAAATGGTCGCTGAGACTTCGTCTCATCTCCCGCCTCGCTCGGCTTCGCCTCTCTCGGCTTTTGAAGAACAAATTTTTCTATATTTTTTGGTTTGCCGGTTTTAGGACAAATTCCAATTCTAAATCTAACAAAATTCTTCGTTCCCAACTCTTTAATTATTGACTCCACTCCTTTGTGGCCGGCCGCTCCTCGATTTTTAACAATTCTGATTTTACCTAAAGGCAGATCGATGTCGTCATGGATAACCCAGAGATTAGCGGTTGGTATTTTATACTTTTTAATTAGAGATTTTACTGCTTTACCAGAGAGATTCATAAAAGTCTTGGGTTTTGCCAAAATAACCTTTTTCAAATTTAAAGATTGGAGTTTGTCAATTACTCCAAAACCAATATTGTGCCGAGTATCTTGATATTTTTTGCCAGGATTGCCTAAACCAACAATTAAAATCATTAATTCATTATACATCGAGCGTTAGCGAAGATGAAGAAGAGAATGAAGTTCTCTTCGCCCATCGAGCGTTAGCGAAGATGAAGAAGAGAATGAAGTTCTCTTCGCCTATCAAGCGCCAGCGAAGATGAAGAAGAGAATGAAGTTCTCTTCGCCCATCAAGCGCTAGCGAAGATTAAGAAGAGATTTATCTCTTCGCCTTGATTTCAAAAGAAAAAATAGTATAATGATAAAAGAGTTGAAAAATTATTTGTATATTCGTAAAAATTCGTAATTCGTAGGGTATTATGAGAAACTTCTTTGCTTTTATTTGGGAAATTTTAAAAATTGTAATTATTGCCTTATTGATAGTTGTCCCTATTCGTTATTTTTTGTTTCAACCTTTTTTTGTTAGGGGCCAGTCGATGGAGCCAAATTTTGAAAATGGTGATTATTTGATTATTGATGAAATCTCCTATCGATTTGGGAGTCCCCAGAGAGGGGAAGTAGTAGTTTTTAAATATCCTCAAAACCCTTCTCAGCGCTACATTAAAAGAATTGTCGGCCTTCCTGGAGAAACAGTAGAGATTGAAGATGGTAAGGTAATAATTTTTAACCAAGTAGGAAGCCAGATTTTAGATGAGTCAGATTATCTTCCAGCCTCTTGCCAAACTCCTGGTGATGTTCGAGTTTCTTTAAATGAAGATGAATATTTTGTCTTGGGAGACAACCGGGTCTCTTCGGCTGATTCTAGAAGTTGGGGATCTTTACCTAAGGAAAATATTGTTGGTCGAGTCCTTTTTCGAGCCTGGCCTTTTGCTGCCTTAGCCAAATTCGAAGCGCCCGCATATTAAAAAGATAATCGCTCGGCAGGCTGTTCAGGGGGCACGCCATCGGCTTAAATAATAAGACAAAATTTATCCCCAGCCGCGGCTATAGGGGCCCAGCCGAAGGCTGGGAGGACGAGGTGGGCGGGTTGTAGTCTCGCCGAGCCTCCCGAATTCTTAACTGAAAGACAAACTAATTCTCGGGCTCGGCTGCGAAATGCTCCCTTCACATCCTGCCTCGCGTAAATTATTCGTATATTCGTATTAATTCGTAATTCGTAGGGATATGAAGAAACCAAAATTTCAAAGTCCAACCGGAATGCATGACATTCTGCCCCCAGAGCAGAAATATTTCCAAAAGATTTATGAGGTTTCTGAAAATATTGCCAATTTTTATCAGTTCCAAAAGATTGAAACTCCCATTCTGGAGGAAACAGAACTTTTTTCAAAAGGAATTGGACTGGCTACCGATATTGTTGGAAAACAAATGTTTACCTTAAGAACCAAAGGAGGAGATTATTTAACTTTAAGACCCGAAGGAACGGCTCCGGTAGCCAGAGCTTACATTAAGCAGGGAATGTCTAATTTGCCTCAGCCAGTTAAACTCTGGTATTTCGGCCCCTATTTTCGATATGAAAAACCCCAAGCTGGTAGATATCGTCAGTTTTGGCAATTCGGCTTTGAGGTTTTTGGCGAGGAAAGTCCAGTGATTGATGCCCAAATTATTCAGATTTTTTACAATATTTCAAGAGAGCTTAAATTAAAAAATTTAATTGTCGAGATAAATAGTATTGGAGACAGTCAATGTCGTCCCTATTATAAAAAACTTTTGATGAGTTATTTTAGGTCAAGGGAGTCCTCTCTCTGCGCTGATTGTCGCAGGCGTCTTAGAGAAAATCCTTTAAGAATTTTGGATTGCAAGGAAGAAAAGTGTCAGAGGATAATTAGCCAAGCTCCTCAGATGATCGACCATCTTTGTGAAAATTGTCATTCCCATTTTAAAGAAGTTTTGGAATTTTTAGATGAAATAGAACTGCCTTACCACTTAAATCCCTATTTGGTCAGAGGATTGGATTATTATACTAAAACTGTTTTTGAGATCTATGAAGATTCAGAGGAAGGTCGGGCCCAGGGAGCTTTAACCGGAGGAGGAAGATACGATGCTTTAGTTAAACTTTTGGGCGGGAAGGATACCCCAGCGGTAGGTGCATCAACCGGAATAGAAAGGATGATAGCGGCGATGAAAACTAAAGCCATAAGACTTCCCCAAGAGTCCCGACCAAAAATTTATTTAGCCCAACTTGGAACTTTAGCTAAAAGAAAAAGTTTAAGACTTTTGGAAGATTTTAGAGTAGCCAAAATTCAGGTTGCCGAATCTTTTGGTCGAGATTCTTTAAAGGCCCAATTGGCTAGAGCAGATAAAATTGAGGTAAAATATACCCTAATTTTAGGGCAGAGAGAAGCCTTGGAAGGAACAATTATTATCAGGGATATGAAAACCGGAAGGCAAGAAACAATAAAAACAGAAAAAGTAGTAAGAGAGATAAAGAAAAAACTTAAAAGTCGATGAATCTAAAGATTTATCTTCACCTTCGCTTTTATAAATAAAAGCTCGGTAAATGATGAATTGTTTATTTTGTAAAATTGCCAATAAAACAGCAGCAGCGGAAATTGTTTACGAAGATAAGAAAATTATTGCCTTCAAAGACATCCATCCCAAAGCTCCCTTCCATCTTTTAATTGTCCCCAAAAAACACATTCCATCGGTAGATCATTTAGAATCGAAAGACCAGAAATTAATGGGAGAATTATTTTTAGTCGCTCAAAAAATAGCCAGAGGGAAAAAATTAAAAGGCTACAAATTAATAATTAATGTTGGTCGTCCGGCTGGCCAGCTAATCGATCACTTACATTTGCATTTACTAAGTGGACTCCGTTCACCCACCACCCTTAATAAATTACCCTAA
>Ga0210017_1003261_pt1 | contig 13669 bp, 15 predicted proteins | sample CryGeyCG2014_020_FD_183966 | JGI IMG/M metagenome (GOLD analysis project Ga0210017, IMG submission 183966) | Groundwater microbial communities from aquifer - Crystal Geyser CG08_land_8/20/14_0.20 (SPAdes) (version 2) | ecosystem: Environmental > Aquatic > Deep subsurface > Groundwater | place... | reverse complement strand
TCTTTCGTGACCACCTCATTGCCAGCCCAATAAGCTTGAAGACCGAAGACTATTGTTTTATAAAATTCAAAACGGTTGGTGATCCAACTCTCAACGATGTTGACCTCGTCATTAAAAAGCCTGGCTGTTTCTTTCTCGGCTAAAGATTTGGTGACATACCAGGCACCCAGGGAAGAGGTGAGCAAAAGAAGACAGACAATAATGATTAATAGAGAAAAGTTTTTCAATTTTTTCATCTTTACATTAATCTTAACATTCCTTAAAATAAAATGTATGGTTAATTTACTCCAACGGCTGGCTTGGAAGTTTGTTACCAAAAGAAACTTAGGGATATTAAATTAATCGATTACTTTAATATCCACTGTTTCCTTATTGCGCCATTCACTTTTTCCTTTTGGCGAATTTTAGAAGTTGATTATTCTTTAGAGTCAGGTAAGAAGAACAGTTTTTTAAAAGAGCGCGACTGATGAAATTTTCAAAGCCAACGTAGATTATTCCTTTACCTTCGTCTTTAGCGGTTTGTATCGCTGGCAGTAAATCGGTATCAGAAGAAATGAGGTAAAATTTATCATATTCGTTCTTGATTGATCCTCGGACGATATCTACCGCAATTTGGACATCAACGCCTTTTTCGTTAAACTTCCCGTCTGAAAATAAAAGATAGCCTAGTTTTATTTCAATGTTTTGATTTCTTAAATTAGTGAATAATTTTTGTTGATTAGCATAGAGGGATTGAGATTTCTTATTCCCAGGATATTTTCTGATTTCACCCACATAATAAATTACTTGAGAAGATTTATCTTTCGTTAGAGAATGGGCTAATCCGACATAATCGAAATTTGTTAGGTGTACTTGAGGCAAAGTCTTTTTAACTTTCTTATAAAAATTGCTACCATCAAATTGAACTAAGATTTTCTTCTTCACTATTTTATTTTAGGCCATCTGGAGATTTTAAGCAAGAAAAACCCCCGGGTCGAGTTGAGCCGGGGGGAGTTAGCAAATCAAAGTATTTCTTTTTGGAAATACAAGATTATATTATCAAAAACCAAAATAAAATGCAAGACCCAAAATTTGCCGAACCGAAGGACTAGTGGAGGCTGGCTTGGAAATTTGTCACCAAGAAAAACCTGGGATATTAGAGAAATACGCTTTAGGGAATAGAGTCAGTTGTGGAAGACTCACTGCTGTTTAATTTTTTCTTGACGGTGAAGAAAAGTCCTCTAATAATATAATAGGCGATTGGAATTATCAGTAAGATTCCGAAAAAGCCGAGAGAAAGTGTCCACTGGATCGGAGTCATTCTGGATCCGGTAGCCAGTTGTTGAATGGTATAAAGTTCAACTAAAGCACCCAGACAGAAAAGCCCCGCCGCCTTGGCAAAATATTTTTCTCCAATTAAAGAAAGGGTTAAAAGTATTCCTATCAAGATGCCAAGCGTGCGGATAGCAATGGCCACGGCGGTGAAAGGATATTTGTTAATGACCGAAGGGGCCAGAAAAGCTAGATGGTTTTTAACCGTAATACTAACTGGCCCGGCGAAATAATCAAGGACGTAAGCGAGAATAAAAAAACCGGCGGTTATCAGTAAAGTGTTTTCTTTTTTCATTCTTTGTTGAGTTTTAGTTTATTATTTTTTTTCTATTTTGGCAAGATGGCTAGCTGAATGTCTCATCAAAATAATCGAATGTTGGGCCATTTACTTCATCACCTCTAAGTCCCCAATTACCGGCAAAGTCCGTGGAGCCTTTGGCATAAAGATATGTTCCATCAGCGTTCTCTTTCATTATAAACCAATTACTGTCTTTATCGAGAAAACCGTAGTAAGCTGGAGTTGAATCATCAACGCGGGAAATATTATAACCGTCAGTTGGCTGTTTCTCCGCCGGGTTGATTTGGTTTCCGGCAATATCTTTTATTTTTAAAGTTCCCGGGCCGGGGACACTGCCAAAAAAGGCAGCCTCTGCTTTTTTGGTGAAAAGGGCAAAGAAAAAGACAGAAAGTCCGGCCGAACCAATAAGTTTAAGAAAAATCCTTCTGTTTTGGTCAAGACCCTCCTTCCCATCTTCAAGGACCTCTCCCTCGACAGCAGGCGGTTTGACGGTAATTTCCGAAGGTCTTACCGGGAGTACTTTTTTGGGAGAGATTTTTTGCGGAAGAATAATTGCCCGGCGTTTATGAGGAAAAATAAATATGCCGAAATACGCTACCAGCGGGAGGAAAGGAAGCGTTTCGACAAGATCTGTATAACTTTGGGCATTAAGAAAACCAGCAAGAGCAACCAGAGAAACGATAATAAAATTGTAATAAATTAAGATTTTTTTCACTTCTTTTCTTCTTCGGGTTTGACAAATTCACCGTAAACCCAACCGGACTTGCCATTTTTCAATTGTATTTGATACCAGCCTTCTTTGCTGTCTAGGCAAGGGAAAACAGCTCCGGATTTGATTTTAGCTAAGATCGCGGAACTGCTCGCCGGCTCTGTTCTGACATTGACCGGGATACGGGGGTTTTCCGTAGTGACGGTGATATTTTGAGGAATTACCGCAGTTGGTGTTGGGGTAATTGAGGGAGTATTTTGCGAAGAAGAAAGAGGACTGATAATTTCCTGCGGTTGGGAAACAGCTTGTCTGGCAACAAGAGCCAATAAAAGGAGAAAGGAAAATAAAACGATGGCGGCAATCGGTTTGCCGGCCGGAACAATTTCTTGTTTTTTTTCCTTTTTTCTGGCGGTTAAAGTTTTGAAAGAAGAAAAAATTAAAAATAAGGTTACCGGCAAAAAAACAGCCTGTAAAAGATAATCTTGTGTTTGTTTGGCCGCCACCAGCCCGCTCGTGTTCATAAACATCGCCAGCAGGGTGCAGTAAAAAAGCAGGATTTTTCTCACCATAGGTCTAACTAATTTGCCTCTTTTACAAAACCGGGATTTATCCGGGGAGTTAATTTGGCAGTTGGGGTTGCAGACGATGTTGACACATTAATGTCTCCTAAAAGATCTTCAATGTCGGAATCGGTGGTTCCTAGTGTTTGGCCTTGTTCCCGCAGGGTTGCTCTAATTTGACTTAACTCGCTATGAATGGCGGCCAGTTCTTCGGCCAACTTAGAGCTATCCGAGGCAGGTTTTGTTTTGGAGTTAAGGTCAGTGTCTGTTACTGTTTTTTCTATTTGAGCAGGTATTGTCTTTGTTAATTGAGGCACTTTTTTATTGAGAATGATAAAATTAAAAATCATGGTAATTGTGGAGATTATAAGGAGATAGAAAATTGAAATTCTTTCGTATTTTGTCATTTTTGATATTGTGATAGTCCTGTCATAAGTCTAACACGAATAGGGAGGGAGAGTGCAAGCCTTTTTGTGCGCCAATGATAACTCCCGCTTGACCGTCAGTGCTTGATTTATTAAAATACCTTCATGCAAAACTTTCCGGTTTTTAAAACCAGGATTCCCGGCCCTGGCCGGGCAGGTAAAGATAGAAAGTTTGATTTAAGTGATCCAAAGGAAGTTGAAAAGTACTTTCAATACAAAGCAGGGCCGGAGATTGCCAAAATAAAAAAATACCTGGAAAGTAATACCTTCGTTGCCTATCTTTTGGGCAAGAAATCGGCCGGCAAGGGAACCTATTCCAAGATCTTCACGCATATCTTTGGCGCCGATAAAGTGGCGCATATTTCTGTTGGCGATATTGTGCGAACTGTTGACGAGGAAATGGCTGATCCAAAGAAAAAAGCAGCATTGGTGGAATATTTGAAGGAAAATTACCGCGGTTTTCATTCTCTTGAAGAGATTATTAAATCCCAGGAAGAAAGAGGGACAGGGAAACCCTTACTCCCGACAGAGTATATTCTGGCCTTGCTTAAAAGAGAAATTGACAAATCCGGCCATAAAACCTTATTTTTAGATGGTTTGCCAAGAACTTTGGATCAAGTTTCGTACTCACTCTTTTTTCGTGAGCTAATCGGTTACCGCGATGACGCGGATATGTTCATTTTATTTCAAGTGCCGGAAGCAGTTATTGACGAGAGAATCAAAAACAGGGTTGTCTGTCCAAAATGCCATGCCCCCAGAAATTTGAAATTTATGGTCACCAAAGAACAGGGTTTCGACGAGAAAGAAAATGAGTTTTACTTAAAATGCGATAATCCGGAGTGTGGCGGAGCAAGAATGGTGACTAAAGAAGGGGATGAGATGGGAATCGGACCGATAAAAGAAAGGCTGGAAAATGATGGAAAGTTAATTGAGCAAGCCTTTTCCCTTTATGGAGTACCGAAAGTTTTGTTGAGAAATTCCGTACCGGTAGCCGAGGCCAGCGAGGCGGTTGATGATTACGAGCTGACTCCGGAATATATTTTGAAACACGCTGGAGAAGGTAAAGTTGAGGTTACGCAAAGACCCTGGACAGTTAAAGATGACGAAGGAATTGACTCGTACAGTTTAATGGCTCAACCGGTAGCTGTTTCCATGATCAAGCAAATTGTCGAAGTTTTAGATCTTTAGGTAAAAACCTTCTCGGATTGACTGTTCGTAAGATTTTTCCTCACTAAAAACCCCCGATTTTCATCGAGGGTTTTTTAATTTCTATATTATATAGAAATTGTTATCCGTTTAAGCGTTTTTATGCTTCGCCCTCCTAATCTTAGCATTCGGCTTATTGAACTGTTCGTTCACGCCTCATGCTGCGATTAATGGCGGACTCCGCACAAAAATTCATTATGAATTTTTGTGCTTCGGATAACATTCGTTGCAATAGACTGGACGATCTCCACGAGGTGCGAAGGGAACTTCGCACTGTTTACCGCAATCAGCACAAGTAGCAGAATACATTTGTCTGCTGCCCCTTAGTTGCTGTTTCTTTGCTGCTCGGCAAGCGGGACATCTTTGCGGAGAATTTTGGAAACCTTTCTGAGCGTAAAAATCTTGTTCAGAAGCTGTCCAAACAAAATCCGCGCCGCAGTCTTTGCATTTTAAATTTTGGTCTTGAAGTGCCATTTATTTCACCTCCTCTCTGGACTTTTCTAGAGCCTGTTTTCATCCGCCCGATCTTACTTTTTGCCTTATCCACGCCCTTGGCGGGATGCGGCTCAAAGAGCGATCTTTGGCGGATTTCGTCCCGCCAAAGGCGGGACTCAAGTTTTCCAAGTGCTCTAGAATTTTATTCCTCCTTCTCCCGCCAAGGCGGGATTCGGAGGACAAGCCAGAGACGGTGAAACTTATAGAGGATCTCTTGTGTCCTGGGAGTATTATACCATATTGGTAAAAGTAAAGTCACTGTATCATTCTCAGAATTTCTTTTCTCAACCAAAGTTTTTTGGTGACGCCGATATCGGTACCAAAAAAGTCAATACTCATGACGCTCCTAAAGAGATTTTTGATGGTTTCGCTTTTGGTAAAAATGTAATTTCTGCCTTCACCAATGGAGGGAGAAGTAAAAAACCAAAGTTCGGTATCAAAAGCTCTTAAGGTGGATTCAATTTCGTTTTGGTGCTCTTTAATGAAGTCCTCGCTGTTCCAAAGTTCTATTTGACCAACAGCGCATTTTAGCCCTTTGATGATTTGGATTTTGGTATCATTGACAACCGCTTGTTCCGGGTTTGTATAGACACTAACTTCTTGATCTTGATAATATTGAGCAACCCAAGTTTCGGGTAAATCGATAAAGCCTTTTAATTCCTCAAAAGCTTGTTTGTCTCTTTTGGTAGTGACAGAAGCTTGAAAGTTGAGAGTATTGGAGATGATGGCAGTGTAAAGCAAATTGGCAGCGAGGGGAGTGATTGGGAAGTGGGAGGTTGGAGGTGGGAAGCTGGAAGCAGAAGTGGGAAGTGGGATTTTTTGACTTTGCCCAATCGCACCTCTCACATCATTATCTAGCTTCTCACTTCTATCTTCTAACTTCCGTTTCTTCATTTCTTCCCAAATTAGAGTTGCGCAAGCACCGACCGCTTCAATTTTGGCTTTTTCACCTAAGAGTTTTTTCCAAGAGGCTTCGAAGCCAAAGTGATGGTCGTAAATTTCAATTACCCTGTCTTTTTTAACGAAAGGAGGAAGCTCTTTTGTTTCGGAAACATCGACGATGACAAATTTATAGTCACCCGGTTGAAGGGCAGTCAAGTACGGAAGAGGCCAGTTTCTGATTGTATCGGTGACACTACTGTTTAAAGGACCGGAGATGACCGCCAACGGCCTTTTAGGAGGAATTTCTTGGTAGGCAACCACACAAGCCAGTCCGTCGATATCGACAAATCTTTTACCGGTGGTAACAACCAGTGTAGACATAGGGTTGGTCGGGGCAGCTGGATTTGAACCAGCGGCCTCTTGGTCCCGAACCAAGCGCGCTACCCCTGCGCTATGCCCCGTTTTTTCAAGTCAGGCGGGCCGAACGCTGCGCCCCGCCTGCTAGCGCTAAAGCGCAAGCTTTTGCGGGCAGGGCTACCAACTGCGCTACACTCCGCCACAATGTTATTCTATCAAACTAAGGGTTGAATTCAAAGGGAAAAAAGAGTATATTTTTCCCGATGGCAACAATAGCAGAAATAGGCAGACAAAGAACTGATTTAGGAGAGGTGCTTGCCTCAGTAATGGAAGACAGGATTTCCGTCGGCCATTACATGGGTGATTTTTGCCGGTTTGCCGGTAAATTTTTCCCCAATGAAGGAAGGTATACCGTCCATAAGTCAACCGAAAGATCCAAAGAAATGGTGTCGATCTTTTTTGGTCATGGGAATGAAGAAATAAAGATAGAGATTGAAAAAGATAAGATTCTAATGGCGATTCCGACAATCGGAGTAATTTTTGTACTTGAAGGAAAATTGGTTATTCCGCCAAAAATGCTGCAAAACCAAGAACATTTAGTTTTAGTAACGGACAGAGGAGTACATGTCGTAATAGGAGTAAAACACGAAGTTCTTTCCAATAGAGCCTCAATAAGAAGACCGGTGATGTTAATTGAACCACTATCATCTTTTTCTTCTAAGGCTATTTCTTAATTTGATAAAATAAAAGGGTGAAATTAAAGAAAAGCTATTACTTTATTGTTATCGTTTCGTTGTTGATCTTGTTAATCGGTTTTAGACTTCACGGCTTGCTGTCCGACAGAGCAGTTGAAAGAGTGGGATCATATGGGACCAAGCTCATGCTTGGGAGTAAGGTTTTGATGGTTGAGGTGGCCGAGACCCCAAAGGAGAGGGAGCAGGGACTTTCAGACAGAAAAAATTTGTGCTTGGATTGCGGGATGCTCTTTATTTTTGACCAACCCGGAATTTATCCATTTTGGATGAGAAGGATGTATTTTGATATTGATATTTTATGGATTGCGGACGATCGGGTGGTAGATGTTACCCTTGGTGCCAAGGTGTCGTCGAAAGAAGAATTTGCTGCTCCTAAAACCTTTTATCGAAGCAGGGTTCCGATAGACAAGGTTTTGGAGGTAGACGCCGGGTGGGTAGAGAAGAATGGGATTAAAGCAGGGGATGTAGTAAAATATTAATGTTGTCCCTATAGCTTAACGGATAGAGCAGCTGCCTCCTAAGCGGCAGATGCAGGTTCAATTCCTGCTAGGGGCACCGAAAATAGTTCAAAGTTCAAAGTTCAAAGTGCAAAGTGCGAAACTAACAGACAAACTTCAACTTTCTCTCATTTCCGATGAAGATTTGGTGGTTTTGATTTTGAAGCGTGATTGGGAGGCGTTGAGAGAGTTATTTAAAAGATATCAAAAGCCCTTTTTTAATCTTGCCTATCGTTTTTGCGGTGACCGCTTCGTTGCCGAGGATTTGACCAGCGAAATTTTATGGCGGATTTATGGATATCTTCAATCGTTTGATTCGCAAAGAAAATTTAAAAGTTGGGCGTTTAAAGTGGCGACGAACACGTGCATGACGCACGTAGTGCAAAGTTCAAAGTTCAAAGTTATGGTTCAAAGCTAAAAGTTGACGACGATCAGGGAGAATATGAGAGTGAAGTGGCGGATGACAAAGTTGATTTGGTTAAAGAAACAGTAAGGAACGAGGTTTCGGAGAGGGTACAGAAGGCTTTAATGAGACTGCCAGACAAATACAGACTTGCTCTTTATTTATATTACTTTGAAGATTTAAAATACGAAGAGATTGCTGAGGATTTGAATTTACCGGTAAATACAGTGAGAACGCATATTAAGAGAGGGAAAGAAAAAATGAAGGAGGAGTTAAGGGATTTAATATGAAGGATAATTTTAAAGATTTGTTTAAAAACTTGCCACAACCAGCCTCCAGTAAGGAAGGCGTCAATCGATTGGTAACTGAGATTATCAAAAGAGAACTCAATCTTTTGTGGGAGAAACGAATTTCCATTCTTTCAGCAATCTCCAGCCTGATTTTAGGGTACCTTACAATTAGACAAGTAGTGGCTGTGGCAGATGGGCTCGATACGATGGGATTTTGGGCTATGGTTGGCGCTGATAGCAACTGGTTGCTAAAGGACACAGAGAGTTTCTGGCCGGCTTTCTTGGAGGCAAATCCCCTTAAAGAAATCGGTTTCTTGCTCTTACTAGTGTTTCTCTTGACTTTTAGTGTTAAAATCTTTTTAAAAGCAAGTAGAAGAGAGGAATTGTTTATGCGTAAAAGCAAGGTTGTGATGCCCTTAATAGGATTTCTGATGATTGTGACGGGGTTAACGGCTGCTTGGGTCTTTTCGAGTAATAGAGAAACAGCCTTTCCCACCAGTCTTGAGGTTGAACGTGAGCCAGGAGAAGAGCCCACTGTCGAGCCGACGGTTGCCACGGCGATTTCACCGGGGGCGACTCCATCGGGAACAAAAATCCCGACACCCAGTCTGGCTAAAAGCAAGATTGAGATAGCTTTCTTTCTAGAACTTCTTTCTCCAGAAGACGGAATGATTGTAAATATTGCTCGAATTGAGGTAAAGGGTCGGACAATCCCGGGAAGCGAGGTTTTTGTTAACGAAGAACAGGTTTATCCCGATCAAGCCGGTAATTTTCGGAAAGAAGTGGTCTTGCAAGAAGGGGAGAACTATATTTTAGTGACCGCAGGCAATGGGGAGGGAGATAGTGAAATTGAGCGGGTGGTTTATTTCGAGCGGTAGCGAGAATCAAGCTCTGCTTACTACGAAAAGTGAAACCTTTTTGGCTGATGATGAGTATTAATAATAAGGGAGATAAAAAGATGAAGAAATACGTTGTTTTAACATTTGGTTTGGTCTTGTTTTTGAGTGCGACGACAGCCGTGGAAGCAAAGTCGTGGCAAGCAGAAATCCAAGAAGAAAGAACAAAACTTAGAGAAGAAATTAGGAATAAAATTGCGACAGCGTCACCAGCTAGCCTACGCCAGCAGATTTGGGAAGGTTTACATCGGAGGTTTCCTTTTCTTTTGCCGGCGGGAATTAACCGGTTGGCTATTAAAGAGATTTCCAGTACTACTTTGCCTGCAGAAATAAAAGTTGTCAAAGACGATCAAAGTATAACATTGAAGATCAGCGGCAAAACAATAATTTTGCGCAAATTCGGAGGCAAATCCTCTCTTGCCGAACTACATGTCGGTGATATTGTCACTGCTCGGGGAACCTGGGTGGATGAAACAAAGGCGGTTTTGGATACCCGGGTTCTACGCGACCTTTCAATTCAAAAAAGATACGGAACTTTTTGGGGTAAAATTAAATCGATTAGCAGCGAGACCAAAACTTTTGTTTTAGAAACTGCTGGTCGAGGGGAACAACGGGTGTTTGTAGGAAGCGAAACAAAAATTGTTAGTCGCAACCAAACCGTACTGACTTTTTCGGACCTAGTAATCGGTCATCGAGTGCGAGTAACTGGTCTTTGGGATTCAACTCTAAAGACGATTGAGGAAGTGAAAACCATTAAAGATTGGTCTTTGCCTCCAAAACCGACTTTGACGCCGACGCCCGTAAAGTAAATTTTCTACCTTAGGGAGATAATATAAAGATTGGACTTATCTTCTTCTTCCGCCCCGATTTTAGTTAAGATGACGAGTTTGTCGGTACTTGGGGCAATGAAAACATATGGTTTAGTAAATGGACCGGAATATATTGTAGTCAGATTAGTGCCATCGTACTCGCAGCTGACTATTTTATCTTTGACAATCCAAACAAGGTGCTTTGAAGTGGGAAACCATTGGGGAGTAGTGAGTAGTGAGCCTGCCCGGCCAGGGTAGTGAGTAGTTAGGGGGATTGGGGTGGGAGTGTTTGATTTCTTTAGTTTCGGCGTAGGTGTTGGTTTAGGAACATCAAAGGGAATTAGGAAATTGTGGTCTTCTTTGATATCGTAAACATATAGTTTGCCTGATTCGGTTTGACGGCTTTCCTTTTGGGTGGAGACAGCTAAGACTGGCGGGATTAATTTTTCTGGAATCTCTGCTGAAGCGGTGGCAAGATAAAGAATCTTGGTGCTGTCAGGACTAAACTGTAATTCGGCTGCTTTGCTGGCAACAATTTCTAGCATTTTTAGAGGAAGACGCTTGAGTTTGGCCTTTTCCTTAAGGTTCTCTTCTTTTTGCCAGTCCTCTTTTGTTTTTGGCAAAGTATTGGAAACTTCGTTCCCGGCAGTCAGTTGGTTGAGCTGGCTTGCTTCCAGTAAATACTTATTGTTTGAGGAAGGAAATTCGACTAAAATTTGTCTTGAGTCCGGAGACCAGGAGTAGTTTGAATTAGCAAAGTCACTGCCAGTTCTGCTTTTAGCAATCTGTCTTGAAGACTTGCTAAAATTGAATAGGGAATCGGTCAAATCAAGGATCCAAAGCCCGGCATTAAGATCCGGCAGAGGGATTGAATAAACAATTTTTGTGTTATCAGGCGAAATTTGAGGACTGTTAACCTCGCTGAAAGTCAATGGTTTTAAATCCGGGACTTCTGGAAAAAGAAAAGCTTCGGCCAGAGAAACTAACTCCTTTTCAATAACAAGATCCTTTTTCCAAGGGAGAAAACCGTTTTTTTTGATTTCTATTGTGTATTTTCCTGGTTTAAGAGATATTGTACCATTGGTAGCCGCAACAAATTTGCCATTGACAAAAACTCTCGCACCGTCTGGATGTGAGTTGGTAACGAGAATTCCTGTCGGTTTTAGAGTTTTGTTGGCTAGATCAAGACGATAGCCACTGGCAAATTTGATAGCAAAGAAAGTTGCCCCTAGGACAGAAAAAAGGATGAGAAAAAAGAAAGAGAGACGATGTTTAGATAAATCGGGCACGAGTAGATTATATTCAAAATTACTCCAGTTTGCAATCCAAAAATGTAATTTGGAATATACGAATACCTCAATCTTTACTAATTGAAGTAAGATGATTATACATTTTTTCGATATCTTCCGCAAACCTACTATTGTCATGGTGTTTTTGCTTTGATATAGTAGATTAGATCTAGTAAAACTGAGTGAAACAGAATATATAACAAATGTATCATTTAAGCGGAGAGCGAAGAGCTAAAAGCTGTAGTTTTTCGTTTTTCACTCTCAGTTTTTAGCTAAAAACATGCTTGCTAAACAAATCGCTATCGATCTTGGAACAGCTAATACAGTTGTCTGGCTAGTGGGAAAAGGAATTGTTCTCAACGAACCGACCGTTGTGGCGGTTGGGCTTGAGGATAATCGAGTTCTGGCGGTAGGGAACGAAGCCAAAGAAATGCTCGGGAGAACTCCGGGAAATATCTCTGCATTAAAACCATTGCGGGAAGGGGTAATCGCTGATTACGAGGTTACTGAAGCAATGCTTCGCTATTTTATTCAGAAAGCCTGTGGAAGAGCCTGGATTTTTAAACCGGAAGTTATGATTTGTACCCCGGCCGGTGTGACTCAAGTTGAACGGAGAGCAGTTTTAGACGCCACCTTATCAGCGGGAGCAAGAGTGGCTTATTTGATTGAGGAACCGCTGGCGGCTGCTATTGGCGCCAAAATTCCTATTGCTCAGCCATCGGGGAATATGATTTTAAACATGGGTGGCGGAACAGCGGAGGCAGCCGTAATTTCATTGGGCGGAGTAGTTGTTCATAAAAGTGTTCGGGTGGCAGGAAACCGAATTGATGAGGCGATAGCTAGCTTTTTGCGCCGAAAGCACAATATTGTTATTGGGGAACAAACAGCAGAAGAAGTAAAGATTAAAATTGGCTCAGCTACTCCTTTGACTAAGGAAGAGGAAATCGAAGTTAAAGGGAGAGATTCTCTTTTAGGTTTACCAAAGGTGATCTCCATGACTTCAACCGAAGTTGCCGAGGCAATCAAACCGACGCTTAATTTAATAGTCGCAATGATAAAAGAGGTTTTAGAAGAAACTGCGCCTGAGTTGAGCTCAGATATTATTGATAAAGGTGTGGTGATGACAGGAGGAACGAGTTTGCTCAGGAATTTTGACAAATTTTTAACCCAAGAGATGGGTGTTTCCTTTCATTTGGCCGAGGATCCTCTTCTGTGCGTGGTCAGAGGAACGGGGGTTGCTTTGGAAAACATTGATCTTTACCGGCGATCGGTGGCAAGAAATAAGTAATTGTAGATGATGGAGAAATAAAAAAACTTAGTCCTATATTAGAGAGCGGGGGAGACCTGTAGAGTATAAAACGAAAAATTGAGGAAAAATTAAGAAATTTTTGAACAATTGAACTAAAACTTGAGTATAATTAAATTGTTCAAAAACAATGATTCAGAAAGATGATGGTTAGAAGAGAGTAGTCTTATAGTATGTTAGTAAAAAAGTTAAAGTTTTAAAGAAAAAAATTGGGGAAACACCCCCGTTTAATTAAAAAAATTAAGAAAAATTTGCTAAAATTCTAAAAATTTTTAAGTTTACTGACGGCGAGAGTTTTTAAGAAGGAAAAAATTTGGGAAAATTTGGCCTTGAAACCAGATGAAAGACGACAAAATGCCCCTAAACACCGTTGAAATTCTTGGGATACCCATAATTAGCACTTCTCCGGACCAAGTGCTAAGAGAACTGACGGTTTTTGTGGCTAAACCTGCCTCATCAGAAAAAAGTTCAGGCAGGTCTAGCTTCGGATTGACGATCTTTACTCCCAACCCGGAATTTTTAGTTAAGGCAGGAGAAGATTCATCCTTTAGGAAGCTTTTAAAAGAGGCGGACATAAATTTTCCTGACGGCATCGGTCTGGTTTGGGCGAGCAAAATTTTAGGAACACCAATTAAGGAAAGAATTAGCGGGGCGGACATTGTCGAAAAGTTATTGGAAATTGGAAATGGGCGGCTTGGGTGGGTTATAGGAATCGTCGGGGCAAGAAGAGGGGTATTATCTGAATCTCAAGAGTTGGTGGCTAGACTGGAAGTTAAATATCCACACCTTCAATTCATTAATCTTGACGAACCAGAATTAAAAATTAAAAATTTAGAATTTAAAATTGTTATGGCTTGTCATGGGATGGAAAAGCAGGAGAAGTGGATTTGGGAAAACAAGGAGAGAATTAAGGCAGGTATCTTTATGGGAGTCGGTGGATCTTTGGACTTTATAACCGGTTTTGCTAAGAGAGCACCGGTATGGATGCAGAGAATTGGTTTAGAATGGCTTTGGCGGGGATTACAGCGACCCGAACATTTTAAAAGAATTTGGAAGGCAGTCTTTGTTTTTGGGTGGTTGGTAATAAAAGAAAAGTTAAATATTTTCTTTCGGTTGGATTCCCAATAACCAGAGTACCGCTTCTTTTTTATAGCGGCGGTCTCCGCGAGAATTAATTCTGA
>Ga0210017_1003255_pt1 | contig 13678 bp, 13 predicted proteins | sample CryGeyCG2014_020_FD_183966 | JGI IMG/M metagenome (GOLD analysis project Ga0210017, IMG submission 183966) | Groundwater microbial communities from aquifer - Crystal Geyser CG08_land_8/20/14_0.20 (SPAdes) (version 2) | ecosystem: Environmental > Aquatic > Deep subsurface > Groundwater | place... | reverse complement strand
ATTCCTTAGATTTTTTTTTAGCCCACTCTAACATTAGGTTTAATTTGCCGTTTTGCTTGTACAAAGCGTCAATTTGCCGCTCTTTTTCTCTGACCTGCTCCTTGTATCCAGTCACGGCCTTTTCTTTGTCAAAAACTAGCTCTATACCCTGGCCTTGAAACTGCTCGGATACTTTTTCATTTTTCTTCTACTCATTTTGATTTCCTCCTCGTTTATACTTATATTCTACCGCTCAAGAAGGAAACCCGAACCCATTTTACCTGTCCAAATTCTTCAGTCCATTATAGTCAGAGGAATTGGTGAAGATATTGAGAGAGATAGGAGAGCGATACGAGTATGTGATTGATACGGTGGGGACAGACGGGGATCATGTGCATGTTTTTTGTGGGGCGGCACCGAGACATTCGCCAGCAGAGATCATGCGAGTTTTGAAAAGCCTCAGCGCAAGGGAAATGCTGGAGCGGATACCGGAGATACGGAAAGAATTATGGGGAGCAGCGTTTTGGGGGGACGGATACTATGTTGGAACAGTGGGAGACGGTGTAACAGAAGAAAGTATAAAGAAATATATTGAGAAACAAGGAAAAGATGATGAACACAAAGCTTTCGCTCAGATGCGATTGTTTAATTTGTAAGGGGTGGGGAGCTACAGACCAAGAAACCCCACCGCTTGCGGTGGGGAGTTAGGTCATTCACCTCTTGACACATAGCTTATCACATCAAAAGGCATTGTCAACAACTAAATTTTAATTATAAGCAAGTCAACCCTTTTTCTAAGTAGTTTTGAACATAATCAGCCACAGCCACCTCAAGCTCTCGCGGCTCATACCTCATCCCTGTTGTCCTTAATTTGGTCAGATCAGCTTCGGTAAAATACTGGTACTTATCCTTAATGTTCTCCGGCATATCAATGTATTCGATATTAACCGGCAGGCTTAAAGCAGTAAAAATCGCTGCGGCTAAATCATTCCACGTCCTAGCTTTGCCTGAACCTACATTATATATACCCTTAACCTGCTGGTTTTGATAAAAGGCCCACATCAGATCAATCACATCTTTAATATAAACAAAGTCACGCTTTTGCCCACCATCTTTAAACTCCGGCTTATAAGACTTAAAAAGCCTAATTTTCTTATCTTTTTTAATCTGCTGATAAGCCTTAACTACTAGACTGCGCATCTCTTCCTTGTGATATTCATTCGGACCAAAGACATTAAAATATTTAAAGCCAACCACTTGGCCAGTCAATTTATTATCCAGCAGCCAGAGGTCAAAATCTTGCTTGGACTGACCGTAAAGATTTAACGGTTTAAGTTTTGAAATTTGGGAGTCTTGGTCAGAATATCCCTCTCCCCCAGCCCCATACGTCGCGGCTGAGCTGGCATAAAAGAAGGGGATTTTTTCATCAAGCGCCCACTTGGCCAAACTCTTAGAATACTCAAGGTTGTTTTGTCGCAAATATTCAGCATCAGTTTCCATGGTTGAAGAACATGCGCCAATATGAAAGATAGCTTTAACTTGCCCCTGCAGCTTGCCTTTGTTAATTCCTGTAATAAAATCTTTTTTCTCAATAAAATCCAAAAAGAATTTACCTTTGAGGTTTGCCATCTTAACTTCAGAATCATTGTGGTCAACAACCAAAACCTCTTTTTCATCCATTTCATTAAATTTGGCCAAAAAACAGCTGCCAATAAAACCAGCCCCGCCAGTCAAAACAATTATCTGGCTTTGGCCCACTTTAATTCTCCCTCTTGCCAATCAAGTTTTAACCTGCGCCGGCCTTGGGTTAATTTTCTGCCAAAAATATAGCCGCTCAAAAGCGGCAGGGCAACGCTGGGCTCAACCCAAGCCATAGCAAATTTGGCGTCCTTCTTAACCTTGCCCCACGACTGTCCCTCACTTAAAGTCGAGCTGGAAAGCCCGCCGTCCTGTGTGACCGCGGTCGTGATCTGCAAAGCATAATCATGACCTCGCTGCCGGCCGTACAAATAGCCCATGACAATCGAATCATTAATGTAATTCTTAGGCACGCCGCCAGCCACATAAAATGCCGCTGTTTTTTTTGACTTAACAACAAGCTGCAATATTTCACAATTATCAGCAATGGCGTCAATGACCACGGCTGGTTTTCCAGACTGTTTGGCCCGCACCCGATGCTCGGTCAAGCCAATCCCAATCGACGAATCATTAAGCGCCGGCACAAAAATTGGGACCCCACATTTTCTACATTGGTAAAGGATTGATTCTTCATCAGTTATCTTTTCAGCCAACTTGGCCACAAAAGCCCGGCTAGAAAGCATCGCTGGCGCCAGCTCATCGGCAACTTGAGCACAAAACTGATCAGCCTGCCAAACCTTCTCCTCATCAATATAAGTATCATAAATCCGGTCGATCAATAAGTCGCGCAAGTGGCCGTCTTGGACCGCCGGGATGCCGATAAAATGACCAAAACCCAAAGCCGCATAAAGGTCCTGATATATAATCGCGCCAGTTGAAACAATGACGTCAACCGCGCCCTTGACCACTAAATCCCTGATAACCCGGCGCAAGCCAGCCGCGATCAAAGGGCCGGCTAGACCAAGAAAAACGGTTGGCCGGGCTTTATCCCGATAGATCCCTTTCAGGACCTTAGCACAAAGACCAATATTGCGCGCCTGAATTGACATCTGCCCCATCGCCTCGACCAGATCAGCGACACTAGTGCTCTCGTCTATCTGAAGTTGATTGACCCGCTGCTTAAGCAGTCCACGTTTTTGCAAACGTTCAGAGCCTTTGAGGGAACCGCAAGAATATAAAAATTTTTCAGGACTCATTTTTTTGCCAGTAGCTCATTGATCTCAGCTAGCAGTTCTTCTGATTTAAATGGTTTGGTAATATACGCCTCTGCCCCCATTTCCTTGCCTCGATTAATATCTGTTTTTTGGGTCTTGGCTGTTAGGATAATGACCGGGATGTTCTTATAATTTTCATCAAATTTTAGCATCCGGCACAGCCTAAAGCCATCAAGCTTAGGTAACATAATATCAAGAATGATCAGGTTAGGTTTTTCTGTTCTAGCCTTGCTCAAGCCTTCGGACCCATCAGCCGCAGTGATCACCTCAAATTGGTTGGCCTCCAGCCGCAATTTTATCGCCTCCCGCATCTCAGCCTCATCTTCAACAATCAGTATCTTAACTTTTTCGCTCACCGTGTTTCCTCCTTCTAGGTAAAACAAAGATAAATTTTGCGCCGACTCCTTTTTGGCTCTCGGCCCAAATATTGCCACCGTGCATTTCAATTATCCCCTTGCAAATTGACAGGCCTAGGCCCGTACCCTTGGGCGAAGCCTCGTCTTCTGGATGGATCCTGACAAAACGCTCAAAGATCTTGGACAAATCCTCTGCCCCCAGTCCTACCCCATTGTCTTGGACAAAACTAACAACCTTGTCGTCAGAATAGCCTACCCCGATAATAATTTCTCCCCCCCTTTCCGTGTATTTAATCGCATTGTCAATTAAATTAATGTAAACCCGCAGCATTTGTTCGGGATCACACCAGATGACAATCGGCTCAGGACAATCAAGCTTGACCGCTATTTCCTTTTCCACAGTCCGGCCTTTGAACATAGCTACCACTTTGTCGACCAGCTCCACCAAGTTGGTTTCTTGCATATTAAGAGTAAGCAACCTGGACTCGATCCTTGAGATATCTAATAAATTATCAAGGATCCTGGCCAAACGGTCTACATTGGACTGAGAAGAGACCAACAGCTTTTGTTGGGTCTCATTGACCTTGCCCAGCACCCCGTCAATAATCAAGGAAATGTTCTCTCTAATAATTGAAAGCGGGGTACGTAGCTCATGGGAAGAAGTAGAAACAAAATCATCCTTAAGCCGGTCAACATCTTTCATCTTTTCCAAAGTAACCAAGAGCTCCATATTTTTCTGTGATAGTTCTTGGCGGTGCTGGCTAAGCAGCTTAGCAAAATAATAGATCGTCGCTGCAAAAAGAAAAATAGACACCGTGGTAAAAACCGCTTTATTATTAATGACCAACAAAAGTTCGCGCGGCGAAAGGTTAAAGCTAGCTCCATAAATAGGGATGATTTGCAAAAAAGCCAGGGCCAGCAAGACAAGATAAAAAACAGCAGAAAAAAGCGCAATGATAAACACGGACAAGGAATAATATGAAAACATGCCAAAACCAGAAACAACGATCAAGACCAAATATAAGAACCAGTAAGGGCTTTCTACCCAACCAGTAATGTAGATCAAAAAGGTAATCGCCAAGGTATCAAAGGCCAGAAAGACCACACTGGTCATAGTGATCTGCCTTAATCCTGGCTTTTGCTTAAACCAAAGCAAAAGATGAGCCATAATATTGTAGAACAAGACAAAGAGCAAAAGCCATAAGCTTAATGGCATATCTCTTAGGAATGAAAAGCCAAACATAAGAAAGCCTAGAACAACTATCAGATAACGGATCCAAATCCCCCAATAAGATTTCTCTTTAATATCATTGATCAGGAGTTGGTCTTCCTCTTTTTTTAGCTCAGCAAATTTTTGGGCGTAGAGATCTTTATTCATTATTTGATCCAAAACATCCCGGTCTTGGCAGAATAATCCAGATAACGCTGGCCAAACTTTTTAGTCAAATCAAATTTTTCCTCAAAGTAGGCCTTAAGCCAAATGATCAGTAACATAAACATGCCAAAATAAAAAGAATAGACCGCTGACCAAACCCACCACCAACCAACATAAATAAAGATCAAACTAAGATATTGGGGATGCCGCACCCAAGCATATGGCCCAGCAGTCAGCAAATTTTCGCCTTTTTCAACCTTGGCCAGACACCATTGGCGCCAGGACCAGAGTAAAAGCGCCAAGCCAATCAAAACAAAAAGACCGCCGGCAATCCGCCACCAAAAAAAATCAAGCTCAAAGCGCGGTTGCACAAAAGCCACAGTAACCAAGGGCAAGAACACACCCAAGGAAAGCATCAACCATCTAATAGCTTTTAGGCCCGGCTGTTCAGCTAAGATCAACACGAAAGCAAATAAAAACAAAAAAACTATCTGATTAACCATTAAACACCCCTCTTTGTTTGTTAATTTTATAACAAACGCCGCTAATTCACAACTATTGATGTACCCCACCGTTATAATCTCCCTTGTCTTGCCAAAAATAACAGGCTATAATTTTCATATGCGTAAAATACTCTTGGTCGTGGGTGGGCTTTTAATTTTGATAAGTAGCAGTGCTTTGGCCACCCAGATCATCAGTTTACCTAAGCCAGTTTATGATTCTTCGATTTCATTAGAAAAAAGCATTGCCCACCGCCGCTCAGAACGCAGCTATCTTGAAAGCCAGTTAAGCCAAGAACAGCTCTCGCAAATTCTCTGGGCTGCCGAAGGAATTACTGACCAAACCTACGGCTTTCGCAGCGCCCCATCAGCTGGCGCTTTATATCCCCTAACTATTTATGTGGTTGAAAAAGACGGGGTCTTCCGCTACCTGCCTGACAGCCACAAATTAGCCAAGCTCTTTGACGATGACAAGCGTCCCTCCTTGGTCAGAGCCTCCCTGGGACAAGTGTGCATTCGAGAAGCCCCTGTTTCCTTAGTCATTGCCGCTAATTTTAGAATAACGCAGGCTAAGTACGGCGCCCGCGCCTTTCGCTATGTTTGCATGGAGGCCGGCCATGTAGCTGAAAACATTCACCTCCAAGCGGTTGCCCTAGGTTTAGCTTCACTAGCGATCGGGGCTTTTTGGGACGATGTTATTAAGAAAGACCTGGACCTACCAGAAAACCAAGACCCACTTTACATTATCCCAATTGGTTATGTTAAGCAATGGCCAGAAAAAAAATAAATTTAACCAGACTTTTAGCGCTGCTCGTCATCATGTTGGCTATTCTTCATGTCTACCTAACAATCTTTTTGCCTAAATGGATCCCTGGCCCTTTGCGCGTTGGGACAATCAGCCAACCCTTTAATCTGCTAGTCCTGGGCGTAGACACCACTTATAACTCTGAAACAAAAAAACCAATGCCTGAACTGGCTGGACGCACCGACACTATCATGCTAGTACACCTAGACCCAATTCATAATCAATTTAACACCTTATCTATCCCGCGTGATACCTACACCACGCTTCCTGGCTTTGGTCAGACAAAAATTAATGCCGCTAATGTTTACGGCGGGACAGAACTAGCACTGCAAGCTATCACTAATCTAACTGGGGTTAAGATCAATTACTTCATTACTTTCAAGCCTTCGTTTATCAGCCAGCTAGTTGATCTTTTGGGCGGCGTTTACCTTGAGGTAGAAAAAGACATGGAATATGTTGACCACGCCCAGGGACTTAACATCAATCTAAAAAAAGGCTATCAGAAGCTGTCCGGCAAACAAGCCCATGACTATATCAGGTACAGGCATGATCTCTACGGAGACCTGGGACGGATTGAACGTCAGCAAAAATTCATGAAAGCCTTGGGCCAGCGGCTTAGCCGGCCTAGTAACATTATTAAAGCCCCTTTTATTATTTATGTCCTGTCAAGAGAAATAAAAACTAACCTGCCACTGACCCTACTGATTAAAACAGTCAATTGGCGCCGGATGCTTTCTGCAGGCAACATAAGATCAACAACCCTACCAGGAGAACCAACGACTGTTGACGGCGCAGGTTCTGTAGTTGTACCAGACCCAAGAGCAATTGAAAAGTTGCGGCGTGAACTTTTTCAATAAATGGCTTAAGACTCAAATAGATCGACAAGTTGCCCTTTGACCACATTCACTAACCCCTGATCAGTTAAACGGAGTTCAGGCAAAGCAGTGTATGATAAAAATGACAGTTGCTTAAAAGGCTCAGTCAATTTACAGCCCAGCTCAGTTGCCGCCGCAACCAGTTTGCGCTGCTTATTTAGCACCTCAGCCAATGGCTGGTCAGAGAGCAAACCCGCAATGGGCAAGGCCATTTCTGCCAGCACCAAACCACCCCGCACCACTGTCATCCCGCCACCCAAGGCAACCACCCGCCTAACTGCGGAAAGAATATCCTCATCATCCACCCCAACACAAATAATATTATGCGCGTCATGGGCCAGGGAACTGGCCAAAGCACCACGCTTGAGCCCAAAACCTTTAACTAAACCAACGCCAAGGTTGCCCGAAGCCTTATGCCGTTCAATAACCACCAGTTTTAAGATATCATTGTCAGTGTCAGCCACAACAATTTTCTTCTTGGCCTTGACCGTTCCCACAATACTTTTAGTTATCAGTTGCCCTGGAATCAACTCGATCACCTTGGCATATTCTGACCTAGCTGGCAGAACAAAATCTTCGGTCTCTAAGGATTTCACCTTAATCGTTTCCCTAAGCCCTTTGGCTTTATGTGTCTTGACCTCAAATAAAGGCTTATGCCGAGACGCCACCAATTGCCCGCGCTTAAAGACCAGATCAACCTCAAAATCCGATAAATCAGAAACAATATTGATATCGGCATAATAACCAGGCGCTACTGCCCCATAATATGACAGGCCCAAGAAGCGCGCTGGATTAAGAGTAACCATTTGCACCGCAGTCACTGGGTCAAGTTTTTGCGCAACTGCTTTGGCCAAGACCAGATTAAGATGGCCTTGGCTAAGATCAACTGCCGCCAGGTCATCACTACACAAAACAAAAAAGCGGGCATTGGCCGGATTAATTAATGGCAGAATAGCAGTTAAATTCCCCCCCAAAGCCCCTTCCTTAATAAAAATCTGCAAACCAAGCCTTAACCTTTCTTCTGCCTCTGCCAAGGTTGCAGCTTCATGATCTGACACCACGCCTGTAGCAACATAGGCCATCAAATCTTGACCAGTTAAGTTATTGGCACTGCCAAAGATCCTGGACTGACCAATCGTGTCCATTTTTGCTAAAACTTTCTTGTTGCCAGCTAATTCCGCTCTAAAGTTTAGCAGTTCACCGATGGGCAAGACTTGTTTGTGCTTCAAAAGTGAAGCAAAATTCTGGGCTGAGATCCCAGTTCCACTTGTTTCCAGCTCGCTGGGCAAAACACAAAGCGGCAGGGTAAAAAAAACATCTAAGGGCAGATCAGTACCGGCCTCAAACAAATATTTTAAGCCTGTCATCCCCACCACATTAGCCAGACGATGAGGATCGCCAACCAAGGTGGTAGTCCCGTGCGGCACCACGGCTCGGGCAAGCTCCTCAAGGGTTAAAAAAGCACTCTCCACATACAAATGACCATCAATAAAACCAGGTAAAATATAGCGGCCGTTAAGGTCCTGCTCTTCTTGGCCAGCAAAAGACCCAAGCCCAACTATCCGATCCTTATAAATCGCTACGTCCGCAGGATAGATTTCTCCAGAAAAAACATTCAGCAATTGGCCGTTCTTCAAGACCAGGTCAGCTTTCCTCTCACCGCGGGCCACCGCCATTCTTTCTTTAAATGAATTCATGATTGGCAGTCTAACAAATCAATTCTTGACGGTCAAGCCCGACTGGTTTATGCTATAATCTTTTTTATGAAATGGTATTATGGATCAGGCCTTGCTTCGCTTTTGGTTGTCGGCCTTGGCCAAATTATCAAAGGCGACAGTCGTAAAGGGTTAAGCTTACTCTTGCTTTTTTATTTTGTTGCGCCGGCACTAATTTATCTTTCCTTGGCTTTTAATTTCCCCTGGCTGGTTTATCTTTTTGGTTTCACCATAATTTCTGCTATACTTATGTGGCTGTACAGTCTTGCTGACGCCTTAGCCAGGTAAACTTACGTTTATCTCACCCAAGTTTTAAAGCGTTGGCTAGATAGCATGGGACAATCTAATGAAAAGAGCTTTTAAATTAGCGACTATTTTTAATATCCCAGTTGAAATAAATTATTCCTGGTTTATTGTGGTTGGTTTGATCATTTTTACCCTGACCCAAGGTTATTTTCCCAATACTGATCCTGGGCTAGAGCCAATTATCTATTGGTTAATGGCCATAATTTCAGCCAGTTGTTTATTTGCCTCGCTCCTGGCCCACGAACTTGCTCATTCCATTGTCGCGAAGAGGAACCAGCTGCCCATCCACGGCATTACGCTTTTTATTTTTGGCGGTGTGGCCCACATGTCACAGGAACCAAGCTCGCCTGCCGTTGAATTCAAAATGGCCATTGCAGGGCCAGCCATGAGCTTTTTTCTGGCCCTGCTCTTTTTTGGCTTAGATACTATCTTGGCTAGTCTGGGAGTGAGCGGGCCTATCACCTCAATGGTCCAGTACTTATTTATTATTAATGTTTTCGTTGGACTATTTAACCTCATCCCTGGGTTTCCGCTTGATGGTGGGCGGATACTTAGGTCTATCCTTTGGCATTTTTATCGAGACGTCAGAAAAGCCACGGCGATTGCCAGCGGTTTTGGCAAAACCTTTGCCTTGCTCCTGATGCTATTTGGGTTGCTTAATCTATTTCACAACAATCTACTCTCTGGCATTTGGCTGATCTTTATTGGTTTTTTCCTGCAAGAAGCAGCAGACACAAGCTACCGCCAAGTTGTCCTAAAAAAAATCCTCAGCGGCTTGCGCGTTGAGCAATTTATCAGTAAAAATGTGATCACAGTGCCAGCCAATACCACGTTGGAAACGCTGGTCAATGATTACATCTTTAACTATCGACACCATTCGTTCCCAGTGATCAAAGACGACCAGCTCCTTGGCCTGGTCACATTCCACGACGTTAAAGAAGTATCAAGGGACAAATGGAACACAACAACAGTTAATGAAATAATGGTCCCAATCTCTGATAGTTTCATCATCAACAAAAACCTAGATGCCATGGACGCCCTGACCAAACTGGTCCAAAACGGGCTGGGCCGGGTTCTCGTGATTGAGCAGGGAAAACTAATTGGCATCCTTTCGCAAAAAGATATCATGCAACTCTTTCAACTAAGAACTGAGATCGAAAAATAATTCGTCGGCAGGAGAACTCATGAAAAAAAGAGCCTTAATGATTATTGCTTTTGATAATTTTCGTGACGAAGAGTATCTTGAGCCTAAGAAAGTCTTGGTTGCTGGCAACATTGAGGTGGTTACGGCCTCTAACCAGCTTGGCCAGGCCAAGGGCAAGCTGGGTCTCAACGCCAGGGTGGACCTAACTATCGACGAGGTCAAGGTTTCTGATTACGACGCTATTATTTTTATCGGCGGGCCAGGCTCTTACGATTATTTTGATAACCCGCTGGCCCAGCATATTGCCCAAAAGGCAGTTAAACAAGATAAAATCCTGGGCGCGATTTGTGCGGCGGTCGGCACACTAGCCAAAGCCGGCGTACTCAAAGGGCTCAAAGCCACCAGTTTCCCTGGGGTCAGTCAGATCCTAACAGAAAACGGGGCCCACTATCTGGCCACCGGACTTGAAATTGACGCCCTACCAACCAGTAAAACCGGCAAAATCATTACTGCTGATGGCCCAACCAATGCCAAAAAATTTGGCGAAGAAATTCTTAAAAAACTACTCAGTTGAGGCTAAGGTTGGCTGCACCACAAAGTCGGCTGATTGCTGGTAAAGATGTCCATCAGTATCTGCCACATAAACTTTAAGCTGATGCTCACCTAGTTTAATATCAGACGGCAAACGGACCTGTCCTTTCCAAAGCTGGCAATCAAAGGAATAAAGACCTATCTTAGTATTATTGCAAACAACAGTGACCCGCTCGGCTGCCACACCATCAACCAGCACCTTAAAATACATGACCTCGCCTGCCTGGCCAGGGGTTGCCACAAATTTTATTTCCCGCTCACGAAAAGCCAATTCTGGCAATGGGGGCAGCTCTGGTTTTTTAACAATCTTAAGGCTGCGCTCAAACGGGAAAATAGTTAGGCTGAGACGCTGGTTGCTTTCTAAATAATCACTGGCCGCAGTAAAACTATAATCTAAAATAATATTTTGATAACTTAGGCCAACCCCGGCACTCGCACGCGAGCCAATCAACCCTCCCCTTAAAAAAAGATTATCGCTAAAACGATATTCCAAGCCAGATAACAATTCCGGACTCGGCTTAAGATCAAGATCAAGTGCCAGGAGCAGACGCTCAGCATACGGCCGGACAGCCAGGCCAACTTTGTAATTTGGGCCAAGCGTTTCACTAGCCCCTGAGTCAGTCGTCCATTTCATTTGAGGCGCTAAGCAGTTTTCAATTTTGGCACCAATTGACAAGGCAGGAGAAAGCTTAACCAAGCCCGTCAAGTCAGCGCCATAACCACTAGCAGCTTTGCCAGCTAAGTTCTCAGTAAAATATTTTAAATTGCCCCCAATTGAAAGCTGACCAAGCTCCCTGGCAAAAGAAACCAAATAAGCCCTGGCCCCATAGCCAAAACTGCCAGTCACTACCGGCCGCCCAGAACTATCTAAGGTGGTTTCTAAAAGGCCCCCCTGGCTCGCATCTAAGACTAACAAGCCCCAAACCCCGTTATCAGTTGGCCAGGCACAATTAAGGGCAGTATAATTTACGCCCAAAATCTCGCTAGCAGTCGAAGAAAGCTGAAAGGCCTTGAGACCAGACAGGCACGCGGGGTTAAAATAGATTGCCTCGCTGCCCTGGCCAGCAGCCACCTGGGCCAAACCCATGGAAGCGGCCCTGGCCCCTATGCCATTATCCAGCGCGGCTTGAATATCAGCCAGCGCAGGAGATAGAAAGAAAAAACCAAACAAAAGGGCAAAGAAGCTTGTTCTAAGTCCAATGTCCCAGGTCATAGGTCTATTGTCCATAGTCCATTGTCTATAATCCTTTAAGTTGGTCATTTCAGCACCGCAATCTGCAGCTTGGTTTTCTTTGTTTCTCCACCTGATTCAGCCAAAATATAACCTAGGTACAGACCATTTTTGACATAATTGCCAGCTTCATCGCGGCCATCCCACTCCACCTCATTGTTTCCAATAGTTGATCTATCTGGCACACCAGCTGCAAAGCCCCAGTGCCTGACCAAGCGTCCGGCCAAGTCAACCAGCCGGATCTTAACCTGGGCTGGCTGGGAAAGCTGGTAAAAGATCTTGGTCGTGTCAGCCAAACCATCACCATTAGGGGAAAAGGGATTGGGGGCAAAGAGGGCCGTAACATTAAAAGTTGAGCTGACTTGAAACGTCGGAGAATCAATGGTATATCGCTGATGATTAATATCCTGAATTGTAACCGACATCCGGAACTCCCCCTCAGGCAACGCCTCCGGAAGATTAATAAAAATGGCACCATTGTTGTGCAAACTTGTGTCACCTTGACTCTTGCTAATAGTTTGTTGCCCGCTGCTGTAGACCGCTTGATTGTTTGCCGTTGAAAAAACCTCGACATAATAATCAGTAATTATCAAATCATTTGGGTACGACACCAAAAAATCCGAGGTTGAGGCAATATAATCTCCGCTGACAACGCTTTTACCATTAACCGTAAAGTTGGCACAAGTGCTCGCTAATTTTTCCGGTCCCTTCACCCCAATAAAATACTTTAGATCCTGGTTCCCATAACTTGAGCTCAAATTAATCTTTAACGTGCCTTCATCTCCCGGCAACGCCGACAACGGGCTCAAGACTTGCAATTTATAAAAACCCGAATCAACACACTGCAGATCATAACACCAACCGCTTGGCAAGTTGGACTCTGTTACTTTGACCGAGTCGCTTCGTGGAAAATCAGAGTAAAGGTAAAAATCCCGGCTGCCCCCTGCATATGCTTTTTGCGTGATTGTGCTATTAAATGGATCATAGATGAAACTGGCTTTGTCTGCTGGGTTTACTCCGCCTAATATAGGATCAATATTGGCAACTTGTTGAACCCCTAAATTTAGAGCAGTTCCGGAGGAGGGATAATATTTATACCACTTCCCTTGCCAATCATTGACATAGGCTGACCCGCCATTATCAATAATATAAATTACCCTAGCAGATTGATATTCCTCATAATTATCATACACCTCAAAAGCCTTAGGTCCTTTAATGTTTTTATCGTGATAAACATAATATTTAGTACCGTCAATGCTCTCGCATTCATAAAGGTCATATTGGTTGTTTGCAACCATTTTTTTTGCATTGTCCTCTAAAAAAGATCTTATTTTATCCTCGAAAGGATCGTTCCAATTCAACTCAAAAGTATCCCCAACTGCCTGGATTACACCATCGGTAGCCTGATTAATTGGAACAGCCAGGGGAGCCAGCACGCTCTTGCCCAGAAGAGAGTCTCCAGCGATGGCCAGTTCAAACTCATAATAAAGCCCCATTGCTTCAGACCCAATTACGCCAGCAACACCGCAAGAAATTACGCCTCCGGCAACACAGGCCAATGTCCCCCATGGTGGAACTCCACAAACCGACACCGCTCCAGCCCCAGTTAAAGCAATCCCATAAGCAGTAAGACCGCTGACACAACCAGCAACGAAGCCAGCACTCTTATATCCCTCTTTGTATTGCTCATCCTCAATGGCCCGACCAATATCTTTTAGGTCCAGAACTAAAAAACCTACGTCAAGAAGAGGCACGCTTTTCCCCAAAACTTTAACGTTGCCTACTTTAGCAAGGCTTTCTAACTGTTTAAAAGCTGAGGAAGTACTTAAAACCTGCGTGAAAACATGATTCTATTTGGCTAAATCCCTTGATTCTTGCGGAATTACCCAGAAAATGGTATAAACAAATGAAGCTAACTTTTAGTTAGGTTCATTTGTATGCGATCAGGA
>Ga0210017_1003254_pt1 | contig 13678 bp, 10 predicted proteins | sample CryGeyCG2014_020_FD_183966 | JGI IMG/M metagenome (GOLD analysis project Ga0210017, IMG submission 183966) | Groundwater microbial communities from aquifer - Crystal Geyser CG08_land_8/20/14_0.20 (SPAdes) (version 2) | ecosystem: Environmental > Aquatic > Deep subsurface > Groundwater | place... | reverse complement strand
GCAAGTAAGGCAAAGTTTAAGAGGGGCCATATTAAAAGAGAGAAGGGTGTAATTAGTCTTGCATTTGTCGGCAGAATGGAATCGATTAAAGGCCCCGATATTTTTTTAGAGGCGCTTGGCTTAATTAAGGACAATTTCTCTAAGTTTAAGATTCATTTTGTAGGGGTTGGATCTTTACTCGAGACGCTTAAGAGAAAAACCAAAGATATGTGTTTGGATAAACAAGTTGTTTTTTATGGGAACATAAGCGATTTTCAGAAGATTAGTGATGTTATTAGAATAGCCGATTGGCTGGTAATACCGTCCCGCAGTGATAGTATTCCTCTTGTATTTTCCGAAGCAATGAAATGCGCGACTCCGATAATTACTTCCAACTTGCCTGATTTAAAATTTTTGATCAAAAAGTATAAGGTCGGATATTTGTTTGATAAAGGTGATTTTCGTGGCCTTGCGGGTATAATTAGAAAATTGCCAGAGGTTAATAAAGACAGAGAAATATTTTCCAAAAATACAAGTTTAGCGGCTAAAGATTTTAGTATCGAGAAATCATCTGAGAGGGTAATGTCTTATTTGGATAAATTATGAATAAGGAGGTTATAAATAAAAAAGAAAACGTACTGATAGTCGGTGCCGGTGTTGCCGGTCAGGAACTTTCTGAAGAGATTAAAAGACACCTAAACAATCACTATGAGGTTGTGGGTTTTTTGGATGACAATAAGAAACTTGAAGGTAGGAAAGTTGGCAGCATAGAAGTTCTTGGTAAGATAAGTTTTCTTTCAAAACTTGTTCAGAAGTATCGTGTTTCGCAGGTTTTTATTGCTATACCGTCTGCCCAAGGAAGTTTGATTAGAGACGTAATAAAAAGCTGTGAAAAAGAAAGGGTAGTATTTAAAATTGTTCCGAGGATTCTGGAAATTATCGAAGGGAAAGTCAAGCTTTCTAAAGTAAAAGAAATTGAAGTTGAAGACTTGTTGGGAAGAGCAATAATCAAGTCTGACCAAAGACTTTTCAAGAAAGAATTTAAAGATAAGACAGTTTTAGTCACCGGCGCTGCAGGTTCTATCGGATCTGAAATTTGTAGACAAATTTTGGGATTTTCCCCTAAAAAACTTATTGCATTGGATTTTTGGGAGAGTGGGCTTTATAACTTAGAGCTTGATCTTCTGGAGATATCGAATAAGGAATTATTTGAATGCGTTGTGGCTAATATTCAAGATTATGAGAGAGTAAAGGGAATTGTTGATAAGGAAAAGCCTGATATTATTTTCCACGCTGCGGCCTACAAACACGTTCCTCTGATGCAAAAGTATCCTTACGAAGCTGTTGAAAACAATGTTTTTGGGACTGAAAATATGGCTAAAGCCGCAACCAACGGTGGTGTAGAGAAGTTTGTAAATATTTCTACCGATAAGGCCGTGGATCCTTCGAGTGTCATGGGGGCCACGAAACTATTGGCCGAATTTATTTCGAATTATTACAATAAGAAAGGCAAAACCAAATTTTGTTCGGTTAGATTTGGAAATGTATTGGGCAGCCAGGGAAGTATTGTCCCTACATTCAAAAAACAAATAGCCAAGGGTGGGCCCGTTACAGTTACCAGTAAAAGGATGACCAGGTTTTTTATGACTATACCTGAAGCAGTTCAGCTTGTTTTAAATGCAAGTCTTTTTGTTAAGGAGGGCGGAGAGATTTTTATGCTTGATATGGGTGAGCCCGTAAACATTGATGGCCTTGCTAGACTCATGATCCGTTTGGCCGGTTTGGTACCCGGTGTTGATATTCAAATAGAGTATTCGGGTATCAGACCCGGTGAGAAGATTGCGGAGAAACTTATTACGGAAACCGAGAATGTTCAGAAAACTTTAAACAAGCGTATTTTTTTGGTTGAGGGGAATGCTGAAAACTTGAGCGTTAATAATATTTTGGATAAACTAAGAAAGTTGGTTTTGAAAGAAGACAATCGGGGAATTATGAATGTACTTAAAGATGTCGCGCCCAATATTAAATAAGATGATACCTTTAGTCAGAGTTGACATTGGAAAAGAAGAAATCAGAGCGGTGTCAAAAGTTTTGAAAAGCGGTTGGCTAACAATGGGTCCGGAAACTCAACTCTTTGAGGAAGAGTTTGCCAGGTATGTTGGCGCCAAGTACGCTATTGCCGTAAATAGCGCCACTTCAGCTCTTTTTCTAGCCCTTAAAGCTTTAAAGGTTGGTTCGGGGGACGAGGTGATAGTCCCTTCTTTTACTTTTGCTTCGTCTGCCAATGTCATAGTTCATTGCGGCGCCACACCCGTATTTGTTGATATTAAGTTTGATGATTTTACGATGGATCAAAAGTCGTTGGATGCCGCAATTACCTCTAAAACAAAAGCCGTGATACCCGTTCACTACGGGGCAAATAGAGCAATAATAAAAACGAATTTGCCTGTTATAGAAGATAGCGCCCACCTTATTAAAAGGAACGGAGACAACAAAAAAGCTTTTGCCTCTTGCTACTCTTTTTATGCTACCAAGAATATGACCACCGGCGAGGGCGGAATGATTACTGTTTCCGATGAAAAGCTAACCGATTGGTTGAAGATGGCAAGACTGCATGGACTTTCAAGAGACGCCTGGAAAAGGTACGATTTAGAATCGAAATGGGTTTATACGGTAGAGTTTTCGGGATGGAAAGTAAATACGACTGATATAAATTCGGCATTGGGTAGGGTACAGCTTAAAAGATTGGATAGTTTTCAGAAAAGAAGAAGAGAAGTCTTAGCGCTTTATAATAAACTTTTGGGGCTTAACAACAAAGGGACTCATCTTTATCCGATATTGGTCGATGAAAGAGATAAATTTTTTGAATATATGAAGAAAAACGGGATTGGCTGTTCGTTTCACTTTACCCCCCTCCATTTGCAGCCGGCTTTCAGGAAATATAAGACTCCCAAACTTCCTGTAACCGAGTATGTTGGCGAAAGGGTGGCAACTATCCCCTTTGACGCCGTGATTAGTGATACCGAAATCAAAAAAGTTGCCGAATTGATTTTGAAATACCCTGGTTTTAAGAGAAATCGGGTTTGTCCTTAAAGTATTCTTTCTTCGATGTATTTTTCTGTTGAGATATCTTTTTGATTTAAATTGACGATCATTTCTGCAACCAGGCCGGTAGAAACAAGCTGAACGCCAATTATCATCAAAAGCATTCCCAAAAAAAGCAGGGGTTGTCTGTATTGAATCGTTCCGGTGGTAATTCTGAGGTAGGTTATATATAGGCCAATTACAAAACCGGCAAAGAAAGAAACGAGTCCCCAAAATCCAAAGAAGTGTCCGGGACGCCTGATGTAACCTGTTAAAAATGATACGGTGAATAAATCCAGTATTCCTTTAATATTTCTCTCCGCTCCAAATTTACTTTTTCCGTATTTTCTTGGTCTATGGGTAATGACAATTTCTCCGACTTTATAATTTTGGTGTTGTACTAAAACGGGTATGAATTTATATAATTCTCCATATAATTTAATTCCCTCAATAGCTTTTCTTTTATAGGCTTTAAATCCACAGTTTAAATCGTGTATGGATACTCCGGTCAGAATCCGGGTTAACCAATTGCCCAGTCTGGAGGGTAGAGTTTTACTTATAGGGTCGTATCTTTTTTTCTTCCAGCCGGAAACCAAATCGTAACCTTCATTTAGTTTTTTAAGAAAATTTGGGATCTCTTTTGGATCGTCTTGCAGGTCGGCATCCATGGTAATCACAATATCGCCTCGGCAATTATCGAAACCGCTTTGAAGAGCAATAGATTTGCCGAAATTGCCCCGATGTTTTATGATTTTTACATTAGGGTCTTTTTGATGAAGCTTGACTGCGGTTCCAAAAGTCCCGTCTACTGACCCGTCATCAATGAAAATTATTTCGTAAGAACATCCCAATTTCTTTATTTGGTCGACTATTTCTTGATATAAAATAGTTATCGATCTTTCTTCATCTTTCGCCGGAATAACAAAAGACAACATTGGTTTTTGCATCGAGAATATAATATCATCTTAGGTGTGATAAAGAAAATAATCCTGTTAATTGTGCCTCTGGTGTTTTTGATTGTAGGCATAGTAACAATTCGTGATTATGGAATCAATTGGGACAGTCCTTATCGTTTCAATCGGGGACAGGCCTATTTTTGGTACTTCTTAACCGGAAAGAAAAATTATAATGGTCTTCCTGATTTCAAAATATCTTTCTGCACATCTGGAAATTTAGATTTATTTACAAAGTGTAAAGACAAAGGCGAAAGTCGCAGCTATTATCAGTATGATTCATATGATTTTAGTTACTGGATTGTAAACGACAGCGGTCATCCGCCCCTTGGTGACATTCTGGCGTCTTTAAGCAATTATATTTTTTATCAAAAATTTGGACTAGTTAATGATGTATTCTCGTACCATATTTTCATTGTTGTTTCGAGTTTTTTGTTAGTTTTGGGTATTGCTTACTTTGTAAAGTCCGAATTTGGAATATTTCCCGCTATAGTGAGTTCTATAGTCCTTGCCGGCTACCCGTTATTTTTTTCAGAGTCCCATTTTAATGTTAAGGATCCGCCGGAGACTGCATTTTTTGGCTTGATGCTGATATTTTTTTACCGGGGCATTGTAAAAAACAATTGGAAATATATTCTTATTTCTTCATTTGCGACCGGACTTGCCTTGGGAATAAAATTAAACATTGTCTTTGCGATTTTTATAGTCGGGCCATGGCTTATTTACTATCTTGTTAAAAAACTTTCTCCCGGGCTGTCTTTTAAGAAATTTTTAATATTTTGCAAAGAAAGAGCGATTCTTATTATTTCCCTTATTATCTATTTACCAATCAGTTTAGGTATTGTCTATGCTACCTGGCCTTTTCTATGGCGAGATACATTAAGGAATGTTTTTAAGATATTGGGTTATTACCAGCAGATAGGAATAGGTACTCCTGTTGAACTGACCGGCTACATTTTTAAAGGTTGGAATTTGTATCCCGTCTATTGGATATTAGTTACAACATCAATTCCTGTTTTAATTCTATTATTTTTGGGTCTTATATTTTCTATTTTTTCGAAAAAAATTAATAAATCGGGTTTTTCTTTATTTATAATTTTATGGTTTTTAACTCCAATCATAAGAGTAAGCCTGCCGAATACAGATATATACGGCGGGGTGAGACAAATTATGGAGTTTATTCCTGCTCTTGCCATTCTTTGCGGTATTGGAACATATGCCCTAATTAATATTTTCAAAGAAAATAGTTTAAAACCAGTTGTCTATTTTTTGATTATTACCTCCCTGTCATTCTCTCTTTTTGAGATGATAAAAATTCATCCTAACGAGAACATTTATTTTAATCAAATAGTTGGAGGTTTAGAGGGAGCAATGGAAAAGAACATTCCTTATTGGGGCAATACTTACGGTAATGTTTATTTACAGGGTGTTAAGTGGATTAATGAAAATGCTGAAAAAGGAGCTAAAGTTGCTTTGCCGATAGGCTATATTAGTAGTATTCCGAGAACCATGCTTCGAAGCGATATCGATTGTAGTAAACCAAATTGGACCGGACCAAATCGCGGTGGCGAGTACGGGATCGAAATGTATTTTGAATGGCCGGCGAAATACTGGTACAGTTTTCAATATTATGATAAATACCTCGATCCTGTTTATGTGTATTCGGTTGATGGTGTATCTCTTCTTAAGATATGGAAAAACGACCTAGAACATACAAAAACCGAATTTAGAAAGGAATTAGTTTATAAACCAGCCTTCGTAAAACTTGAAAGAAATGCGCTTAACGAACAGCTAAAAATTGACATAGGTAAGGAAATTTTCTTAACCAGACTTGAGATTAATCATTCGAATGCAAATTGTAAAAACCAGGTTTGGGGATATGTTGCTATTTCATCAGACGGTATAAACTGGAATAAGGAAGTCGAACCCATAACTTTATCCCAAGCCACAATGTCTGGGGCAGACGGAAAAATAACAGGTTGGAGTGATACAAATTTTGTTTATCTTTTTGCCGGCAAAATGGCACGGTACATAATACTGGATCCGCAGATGGAAAATTCCTGTTATCTTAAAGACTACTCTGTCAAGGTTATGGGTTTGGAAACCTTACCCTGATGATTATTTGAGTTTTTGTGAAAGAATACTCAGTGTGTCTATGTCCTGCTGGGAGAGAAGCCAGAAGGCAGAATTGGCAGGAAAGTGATCCCTCATTTTGTCTAAGATTGGTTTATATTTGGCAAAGAGAGTTAAAACTAATTCCTTGTCTTTATTATTACCATTTACCACACTTTCGGCTAGAATTCCTGCCTGATAAGCAAGTCTTTGAGAGGAGTTTGCGAAGTCTAATTGGTTTTTGTTTTCGACGAGACTTACGAATTCCGAAACTCTTTTTTCAAGCAAAATTTGTCTATAGGAAAATTTGGCTTGGCGGGAAAACTTAAAGAATTCCGTTATTTTCTCTTTTAATCTTTTGAAAGTGTAACCTGAGCTTCCCGGAAGCGTTTGCTGAACAGGAAGGCCGAAAGATTCGGGTGACTGAGCCACAGAGATAAGAGGGAAAACCAGCAAAAATGGAATAACTAAAAAAAGAAAGGTCAATCTAAACCTGCTTGGCATAAGAGAATTATATAATGATGTGTTATTATTTGACAAGGAATGGAAAAAATATGATTTCGGTGATAGTAACTACCAAAAATGAGTCGGTGCATTTACCTAGCCTTTTAGAGAGTCTTTCGGAGCAGAAATACAAAGATTTTGAAGTGATTGTTGTAGACAATGGATCTGTTGATGGAACTAAAAACATTGCTAAAAAGGCTGGCGCGAGAGTGTTTGACAAAGGACCGGAAAGATCGTTTCAAAGAAATTTTGGTGTTCAAAAAGCAAAAGGAGAGTATGTGCTTATATTGGATGCAGATATGATGTTGACGGAAGATGTTCTTAAAGAATCTGTAGCTAAGTTTGAGAAAAACTCGAAGATTGGAGCTTTGATTATTCCCGAAAAATCTTTTGGGATTGGTTTTTGGGCCAAATGTAAAGCATTTGAGCGAGAATTTTATGTAGGGGATGAAACAATCGAAGCTCCCAGATTTTTTAAAAAATCTGTTTTTGATGAGTTTAGTGGTTATGATGAAAAAATAACCGGCCCCGAGGATTGGGATTTGCCGCTACGAATGAGAAAGGCCGGGGTAGAAATTGGGAGGATAAGTAGTTATATTCTCCATAACGAAGGTAAATTTTCACCGATAAAATCGGCGAAGAAAAAATTTTATTATGCTTCGCATGCAAAGGTCTTTCTTAAAAGACACCCTGAACAAGTTTTTACTGTCGGAAACTTGGTTTTTCGGCCCGTCTTCTTCAAAAAGTGGGAAAAAATACTTTCGTACCCGATACTGTCTTTTGGAATGATAATAATAAAAGTTGCAGAAAGCCTCGGGGCTTTGGCAGGGGCGATTTGGTCTGGTATAATTCGGAGTAAGTAATTTTATGGAGGAAATAATAAAAAACAAAACAATTTTAGTTACCGGAGGAACGGGTTCTTTTGGCAGGATGCTTGTGTCAAAACTTGTCAGGATGCCTGTCAAAGAGATAATTGTTTTTTCCAGGGATGAAGATAAGCAGGGAGAGATGCGCCAAGAGTATAAAGGAGAGGATAAAATACGTTTTGTTTTGGGTGATGTCAGGGATTTTAGGAGTGTCAGAAACGTTGTGAGAGGTGTAAATTATGTAATTCATGCGGCGGCTCTCAAATGGATTACGGAAATTGAATATAACGTTTGGGAGGGAGTAAAAACGAACGTTATTGGAGCAGAGAACGTTATAGAAGCTGCCAAGGATGAGAATATAGAGAAAGTTGTGGCTCTTTCGACGGACAAGGCGGTGGAACCCGTGAATGCTTACGGGATGGCCAAAGCGCTTCAGGAAAGACTGATGACTACAGCTAATTTGTATAAAGATGGGACAAGGACGGTGTTTGTTTCAACTAGATATGGGAATGTCTTGGGATCAAGAGGTTCGGTAGTTCCACTTTTCAAATCTTTGATTGATCGGGGAAAGCCACTTACGATAACTGATCCCACAATGACGAGGTTTATGTTGACTCTTAATAAAAGTGTTGATCTGGTTCTTAAAGCATTAAGAGACGGCGTTGGGGGAGAGGTTTTTGTAAGGAAAATGCCGGGACATACAATTGGCCAGCTGGTAGAGGTTATGTTGATGAATCTTCCTGAGGCTAAAAGAAAAGTTGAAGTAATTGGGATTAGGCCGGGTGAGAAATTACACGAGTCTTTAATCGGCCCTTCTGAATCTGTAAGAACTGTCGAGTTTGGTGATTATTATATAATCTTGCCGCAAATAAAAATTGAAGCGGTTGAGAAAAAGTATAGCGGAATGGGAAGGTTGAAAGAGTTTCGTTACTCCTCTGATACAACAGAGCAGTTGAGTAAAGACCAGCTTCGCTTGATATTGAGAAAAGAGGGTTGGATTTGATTTATGAAGATAGGAATTACAGGGGCGGCCGGTTTTTTGGGCAGCGACCTTGTTGGGAAACTTCAGCAAAAAGGACATTCACTTAAAGTTTTTGTTAAAGAAGGCAACCATCGCTTTCCAAAAGATGTTGAAGTTACCCATGGCGATCTTGTTTCCGGTAAAGGTCTGGATAAATTTTTATCAAATGTTGAGACTGTTATCCATTTAGCCGCAAGAGTTACTGCACCTGAAGAGAAGATGTTTGAAGACAATGTTATTGCTACTTATAACCTGGTAGTAGAATTACTGAAATTTCCGGTCAAACACCTTGTTTTTACTTCTACTGTTGCTGTCTATGGAAAGGATAGAAAAGGTAAATTTAAAGAAAAGGATGAATGCTTTCCTAATACCGAGTATGGTTTGACGAAGTTTCTCGCCGAAAAAGAAGTTCAGTATTGGTCAACGCGAAGTGATATACCTGTAACAATTTTAAGACCCTTCAATATTTATGGACCCGACAACTATAAGGGTATAATTTATTCTTTCCTTTCGGATATTAAAAACAAGGGCCACGCCGTTATTTATGGGAACGGTAAGCAAAAACGCGATTTCCTGTATATTGATGATTTTATCGAGGCACTTCTCAGGGTTATTGATACGAAAAAGGCCGGCATTTTTAATCTGGGAGCGCCCGACAAGTATTCAATATTGGAAATTTTAGAGATGTTTCGGAGGATTATGAAAAAAGACATAAAAGCCGAATTTAATACTAAAGAAAAAGGCAAAGTATTCAATATAAACCAAGACTTATCGCTTGTTAAGAAAGAGTTGAATTGGGAGGCGAAGACCTCATTAGAAGATGGATTGCGAAAAACAATTAAATGGTATGAAGATCGGGAAAAATGAAGATCAGGAAGGTCCTTCTGGCAAATCACTTTTTTTTTACAAAGTCGGGTTCAGTTCACGGACCCGCTAATGTTATTTGCGAGTATTTTAGAAAAAGAAAAAAACAATACATATTACTTAATTACCCGCTAATTTTTGGTAGAAAACCTTATTATGAGAAATATGATGGGAAGAGTGTTTTTTATAAAGATTTCGGTATAAATATAGCTTTGCCGTTGCCGGTGAAGTCTTTCCTTGAGATTTTAAATAGCATAATTGTTGGTATCTTTTTCAGGCCGGATATATATATTGGTGTTGATCCTCTCAACGCAGTTGCGGGACTTTTTCTTAAGGGTTTGGGTTTTGTCAAAAAAACGCTTTTTTATAGTGTTGACTATACTCCAACTCGTTTTGAGAACGGGTTATTAAACTCTGCTTATCAGGTAATTGACAGATTCTCTGCAAGGTTTTCGGATGAAGTTTGGAATGTCTCTACGAGGATCATTGAGTTGCGAGTAAAGCAAAATATAAAAGAAGAGAAGATAAAGTTTTTACCCAATTCGCCAAATTTCGGTGCTTGTCCGCGTTTGCCTATTTCAAAAGTTGATAAAAATAAAATTGTTATGGTTGCGGGACTAACACACAATCCTGTTTTTAGTTTGGTATTAGAATCTTTTGCGAGCGTCTCGTGGAAGCATCCGAAATTAACAATGAACATTATTGGGACCGGCAAGTATGAGGCTAATTTAAGAAAAATTGTGGATAACATGGGGCTTTCCTCAAAAATTAAATTTCTTGGCCAACTTGAGAATAAGGAGGTTCTTAGAGAGGTTGCAAAGTGCAGATTAGGTTTGGCGTTGTACCCCTATTCTAAGAGGTTTAGTTGGGTTTATTACGGGGATTCGAAAAAGACCAGGGAATATCTGGCTTGTGGTGTACCTGTTGTAATGAATGATGTAGTTGCGACTTCGGAAGATGTTAAAAAATATGAAGCGGGGATAGTTATTAAGCCAACAGTAAAAGAACTATCCCGAGCTTTAAATTTGTTATTGACAGACAATGATTATTGGCTTAATTGCAGAAAAAATGCCATTAGATTGGCCAAAGATTATGATTTGGAAAGAATTTTAGATAAAGTCTTTTTATAATTATGAAGCGTAATATCTTTTTATTTATAGGTTTTTTAGTTGGTTTATCTCTTATTGTTTACTGGCCGATTTTTGGAATGTTCTTTTTACAAGATGAATGGTTGAGTTTAGGGCATATTCTGGTCGAAGGGATAAGACATCCTTTTGCGGGGGTTAATTTCATTCAGTTTGTTTTTGGGGAAGACCGTTCTTTAGCCAGAATTTTGGGGATGATCTTTTTTGGGTATTTTCGCCTGAATACCTTCCCGGTTGCGGTTTTTAGTTTATTTTTGCACACAGTTAACTCCTATCTTGTATTTCTTCTTGCTAAAAAACTTATCAAAAATACCCCGACTTCTTTTCTAGCTGGGATAATTTTTCTTGTTTCAAGCGTGGCTTCAAATACTGTCTTATGGTTCGGGACTTCTATCGGTACCATACCTGCCACAACATTAATCCTTTCAGCCTGTTTTACCTATTTTAATTTTATGGAAAAGGGGAAATCTAAATTTCTGTTTTTAACTTTTTTCCTTCTTTATATTTCTCTGTTCTTTAAGGAAGTTGGTGTTTATTTTTTTATTCTTTTTCCGTTTGCTAGTTTGCTTTTTAAAAAAACAAAAACTACAAATTTTTTTTATATCTGGTGGCCATTTCTTGTTTTTTTCCTTGCCTACTTGGGAGTAAGGATTACTGAGTTGAAATCTGTTCAGTCTCAACAGGTACTTTTTCTTACGGGAACATCAAGACATTTTGTATCAACGTTGGCAGTTAGATCGGTTTTATATCCACTGACATCTTTCTCATTGCAATTTATACCTTCCCAGCCTCTTTTGACTTTCGCAAGATTTTTTACGAATATATATTATCCGTTTTATTCACCAGAAGAGTTCAATTTAATAGTCCAGACGGCGGTTTTGGATATATTTGCGGTAGGATTAAGCCTTGCTTTTTTGAGTGCTGTTTTTCAATGGATAAAAATATTTGGGAAAGTTCAGAGGAATTACATCATTTTTTTAATTCTCTCTAGTTTATTAAGTTTCTTGCCGTATGTCGTTATCAGTAAAAATTTTTCTTATCTCGAATCGCGCTATTACTACCTTTCTTTGGTATTCGGGTCGATTATTTTAGCCTGGCTTGCCGGTTATTTTTTACGGTTTAGATATTTATCAATTAAGTTAATTGTCGTTACCGCAATTTTGTCTTTTTTGTCTTGGCACGCATTTATTTTAACAAAAGATATCAAACAGGAGGCAATAGTAAGCAACGAAAGAAGGGAATTTATCTCACAATTAAAGAACATAATACCTACACTTAAAGAAAACAGAACCATCTTTTATATTACTTCTGACAGAGATTATTATATTCCAGGCAATAAAGTTCCCTTTCAGGGAGGGATGGGTTATACTTTGATGGTTTTATATTATGATAGTGGGAAAATACCTGCTGAATTTTTAGCTAAAGATTATCTTTTTGTAATTGGGAGTGAGGGTTATCAAAAGTCCGGAGATTTGGGATTCGGTTATTTTTCTAAACTTGATAGCTTAAAGAATGCGGTTAAAGCGAATAACTTATCTAAGAACATCATCATTGGCTTGTATTACAACCCTAAAACAGGAAGATTGATAGACATATCTCCAAAAGTATTGTCAGGTTTTGACTAATGACGAGACATAAATGACGATAAAATTTAAACAATCGCGGCTATTTTATGGGTTTATTTCATTAGTTTTTATCTATGTAAATTATTCCCATTTTTCTTGGATTATTTTTAATAACTTAGGAGGATTGGTTTGGGCTAAAATTGGGCCAGAAATTGTAGGAATATTGTTTTTTTTGATTCTTGCTAAGTTTTACGCTTCGAAATTCTACCGCAATTTTACTGTTAACATTATGAGTCGAGATTGGCTGACAATTTCTACTTTGACTTTAATTGGTTTTGTGTTTCGTTTTAAACAGTTTTATACATATTTTTACAGAGACGATTTTTATTTCTGGCTCAATCGTGCAGGAACTGGGTACAGTGTATATCAGTGGGGGCCATGGTTGTCGTCCCACCCGGGCTGGGTTTGGGAAATGGTAAGATATTTTTCCGGTTATTCTATTTTTTCATACCAGCTTATCGCAATTTTATCCCATGTTTTATTGGCGGTTGGCGTCTATTTTTTATCAAAGTATCTCTCAAAAAAATATTATGTAGGTGTTATTTCCGCTTTCTTTGTTTTGACAACGACAATTTCTTTTGAAGCTTTTCAGTGGTTATCTCATCCCATTAGTTTTGGCTGGCAGGGGTTTCTTATGTGTATGTCGATACTAGTTCTTATATGGGAAATAAATAAAACCAAGGCGCTGAGCGTACCTTATCTTTCTGCTTTTCTAATAATGGCTGCTTTTGGTGCAGGTATTGCCAGAATTGGCTTTATCTTGCCACTTGCCTCCATGATTGTGTTTTTATCTTCCGTGAAATTTTTTACGATCAAAAAGATATTTATTTGGGTAAAGAATTTTTTGTTAAATCAATGGATATTTTATGCCATGGTTCTTGTGTTTTTTATCACCAGGAATCTTTTGAGTATTGGCAATACGAAAACCGAAGTATTTACCGCCTCACCATATAAAATATATTTTTACCTCGTTGGTATTTTTACATTTCCTGTTGAATTTTTTGTTAATTTAAGTAAGTTGACACAATCGATAGTCTCGCCCGGATTGTTGACGGTTTGGGCAGGTGCGGCTTTTTTGGCAACATTTTTCCTAATTTTTGTAGTAACTAAGTTAAGAAAAAGACCTTTTCCGATTATTTTATCCCTAAGCTTTTTTTGGCTTATGTTTTCGGTTTTGTATTACACTTTGTTTGCCCCACATCTACCGGCTACAGATAATGAAATTAATCTTTCTGTAAGAACGCACCATTTGTCATACCTTGGATCTATTGGCTCTTTGATGATATGGGGACTTGTTTTTTATAAAATACTTGTCTTTTTATGGAAAATTAAAAAACCATTTGGGCAATTTCTTGCTGGATCCCTAATAGTAGGATCTTTTATAACCAGTTGCCTTTTATTATCAAAGCAATATGATACATTTTTGGATTTTCCCAAGGGAGTAAAGATAGTTCGTCAACAATTCTTTTTTGATACCTATAGAAAATATATTCCTGCGGGTGATAAAAAAGTAAATATATTTTAC
>Ga0210017_1003247_pt1 | contig 13694 bp, 11 predicted proteins | sample CryGeyCG2014_020_FD_183966 | JGI IMG/M metagenome (GOLD analysis project Ga0210017, IMG submission 183966) | Groundwater microbial communities from aquifer - Crystal Geyser CG08_land_8/20/14_0.20 (SPAdes) (version 2) | ecosystem: Environmental > Aquatic > Deep subsurface > Groundwater | place... | reverse complement strand
AATCGGCTGGGCTAAATCAATAAAATCGGCGACTATCCTGTTTAAAATTTCTTTTTGTCTTTCGGTTACTATCATCATTATCATTATATCAGACCCAAATCAGCAGTCAAGACCTCTGAGTGATAATCAATCAGTTCTCTCTTCTTTTTCTTTTAGATATGCTAAAACCCCGTTAGAAATCCACTATTATTAAGTGTTTTTCTATTAGATTTTTCAATGAGCTTATTGATTATAAATTTCTAACGGGGTAAAATAATTTAATGAGTAAAATATTAGAATTTTTAGAAAAGGAGGCTAATTATTTTGCTTTAATTTTCTGTCTTATTTTTCTCTTGGCTACCTTTTTTTCAGTTCAGGGAAACTTTTGGGAGGGATTAAAATTTTCTGGTTTTGCTCTTACCTCCGACGAGGTTTCTCATATCCCGGCTGGCTACTATTATCTAAAAACTCAAAAGTATTTTATTAATGCCGAACATCCACCTCTTATAAAAGATATAGCCGCCATTCCTTTGCTTTTTTTAAATTTAAATCTTCCTCAAATTCCTGAGGAATTAAGATATGAAAATATCCAGTGGGATTTTGGTAGTAATTTTTTATTTGGTGTCGGGAACAATCCAGATCTTATAACCTTTTTTTCACGGACCATAATAATTCTTTTTAATGGTCTTCTTTTATTTTTAGTTTACTATTTCTTAAAAAAGATTTTTGGAGCTCTACCATCTTTAATTTCTCTTTTTCTTTTAGTCTTTTCACCCAACCTGATAGCTCATGGCTCTTTGGTTGTATTCGATGTCCCCCTAGCTCTTCTTTGCCTTCTTTCTATCTTAGCTTTTTCACTCTTTTTGAGAGATTTAACGGAAAATAGAAAGTTTTGGCAAAACTTTATCTTTGCTCTTTTATTTACTGGTTTAACCTTATTAACTAAATTTCAGGCTATTTTTCTACCTCCCAGTCTCTTTTTTGGTGGACTAATTTATATTTTATTTGTCAAAAAAGAATTTTGGAAAAAATATTTATTACTTTTTATATTCTTTTCAGTGTTAATATTAATTTTTATCGGGTTAATACACGGTTTTCAGACAATAAATATGACCGTAAAAGGGCTTCAACACCAAATAAGTTATAGTTATCCTTTGGAATGGCCCTCTTTGGGAAGAAATTTTCTCCATCGGCTTTCTTCTCTTAATATTTTTGTCTTAAACGGATTAATAGAGTACTTGGTTGGTTTAATGATGATGATCAGTAGGGCAGCCGGTGCTTGGCAAAGTACTTATTTTATGGGGAATGTTTATGGTTCAGAAGGAGCAAGTTTTACTTATTTCCCCGTTCTTTTCTTTACAAAAGAAACTTTAGGATTTTTATTCTTACTATTTTTAACTATTTTATCTTCAATTCGGAATTTTTTAAAGAATAATCAATTTAAACAAAAGGTCACTGAGCTTTTAAAGAACCCTTTTAATGCTACTTGTCTTGTCTTCTTTTTAATTTACGCTCTTTTTAGTCTTACTCTTAAACTAAATATTGGTATAAGACACATCTTTCCCATAACTTTTTTGCTTTACGTTTTAGTTGCTAAAAAAATAAGTAGTTGGTTACCATTAAAAATTTCAATTTTAAAAAAAGAAGTTAAAATTTCTTTCCTTCTTCTCCCTTTTTTCATTATCATTATTACTGCTTGGATTTTGACTTGGCCCTATTTCCTTTCTTATTACAATATTTTGGCTGGCGGAACTTCAGAGGGTTACAAAATTGCTACCAATTCTAATTATGACTGGGGCGGCCAGGATGTTAAAAAATTGGGAAAATGGGTTGAGGAAAACAAAATAGAAAGAATTTATACCCACATTTTTTCTAACGTTCCTTTGAACTATTATTTAGGCCAAGCTTATAAACCCTTCAATATCAGAACAGATCCTATTCCTCCAAAGGACTCTTTGATTGCCGTATCTACTTTTGAACTTCAAAATGTCAATTATGATAAGGAATTACCAGAATCTAAAAAGTATTTCCAATTCGAGGATAATTTAATTCAAAGGGTGGGAACCACTATTTTTATCTTTCAAGTAAAATAAATTATGTCTGATCGCTTTACTAACCTCATTGCTGGTATTTTACTCTTTTTTCTCTTTTTAATAGCCGTTTTTAGTATTCTTAATGATACCTTCATTACCGACGAACCCCCTCATATTGCTGCTGGTTATTCTTATTTGACTCAAAAAGATATGAGATTGAATCCCGAACACCCCCCTTTTTTAAAAGATATTGCTGCTTTCCCCCTTCTCTTTTTAGATCTTAATTTTCCCCTCCAACATCCTGCCTGGCTTCAAGAAGATAATCCTTTTTGGTGGCATCAATTTGACTTAGGTGGTGAATTCTTATACCGCTCAGGGAATAATCCAGATCAAATTTTAATTTTGACCCGCCTGCCAATGATTTTAATTTTAATTTTACTCGGATTTTATATTTTTAAATGGGCCAGGGAGCTTTTTGGAAATAAAACAGCGCTTCTTGCCTTATTTTTATTCTCTTTTTCGCCAACTTTTTTAGCTCACGGGAGATTGGTTACTACTGATGTCGGAGCTGCTGCTGGAGTATTTATTGCCACTTATTATTTTATCAAAGCCCTAAAAACACCGTCAAAGAAAAACATTATTTTAGCTGGAATTTCTTTTGGCTTGGCTGAACTCTGTAAATTTTCAGTTATACTTTTGATTCCTTTTTTCGCAATTTTAGCTTTGATTTGGTGGTTAATTAAGTTAGGGACTTGGAAATCAGCATTAAAAATTCTAATTTTAGTATTTATTATTGGTTATCTTTTAATCTGGCCGGTTTATCAATACCATGTTTGGAATTATCCTCCTGAAAGACAAGCCAGGGACACTGAATTTCTTTTGGGCAGTACTCCCTTTCCCTTTTTGCGCGAAACATTAATCTGGGCCTCAACAAAACCTGTTTTGAGACCTTTTGCCGAATATTTTTTAGGTCTGGCTTTAGTTTTCCAGCGAGCAACCGGCGGCAACACAACTTATTTTTTAGGAGAGGTCTCGGCAGCTGGCTGGAAAAATTATTTCCCAACAGTTTATCTAATAAAAGAGCCGTTAACTTTTCATATTTTAACTTTAATTGCTCTTTTATATGCGGCCTTTTTGATTAAAAAACCCCCGCACCAGAAACTTCGTTTCGGTGCGGGACTGGTCCAGCACCGAGCTCTGCTCTGGTGCTGGGCATTTTGGCAAAATACTTTTCAAAGGATGAAGAGTTGGATAAAAAATCATTATCCCGAATTTGCCATGCTTAGCTTTATCGGTCTTTATTGGACAGTCTCTTTAGCCAGCAGTCTCAATATTGGAGTCCGTCATTTATTGCCGGTTTTTCCTTTCACGATTTTATTAGTTAGTAGAATGACGGGAAATTTGATAAAATCACCATTTTTGAAGTTAAAATGTACTATTTTGGGAATTTTGATCCTGTGGCAAGCAGTTTCAGTAATTTCCATTTATCCCCATTTTCTTGCTTATTTTAATGAATTGGCAGGAGGCCCAAATCAGGGTTATGTTTATACCGTTGATTCTAACCTCGATTGGGGTCAAGATTTAAAACGGCTGGCGCAATGGGCAGATAAAAACCTGCCTGCCGGCAGGCAGGTCTATGTCGATTATTTTGGCGGCGGCAACTCTCAGTACTATCTAAAAGAAAAATATGCCCCTTGGTGGGGTACGAGCGATTCAAAAGAATTTCCCAAAGGGAATTATTTAGCTGTTTCTGCAACTTTTTTACAGGGCGGCCGAGGAATTCCAACTCCTGGGTTTAACCAACCCTATGGCTACTATCATTGGTTAGATAAATATACACCGGTAGCAAAAATTGGCTACTCTATTTTTGTTTATTACATTGTTCAATGAATTAAAATTCATTTTACGTTTCAATAAATTTTTAATTTATTTCAACGACTAATCACTGCGATATTTGTAAGGAGCGAAGTTTCCGAATCTCAACTCAATGTATTCTAAATCCTTTCTTCGCTCTTGGGGAATTTCTTCTTCCAAATCTACTCTTAATTTAGTTAGTTGCCATTCGATATCTCCTTTGGGATTAAGATAAATTTCCCAGCCATCAGAAGTTTTAATGTTTATTCTCTCATCGGAAACTACCAAAACTTCCTCTATGGGAATTTTTAAATCATTTTCTAATTTAGATTCTATTTCTAAAATTGCAGATATTAGTTCTTTCTCTAAAACCCTGTCTCCTAATTTTAACTCTTTATCTTTTATTGCTTTTTTAATTTTTATTAATTGACCCCCTGCCAAAGTGTTTTCAAAAATGATTCCTTCTTTATCGAGAAAAAAATAGAGGTCTTCTTGGTTAAAAACAGCTGTCGGTTTCCTTTCTTCAATCGTCACCGTTAAAGTATCTGGAAATTTCCTTTTAAAATTTATTTGAGCAATTTGAGGGAATGTTTCTGAAATTTTTGCTTTGATTTTAGGAAAATCAGCTAAAAAAATACTTTTTGAAGGTAAAAACAAGACTCTTTGTTCAATCTCTTTCTCTATCACCTCCTGAATATTCTCAACAGATATTTTTTGCCTGTCCGCCGAAGCCTCGGCGAAGGCGGAATTGCCAGAAATTTTAATTTCTTTAATCTGAAAAAAAGAAGAAAAAACTAAAAAATAAAATAGTCCTATAAAAACTATTAAAATTAAAATTCCTAGCCAAAAAAATCGATTGCGAAAAATCGATTTTTTCTTTTTGATTCGATAGGGTTTTCGATACTTCTTCATAGCCCTCTTTTTGTTCTCCTGAGTTTCTCAAAAATATAAGTTAGCCAATATTTATTTGATAAAGGCAAATCTTGCGTTTTAACATACTCATACGGTCTACCACCAAAACCCATCTTAAAAAGAGTGGGTCCTGCCCAGGGATGCTTAGGATTTTCTTCTGGATTAACGTATCCCCAAAAATCATAGCAATCGCATCCTCTCTTTTTTGCCTCTTTTATTGCCTCCCATTGGAGTAAACAGGCAATGGGAATTTTGTGGCATTTTGGAGATAGGGCAGCATGATGATAAAAACCAATTTTTGACCAAAAAAGAACAAAAGCCGAGGCAACAATTTCTCCTTTGTATTTCCCAAAGAATAAGGAAATTTGGGCGTCCTGACCAAAAGCTAAAAATTCATTTCTTAAATATTCTAAAGAAAAAGGAACAAAATGCTGTAAGCCAACAACTTCTTGATAAAGCTTGTTAAAAATTTCTACATCCTCAATTTTAGAACTTTGGAAAATTTCGATATCAATATTTTTCTGGGCCTGGCGGATTAAATAGCGAGTGGTTTTCCGCATTTGGATTAGAAGTTCTTCTTCAGAAGGTCTCAAATCTAATTTCCAACTGGCTTCTGGATGCATGTGAATTGGTGCTAATCTAAATCCTAATTTTTTAAAAATTTCCTCATTTTCATTGCTTCTTTCTAAAATTGGACTTATCCTAATAAAATCTACTTTTTCCTCTCCGCCAATCTTTTTTAACTCTTCTAATAGTATTTTTAGTATTTCATATTTTAAATTTGGCTTGCAAGCCTGAGCCTTGGCGAAGGCGGACCCATGAGGAACGAGTAAAAACGTTCCTCTTTTCGCCACCGTTTTCACCACTAAAGCAACCGAAACTAATTCATTATTTTCAAGAATTCCCATTCTCCAAATTTTTCCGCCCGAGGCGGATCCCATCATTCTATTAAACTCTCCCCAATTCCAAGAACTCAAAAAAGTCTTTTCCGCACACTCCAAAAGAAAATTTTCCCAAACTTCTTTGTTTTGAATTTCTTTTACCTCCATTGTTTTCTTAAATAGAAATTAAAATTAAACCTCCTATTACGCTAACTATCCCTAAATTTTGGTTTAATACGAGTTTTTCTTTCAAAAATATTCTCGCCAATATTACGGTTATTAATGGAAAGGAGGCAGCAATAGGAGCAACAATCGAAGCATATTCCCTTTCTACTCCGAAACTATAACTGAAAAAAGCTATTATATCTAAGATTCCAACCATTAAAATTAAAAACAAAATAGGAGGCTGAAAACTAGTTTTTATAGATTGTCTACCAAATAGTGTATAGATTATTAAAACAGATATGCCGACTATTTTGAGTATAAATACTGGAAGAAACCAACCTATTGTTTTACTCGCAATTCCTATTAAAAATAAAGAAATTCCCCATCCCAACATAGCAATAATACCTTCTTTAGTTCCCGTGAGGAGAGACAATTTTTTTATTTTAAACAATTCCTGTAAATTTATAGAAACTAAGACAATGCCCAAGATTATTAAAATAACGGCTATAATCTGATGAATTTTTAATACCTCATTCAAAAATATCATGCTCAGTATGACAACAATCATCGACCAAGATGATCCTATTGGACTAACGAGAGAAACTTGGCCTCTTACGAACCCTCGATAAAAAGCTATTGTGGCTACCATAAACAAAAAACCAGCAGGTATAAGAAAAATTAGAAATTGAGATGCACTATTTATGTTAATAGCCGGAAATTTTAAAAGAAAATAAATCAAAGCAACGGCAAGAGTGACTAGTTGTGTCCAGAAATAAGTTGGCATATAGCCAATTTTACGGGAAGATTTTGCTGCAAAAAAATCAGATGTTCCCCATCCAAACATACTTAATAATCCCGATATAATGCCCATAATTTTTTATTTAAACTGTTTAAGAAAATCTACAATTTTTTGAGCGTCGCTTTCTGAAATATTAATATGGGTTGGTAAATTTAAGGTTGTTTTAGATAGCGTTTCGGCTTTCGGGCAACTCCCCGGGACATACTGCATTTTTTCTAATTTTGTGTCGTGAGGGGCAATAACCTTATCATACCAATCCCCTATTAGAATGTTTTTTGACCAGGCTTTTTTAATGATTTGATGGGCCTTGGGATGCCGGATTGTAAATCTTAAAAAAATATGTTCGCGGTCATTAAATGTTTGCGGGGGTTCAAATGAAGTATTTTGCAAAGCTTTGAAATAAAAATTAGCAATTTCCTTTCGATGAGTATTAAATTTTTTCAATTTTTTAAATTGATTAAGAGCTAACTCAGACAGAGCATTCGGAAGACGTTTCGGAAAATAACCAGGTTTCTTTCCCCTTTTTTCTTTCCAATGGACAGCTTTTGATAATATCTTGAGCCATTGAAAACAGCTTAAAGCCGTTTTTCCTAACCTAAAAAAAGAATAGGTTGGCAAAATAAAATAATTCATTAAAATCGGATGCAATAACTGCTGGAAAGTCCAAAAATAAGATGGGTAGCCAATTTCACTTTGAAAATCTCTATTTTTTTTCGCCAAGGTATCGTCGTTAGTGACTGCCATTCCACCATAAACCGAGGAAATTACTTTATCGCGGGAAAAACTTAAAAACGCTGCCTTACCAAAAGTGCCAACTTTTTTTCCTTTGTAAGTTGCGCCTAAGGAATGGGCGCAATCTTCAATCAGAATTAAATTATTTTTTTGGCAAATTTCTAAAATCTCATCTAAGTCAGCTGGTAAACCAAAAGTGTGTTGAACCATCACTACCCTGCTCCTTTGAGTAATTTTTCTTTTTAAATCTGCGACATCAATATTAAAAGTCTTCTTATCGCAATCAAGATAAACAGGTTTAAATCCTGCCCATAAAATTGGATTAGCTGCCGCATTACAGGTGAATGCCTGTAGTAAAACTTCATCGCCTTCTTTTAAATTAAGACATTTTAAAATCGCCAAGAAAGCCGACCTCCCACTATTAAAAGAAATGGCATATTTTACTCCCAAATACTTTTTAAATTCCTCTTCCAGCCGCGGAGAACAGTTCTCCGCGGACTCTTTTTTCCAGAGCCGGGGTTGGGAAAGTAATTTCAAAGCCAATCGAATATCATCTTTTTCAGTATTTGGCGACAAAGATATTGAAATTGGGCGAAATAAACTCATGATTAGAACTATTCAACTAATAAACTAACTAACTGACTTGGTACCCTGCTTTCCAAAAGAATTAGATCGCTGGGATTACAAAAACTTTTTAATTTTTCAAAAATTTCTTTTGGGTTTTCAATAAACAAAGCTTTGTCGCCGGCCCCTTCTTGAATTTCTTCAAATCTGTCTTTAGTTGTGATAATAGATAGGTCGCAAACTTCGCCGATTTTTTGACCGATTCTTTTATGAACTTCTTTTGAAGCCCTTCCTAACTCAATAAGACATGGCATCACTATTACTTTTTTTTCGGACCAAATTTTTAAGTATTCTAAATGAGAAATTACCCCGTCAGGATTTGCCGAGTAAGTGGCGTCAATTATATTTAAGCCGTTTATCCCCTTTTTAAGTTGGAATCCTGATTGCCAACTTTCTATTTTCTGACAGGCTTTTGAGATTTCTTCAAGAGTCATTCCTAATTCCCTAGCGCAAATAACTGCCGCTAAGACATTTGAAATATTTTGGGAGCCCATTAAATTAACTTTGAAATCGGCTATCTCATCCCGAAGGGCGACCCTAAAAGTTATGAAATCTTTTTCGGCTCGAACGTTATAAGCCAAAATATCTAATGGCAATCCTGAGATTGAAGATTGGAGACCATAAACTCTTTTTTTAATCAATGTTCTTTTGTAAAGCTCAAAACAGTATTCATTATCGCCATTAAAAATTGCCAAGCCATCTTCGGGCAACGATTCAATTAGTTCATACTTTCCTTTTACAATATTTTTTTGGCTTCCAAAAATTGCCATATGCTGTTCGTTTATTCCAGTTAAAATTCCAATTTTTGGTTTAGCGATATCGCATAAAAGTTTTATTCCTCCCCTATTATAAGCTCCCATTTCACAAATAAAAATTTCGTGTTCAGGTTTCAAGTCATTTAAAATACACTGAGAAATTCCCACTTCTGAATTTTGATGTTCGGCAGTTTTTAAAACTTTAAATCTCTCAGATAAAATGGTAGCCAAAAATTCTTTAGTTGAAGTTTTACCATAAGAACCGGTAATTCCAATGACTAAAAGGTTCTGAAATTGAGCTCGCTTTTCGCTGGCTTTTTTAATAATTTGGTTTCTTCCCAAAACTGCGAAGGGTTGGAAAAAAAGAACAATTACTGAAACAATTGCCGGAGTCAAAATATCAAAAGCCAACATTGCCGAAAAAGTATCAATATTTCCAAAGAGCAAAACAAGAAATAACGCAATTACAGGGATTAGAGATATGGAAGTCAAAAAAAGGGATTTTTTAGTCCAAACAGGTTTTTTTATCGTTTTTTCTAAAAAATCTTTAAAAACCTTGAACGATTCTAAAAAATACAAACCAAATAAAATAAAGATTAAAGAAAGTAATAGTAAATCTATTAAATAATCAACTTGTATCGGCCAATTATCGTAAGAAAGTGCTAAGGATAAAAGCAAAAGAAAAATTTTTAAAAAAACAAGTTTATTAAGCAAAAGCTGTCTTCCTTTTTCAGTTTGAAAATGATCCAAAAAACGTCCAATATGATATTCTTTTAACTGCCAAAGATAGAGCCAAAATAAAATGGCCTTGGTTTCGCGAATGAACCAAAGAGTGAATAGGGAAAAAAACATAATTTAAGACTGGATAAATTGAACTATAATTTCGGCTAATTCTTCCGGAGCCTCTCGATGGGGGCTATGTCTTGCTTTTGGAATGATTTTGAGTTCTGAACCTTTGATTTTTTCTTTGATATAATAGGCATCGATTATCGGCAAAACATCATCTTTTTTCCCCCATAAAATTAAGGTTGGGATTTTGATTTTTTCTAAAATCATCTCTAAGGGTTCTTCTTTTCCTATTTTTTTCATCGTTTCTTTCATTATTCCGTCGGCAACGTAATAATCTTTCGTTCCAGCCAGTTTATATATTAATTTTTCAGCCAAGGGATGAAATATTTTAAAACCGGGTAAAGAAAAAACTTTTTTACCAAGATAGCTAATATAATAAAAAAGGTAGGTTTTGATACTCTTTCTTTGGATTATGGCCGGGGAAAGCAAAATGAGTTTTTCAATCCTTTCAGGAAAGGTAGCAGCTATTTTTACCGCTAGCCCTCCCCCAAAAGAATGACCCAAAAGATTAAATTTTTGCCAATTTCTTTCTTTTACTTTTTGAAAAATCCAGTTTATATAATCGTCTCTACTCCAAGCTTTTTGGGGAGAAAGGGTCTTTCCAAACCCGGGAAGGTCGAGAACCAAAACTTCTATCCCCTTTTTCTCAAGTAATTCCTTTACTCTTTGCCAACGCTCAGAATTCGAACCCCAGCCATGCAAAATTAAGAGAGATTCTCCTTTCATTGAATTATCTTAAAATTGAGATATTTCTGAAGAGCTTCGGGAACAAAAATTTTCCCATCTTTTTGTTGGTAATTCTCAATAATAGCAATTAAAATTCTGCCGATGGCAAAAGCGGTACCATTTAAGGCGTGAGGAATCGCAAGTTTCTTGGTTTTAGAATCTCGATAGCGAATGTTTAATCTTCTTGTCTGGAAATCGGTATCATTAAAGGTGGTATGGGTTTCTCGATAACGATTCTCGGAGGGTAGCCAGGCCTCAACATCATAGGCAGCAGCTGCTGGAAAACCAAGGTCGCCAGTACATATTTGAATGACTCTGTAGGGAATTTTTAAAGACTGCATCAACTTTTCTTGGCAGGATAATAAAAATTGATGCTCTCGGCTGGATTTTTCTGGATGACAGATACTAAACATCTCAATTTTATCAAATTGATGGACTCGGAAAATCCCCTTGGTATCTTTACCAGAGGCTCCAGCTTCTCGACGAAAACAAGTGGAGAAGCCAAGATATCTTCTTGGTAAGTCTTTCTCATCAAAAATTTCATCTGCATGCATGGCCGCAATTGGCTGTTCGGCGGTTCCCGCTAAATAGGCATTATCTTTTTCAATAAAATATCTTTCCGGCTTATCTTTTTCTGAAAGATGGCCTGACTTTTCCAACATTTCGGGTTTCAGCATTATTGGCGGAATAACGGGAATAAAGCCGTCCTTTATTAAGGTTTCGAAAGTGAAATTTATTAAAGAAAATTCAAGTAAAACTGCTTCCTTTTTTAAAATACCAAAACGAGTCCCGGAAATTTTAGCCGCTCTTTTGACATCAATTAAATCTAAATTCTCGGCGAGTTCTAAGTAATTTTTTGGCTGGAAACCCTGCCTGCCGGCAGGCAGGTCGAATTTCGATTTCTCACCCCACTCTCTTGAAACAACGTTGTCTTTTTCATCTCTACCAATCGGAACGTCATCAAGGGGCAAATTAGGAATTTGGAGCATTAAATTATTAAATTCTCCTTCTGATTCTTTTAAGACTTTAGTCAATCTATCGCTATTTTCATCGAGCTCGCGCATCTCCAAAATCAGTTTTCGTTTTTCTTTCTCATCTTTTGTCCGAGAGATGATTTTTGAAGCTTGATTTTTCTGAGCCAACATGTCCTCCAAAGCCTGGAGGGTTTGGCGCTTTCTTTTATCGACTTCCAAAAGTAAATCAACATCAACTTTGATATGTTTTTGTTTACAGCTTTCCTTTACCTTATCTGGGTAATTTCTTATAAATTTTATATCAAGCATTTTTGCTCATTAATAATCAATGAAGCTAAAGCTTCATCTTTAGGCTTCGCTCGCTCGCCTAATTAATGAATGATATTTTTCTGGCTGAAAAGGTTTCATTTTATAAATTTTTGTTGATAGGCTCATTTTTTCCAATTCTTTTGGCAGATTCTCAGTAAAAGTTTTCTGATCATAGCCAAGACAAATAACATCAGGGGCTATTTCTTCAATAATTCCATAGGGATTATCTTCATAACCTAATCTTGCCTCATTTATTAATTGACATCTTTGAAGAGTTCCTAATCTTTCCACTTCGTTTCTTGAAGGGAAGCGATTTTTTATCTTTTTTACAGTTTTATCTCTAGCTATTACCGCTATTAAGTAATCGCCATATTTTTTGGCTTGTTCGAAAAAATTAAGGTGACCGGGATGAAGACCATCGAAAGTTCCAAAGATTAAAACTTTTTTCATATTTCTAATGTCTAATTTATAAAATTTAACGTGGACGCATGGTTGGAAATAGTATCGCTTCTCGCAGGCTGTGAGAATCTGTCAGGAGGGCGACTAGTCGGTCGATGCCCATGCCAAAACCGGCGGCGGGCGGCATTCCATATTCTAAAGCCTCAATAAAATCTTCATCCATTCTTTGAGCTTTCTCTAAACCTGCTTTGAAAAATTTTTCTTGTTCTTTAAATCTTTCTCTTTGCTCAATGGGATTATTGAGTTCAGAAAAACCCAAAACCAATTCCCAGCAGCCTCCGGCAACTAATTGCAAGGAGGCTAATTTAATATATGGGGCGGTGGGTGGGTTGGAGTCCTCAAGCGATTTGGCAAGCGGAAAGGTTCCTAAAGGATGGTGAATAATAAAAGTAGGATTCCAAATTTTACTTAAGCAATATTTTTTGTAAATCTCATCAGCAATTTCAGCTTTACCCCCACTACTAAAATTTTGGTGTGGGGGTTTATTGCCTTTTACTTCGAGCCCGAGTTTTTTTGCCTCTCTTTTAAGAGCTTCTAAATTAATTTCTTCTAAATTGATTTTTGTGTATTTTTTAATCAGTTGATTGAATTCAATTCTCGGCCAGGGAGTTTTAAAATCAATTTCTTTCCCTTCATATTTAATAATTAATCTCCCGAATAGTTTTTTAAGTAAATTTTCAAACATTCTTTCGGTAAGTTTCATCAAGTCTTTGTAATCGGCGTAAGCCCAGTAAAATTCAAGCACTGTAAAATCAGGATTATGAGTTCTATCCATCCCTTCGTTTCGAAAAACTCGGCCGATTTCATAAACTTTTCCAAAACCACCGACCAAAAGTCGTTTTAAATAGAGCTCAGGAGCAATTCTCAGATATAAATCCATATCTAAAGCATTCAAATGAGTTTTAAAGGGACTGGCTTTGGCTCCGCCATAAATTGGCTGCAAAATCGGAGTTTCTACTTCCAAAAAGCCTTCTTTTTCTAAAAATTCTCTGATTTCCTTTATAATTTTAGAACGAATTTCAAATTTCTTTTTTATTTCTGGATTAAAAATCAAATCTAAATATCTTTTTCTAAATCTTTCTTCAATATCTCGTAATCCGTGCCATTTTTCAGGCAATGGTAAAAGAGACTTAGCTAACATTTTAAAATCTGCAGCATCTATTGTTTTTTCTCCTTTTTTTGTCTTGAACAAAATTCCCCTAACTTCAATAAAATCTCCGATATCAAAATTATCTAAAAAAAACTTATACCCCCTCTCCCCTATTCTGTCTTTTCTAAGGAAGGCTTGAATTTTTCCATTGCCATCTTCAATATCTAAAAAAGTTGAGCCTCCATGTTCTCTAAGTGAGCGAATTCTGCCAACTAAAATTACTTCTTTTTTTGAACGGTCTAAGTCAGCAAAATCTTTTAATACATCTTCAATTTTATGAGTCCTTCCGGTTTTTCCTGGATAAGCCAAAATCCCCGCCTTTTTAATCGCCTCCAGCTTTTTTAACCTAATTTTTCTAAGCTCGTCAATAGTTGCCATATATTTAAGTTTAACTTATTTTTCTTTCCCTGTCGATGAAAACTTCGTTTTCATCTCCACGCTTCGCTCGCTATCGCTCGCTCGCGTGAGCGAAATACCACTCTAATACCGCTTT
>Ga0210017_1003245_pt1 | contig 13701 bp, 8 predicted proteins | sample CryGeyCG2014_020_FD_183966 | JGI IMG/M metagenome (GOLD analysis project Ga0210017, IMG submission 183966) | Groundwater microbial communities from aquifer - Crystal Geyser CG08_land_8/20/14_0.20 (SPAdes) (version 2) | ecosystem: Environmental > Aquatic > Deep subsurface > Groundwater | place... | reverse complement strand
GCAGAATATACTTCGGCTAAATTCTTTATATTTTGTATTAATTCGTCCATTCGTTTTTTGATATATAATTTGTTTCGCAAGTTACGAAATTTTGTTCGGTTACGGTCGTCCTACAATGAGGCATAACGGTTCTCAGCTATACGCAGGCAGGGCTTTCTACCACTGAACTTCCTACGAAGAACTGAACATTAAATTTACCACTTTCCTGTCCTACGAAGCACGAAACCCCTGCTTGCGTATAGGTGATGTTATGCCTTCGCCCTTCTTTTTCTTTTGTTTGTTTTGATGTCATTCTTGTCGGTTTTTGTCCTGCGTTGGCTTGGTGGCTCTTTTGCATTTTTTGTTTGGCTTTGAGTGTAGGCAAAAATACAAATGTGCCACCAAATGCGTTGGCTTAGTCCTTTGTAAAGAAGTCTGCCATTAGTTCTGCTTGTTTTAAAACTGTTTCAATTGCTTTGGCTTGTTTGTCTGGCGGATAACCCCACTTTGTCAATGTCCGCTTAACAATTACCATAAGTCTTGCTCTTGCACTTTCTCTAATTGTCCAGTCAATAGTTGCGTTGGCTCTTACTTTGTCTGTAATTTCTCTTGCAATTTCTTTGAGTTGGTCGTCACCCAAAACCATTACTGCACTATCGTTTACTTCTAAAGCATTGTAAAAAGCAACTTCGTCTTTTGTCAATCCAAGTCGTTCGCCTTCTTTGTCGGCTTCTTTAATTTCCTTTGCAATGTTGATGAGTTCTTGAATAATTTCTGCCGTTGTCAGCAAGTTGTTTTGGTAGCGTTTTATTGCACCCTCCAACATTTCCAAAAGTTTTTTACTCTTTACTAAATTGGTTTTGGAACGTGTTTTTATTTCGTCATTCAGTAATTTCTTTAAAAGTTCTAACGCCAAATTTTGGTGCTTCATTCCTTTTACTTCTAAAAGAAATTCGTCCGATAAAATTGAAATGTCTGGCTTTGCCATACCAGCAGCTTCAAAAATATCCATCACTTTATCTGAACTTAATGCTTCATCAACTATTTGTTTGATTGCGGTCTCAATTTCAATGTCAGATTTGCCTGTTCCTGTTCCTTCAAATTTTACAAGTCGTGCTTTTACTGCTTGAAAAAATGCAATATCGTCTTTGATTTCCATTGCTCTTGGGTGTGGAATGGATAAAGCAAAGGCTTGACTTAACAAAGTTACTTCTCTTATGAAACGTGTTTTGCCGTCTTGCAATCCCAAAATGTGTTCTTCTGATTGCAGAATGATTGACATTTTCTCTTTGGCTTCTACATTGAAAAAACGTTTGTAGTTGAACTTGAAACTGTTTTCATAATAGGCTTCTGGTTCTTCTGAAAGAATATCTTTTTGAGTCTTTGCTTCTTCATTAAAAAACTGCTGAACTACTTCAAACTTTTCATTCATCAAAGCAATTGCTTTTTCTAAATCTAAAGTTGGTTCGCCTTTACCACCCGCATCGGAATAAAAAGATAATGCTTTTTTTAAGTCATTTGCAATACCCAAATAGTCCACAATTAAACCGCCTGGCTTGTCTTTGAAAACACGATTTACCCTTGCAATGGCTTGCATTAAGTTGTGTCCTCTCATTGGTTTGTCAATGTAGAGAGTATGCAAACAAGGAGCATCAAAACCTGTCAGCCACATATCACGAACAATTACCAAACGCAAAGGGTCGGCAGGGTCTTTCATTCGTTCTGCTAAATTTTTACGTTGTTGTTTTGTTGTATTGTGGCGTTGCATTTCTAACCCGTCTGCACTTGTAGAAGTCATTACAACTTTAATTGCTCCTTTGCTTAAATCTTCATCGTGCCATTCGGGTCTTAAAGCAATAATTTCTTTGTATAAATCTGCTGCAATTCTTCGGCTCATTGCTACAATCATTCCTTTGCCATCAAATACTTTTTGGCGTTGTTCCGAATGGGTTACAATATCTTTAGCTAAATTTTTGATGCGTTCTTCATTACCAACAATTGCCTCCAATTTAGTATATTTGGCTTTGGCTTTTTGTTGGTCTGTTATTTCTTCATCTTGTTCAAGTTCAGCATCAAATTCTTGAATTAAGCGTTTGCCTTCTTCATCTAAATTTACTTTTGCCAAACGACTTTCATAATAAATACGAACCGTTGCACCATCTGCAACCGCTTGTGAAATATCATATACATCTACATACTGTCCGAAAACTTGCGGAGTATTTACATCTGTCCCTTCAATAGGAGTTCCTGTAAAACCTATGTAAGTAGCATTTGGCAAAGCATCCCGCATATATTTAGCAAAGCCATACGCAATACGTTCTCCAATTTTTTCTTTGGTTTCTTTGTCTTTTACTTCCTTGATTGATGCTTCAAAACCGTATTGTGTTCTGTGGGCTTCGTCTGCTATTACTACAATATTTTTGCGTTCAGAAAGTTGTTCGTAAACTGATTTTTGGTCTTCGGGTAAAAACTTTTGAATGGTGGCAAATACAATTCCACCGCTTGCTACTTTTAATAATTCTTTTAAATGTTCTCTGTCTTTCGCTTGAACTGGTTCTTGTCTTAGAAGCTGTTTGGAGTTTGCAAACGTGTCAAATAGTTGGTCGTCCAAATCATTACGGTCGGTAATAACTACAATGGTTGGGTTTTGCATTTCGGGTGCTGTAATCAATTTACCCGAATAAAAAACCATACTCAAACTTTTGCCCGAACCTTGTGTGTGCCAAACCACACCGCCTTTTTTATCACCGTTTGCTCCCGATGCAATAATGGAAGATTGCACCGCTTTGTTCACTGCGTAATATTGATGATAAGCCGCTAATTTCTTAACGGTTTCTATTTGTGTAATGCCTGTTTTTGCATCTTTCCCGATTCCTTCGTCTCGGGATTTCGCCAATGGCTCAACTTTAGTACTCTTTTCAAATACAATGAAATTGCGAACCAAATCTAAAAGGGTTGAAGGGTTCAACATTCCTTTTAATAGAATTTCTAACTGCGGAATAAACCGTGATGCTTCTTTTCTGCCGTCTGCTGTTTTCCAAGTCATATAACGGCTGTAACCTGCCGAAAGACTTCCTGCCTTACATTCCATTCCGTCTGATATTACGCAAATGGCATTGTAAGTAAATAAACTGGGAATGGTTGATTTGTAGGTTTGCAGCTGGTCAAACGCTTTTCGCATTGTGGCGTTTTCGTCTGCTGCATTTTTTAGTTCAATTACGACCAAAGGCAACCCGTTTACAAATAGCAAAACATCGGGGCGTTTGTTTTGGTTCTTTTCTACAATTGTGTATTGATTAAGGCATAAAAATTCGTTATTCCATGGATTTTCAAAATCTATCAAAGCCACTTCATAACTGCGTTCAAAGCCGTCTTGTTGGTAAGGAATTTTTACTTTTTCTACTAACAGTTGATGAAAGGTTTCGTTGTTGTGCAATAATTCAGGTGAATAAATTCGCAATACTTTTTGAATGGCTTGTTCTTGTGCATCGTTTGGAATGTTTGGATTAATCACCGCAACCGATTTGCGTAAACGGTCAACCAAAACAATTTGCTCAAAGTTTTCTCTTTCGGCTTGCTCTGCTCCGGGAGCAATAGCCAAGCCGTGAACATACTCCCAACCCATAGATTGAAGCACTTCAATAGCAAAGGTTTCTATTTTATCTTCAGTGATTGGTTTACTCACGGCTTTTTGGTTTTAATTTGGTGTTCGTGATTGCTTCGCAATTCATTTCGTGTAAAATTTATCATCATTCCATTTTGCAGGATTGTTTATTATATAATTTGAAATCGTTTGATACGATTGCTCGTTTCTAATAATGTATTCGTGATAATTTCGTTGCCATAATTTGCCAAAACGGGCAGGGGCAAGCCCAGCCATTACACAATTTGATTTATAAATATCCAAACATTCATTTGCCACCAATGATTTGTATGCACCCATAATATCGGATACCGTAGGGGCGGGGTATGCCCCTGCCCTAATTTCGGCATCAATATTCGTTTGGTTATTCCCATTATTTTGGGCAACAGCAAGGGTTGCCCCTACATCGTTCAATACAATAATACCGTGCATATGATTGGGCATTATTTGAAATACATCCAATTCAAAATTGGTAAATCGTTCGGGTAATTTTATCCATTCATTGTATGCAATTTGTCCGAATTCATTTAATGTCATTTGGGCAACCGTAGGGGCAGGGCTTGCCCCTGCCCTAATATCGGCATCGTTATTTAGGATTTGGGTATCCGCATCATTTTGGGCAACCGCAAGGGTTGCCCCTACGGCAATTTCACCAAACCTGCAAATTCTATTTTCACAACATATTGTAATAAAATACGCCCCTGCCTGCGAATAATCGTATCCTTTTAATCGGATAGACCTGCGATGGTGGATATTTGGATTGTATTTGTTCATTTTTTTTCGTTCGTTGTGGCGGTTGAGGCGTATTGCAATACGCCCTTACAACACCCTTATATTTTTACTCTTATTTCCCCACTCATCAACTTTGGCAACAAAGTGTCTCTTGTTTTTACAAGGTTTCTTAATTGTCTGTGGTTTAAAAATATTTTGCTTACTATTTCTCTTGCCTGTTTTGTAAAATCAGCTACATTGTTTTTATCAGGTTCGGGAAATTCAAATGTTGGTATTGCTTGTTTATTCAAATGCAAAACGGTTGAACCGTTTGCGCAACCTTCGCAATGGCTTTTAAATTCCCTTGTTCGCATTAAGAAATAAAGAAACTCAATTGAAACCCAATCTACTTTTGAAATGACTTTTACAATATCCATTGAAATTGTCATAGTTTCAAAATTGGGATTTGAAATAACCAATGCAGGATTTCCGATAACTTCTGCGTCTTGTGTAATGTCGGTATGAGCAACAATCAAATCACCCTCAACAACTTCTTGCTTTTCTTTAAACTTACCTGTGAATTCTTTAAAACCATCAATGCTAAATCCTCCATTTCTATCAAAACTTTTTAGAGACACCATTCCAACTTTTGAAGGATTTAATTCCGAACTTTTATAAGAAACACCATTGATGCACTCAACATAATTGCCCAACTCAACATACTTGTTATCCTCATTAGTCATTGGGAAATAGCTTCTAAAAAGTGTTTCAGCCAATTGTTCTAAGGTTTTGTTTTGGCGGTGCAGCAGGTCTATTTTATCATCTAAACTGCTAAGGATAGAGGCAATGGAAGTTTGTTCGGATAAAGGGGGAAGAAAAACATCAAGAACTGCTAAATCATCAGGTCGTAATGATGGATATGCCGAAGTTGAGCCATCTGCTATACTATCTAAATAATTTACTATATCATCTGATGAAAGTAAATAGAATAGATATTTTGCATTGGCTTTTTCTTTTATTGTAGAAATAACCGCAAATCCAGTAGAGACAACCAAATTTTCAATTGTATCTTCAATGAAACCGTAATGCCTTTGGATTGGCCTTACTGTCGAATAAATAATGTCATTTTTTTTGACTAGTCGTTTTGCTCTACTTGGTGCATCAACCAAATTGAACTTTTGAAATCCTTCAATTTTATTTTGCTTTATTGAACCAGTATCAAGATATTCAATTAAACTATTTTTGTAGGTTTTATCAATAGTCTTTTGGTTTATTTTAACAACATCACCTAATTTAACTTCCTTCCACCTACTATACAATTCAATTCCTACTCTATCAATATGGTCTTTTAAGTCAGGTTCTTTAATGGTATGGTAGTTAATTAAATCAATTTTATAGGGGATATTTAACTCATCAAATTTTTGATGTAAACTTAGGGTATCATCAAAATTTAAATCTTGTCCTTTTATAGCAATATCAATATCAGAGCCTTCTTTGTAATTGCCTTTTGCTCGGCTACCAAATACAATGGCTTTATCTACCTTCGCATTTTCGGCAAAAGCATTTTGAATTTTTTCTATCACATCGTCTGATAATCCAAACATCATTTAATACTTAATTTAAAGGCTTAGTTTTTCTAATTGAAGTCTGGTTTGTAGTTGAATAAATAAACCCAAATACGTTTCTGCAATATCTTCTGCTACTTCTCTGGCGGTTTTTTCATCATAGGTATGCACACTCAGTCTTCGGCTATCTACCATATTAAACCAATCTTGTGCTTGGTGTATCAATCCTCTATTAGATGAGAGTTTAATGGCATCTTTACTTCCTTGTATACCTGTTTCGCCTTGGTCTTCGTAATAATCTTTCATAGTGTTCCAGGCCAGTTCATAGGTCATTTCAAAAAACTTGATCATTCCTACTTTTACAACTTCATCATCGGTATCGTTTTGATATTCTTCAATTGCTTTTTGAAGGCCCTTCAACGTTTTGTTGAAATTATTAAACCTTTGCACCCAGCGTATATCTTTATTTTCCATTGGTAGGTAATTTTATTTTAGATAAATTCTCAGCAATCTTTTTGTTCAAATCTGCTTCTTCTGCAATTTGTTTTTCTAATTCTGTTTTCAAAGAAGTAAAGCGTTCTACAAAATCAAAATCATCGTCTTCATCAGCCAAGCCAACGTATCTTCCTGGGGTTAAAACATAATTGAGTTTGGCAACTTCTTCAATGGTGGCTACTTTGCAAAAGCCCGCCACATCTTCATAATTTCCGTCTGGGTTTCGCCAGTTGTGGTAAGTTCCAGTTATTAACGCAATATCATCATCACTTAAATCTCTGTTTTTGCGGTTTATCAAAAAGCCCATATTTCTTGCATCAATAAACAATATTTCATTTTCACGTTTTCTAAAACCTCCGTTGGTTTTGTTACGCGATAGAAACCATAAGCAAGCTGGTATTTGAGTATTTAAAAACAGTTTGGTTGGTAGATTTACAATGCAATCCACTAAACCCTTTTCTACCAATGCTTTTCTTATTTCTCCTTCACCTGTTGTGTTGGTGGTCAATGCACCTTTAGACAAAACAAAACCTGCTTGTCCTGTTGGAGCTAAATGATATAAGAAATGTTGTATCCAAGCATAGTTTGCGTTTCCTGTTGGTGGCGTTAATTTTTCGCCTAATACTTTCCATCTTGCATCATCACGCAATAGTTCGCCACTCCAATCGCTGTCATTAAAGGGTGGGTTTGCAATTATATAATCAGCTTTTAAATCTTTGTGTGCATCATTCAAAAAAGAACCTTCATTATTCCATTTCACATTACTGCTGTCAATACCGCGGATGGATAAATTCATTTTAGCCAAACGCCAAGTAGTTTGATTACTCTCTTGTCCGTAAATAGAGATGCGGTCGGTAGGATTTAATGATAAACCTTTTTTCCCTTTTTTCTTGTAGTAATCCTGATGCTTTTTAATAAACTTTTCACTTTGCACAAACATTCCACCGCTGCCACAACAAGGGTCAAATACTCGTCCTTCATAAGGTTCAAGCATTTCAACCAACAATTTCACAACGCTTTGCGGTGTGTAAAACTGTCCGCCTTTTTTACCTTCTGCCAAAGCAAATTCGCCCAAGAAAAATTCAAATACTTGTCCCAATAAATCTTTGCTTTGTGCCTCTTTCGTTCCTAAAGTTGCTGAACCTACAAGGTTTACAAGTCCGCCTAAACTGGCTTTGTCCAGTTTTTCTTGTGCAAATACTTTTGGTAAAACACCTCTCAAAGAAGGATTGTCCTTTTCAATGGCATCCATTGCATCATCAATGTCTTTTCCAATAGTGGGTTGCGTTGCTCTGCCTTGTATGTATGTCCAACGAGCCGTTGCAGGAACAAAAAATACTTTTTCTGCTACATATTCATTTTTGTCTTCTGGGTCTGCACCTTCACTTTTTTGAGCAACTAGTTTTTGATATTGTTCTTCAAATGCGTCTGATATATATTTCAAGAAGATTAAACCTAAAGCAACGTGCTTGTATTCCGCAGCATCCATATTTTTACGGAGCTTGTCGGCTGCTTTCCAGAGTTTTTTCTCTAGTGGTTCTTCCTGTTCTGTCTTTGCTGTTTTAGCCATTATATTGTCTTAATTTTTTATTCTTTATTTAGGTTGTAAAGTTACTTTTTATAATCCTGTTAATTTCAAAAATTGCCTTTAAACTGTCCTTTGTCTAGTTGTCGGGTGGTGGGTGAGCTTTGGGTGCGGTTGGGTAAAATTAAATGTGCTGCAAAAGCTTTGGCTTCCGTGTCGGCTTGCAGCTCTTTTAATTTTACGAAGCGTTGGCATTTTGTCTTTCATTTTTCTGTTCGTTTATTGTCGGTCGTGTCGTCTTTTAGGGTGAGGCATAACGTTCTTATATGTATGACAAAACCATACAAAGCCACCCAAATTTGGGTAGATATGTATGACGTGCGTCATACTTTATTTTTCATATCAAATATATAACTAATTCATTACAAATCATTAATAGGGTCTTTTTATTTGGTCAAAATCTTTGGTTATTAAAAGTGTCAAATGTTTGAAGTCAAACGAAGGTCAGCAAATAGGGTTTGCTGGCAAATGTTTGAATTAATTAAACCATAATAAGCTAACCACTTAACCGTAACTATCAGCGTTAAAACACTGCTCATACCTTTGTCTCGTCCTGAAAAAGTTAACACTTTTGAGGTGTAATCCAATTTTAGGACGAGACACTAAAGTCACAAAGCCTTAAGATGCAAATTTTTAATGCTTTGTGCACTTTGTGGTTAATTTATTCATTGCAAATTAATTATACTCACTAATTCGTGTAAATAATTTATCAAATAACTATGATTTTTTTAATGAATTATTCTTAAATTTAACTTCTCTTTTATTTAAGCGCGTTATGGTTATAAGCTTTCCGCTATTTGCAGGTATTATTGCGGCTACTTTACACGTTATTTCTGGTCCCGACCATTTGGCTGCCGTAACACCTTTTGCTATTGAAAGTAAAAAAAAGGCTTGGAAAGTGGGGCTTTTTTGGGGCATTGGCCATCTATCTGGCATGCTTTTTATCGGGGTTTTGTTCCTGTTATTTAAAGATTTAATCCCTTTTGAAAAGATATCATCACATAGCGAAAAGTTTGTTGGTCTCATTTTAATTGCGCTTGGTCTATGGATATTTTTTAGAATTTTTAAAGAACAACAAAATCACAAACACACCCATGTTCACAGTCAAAACACGCCAATAGTGCACCAACATGAACACGTTCATTTTGAAGAACCACAACACAACCACATTCATCCCAATATAAAACAAGGCCTTTTGGCTTCTTTATCCTTTGGTTTTGTTCACGGATTAGCTGGTATTGCTCATTTTTTACTATTCCTACCGGTTCTAGGTTTTACCTCTAAAATCTCAGCCATCCAATACATTTTCGGTTTTGGAATAGGAACGCTTTTGGCAATGGTCTCTTTTGCCATAGTAATTGGGCACGTCGCTTCTTTTTCAAAACAAGACCATAACGAAAACTTTTTTAAAGGGATACGTTTAGCCAGTGGCTTATTTGCACTAATTATCGGCGTTTATTGGCTCTTGGCAAATTAACAAATTCCCCGCTTTATGGTTTGGTAATTAACAAATGCGCGGTAGTTGTTCACCAACAAGCGGACTCACAATACGTTTACCCCCAATCACGCTTTCCATAACCACCTTATTAGGATGTTCATCTGTAAATTCGCCGATGCTTTTTGCATATTTTCCTTTAGGATGTTGCTGCATCATCGCCAAAACTTCCGCTTCAATACTTTTATCAACAACGGCAATAAACACGCCTTCATTTGCCACATACATCGGGTCTAAACCCAGCATTTCACAGGCCGCTGCTACTTGCTTTTCTAGTGGAATAGCCGATTCTTTTAGGTCAACGCCTTTGTTGATATCGTTAGCAATTTCGTGTAAAACCGTACCAAGTCCGCCACGCGTCGGGTCTCTAAGCATTTTAATTTTGTTACCAAAGGCCTCTAATAAATCCCTCACAATAAAGTTTAAATTAGTTGAATCACTTTCTATGTTCGATTCAAATTCTAATCCTTCACGATCGCTCATAATGGCCATTCCGTGTTGGGCAATGTTGGCGTTTACAATAATTTTATCGCCATTTTTGATGTTTGAAACCGAAATCGCAGCTTTTGGATGAAGCTCGCCAAATCCGGTGGTGTTGATAAAAATTTGGTCGCCTTTGCCTCGCTCAACAACCTTAGTGTCGCCCGTAACTATGAGCACGCCACTTTCATCGGCGGCTGTTTTAATGGAATTTACCACCTCAATAAAATCAACTACTTTTAAACCTTCTTCAATAATAAATGCCAAAGACAAGTATTTTGGCATTGCACCACACATGGCCACATCATTTACGGTTCCGTGAACTGCTAAACTGCCAATGTTGCCACCCCTAAAAAAAATTGGGGTAATCACAAAACTGTCGGTTGAAATAGCTATTTTATTGCTAAATTCAACAATAGCTCCGTCGTCTTTCTTATCTAAAAACGGATTGCTAAAGGTTTTAAAGATGATTTTATCTAATAAATTACGAGTTAATTCGCCACCACTACCGTGACCTAAATTAATTGTTTCAAATCCTAAATTTTCTGTGGTCATAATTGTGCTTTATAGGGTTGAAAAATGATAGTAAGCCGCACAAGCGCCTTCTGATGAAACCATTGGCGCACCCAAAGGATTTGAAGGTTTGCAGGCTTTACCAAATTGGTCACATTGGTTTGGCTTTTTAATACCTCTTAAAATTTGACCGGCAATACATTTTGCATTTTCTAAAACTTTAATATAGCTAATGTTAAATTTCGCTTCGGCATCATAACTTCTATAAGCTTGTTTAATAACATAGCCACTATTGGGAATTTCGCCAATGCCGCGCCATTCGCGGGTTCCAACTTCAAATACTTTATTAATTACAGCAATAGCGGCCGTATTGCCAAAGGGTTTTACAATTCGCGAATATTGATTTTCTAACTCAAATCGTCCTTCTTCGAGTTGTTTAACCGCCATATAAATGCCTTGAACCAAATCTAATGGCTCAAAACCGGTAACTACAATGGGCGTTTTATATTTTTTAACCAGCGGATAATATTGTTGAATTCCCATGATGGCACAAACGTGTCCCGCTCCTAAAAAGGCATCAATGCGACACAATTCATCGGCTAAAATGGCTTCCATTGCTGGCGGAACCAACACGTGAGATGCCAAAATTGAATAATTTTTGAGTCCTAATTTTTCGGCATGTAAAACCGATAAGGCATTGGCAGGAGCGGTGGTTTCAAATCCTACGGCAAAAAAAACAACCTCTTTAGTGGGATTTTCTTTAGCAATGGTAACGGCTTCAAGGGGCGAATATAAAATCCGCAAATCGCCTCCTATGGCTTTGGCTTCGAGCAGACTTTTTTTGCTTCCCGGCACGCGAATCATATCGCCAAATGAACAAACAATCACCCCTTGTTCTAGCAATTCAATCGCTTTATCAATCAGGTTTAGCGGGGTTACACAAACAGGACAACCAGGTCCGTGAATCATACTGACCTTTTCGGGCAATAATTCTAGGATGCCATTTTTTACCAAACTATGCGTTTGACCACCACAAATCTCCATGATATGCCAAGGTTTTGTAGTGATTTTATGAATTTCATCTAGGATTTTTTTAGTGGCTTCCAAATTTCGATATTCATTTAAATATTTCATTTTTCTATTCTTTAATGTTTAAATAATATAGCATTTGTCCGAATGAAATGTTTTCGTCGTTAGGCGATAAATCTTTGTGAAAATACAAATTTACAGTTTTAGGCGCTAACTCTAAAAGCATATCTACCAAAGTTGTGTTTTGAAAAACACCTCCGCTAAAAGCGATATGTTGATAATGGTTATTTTTAGCAAATTGAATGCTATAGGAGGCTAATGTGAATAAAAAATTGGCAATTATTTGCGCATTTGAAATTCCTAATTTGATATCTTCAAAAATAGCCGCGATGGTAGCATGAGCAGAAAATCCTTTTTCAACGGTATTTAAATAGCTTTTACAGGATTTTAACTCATAGGTATTTAATGCATTTTCTAGTAAAATGGCGGCTTCACCTTCGTAAGTATTAAAATCGGCTATGTTTAAAAGTGAAGCTACCGCGTCAAACAACCTTCCAACCGAAGAAGTTTTTAAGGTGTTTGTTTTTAATAAAGTGCGATAGGTTTTTAACTCATTCGGCTTGAATTTGTGCGCTAAAATTTCTGTCATTTGCGGAGTTGAAAGCGCCAGTAACGACAAGCGCGGTTCTTTTGACATTTTGTCGCCCAATATCCAATTAAAATAATCAAGGTGATTAATCCGTTCAAGATGATTTGATGAATAGCTAAAAAACTCACCCCCCCAAATTGCAGCATCATCACCATAACCGGTTCCGTCAAAAATAACGCCTAAAACTTTTTTATCAAACAGTTGATGTTCTCCTAAAATTGCCGCAAAATGAGCTTTATGATGTTGAATTTCAATACATTTTACATTTATTTTTAATGCCAGCTCCTTTCCAAATTGCGAGCTTTGATACCGTGGGTGTTTATCTGTTAAGATACGTTCTGGTGGTTGTTCAAAAATTGAAATAAAATCGGCTACCGTATCTGTAAAGCGATTGTAAACATCAAAATTATCAAGATTTCCCAAATACTGACTGACATATAAATAGTTATTTGGGTAAAAAGCGATGCTGCTTTTTAGATGAGCTCCCATTGCCAAAATTTTTTTATCTGAATTAATTTGGACATTAAAATAATTGGGCGCATAACCGCGCGATCGACGAAACAGCACTTCTTGAGAATACTTTGCGCTAAATTTAACAACCGAATCGTCTTGTGGATGCGTAATTTGCAAGTTGTGTTGTAAAAAAAAGTCGGCTACTTTATTGAGACTTTTTAACGCCAATTCATTATTGCTAATAATTGGCGACCCGTGAATGTTACCGCTTGTTGCCACAATTGGAAAATCTAATTCACTAGCAAGCAATTGCAAAATTCCGGAATAAGGCAATAGCACCCCAATTTGATTGAGCTTTGGGGCTATGACATTTAAAGCGATAGTTCCCTTATATTTGTTAAACGGGATAATATTTATGGGACATTGCGTTGAAGTCAATGATTTTAATTGGTATTCATTAATGCTAAATTCCTTTTTAAGAGACGCTAAAGAGGGAAAAAGTACCGCAAATGGCTTGTTGGGTCGGTTTTTCTTAATCCTCAACTTTTTAATTGCCAACTCATTTTGGGCGTTACAGCACAACAAATAACCACTCGTATTTTTTATAGCGATAATAGCGCCATCACTGAGTAATTGCACTATTTTTTTAAATAATTGAGCGGCAGGCATCTTAACTTCAATTCCTTTATTATCGGTTAAAAATAAACTTACACCACAGAGGTTACAGGTATTTGTTTGCGAATGGAAGCGTCTATCAGCCGGACTAACATATTCTGTTTGGCAGGAGTCGCACATTTTAAAATCATCAATGCTGGTGTGATTGCGTTCAAATGGAAAGGTTTTTGTAATTGCCCAACGTGGGCCACAATTAACGCAGGTTGTAAACGGATATTGATAGCGTTTGTTTTTAGGATTTAAGAGGTCGTTTTTACAATCCTCACAAATGGCAAAATCGGGTGTTAAGGGTAGGTCTATTCTGCCATTTTTATTGGATGGAATGATTTTAAAGTCGCTAAATGCTCTTAAATCAATTTGATAAATGAGGCTGCTTTTAATGCGCGAAACGGGCGGTGGGTTTTGAACTAAAGCATTATAGAACTCATC
>Ga0210017_1003240_pt1 | contig 13709 bp, 10 predicted proteins | sample CryGeyCG2014_020_FD_183966 | JGI IMG/M metagenome (GOLD analysis project Ga0210017, IMG submission 183966) | Groundwater microbial communities from aquifer - Crystal Geyser CG08_land_8/20/14_0.20 (SPAdes) (version 2) | ecosystem: Environmental > Aquatic > Deep subsurface > Groundwater | place... | reverse complement strand
AAGGCCATCAAATACGGTTACAGCTTTGTTGAATTAACCAAGGATCTCCAGACCAAGACCACAGAAGAAGTTACTCTCTCGGATGATCCATACAAGACTCTTTCAGAAAGTGAGGCCTTGGCTTTAACCGGCATTACTCTGGCTACTTCCACTGCCAAGGCTTATGGAGCTGAAGCAACAACCACTGCCTTTGCCACTTCTTCTACTTATCAATTGAATAACTATCCAGTAGATCAGTCTCAGTTCTTTGCCATCTTCAGATTGGTTTCAGGAACAGAATCAAAATTAGTTGAGACTGTTGATTATACTATTGATTACGGAACAGGATTGACTACCTGGGCAAAATACTTTAGCACCTCAACCTTTAACTTTGTTTATTCTTATGGAGGTAAGATAACAATTACTGCTAATCGAACTACTTCTCAGATCTACGACTACACCCATGCCAAGAAAGCTGATGTCTTTAGAACTTTTGACGGATCGAAGTACACAGCATATGTAGATCTTCAATTAAGCGATGGTTCTAATGTTGGCGGAATTACTGAAACTACTGATAAAACTATTAATTCTAAAGCAGGATATGGTTTTTCGGCCGGAGCTCTTAATGCCACTACCATTAATGTGCTTTCCGACAACTGGAATTTCACCTGGCCTGGCTCTTCCGGAACCTTCTATCAGGCTTATGCTTTTGATATCACTCTTAAAGATGCCGTTGGTAATCCTCTTGAAGGAGCAACTGTCAAGCTTTTAGATAATTTTGGCACTGTTTTTGAACAATTGACCAATGCCTCTGGCACCATTCCAACCCAAAACGTTAACTATCGTCGTTACACTCAGCCCGGCGGTAACGCACCTACTGAATATGGCCCTCATAGTTTAAGTTTAACCAAAACCCAATACATTCCTTATTCGGGGCAGGTTGTTGTTGATAAAAAGACCACTTTAGCTTTTTCCTTGACTCAATCCTGCGATCCGGATTCGGCTTACGAATATGCCTTATATTATCCAATGAGTTATGCCAGCACAACTGACACAATTACTCTTTGGGGAGATAATGGCACTGGTCAAAATTGCGGTCCTAATGGCAATGCTACTTGTACGGCTATGGGGTGGGATTCAACTAATCCCATTACCTTTGAGAAAATTTTTGAATTTGGTCGAGCTAAAAGAGGGGATTGCGCGGTACAAAAACCAGCGGCTGGCATTTATGCAATATTGGCTCAATTGAAAATTGGTAATGCAAGTAGCACTATCTATGTAAGCTCTAAAGGCGAATCCCTTTCTTTCTCTTCAGCCCAAAAACCTCAACTTACCATTACTAAATACGCTGAAGCCAAGTTTGGTGGTGTTGCTGACGGCATTCCTCAAGAAGGCGTTTCTATTAAATTCAGTTCTGCCACTACCACCGATGTTCTTTTAGATGTAAATGGCGGCACTCTGAAAATTTACGATTCTTATATTACAGATATGGGCAGTTCATGGGGGATATTTGCTTATCGCGGCATAACTAACGACTCAGAGTACTATTCAGATGTTAATTCTGTTATAGAAATAAAGAACGTTACTTTCGATAGAGCCTTTCGAGTGCAAAAAATTCGTACTCCCTTTGTTACTTTTGAAAATGTTAAGATTAACCGTATGAATGCTCCTTCAGATACTAATCGCGGGCTTTGTGTTGATAGCCGAGAAGAAACATCTTTGCACAATGTTGAGATATTTCATCAGACAGGCGCGGGTGCAGCTATTACAAACAATAAATTTTCTCCTTCAGGACAGAATTTAACTGTTTACGATTCGATTTTAGACTTTAACAACACAGATATTTTAGCTACCGAGGACGGTCGAGGAGTAAATCTTATTAATACCCAATGGGATAGAACTTATGGCTGGAGCTATGAAGGGGATTGGACAGGAACAACTCAAATCAATGAAAGCTACGGCTATCTGCCGAAATTCGTTGATCAGGACGGAAACAATCTTGCCAATGTTGAAATCAAGGCAATGGATGTTTTTGGCGATACCAAATTTACTCAAACCTCCAATGCTCAGGGAGAAATTCCCGAACAATACGTGCCTACCTGGCAGGCGGAAAGGACAGTTAGCGGCACAAGCACAACCAGTTTTAATCCTTATACCGTAACAATTAAGAAATACGGCCAGAAATTTATTAAAGAAGCCAAAACTTTTGCGGTTAGAACCGTTGAGACAAAACAGTTAGAAACCGATCCGTTTACAACTTTGACCGAATCTCAAGCGCAAGCATTAACCGGTATTACTTATACAGCGCCAACTAAAGTAACTTGGTCCAGCGCCGAAACAGAATTAGTAGACACTGATAATGCAATTACATTAAATAACATGCCGATTACCCAATCAGAATTCTTTGGATTGTATAATGATGCGACAAAAGAGCTGATACCTCCAACTGCTTATTCGGTTACTCATTCAACCGGCGTTGTAACCTTTATTTCTGGGTACGCAAGCACAACGGTTAGGGCAGTTTATTCCTATGGCGGACAAGTTTTATTGACCAATGGCACCAGCACTTTATCAGTTGATGACCTTTATGCTTATTTACGGCTTCAAAAATCGGATGTTTTGACAACCGTAAATGGAACCGATTACACGCTTTATGTTAATTTGAAGGTCGGTACAACCACTGCGTCTGGCTCATTGGTATCACCAACAAAATCAATTACTTTTGCCAGCGGCTATAGTTACGCTTTTGAGGGAATTGGCGGATATGTTGATTTGGGGGGATTGGTTACTGGCGGAGGAACCGGGGGCGGGGGATTGCCATTAAATATTTATGCCAGCACCGGCAGTTTCTATTATCCGAGCGAAGAAGTAGCTGTTTTTGCCACAGTTCTTAATTCAAGCGGTCAGGCGGTCAGCGCCACGGTAAATGTGTATTTCTATAAACCAGATGGCAGTCTTTTGACCGGTATGTTGGCAACAGAACAGCTTACAGGCTTCTTTAAGGCAACAACTACTTTGGCTACGAGTACGCCTTTGGGAACTTACGCGGTCAGAATTGTTGCCACTTATCAGGGTAATGAAGTCCAGACCAATTTGGCATTTAAGGTTCTTCAGGCTCCGAGCGAATTTCCACCAAACGTAACTGTCAATGCTCCGGTTTTGGTAAAGACAGATACCAATTTTGCAATTACGGCCTTGGTTAAATCAAAAACAGGCGTGCCGATTAACTGCGATTCCAGTGCCTTACTGACCATTAGAAATCTTATTAGCCAATCTTACGAGCTTGAAAATGCCGCAATGAGCAATTTTGATGTGGGTAAGTACAGTTATGCCTGGTCGGCCCCAAATAAGACAAATTATTTGGCTATTGTTTCCTGTTCGGTTTCCGGTACTTCTTATGTAGGAGTTAAAGAATTTTCAAGTCAGGAAATTGAGCCAGCAGCTTTGAATATTAATTCTACTGTTGGTTCATTCTATACACCAGGAGAAGGGGTTAGTGTTTATTCAATTGTTACTAATTCGGCAGGAAATTTGACGAACGCATCAACAACTGTTTCTGTTTATTATCCAAATGGCTCATTGCTGGTGAGTGGACAATCAACCGCAACCTCAACCGGACTCTTCAGATTTACTTTCATGCTCGCTTCGTCCACGCCGGTCGGCACTTATGAGGTAAGGTCAGAAGCGGTTTATGCTACCAGCACAGCTTATGATATAGACAGCTTTGTGGTCAGCAGTGAAATAAAGAGTTTGAAGATTGTTTCCAGTGTCGGCTCTATTTATATTCCAGGCGAGACCGTAAATGTGTATTCAACGGTATATGACGCGTTAAATAACCTACTTAGCGCCACTACCACAGTTGGGGTGTACAAGCCAGATGGCACTTTATTGACAAGCGGAATTTCAACAGAGCAGGCGACCGGCTTCTTTAAGTTCAGCTTTAATTTGGCAACCAGTACGCCGGTTGGTACTTACGAAGTGCGGACTAAGGCGGTTTATGAAGATAAAGAAGCTTATCATACCCTATCATTTGTAGTAAATAAATTTGATGTCTCTGATTGGACAGTTATTGTTTCTGATGTCGGCGAGGTATTGGCTAGCAAGACATATCGTCTGAAGATTTGGATTTTAGATTATCAATCTAATCCGACCGATTCATATGCCACCCCAACAGTAACAATTTACGATTCGTCAAGAAACGTGGTGGTGAGTAATGTAGCCATGACTAAAACCGGTATCGGAATTTATGAATATACTTATATAGTTCCTTCTGATGCGGCGCAAGGGATTTGGGAAACTGTGGTGAATGTTGAAGTGGAACCGGGTAAGGTTATTCAGGGAAATGATTATTGGGAAGTAGAGGGATCGCCGGCTCAAGTTAAGATAAATTCTATTACTGATAATACAGTTCCCAGCATTACTGCCAATGTGACGATAACCAATGAAGGCTCGGCTGATTATGAATACCAATACGAATATTGTATAGTTGATGTTTATGAGAATCAGTGCGGTGGCAGCGATGATATAGATTATGGCGCAGGAGCGAAATTAATTCAGGCAGGACAAGATTGGAACACAGATTTGTCTTTGACTGTTCCAACAACTGGAACCTATTGGTTTAAGGTTTATGTTTATTGGGGGACAGAAAAGTCAGTGGCTATTCAACAATTTAACGCTGTTAGCGAGGTAACTTATCTTCTTACCGTCTCAAAGACCGGCACAGGATCAGGAACAGTAACCAGCAATCCAGCAGGAATTAATTGCGGAAGCGACTGCACAGAAAATTATGCGAGCGGAACTGTTGTCACTTTGACTGCCGCGCCCGATTCCGATTCTACTTTTACCGGCTGGTCAGGAGCTTGCACTGGTATCGGAAGTTGTGTGGTTACAATGACAGAAGCTAAAACGGTTACCGCAACATTTAATTTATCAGCTCCACCATCGCCGCCTGGAGGAGGCGGAGGTGGAGAGATTTTACCACCTCCCATTCTTCCAGTAGCTTGTAGTGGTGCTGATTTTAATAAAGACGGCATCGTAAACTCCGTTGACTTTTCAATACTGCTTTACTTCTGGAAGACTGCGCCGCCATTCAAAAATCCTTGTGTTGATATCAACAAAGATGGACGGGTTGATTCTGTTGATTTCTCAATTCTGCTCTATCAGTGGGGTAAGTCAGGGGTTAATATTACGGCAATTAATGAAAGTATTTTACTGGCAAGCTATAATTTTTGCTGTAAATCTGATAGAATTAGAAAAGGGTTATTAGTCTATTCACTCAGGAGAAACTTTGTAATATGAGCCAACGTTTTAATGGGAAAAACTATTTAACTGTCGGGGCATTTATTCTTGCTGCCGGACTTTTATTCGGGCCTTTAACTGTTAAAGCGGCAACAACTGTTTATTTAGATTTAGAGAGGTCAGTAATTTATGAAGGCGATACCTTCTTGGTTAAGATGAAGATTTCCACGCCTGATGAATCCATCAATGTTGTTGATGGAACACTTATATACGACATTAACAAATTAGAAATTAGGGAAGTAAGCACCGGTGGCTCTTTGTTTACACTTTGGCCAAACCGGCCGGCCTTTTCTAATGATAAAGGTATTTTGAGCTTTGTGGGAGGTGTCCCGGGTGGTTTTCAGGCTGAAGAAGGAGAAGTTTTAAAGATATTCTTTATTGCCAAAAGCGAAGGGGAGGCAAAAATAGATTTTCTTGATGGCTTTTCGGTTTTTTTGAATGATGGTCGGGGAACCCAGATTAATCCCTGGCTAAGGCCGCTTTCATTAAATATCTTACAAAGGCCGCCGGAGATACCTGTAAAAGATGAATGGCAAGTTTTAATTGAAAGCGATAAGAATCCGCCAGAACCTTTTGAAATTATCATCAGCAAAGATCCGAATGTTTTCAATAATCAGTATTTTTGTAGTTTTTTTACCACGGACAAAGAATCCGGTCTAGATCATTATGAAATTCAAGAGGGAACAGAGCCTTATGTTGTTGGAGATTCTCCATATTTATTAAAAGACCAGAAATTAAGAAGCATAATAAGGGTGAAAGCGATTGATAAAGCCGGAAATGAAAGAATTGTTGAGATACCAGCCATTTATCCGCCTTTGCCTTTCTATAAAACTTTGGTCTTTTGGATAATAATCGCAATTGTTACAGTGGTGATTATTATACTCTTTTGGATAATCATTCAGAGAATTAAAAAGAAAAAAAATGAAAGTGAATAATCAAAATCCAAAAAATAAAAAAATCAATTTGAGGTTGTCCTTTTGGATTTTTCTGTTTTGCTTGTTTTTCTTAGGAATTTTTGCGGCAAATCATGCCGAGGCGGCAATTTTATATTTTAATCCCTCGTCCGGCAATTATACTGTAGGAAATATTTTTACGGTCAATATTTTAGTTAATACCGAGGGAGTGGCTATTAATAATGCCGAAGCCGTTATAAATTTCCCCAATAATTTTTTAGAAATAGTTTCAGTTACTAAGTCAGGGTCAATATTTTCTTTATGGGTGGAAGAGCCAACTTTTTCCAACAGTGCTGGCACCTTGTCTTTTAATGGAGGACTGCCAACACCAGGTTATAAAGACAGCACGGGTAAAATTCTCAGTGCGACTTTTAGAGTTAAAAAAGCAGGCTCGGCATCACTACTTTTTTCTTCTGCGGCAGTCCGGGCTAATGATGGTTACGGAACCAATGTTTTTAAAACCGGCGTTCAAGCCCTTTTCAATTTAATTTCTGAAGAAAAACCGTTACTACCCCCAGAAGAAGAAATATTCCCACCTCCTATTATTGGCAAGGTTCCCGAAGCTCCACAGGTTTCTTCTCCAACGCATCCAGATCCCGAAAAATGGTATTCAAATAATGACCCAGAGTTTTCTTGGTCTTTACCCCAAGATGTTAACGGAGTAAGTATCTATTTTAGCAAGAGTCCGACTTCAAATCCTGGTCCTCTTTCTGACGGTCTCTTTAGTTCTAAATCTTATGAGAACATTGAAGATGGCATTTGGTATTTCCATATTAAACTGAGGAATCAATATGGCTGGGGACCAATTACTCATCGAAAAGTTTTAATTGATACTCAACCGCCAAAAGCATTTGAAATTGAAACAAAAGAAGGGAAAGAAACTACCAATCCTCAGCCGACTTTAGGTTTTGAGACAACCGATGAAATGTCCGGAATAGATTATTACGAAGTGAAGATTGATCAAGAACCCCCAATAAAAATAAAAAAAATCGAATATAAGATGCCGGTTCAGACCTTAGGAAAACACACCGTAATAGTTAAAGCAGTAGACAAGGCTGGAAATTATACCTTGGCGATGACAGAAATTAATATCTTGCCGATCGAAGCCCCAATTATTACCGATTATCCTCGCGAATTGCTTCCAGGCAGTATCCTTTCAATAAAAGGAACTGCTTTACCAGAAGTGACTGTAAGGGTTTATATTCAAAAAGACGAAAAGGAAATAAAAACAGGGGAAACCAAAAGTGATAAAGAGGGTAGGTGGACTTATATTGAGGTTGAACCTGTAGAAAAAGGAATATATGAAGTTTGGGCCGAGGCTATAGATTCTTCGGGAGCAAAAAGTCGGCCATCAGACAAGGTTACTATTTTAGTTAGTCCGCCGGCTTTTATCAGAATAGGAAAATTAGCCATAGATTATCTTACCACTATTATTACCCTTTTAGTTTTAATTTTAATTCTGGTTTTAGGAGTAATTTGGGCTTGGCGAAAGATAAAAGAAAGAAGAAAAAAAATGAGAAAAGAAATTAGTGAAGCTGAAAAAGCTTTATATCGGGCCTTTAAAGCCTTAAAAGAAGAAACAGAGGAACAGGTAGCAAAACTGGATGGCAAGCCCGGCTTAAATGAGAGAGAAAAGAAGATCTGTGATGATTTGAAAGAAGCTCTGAAAATTTCTGAAAAATTCATCGGTAAAGAAATCAAAGATATAGAAAAAGAACTGCAATAAAATGTAAATTAAATAATGTGAGTCCGCTAATTGAAAATCTTTTAAAAGTTGAGGCGACCGACCATAGAAAAATTCAAGAGGGGATTCAAAGAAACCTGAAAAATTTAGGATACGATGTAAAGCTAGAGAAGAAAATCTGGGCAGGTCGGGAAGGCAAGATTGATGTTTTTGCCCAGAAGGGCAATTTTTCGGTTGGGATAGAGGTTGACCACTCTCAATTAAGAAAAAAATCAATTAAGAAATTAAACACGTTTAAGCCAACCTTGGCGATTTTCTTATTAAAAGCCAGAAACATTAACAGGAAAGCAATTTATTCAAGGTCAAAACTAATCAGAGTTAATTCGTTATTAGTTCATTTGCCGGAAAAGAGAGTTGAGAAAATCGGCCCAAGATTTTCAACATACGAAGCTCAAACCCCGGTGGCCCAACCAAGATACAAGAAATTTGAAAGAGCCAAAATTTGGCCTAAATTCAGGATTGCCGAAGCCGACCTGAAAATACTCCGGGATTTAGCCGATTATCGCTTTTTGGACTCAAACCACATTTCGGCTTTACACCCGGAAGTCCACCAAAGAACTCTCCAGCGAAGACTTCGTTTTCTATTCCATGCCGGTTTCTTGGAAAGGCCAATCAATCAATTTTCCCGGTACGAACCACCGAAATACATCATTTACACTTTAGGCAAAAAGGGAGCGGAGATTCTTTTTTCCAGCCAAGGAACTAAAATAAGCTGGTCTCCAAAAAGCAAGACGGCAAAACTTCTTTTTCTTCAGCATAGTTTAATGATTTCAAATTTCAGAGTTATTTTGACTCTGGCTCTGAAAAACAAAAAAGAATCAAAACTGGTCAGGTGGCGAGAAGAAGGTTTAGCCGGCAAGATTTACTCGGAAGGCGAACAATTACCATTGTCTCCGGATGCTTTTTTCACCATTGAAGACAAAAACGATTTATTACATTTCTTTTTGGAAGCCGACTGCTCCAGCATGAAAGATAAAAAGTTTCTGGATAAAATGCGGGGTTATTGGCAATGGTGGAAAGAAGAAGGCCACAAAGACAAACTCAACATTTCGGTTTTTCGGGTTTTAACCGTAACCATTTCAGAAGGAAGAAAAGAAAGCTTGCGGCAAATAACAAGGCGAGCGGACGACAACCAACGAGGAAGCGATATGTTTTTATTTACCTGCGAGAAAAATTACAATTTAAATGAACTGGAAACGATTTTAAAACCAATCTGGCAGTCGCCCAAAAACGACAATTTACATCATTTATTGGAGTAAAAACAAAAGGTCGGACTTCTTTAAATTTAAAGCTCGTTTAAATTTATGGCAAAAATAAGAGAAGAAGAAATCGTTGACCGCTGGTCGGTCCTAATCGGAGAAGCCAAAGGAAGGGGCAAGGAAATTTTCAGATTAACCAAAGAAAATTTAGAGGTATTGAAAGTTCCGAAGATTAAGCTTGCTCAAAAAGAAATTTCTCCCACTTGGTTGAGAAAATTAAAGGGCCAAACAAGAACATTTTTAGTGGTGGAAAACACTTATCTGGAAGGTTATTTGATGTATGTCGGGGCTTTGGATTACGGCGAGCAGATGTTCGTTTCTTGGTATCTGACTTTGGAAGCAACCGGACTGGCAAGACTTTTAGCCAAGCTCCCTTGGTGGCTCCAGATTCCCTTTTTCCCTTTGCTTATTCCGATTGCCGTTTACAACCTATTCAAAAGAAAGATTTAAGATTATTACGCAAATAAGTAGGAGCAGTCAACGGAAAAGACCATTTAACTCTCTTCCTTACGGAACTCTCGATATCAGGATTCGTAGTCGTCGAGATTACTTTCAAGTCGAAGGTTGGATTAATAGTTTAGCCCAACAAACTAAAATTAAAAAATTAACTACTTAAAAATTATGAAAATTTCTATTTTCCTTTCAGAGTCTCGTTTTACCGAAGAACAGAAGAAAAAACTGGCTGATCTAGGAGAAGTTGTCTACAGCAAAAATGATAAAGAACTTTCTATACATGAACTTATGTCGATTGCCAGCGGAGCTGAAATTATTGCGGCTGACCCGGATAATTTTGGTGGTTTTGAAAAAGCTAAGCCGATTTTGATGAAGCTCATAGAATCGCTACCGAGCTTAAAAGGTATTTGTCTTTCTACCACTTCTTTCGGCTGGATCGATTTAGATTATTGCAAAAAAAGAAATTTGCCAGTCAGCAATATTCCTGGCTATGCAAAAGAAGCGGTAGCCGAGCATGCTTTGGCTCTTCTGTTATGTTTAGCTAAGAAAATTATCTTTTTTGACCGTAAAATACAAAAGGGTCAATTTGAATTAGAAATGAGTTCTGATTTAAAAGGAAAAACAATGGGCGTTATCGGCTTGGGAAACATTGGCAGTCGGGTGGCGGAAATGGCTTTAGGGATTGGCATGAAAGTAATCGCTTATGACCGTAGCCAAAAACAAATGGGGGGGGTAGAGATGAAAACCATGGACGAAGTTTTGAAAGAGTCGGATGCAATTTCTATCCATGTTACTCACGAAGACGGTAACCGAGGCATGATTAACACGGACCAGATCGCAAAAATGAAACCAGGCGTATTTATTGTAAATTTAGTTGACCGCGATTTAGTCAATGAGACAGCCATGGCCGAGGCTTTGAAATCCGGCAAAGTTGGTGGTTATGCCTGGGAAGGTACGAACTTACAAGACACGCCTTTGGCCGGTTTGGACAACAGTATAGGTTTAAGGATTTTTGGTTATTATACAAAAGAATCTTTGGAGAATCTTTTCCGGATCCTCACCGACAATATTATTACTTCAGCTGATGGCAATCCTCAAAATAGAGTTATTTAATAAGTCTTCTTCAAGACCAATTCGTTTAGAGATTTTTGGTTAACCATTGACAACAAGGTTAACGCTTGTTAACCTAATTAATAGGAATATATGAAAAATAAAGAATTTTTATCTACTGTTGATTTGGCAAAGATCCTGGGCATTAGCCGGATCGCGGTTTTTAAAAAGATAAAAAAGGGACAGATCAAAGCTGTTAAAATTGGCCGGACTTTTGTCATTGATAAAGACAGTTTACCCGAGATTACGGGCAAGGTAATTGGCGAATCAGCCAAAAAGGAAATTGAAACGGCTGTTAAAAAAGTGGTTAAGGAATATGGTCAGACCTTAAAACTGCTTGGCCGGGAATAAAACAATGCGCAGAATAACCATTAGCGAAATTGAATATTTGTCTTTTCGCCTGGCAGCAGAATTTTTGGGGTATGATGAGCCGATTCCATCATTTGGATCGCGCTATCCTAATATTTTAGAAAGCTGTTTAGCAGTGCCGTTTCAAACTTTTAATCGCAAGAATCTCTACCGCGGCCTGGTTAAAAAAGCAGCCATTCTTTTTTATCTTTTAATTAAAAACCATCCTTTTCAAAATGGCAACAAAAGAAGGTAATGTGCACATACTTTTTGCACTTTTCTGCTAATCTGAGGGCATATGAAAACTATGCCCAATTCAACAAAAGAAGAGAAATATCGGTGGATCAGACCCATTTTGGAAGGCGGAATAACCATTAAGAATATGGCTCAAGTCTGTCCTTTCTCGGAAAGGGCCTTGAAATACTGGCTGGCTGCTTTCAGGAAACAGGGTTTGACCGGCCTGCAGAATAAATCCACGAGGCCAAAGAGTCATCCTAGAGAAACGCCCATTAGAATCAAAGAAAGAATTATTGAATTAAGGAAGAAGAAAAGAAGATGCGCCTTGAAGCTAAAATGGGATTTGGAAGATGAGGGCATTAAGGTCCATCACCGCACTATTGGCAAAATACTCAAGACAGAAGGACTGACCCGTTGCTACCGGACCAGGAAAATCCATTGGAAATATGTTAGAATTCCTTTAGCTAAGGGTGAAATAGTGGAGATTGACGTCAAATACGTGCCCCAGGAGCTTCAAGGAAGGCAATATTACCAGTTTACGGCCATTGATTGCGCCAGCCGCTGGCGATACTTAAAGATCTTTGACGATTACGGGAACAGCAGCTCCATGGAATTTCTGAAAGAGTTAATCAATATAGCTCCTTTCCGAATCAGGGCGATTAAGACCGATAACGGCTCTAACTTTACCAACAGATATACCGGCTACTTGAAAAGTTCGGATCCCTTCAATCCCCGGCTCCATCCCCTTGATCTTCTGTGCCAGACTTTGGGGATAATCCATTACTTAATTGATCCGGGGAAGCCCCAGCAGAATTGTTTTGTGGAAAGATCCCACCGGGAAGATCAGGAGAAATTCTACGAGCAAACACAATTCAAGTCATTTGAGGAATTAAGATATAAATTAAGGTTGTGGAACATGGAATACAACGACACAAGACATTGCGGTTTAAACGGCTTAACGCCTAATCAAGCCCTTAGATTCTGAGTGCAAAATGTATGTGCCTAATACAAGAATAGCCATGACTGCCTTTTTGGTTTTTCTTTATCAAAACAAAAAATGGCTTCAGGTTGACAATATCGAACTTTACAATTTTGCCAAATGGGTAGCCGAAAGCAATGCTCGTTTGAAAACAGAAACGGTTAATGTTATTGAAAAGTTTATCAAGACTTATCTAATCGACTTATGATTTTGAGATTGGCAACGGCCAAAGATCTAACCGATCCTAAAGACAGACGGTTGTTCCGCTTCTTCGAGATTTTGCCAGGCGCGATTTCTTGGCTGACAATTCTTTTGGCCATTTTCTTTTCCTGGCAGCAGCCTTTCCTGGTAGCTATTTTTATCTTAATCTTTGATATTTATTGGTTTTTCCGGGGAATCTATTTTGCTTTTCATCTGCATTCAAGCTACAAAAAAATGCAAGAGCATCAAAAAACCGATTGGTATAAAATTTTCAGAAAATAGACAAAACCGATTAGCTCAAGATAAAACAGGTTTACAAAATACTCCTTCCGTTACTCCGAATCAGGAAATCACTCCCGTTTCTGGTGGTAACAAGGAACTCTCTGAATGGTATTCTGTGGAGTATCCAAGCAACTTCTTTGTTACCCGCAAAGATTACCGTACATTTGGAGTTGCAGAAAATAAATGGAGGGGAGAATCCGTACGCATTCCCGAAGCAGCGATACAGATGTATACTAACGTGATTCCTGATGGAATGAATTTAAAAGTTTGGGTAGAGGGGGTTGGCGATCCCTCTCCTCCTGTAGGCCTAGGAACGCCCAAATCATGCAAAGAATTTTTTAATAGTCTTCGTCAGAAAGTAAAGTACGAGTACGGAGATTTATTTAATATTGAATATTTAAAAGGAGATTATTGCATGTATTTTGGCTTTTCAGGAATTAAAGAAACAACTATAGCTGGTTTGCCAGCAATAACGTTTAGCACGGAAAATGTCTCAAGCGGAGCAACACATACGATAGTGGCATATAAAAATCAAGCTGGCGTTATCCTTTTATTTGATATTTATTATACGGTTACAGGCATGAGTGACGAAAAAGATCAAACTTTTGAAGCCTACAAGTCTTTTTTGAGCACCTTTAAGATAAGATCAAAATAAATCTTTTTACTTTGCAAAAAGAGAAATCGCGCGCGAAAAAATAACGGAAGCGCGGCGGGTGGGCACATTCGACAGGCTCAGTGTAAAGGCGCCGCGCGACAAGGGAAAATAAAATCTACCAAGAACCGTCAACCTTTAGTAATTATTCATAGAGAATCTTTTTCAACAAGAAGAGAGGCAATGAAAAGAGAAAAGTTTCTAAAAAGTTTGT